>ERZ724516.1079-NODE-1079-length-16168-cov-6.083349_pt1 | contig 16168 bp, 12 predicted proteins | sample MGYA00376049_ERZ724516 | MGnify/ENA primary metagenome ERZ724516 (study PRJEB28724, sample SAMN07190886) | activated sludge metagenome | isolation source: activated sludge of sewage treatment plant in Hong Hong | place: USA: Christiansburg, Virginia | collected... | reverse complement strand
GGTTGTTGCAGTATTCGGCACAGTCGAACCTGAAGCGCTGCTATCTGGAACTTGGCGGCAAGTCCCCGAACGTGGTCTTCGCCGATGCGCCGGACCTGTCGGCGGCGGCGAAAGCGGCGGCAACGGCGATCTTCCGCAATGCCGGGCAGGTCTGCGTCGCGGGCTCGCGGTTGCTGGTCGAGGCCTCGGTGCATGATGCATTCGTTGCGGAACTCGCAACAGCGACGAAGAAGATGGCGGTGGGGAACCCCTTGCGGCTGGAGACGCAGGTCGGGGCGGTGAACTCGCTGACCCAGCTGGAGGGCAACCTCGGCTTTGTCGCCGATGCCACCCGCGAGGGCGGCGAGATCGTCACCGGCGGCAAACGGGCGCTAGAGGAGACCGGCGGCTACTACATGGACCCGACCATCGTGACGGGGGTCAGGCCCGAACATCGGCTGTACCGCGAAGAGGTCTTCGGGCCGGTGCTGGCAGTCACGCCCTTCACCGACGAGGCAGAGGCGCTGCGGCTGGCCAATGCCTCCGACTTCGGGCTGGCGGCGGGGGTCTGGACGGCAAACCTGTCCCGCGCGCACCGGATGGTGCGGGGCATAAGGTCGGGCGTGGTGCATGTGAACACCTATGGCGGGGCGGATGTGACCGTGCCCCTGTCGGGGATGAAGCAATCCGGCAACGGGGCCGACAAGTCCTTGCATGCGCTGGAGAAATACACCGACCTCAAGACCGCGTGGATCCAGCTATGACCCCCACCATCCTTGTCGCCGGCACCTGGGACACCAAGGACGCCGAGCTGGGCTACATGCGCGACGTGATCCTTGGGCAGGGCGGGCGGGTGCTGACGATGGATGTGTCCGTGCTGGGCGATCCGTCCAAGCCCACCGACATGTCCAAGCATCAGGTGGCCGAGGCGGCGGGTTCGTCGATCGCAGCGGCGATTGCGGCGGAGGACGAGAATACCGCGATGCAGGTCATGGCGACCGGCTCGGCGCGGCTGGCCGCGAAACTGCATGCCGAGGGGCGCATCCAGGGGGTGATCGTGCTAGGCGGCACGATGGGCACCGACCTTGCGCTTGACCTCTGTTCGGCGCTGCCCCTGGGCGTGCCGAAATATGTCGTCTCGACCGTCAGCTTCTCGCCCATGCTGCCGCCGGAGCGGCTGCCTGCGGATATCCAGATGATCCTCTGGGCCGGGGGGCTCTACGGGCTGAACTCGATCTGCAAGGCCTCGCTGTCGCAGGCCGCCGGGGCGGTGCTGGGGGCGGCGCGGGCGGTGGAGCTGCCGCAGCGGGATCGGCCGCTGATCGGGATGACCAGCTTCGGCAAGACGGTGCTGCGCTACATGGTCAGCCTGAAACCGGCGCTGGAGGCGCGGGGGTTCGAGGTGGCGGTGTTCCATGCGACGGGGATGGGGGGCCGGGCCTTCGAATCGCTGGCCGCCGAGGGTGCCTTTGCCGCCGTGCTGGACTTCGCGCCGCAGGAGGTGGGGAACCACCTCTTCGGCTCGGCGATCACCGCGGGGCCGGACCGGATGACCAGCGCCGGGGCGAAGGGCGTGCCGCAGATCGTGTCGATCGGCTGCTATGACCTGGTCGATCTGGTGGGCTGGCACCCGGTCCCTCCGCATCTGGAAGGGCTGCCGGGGCACGCGCACAACCGGCTCTTGTCGTCCGTCGTGCTGGATGTCGAGGGGCGGCGCCGCGTGGCGCGGGCGATCATGGGGAAGCTCGCGGCGGCCAAGGGCGAAGTGGTGTTCCTGCTGCCGGTGCGGGGCGGCAACGAGTGGGACCGGGACGGTGGTCCCCTGTGCGACCCCGAGGGACTGGCGGCCTTCGTGGCCGAGGTCCGCGCGGCCTGTCCGTCGAACGTGCGGCTGGTCGAGCTGGACGCCCATATCAACGACCCGGCCTTCAGCGAGGCTGCGCTGGCGGTGGTGGACGGCTGGATCGCCGAGGGCCGGTTGCAGAGGGCTTGAGCCGAGTTCACAAACCGCTTTCAAACATTCCGACAACACATTGACACAACTTTATTTTCGGCATTTCCGTTTGACCTTTCCCGGCCAGCTTCGCTCGACCGGGCGGGCGCAAACTGTTGCTTGTATCGAATCGGCAATGAGTTTTACCTTTTGGTAAAAATCAGACGACCAACACCAACAGGGATAGGCAGTCACATGACCATCAGGACATTCACGATCTCGCGCCGCGGCCTGCTTCTGGGCGGGGCCGCCGCGCTGGTTGCGGCGAACCTGCCGCGCGGGCTTATGGCGCAGGAGCCGCTGAAGATGGCGGGCATCTACACGGTGCCGGTCGAACAGCAATGGGTCAGCCGCATCCACATCGCCGCCGAGGCGCTGAAGGCGGCTGGGACGGTGGACTATACCTTCACCGAGAACGTGGCGAACACCGACTACCCCCGCGTGATGCGCGAATATTGCGAGGCCGGGGTCAAGCTGATCGTCGGTGAGATCTTCGGGGCGGAAGCCGAGGCGCGCGAGGTCTGCGCGGAATACCCGGACGTGGCCTTTCTTCTGGGGTCGAGCTTCATGCCGGATGCGGCGGCGAACCCGAACCTCTCGGTCTTCGACAACTACATCCAGGACGCGGCCTATCTGTCGGGCATCGTGGCGGGGGGCATGACCAAGGGCAATATCGGCATGGTCGGCGGCTTCCCGATCCCCGAGGTCAACCGGCTGATGAACGCCTTCATGGCGGGCGTGCGCGAGATCAAGGCGGATGCGAAGTTCCAGGTCAGCTTCATCGGCTCGTGGTTCGACCCGCCAAAGGCCAAGGAGACCGCCTTTGCGATGATCGATGGTGGCGCGGACCTGATGTATGCGGAACGCTTCGGTGTCTCGGATGCCGCGAAGGAGCGCGGGGTGCTGGCGATCGGCAACGTGATCGACACGCAGGGGGATTACCCGGAGACGGTCGTCACCTCGGCGCTGTGGCATTTCGAGCCGACGCTGAACGCGGCGGTGGCGGCGATCCAGGGCGGGACCTTCAAGGCGGACAACTACGGCACTTATTCCTTCATGAATGCGGGCGGCTGTTCGCTGGCGCCGCTGGGCACGTTCGAGGGCAAGGTTCCGGCGGAGGTCATGGCCAAGGTCGCCGAGAAGGAGGCCGCGATCAAGGACGGCAGCTTCACCGTGGCCATCGACGATACCGAGCCGAAATCGTCGTGAGCGAGGGTAAGGGGGCGGAGGTTGTCCTCCGCCTCGACCGTATCACCAAGCGCTTCGGGGCACTGACGGCGAATGATGCGGTCAGCCTGACCCTGCGGCGCGGCGAAGTCGTGGCTTTGCTGGGCGAGAATGGCGCGGGAAAGACCACGCTGATGAATATCCTGTTCGGTCACTATGTGGCCGACGAAGGCAGCGTGGAGGCTTTCGGCCAGCCCCTGCCCCCCGGCAATCCGCGTGCGGCGTTGCAGGCGGGCGTGGGGATGGTGCACCAGCATTTCACCCTGGCGGGCAACCTGACGGTGCTGGAGAACATCCGGCTTGGGACGGAGGGCCTGTGGTCGCGCGGGCACGGCGGCGCGCGGGCGAAGGTGGAGCGGCTGTCGCGCGACTTTGGCCTTGCGGTGCATCCCGATGCCAAGGTGGGCCGCCTGTCGGTTGGCGAGCGGCAGCGGGTGGAAATCCTGAAGGCGCTCTACCGTGACGCGCGCATCCTGATCCTCGACGAGCCGACGGCGGTGCTGACGCCGCAGGAGTCGGAGGCGCTGTTCGCCACCCTGCGCAAGGCGACGGCATTGGGGCTGTCGGTGATCTTCATCAGCCACAAACTGCACGAGGTGATGGCGATTGCCGACCGTTGCGTCGTGCTGCGCCATGGCCGCGTGGTGGGCGAGGTTGACACCCATGCCACCGACAAGGGCGCGCTCGCCGCGCTGATGGTGGGGGGAGAGCTGTCCCTGCCCCGGGCCGAGGCGCGGGCGCCGGGGGCGGTGCTGATGAAGTTGGACAGCGTTTCGACGCCGGACCGGGGCGCGGCGCCGGGGCTGAAGAAGGTGACGCTGGACCTGCGAGCCGGGCAGATCACCGGCCTGGCCGGGGTTTCGGGCAACGGGCAGGCGGCGCTGGCCGAGATCATCGGCGGGCTGGCCCTGCCCGCAGAGGGCACGATCCTGCTGAAGAACGCCCCCGTCACCGGCTGGTCGCCGGGCGAGGCCTTGGCGCGGGGCGTGGCACGGATACCGGAGGACCGGCATCATCAGGGCTCCATCGCCGATTTTGACCTGACCGAGAATGCGGTGCTGGAGGCCTACCGCAGCCGGTTCTCGCGGCGCGGCTGGATGAACTGGCGCGCGGCTCGGGAGTTTGCCGAGACCATCATCGCCGGTTACGACGTGCGCTGTCCGGGGCCGGAAACGCGTATCCGGCTTCTGTCGGGCGGGAACATGCAGAAGCTGATCCTCGGGCGGGCCATGGCGGGTGGTCCGGAGACGGGGGGACCGGAAATCATCCTCGCCAACCAGCCGGTACGGGGCCTTGACGTGGGAGCGATTGCCTATGTTCAAAGCCAGCTGATCGCGGCGCGGGACCGAGGCTCGTCCGTTCTGCTGATCTCGGAAGACCTGGATGAAATCATGGGCTTGTCGGATGTCATTCACGTCATGTCTCAAGGCCGCCTGTCCCCCGGATTCGCGCGCGGCACGATGACGGCGGCGGAGCTGGGCCTGTGGATGGCGGGGCAGAAGTTCGGGGACCGCGATGCGGCTTGAAGCGATTGCGAACCCGTCGGCCGTGCGGCGGCTGGGATTGCCCGCCCTGGCGCTGGTCTTGACGATGGGCGTGGCGATGGCACTGGCGCTGGTTGCGGGGGCCAACCCCCTTGCCGTGCTGGGCCAGATCGCCACGGGGGCGCTGGGGTCGAAGCTCGCCATTCTGGAGACGCTGAACCGGGCGACGCCGCTGATCTTCACCGGGCTTGCGGTGGCGGTCGCTTTCCGGGCGAAGCTCTGGAACATCGGGGCCGAAGCGCAGCTTTACGCGGGGGCCATCGTCGCGGTGGTGCTGGGGACCGGGGCGCTGGGGAGTCCGCTGGTTCTGCCGGTTTCAGCAGCGGTAGCGATGCTGGCGGGCGCGCTTCTGCTTCTGGGGCCTGTCCTCTTGAAGACGCGCCTCGGAGTGGATGAGGTCGTCACCACGCTGCTTCTGAACTTCATCATGCTGTTGTTCGTCAGCTACCTGCTGGAAGGCCCGATGAAGGATCCAGGTGGCATGGGCTGGCCGAAGTCCACACCGCTGATCCCCGAGGCCCGCCTGCCCCGCATCGTCGACGGCTTGCGGCTGCACTGGGGCTTTGCGCTGGCGGTGCTTGCGGCGGTGGTTGTGTGGATCATTCAGACCCGGACCACGCTGGGGTTTGAAATCCGTGCGGTGGGGCAAAACCCCGAGGCGGCGCGCTTTGCCGGGATGCCGGTCAATGCGGTGCTGGTGAAGACGGCGCTTCTGTCTGGGGGACTTGCGGCGTTGGCCGGTTGGTCCGAGGTGGCGGGGCTGAAAGGGCATCTGTCGTCGGACCTGTCGCCCGGATTCGGCTATACCGGGATCATCGTCGCGATGCTGGCGCTGCTGCATCCGCTGGGGGTCATCCTGACGGCGATCTTCGTCGCGGGCATCTTCGTGGGCTCCGACGCGATGAGCCGGGCTGCCGGGGTGCCGACCTATATCGCCGACATGCTGATGGCGACCGCGCTTCTGTTCATGGTGCTGGCGATCCTCTTGACCCGCGTCCGGGTGGTGCGGGGATGAACGCGGTGATCGACATCCTGATTTCGGCAAGCTTCTGGGCGGCGGTGATCCGCATCGCCTCGCCGCTGATCCTGGCGACGATGGGGGAACTGATCTGCGAGCGCGCGGGCGTGCTGAACCTGGGGATCGAGGGGATCATGGTCATCGGTGCCTTTGCGGGCTGGATGGCGGTCTACCAGGGGCTGCCGCTCTGGGGCGGGGTTGCGGTGGCGATGGCGGCGGGGATGCTGTTCGGCCTCCTGCACTCCACCTTCACGGTGCCCTTCGGCCTGTCGCAGCATGTGGTCGGGCTGGGGGTGACGCTGCTGGCCACCTCCTCGGCGTCGTTCGCCTATCGGCTGATGCTGCCGGAAGTGACCAGCCCGCCGAAGATCGCGCCGTTCCAGCCGCTGCATGTGCCGGGGTTGTCCGACCTGCCGTGGCTGGGAGAGGCCCTGTCGCAGACCGCGCTGACCTGGGCGGCGTTCGCGGTGGCGGGGCTGGTGGCCTTCATGCTCTACCGCACGCCGCTGGGACTTGCGGTCCGGGCGGTGGGGGAAAACCCGGCGGCGGTCGAGGCGCAGGGACTGTCGGTGACGGGATTGCGGATGGGGGCGGTGATCGCAGGTTCCGGCCTGATGGCGGTCGGGGGCGCGTTCCTGACCCTCTCGGCCTTCTCCAGCTTCTTCTTCGAGATGGTCAACGGACGCGGCTGGATCTGCATCGCGCTGGTGGTGTTCGGGGCGTGGAGGCCGGGCAAGGCGGTGCTGGGGGCGATCCTGTTCGCCGCCTTCGACGCCTTGCAGATCCGCCTGCAACAGACGCCGCTGGGGGCCGCCCTGCCCTATCAGCTGTTCCTGGCCCTCCCCTATGTCCTGTCGATCCTGGCGCTGATCCTGATGTCGCGCCGGGCCGAGGTGCCGGCGGCGCTGATGGTGCCCTACAACAAGGGGGAACGTTAGATGTTCGATCTTCTGGTCAAGGGCGGGACGCTGCCCGACGGGACGGTGGCCGACATCGGCATCCAGGGCGACCGGATCGCGGCGGTCGGGCGGCTGGAGGCCGAGGCGGGCCGGGTGATCGACGCGGGCGGTGATCTGGTGTCCCCGCCCTTCGTCGACCCGCATTTCCACATGGACGCGACGCTGAGCTATGGCCTGCCCCGGGTGAACGCCTCCGGCACTCTGCTGGAGGGGATCAGCCTTTGGGGGGAGTTGCGCGAAGTCGCCACGGTCGAGGAGATGGTTGAGCGCGCGCTCCGCTATTGCGACTGGGCGGTTTCGATGGGGCTTCTGGCGATCCGCACCCATGTCGACACCACGCCGGACCATTTGCGCGGCGTGGAGGCGATGCTGGAGGTGAAGCGGCGGGTGGCGCCCTATCTGGACCTGCAACTGGTCGCCTTCCCGCAGGATGGTCTCTACCGCACGAAGACGGGGCGGGAGAACCTTCTGCGAGCCTTGGACATGGGGGTGGATGTCGTCGGCGGCATCCCGCATTTCGAGCGCACGATGGAGGAAGGTGCGGAGTCCCTGCGCGACCTGGGCCGCATTGCGGCGGAGCGCGGGCTGATGTGGGACGTGCATTGCGACGAGACGGACGACCCGATGTCGCGGCATGTGGAAACAATGGCGCGCGAGGTGATGCGGCATGGGCTCGGCGGGCGGGCGGCGGGGAGCCACCTGACCTCGATGCATTCGATGGACAACTATTACGTCTCCAAACTGCTGCCGCTGATCGCGGAAAGCGGCATGACCGCGATCCCCAATCCCTTGATCAACATCACCCTGCAGGGCCGCCACGACAGCTATCCCAAACGCCGGGGACTGACGCGCGTGAAGGAGATGCAGGCGATGGGCATCGCGGTCGGCTGGGGGCAGGATTGCGTGCTTGACCCATGGTATTCGCTGGGGACGGCGGACATGCTGGATGTGGCCTTCATGGGGCTGCATGTCGCGCAGATGACGCATCCGGCGGAAATGGCGCGGTGCTTCACGATGGTCACGGAAACGAATGCACAGATCATGAACCTGCCGGACTACGGGTTGCGGCCCGGCTGTGTGGCCAGCCTCGTGGTGCTGGACGCGGACAACCCGACCGAGGCGCTGCGGTTGCGGCCCGACCGGCTGGCGGTGGTGTCGAAGGGAAGAGTGGTCGCCGAACGACAGCGCAACGATGCCCGGCTGGACCTTTCCGGGCGGCCCGCAAACATCAGGCGCAGGCTGGGCTGAGCGCCACACGCGGACAATCGCAGAGCCCGCCAGATCACCTCGCGATTGATTCCCGCCACGCGACAGTTGCCCGTCGTGGGCCGATGAATCCCCTTGGAACCCCCTACCCTGCCAGCGCTTTCGCTCAGCGGTTGAGCCCGCCCATCCTTCAAATCTCCTCCTGAGCGCCCCATTTTCGCCCCGTTCCACAACCATGACGGAAGCAATGGATTGGTGCGCTTGTGTGAACGATTTATCCCGCGCTGCGACCTGGCCGCCAAACGCCCGTCCGGCGTGAACGACAGGGTTCCTTCTGTGGTGCATCATTGTGAGAAGGGTGAACGACATGGCTCAGCAGAAGGCGGTTGATCCGTTGGCCGATGAGGCCGACGACCTGATCGACGAGCTGCAACCCGGCGCCAAGCTTCTCAAGGGCCAGTACACGATCACCCGCTATCTCAACAGCGGCGGCTTCGGCATCACCTATCTCGCCAAGGACAGCCTCGACCGCGACGTGGTGATCAAGGAATGCTTCCCGTCTTCGGTCTGCCGCCGCTCGAAGGTGATGGTCGCGGCACGGTCGCGTGCGCATACGGCGGAACTGCGGTCGGTCGTCCAGTTGTTCGTGCGCGAAGCGCGGAACCTTGCGAAGATCGTGCATCCGAACATCGTCGCCGTTCACCAGGTCTTCGAGGACAACGGCACCGCCTACATGGCCATCGACTTCATCGACGGTCTGGACCTGCAGCAGGTCATCGACGGCGAGGGCGCGCGCCTTGCGCCGGATCACATCGTCCGGATCACCGACAAGTTGCTGAACGCGGTCGGCTACATCCATGACCACGACATGCTGCACCGCGATATCTCGCCCGACAACGTTCTGATCGACAAGATGGGCGAGCCGATCCTGATCGACTTCGGCGCCGCGCGGGACAAGGCCTCGCAGACCAATCGCGCGATGTCGGCCTTGCGGGTGGTGAAGGATGGCTACTCGCCGCAGGAATTCTACATCGCCGGGTCGGAACAGGGCCCGTGGAGCGACCTCTATGCGCTTGGCGCCACGCTCTACCACCTGATTTCCGGCGATGCTCCGGTGAATGGCCAGGCCCGGCTTGCCGCGCTGGCCGAGGACCGCCCCGACCCCTATGTGCCGTTGACCGGCCGCTTCCCCGGCTATCCGAAAGGGTATCTGGAAGCGATCGACCGCGCGATGAGCACGCTCCCGAAGCAGCGCCTGCAATCGGCACACGACTGGCTGGCGATGTTCCACCTTGACGCCGCAGCGCCGACCTCGGCCCCGGCCGGGGTGGACGATGCCGTCCATCGGCTGGTCAGCGACTTTCGGCAGAATGAACGTTCTGTCGATGTCGCCGCCGAGGTTCCGGCTCCACCGCCACTGGCCAAGGCGGCAACGCGCATTCCCGAAGCCGTGGCAGCCCCGGTCGATGTTTCCCGCGCGAAGAGCCCGCTACAGCTGGTCGCGGGGGTTGCCGTGGCGCTCCTGGTCGTCGGCGTCGGCTATGTGATGATCGGAGGCAAGAAGCCGGTTCCCGCAGCGGAAAGCACGGTCGCCGCGGCCGAAGTTGCGCCAAAGGCAACGGAACAGGCCGCACCTGCCAGCACCACCGAGATCGCCGTCGCCAAGGATCCGGCGCCGCCCGCGCCCGAACCGGCTGCCACGGAAACCACCAAGGCGCCGGACCAGGCGTCCGCCGTGGCGGCAGAGCCTGTCGCCGTGGCGGCAGAGCCTGCGGCAGTGGCGGAGCCTGTGGCCGTGGCAGAGCCTGTCGCTGCGGCGGCAGAGCCTGTGGCCGTGGCAGAGGCCAAGCCCGAGATTGCGGCCCCCGCAGCCGTTGCCGTGCCCGCCGGCAAGCCCGCAGCGAACCAGATCGCCTTCGCGGCCTGGGATGTCGAGATTCCTTTCGCTTCAGACGACCGGATGCAGGACGGCAAGCGCGTCGCCGTGGTGACGCGGATTCCGCCGAACATCGATGCCAAGGCGGCGGGCGACTGGTTGGCGCCGGGCGTTGCGATCTATGCGGTCAATGGCACGCCGATCCAGTCAGCCGGGTCGATCACCATCGCGGTGATGAACGCCATGGCCGTCGACCCGGATGGCAAGGCTCGCGTTGTCGTCGAATATTCCGATGCATCGCAACAGCGCAAGACCGGCCTGCTGACGGTCACTGCCGTGCGGCTTGTCAACCTGGAGAACGGGGTGGAAACCCGAGCCTCGGTCATCGACGGCGTCTGGAGGACCGAAGTATCGGGCGTGACCCAACCGGAGCTCACCTCCCTGCGGCAGGGCGACATCCTGTTCCGCGACAAGACCACCACCACACCGCTGAACGGCCCGACCTCGCTGGAGACCATCGTTGCCGACCTGATCGCCGCGGGCACGGTCGCGACCGGCTTCTCCATCATCCGTGACAACAAGGTCGGCGAAGCACACATGCAACTGATCCCGGAGGGAGAGCAGTAGACATGGCCACGCAGATCGCCCGCAAGGACACTGTCGACTACCCTGGTGAAGCGCGTTTGCGGACCCTGGCTGCCGGAGACATCCCTGCCTTGGACAGCACGTCAACCGGCCCGGCCACGCCCCTTGATCCCCTGGTCATCGCCCTTGCGCGGGCGGTCGACCGCATCGGAAGAACCGCAAGCTAGTCCGAAGGGGCCGGGTTTGCCGCAACAGAGATCGACCCCGGTCAGCCAGGCCTGACGGCGCAGTGCCGGACGCCCTGGTCGGTCGCCGGTCCAAGGAGTAGAGACGATGCCATTCTCGCGGACCTTCACCTTCGGCGGCATCGCCGTGCTGCTGACCGGGACGGCGGCGCTGGCCCAGGAGGCCTGCTCGACCTACACGGTGCAGGCGGGCGACAACCTGCGCTACATCGCCCGCGCCGCCTATGGTGACGCCGACATGTACCGGGTGATCTATGATGCGAACGTGGCCGAGATCGGCGAGAAGGCCGATCTGATCGAAATCGGGACCAAGCTGACCATCCCCTGCGATCCGAATGCCACCACGACCGAGGTCGCGACAGCAACCCCGGCCGAGGCACCGGAGCCGACGACTGCGACGCCCGTCGCTGCCGCATCCGAAACCGCGGCGGTCGAACCTGCCGCTCCCGCGGTGAAGCCGATCAGCTTCGTCACTGGCAACGGCTATGCCCCCTTTGCCGACGAAACCCTGCCCGGGGGCGGGATGATGACCCAACTGGTGGAGATGGCCGTCTTTCGCGCCGATCCCGGCATTGCCTACAACCTGACCTTCATCAACGACTGGGAGGCGCATATCGACGCGCTCTTGCCCTCGGGCGCCTATGACCTGAGCTTTCCCTGGATTCGGCCAAACTGCGAGGCGCCCGAGACGCTGTCGCCCGGCGACCAGACCCGCTGCAACGAGTTTGTCTTCTCGGGCCCGTTCTACGAAATCGTCGACGGCTTCTTCGCGATGCGCGACAGCGGGCTGGGCAGCGTCACGAAGTATGCCGACTTCGAAGGCAAGCGCATCTGCCGCCCGGAGGGCTACACCACGGGAGTCCTCGATGCCGCGGGGCTGACGGCGGCGACCATCACGTTGACCCGGCCGACAGATGCGATCGACTGCTTCCGGGCCCTGTCGGCAGGTGAGGTCGACCTGGTGTCGATCGACGCCGAAGTGGGGGATTCCGCCCTGGCCAAGCTGGGGCTGACGGCCAGGGTCGAACAGAACCCCCACCTGATGACGCTGCTCAGCCTGCACGTCATCGCCCACAAGTCGAACCAGCGCGCGGTCGACATGATCGGGCAGCTCGATAGCGGGCTGATCGAGATGTACGAATCCGGCGAGTGGTACGAAATCGTCTCGTCAGCCTTGGCGCAGAACAGCCAGAAACAGTGAAGCGCCAGCCTTGACCGGCCACGTTGCCGGGCGATGCACGGCATTGCATTGTGTTTCAGGAACGGAAACAGAATTTCCGGCACAATGCGGCGTTTCGGGCCTGTATCCCGTGCTTCCGGCGCTCTGGCGGTCCCGTTCGAAAGAAGGATCACAGGGCCGGACTCAGCAATCAACCCCGGATCGGCCGCCGATTGAGACCGGAATTGTCGGCCGAACCCGATCCATCCGAGGTCCGGCGATCACGATTGGCATCAATCCCGGCCTCGCGCCGAATGACCATCGGATCGCCATAATCGTGCCATCTATACAACCATATGGTGCATCATCGGTAATATTGTTTCGGTATCTGCTCGTTCATGCAGGATCTAACGGCCTTCAAAAGGAATTGCGCCTCATGAGAACCGCATCATATTTGCACCGGTTGACCGTTGTGACGGCCGCGATGATTTCGCTGCCCGTCCTCGCGGCAGCCCAGGAAGCTTGCACAACCTACACTGTCAAGGATGGCGATACGCTCGGCTCCATCGCCCAGGCCGCCTATGGCACCTTCGACTACCAGAACATCTTCAACGCGAACCGCGATGCGCTGGCCGCCAATCCCAACAGCCTGCCGGCTGGCCTGCAACTGATCCTTCCCTGCGCCGACGGCCGTCTGACCCCCGACCAGGACCTCAGCTCGGTGATCGAGAGCGAGACCCAGAAGCAGGAGACGAGCAAGCCGAAGTCGAATGTCTACGAACCCCCCCTGAAGTTCGTGACCTCGAACAACTGGATGCCTTTCACCGACGAATCGCTTAACGGCGGTGGTATCTTCGTCCGGATGGCCGCAACCGCGATGCAGCGTGGCGGCAACGACCGGGACTACACCGTTGCCTATGTCGACGACTGGATGTCGCATATCGACACCCTCCTGCCCTCGGGCGCTTTCGACGTGTCGATCGCCTGGGAAGCGCCGGATTGCTCGAAGCTTGACATGCTGGGCGAATTCTCGGCCCGGATGTGCACCGAGTTCGATTTCTCGCTGCCGATCTACGAGGCGGCCTATACTTTCAACACGCTTCCCGACAGCAAGTATGCCAACGCCCGGTCGTTCGACGAATACGCCGGCGCCAAGATCTGCCGTCCGGAAGCCTGGCCGCTTGGCGACCTTGAAGTTCAGGGCCTGACGCCCCCGGTCGTGGAATATGTCCAGCCGAAAGACCCCCTGGACTGCGCCAACCTCTTGATGAAGGGCGAAGTCGACATCTATTCGATCGAAACCGAAACCTCGGTCGCCAACTTCAAGGAACTTGGCGTCACGGACAAGGTTGTGACCAACCCGGCAATTGCAACCTTCATTTCGTACCACTTCCTGACCGCCAAGAGCAATCCGCGCGGCCGGGTCTACATCGCCATGCTGAACCGCGGCATCACCGAGATGCGGGAATCCGGCGAATGGTACGACATCGTCGCTACGGGACTGGAAGAATACAACAAGCTGAAGCCGTAACCCCCATCTCTTCAGCCTTGTTGGAAGCCCCGCACCCTCTGGCGCGGGGCTTTCGCTTTCGCTAGACGGGGCGTCAGACCTGTCGCGGCGCCATCGTCGCCCGTGCGGCGCGCGGCGGGTTCCGATGCGCAACGGCAACCAAAGGGGAAAGCGTGACCAAGACCCTGCAAGGCGAAGCGCGCATGCCCCGCACCATGAGCCGCGAGGCGCGTCGGCAGCAGCTTATCGATTCCACCATCGAGACTCTGGCAGCACGGGGCTATTCGCGCACCACGCTGACTGATGTTGCCCGCGCGGCGGGCCTGTCGCACGGTCTGGTGCTGTTCCATTTCGAGACCAAGGAGAGGCTTCTCGCCGAAACCCTGAACTATCTGGCCGAGGAGTATCGCCGCAACTGGCAGGAGGCGCTGGCCGAGGCTGGCAATGACCCGGCTGACCAGTTGAATGCGCTGGTCGAGGCCGATTTCAACCCGGCGATCTGCACCCCCTCGCGCCTTGCCGCCTGGTGCAGCTTCTGGGGCGAGGCACAGTCGCGACCGTTCTATCAGGAGGCCTGCGGCGAGAAGGACGACGCCTACAATCTGCAGCTGGAAAGCATATGCCAGCGGCTGAGCGACGCAGGCGGCTACAACCGCAATGCTCGCCACATTGCGCGCGTCATCCGTGTCACGATCGAGGGCACCTGGCTTGACCTCATGACCATGGTCGCGCCCTACAGCCGCGAAGAGGCGCTGACCACCGTGCGCACCTGTGTTGCGCTTTGCTTCCCCGACCACTTCACGCCGGACGGGCTGATCCGGCAAAGCGCGGGCTGACTGCGCGGATTTGTCCCGCGGAATGAGTGCTTGGAACATACGTTCCGTGTGCTATGCTGCCCCGGATCAGCCAGCGAGAGCGTCAATGCCCAAGGGTGAACCGTCGACCGAACCGCGCGAGGCGCCGCAATCGGTCGAAGCATTCCGTGACCGGCTTCTGGCCCTGAACGGCCAGCTTCCCCGCCGCCTGCAGCAATGCGCCGACCATGTCGCCACCCATCTGGATCGGATCGCCCTTTCCACCGTGGCGCAGGTAGCCCACGGCGCGGGAGTGCCCCCCTCGGCGGTCATGCGCTTTTGCCAGATCATGGGGTTCACCGGGTTTGCCGAAATGCAGCGGCTGTTCCGCGATGCCCTGTCGCGCAGTGCGCCCGACTATGCGACGCGGCTGGCAAACCTGAAGGCCGGCGGGGTCGGCCAGCCCTCGACCCTGGTGGCCGAATTCGTCGAGGCGGGACGCCAGTCAATGGAAGCTTTGGCGCGCGATCTGAATGAAGATGCGTTGAATCAGGCGGTTGCAACCTTGGCTCGCGCACGGACCATCCATCTTGCGGGCTTTCGCCGGTCTTTCCCGGTCGCAAGCTACCTGGCCTATGTGTTCGACAAGCTCGGCGTCGCGGCCGTGTTGCACGACGGTGTTGCCGGGCTTGGCCATCGGTCCAGCCTGCGTCCGGGCGACGCGCTTCTGGCCATCACCTTTGCCCCCTATTCCGAGGAAACGCTGGCCCTTGCCAGCCATGCCCGGGACAGCGGCCTGCCGGTCGTGGTCTTGACCGATCCGCCCGCCAGCCAGTTGGCCGGGATCGCCGACACGATCCTGACCGTCACCGAGATCGACTTCGGCGCCTTCCGGTCCCTGTCGGCGGTCATTGCCCTGGCGTTGTCGCTGGCCGTTGCTGTAGCGGCACGGCGCGAAACTTAGCTCTTCCGCGACTCGGTTAAATAGAATAAACGTTCCATCGTCCGAGCCGAGTCGGCTCCACGGAGCAAGCCCATGTCCAAGACCCTTGACGTAATCACCATCGGCCGGTCCTCGGTCGACCTTTACGGCGCCCAGGTCGGCGGGCGGCTGGAGGATATGGGGTCGTTCCAGAAATACATCGGCGGCTCGCCCACCAACATCGCCGCCGGGACCGCCCGGCTGGGGCTGAAATCGGCGCTGATCACCCGGGTCGGCGACGAACACATGGGCCGGTTCATCCGCGAGGAACTGGCCAAGGAAGGCGTCGACGTGCGCGGCGTCAAGACCGACCCGGAGCGGCTGACGGCGCTGGTCCTCCTTGGCATCCGCGACGACAAGCAGTTTCCGCTGATCTTCTACCGGGAAAATTGCGCCGACATGGCGCTGGACGAAGGCGACATCGACGAAGGCTTCATCGCCGAGGCTCGTGCAGTCGTGGCGACGGGCACGCACCTGTCGCACAAGCGCACCGAGGCCGCCGTGCTGAAGGCGCTGACCCTGGCGCGGAAGCATGGTTTGCAGACCGCTTTGGACATCGACTACCGCCCGAACCTCTGGGGCCTTTCCGGCCATGGCGACGGCGAGAACCGCTTCATCGAAAGCGCCGCCGTCACGGCGAAGCTGCAATCGACGCTGCATCTTTTCGACCTGATCGTCGGCACGGAAGAGGAATTCCACATCGCGGGCGGCTCGACCGACACCATCGCGGCGTTGCGCGCCGTGCGGGCCGTGTCGAATGCCACGCTGGTCTGCAAGCGCGGCCCGATGGGGGCTGTTGCTTTCACCGGCGCAATCCCGGACTCGCTTGACGACGGGCAGACTGGCCCCGGTTTCCCGATTGAAGTCTTCAACGTCCTCGGCGCGGGCGACGGCTTCATGTCCGGCCTGATCAAGGGTTGGCTCGACTGCGAGCCCTGGCCGGTGGCGCTGAAATACGCCAATGCCTGCGGGGCTTTTGCGGTCAGTCGGCACGGTTGCACTCCGGCCTATCCCAGCTGGGAGGAATTGCAGTTCTTCCTGAACCGCGGTGTGGTGCAGAAGGCGCTGCGCAAGGATCAGGCGCTGGAGCA
>ERZ724516.1078-NODE-1078-length-16169-cov-5.651173_pt1 | contig 16169 bp, 20 predicted proteins | sample MGYA00376049_ERZ724516 | MGnify/ENA primary metagenome ERZ724516 (study PRJEB28724, sample SAMN07190886) | activated sludge metagenome | isolation source: activated sludge of sewage treatment plant in Hong Hong | place: USA: Christiansburg, Virginia | collected... | reverse complement strand
TCTGTTGCTGTTGCCCGTCGCGAATCACCCAGGCCTTGGCGGGCAACATGCCGCGTAAGGCCTGAACGGCACGCTCAGCGCGATATTCCTGGAAGAACGCGAAGACGGCGTTGATGAGAATGACGCCGAGGATGGCCCATCCCAAGGTGGCCATGCCTTCACCGGCGTGGAGGGCGTCGGCGAGGAATGCGAGGCCTGCAGCCACCCACAAGAGGAGCGCGAGGAAATGTGTGAACTGGCGGGCGAACCGGCCAATGAGCGGCGCGCCGCGTAAGGCTTGCAGGCTGTTCGGTCCGTACTTGAGCGTTCGTCGCCGCACGTCCTCTGCCGAGAGGCCCTGCGGAGACGTGGCAAGCGCACGAAACACCTGGCTTGGCGCCAGGCGGCAGATTTCCAACGCGGTCAGCTCAGGCACGCCACCCTCGCACGATGAGGACCGAGCAGGGCGCGTATTTGAGGAGGGTTTCCGATACGCTTCCCAACTGCAGCCGTTCGGACCCGGTCAGCCCTCGCGAGCCTGCGACGAGCAGGTCGATGGTGAGGGAGGTGGCTTGCCGGAGGAGCGCATCGGTCACATGATCAAACTGCACTTCCGGCGTGACCGCATACCCCTCGGCCAGAAAGCGGGCGCGCAACTTTTCCACCAGCTGCTCGGCGGCCTGACGCTTCGGCGCCGAAATCTGTTCGACCTGGTCGCGCGACAGGTATTTGCTCGCCAGTTCGGTGACGGCGGGCTCGACAATGGAGAGGACCGTGACCCGGGCGGAATCCGGAAGGAACTGTTTGCAGAGAAAGCTGCAGGCGCCCTGGGAGTGTTTCGACGTATCAGCCGCGAAGAGCACATGGGAAAGGCTTGTGAGCGGACGCTTCACCACGAGTACCGGGCAGGGGGCCAATGCGCTGACTTTGCGCGAGACACTGCCTAGCAGGTAATGCTCCGCATCACTGAGGCCTCGCGATCCCACGACCAGCAGATCGACCTTTTTCTGTCTGGCCACTTTCGCAATGGTGTCGGCCACACGGCCGTGGGCGAGCATCGTGTCGATGGTGGTGCGGGGTTTCGTGGTCGCCTGCTTCAACGCGGCTTTGGCCAGGCCTTCAAATCGGCGCAGCACCTGATCGCCGGCTTTCGTCATCGCGGCGATGGCCTGTTTCGAGACGGCGGCCTGTTTGCGGGCCGAGGATTTCAGCGAGGCGCTGTCGACGACATGCAGCAAGGTTACGGTATCCGGCGGCCGTCCGGCGATCGCTCCCAGCATCTGTACACTCCATTCGGCGAATTCCGATCCGTCTACCGCAATCAACATCTTCATTGCTGTCGTTCCTCCATGGCCTGAGTTTCTTTGGAATATAGTCTGCATTGGATATGCCTGGACGCGATCAAGCTCTAGGAAGCCATTCACAGGCTGCCGAACGGTGAGACGCGACGGCCTCGTCTCGCTAATCGTGTTGTGGATCATGGCGCTGCGGCGTTTTGCGGCAGTGCCGGGCGTTCGTTTGGGGTAATTGGCCTCAGTGGACACATGCAGGGTGGGGTGACGGAACGGGCTGGTACGACCGCGCATGCGGTTTCTCTTCAGGCGCAGCCGGCTGCACTCAGGCATCACCATTGCGTGGCTATGAGGCAGGAGGTACCGACATGGTGTGGACATACCTGATGCGGTTGGTTGGCGGATCTCTGATCATGAGCCTTGCGCTGACGCCGGACGTGAGTGCCAGTGGCTCGACAGTGGTGGCCCATGTGCTTGCCGACGAGGAGGCCGTCGAACTGGAGATTCCGACCGACATCGGTGTGCAGAAAGAACGCCTTCCGCTGTATCACAGCGGGACAGTTCGGTACTTCAGTGCCGGGATCGGGCAAGTCGAGCGCGCCGCGACCTATCCTCCCTTTGCGTTGAAGCTGGTCTTCACGGCCGGTGGAAAGCCGTTTGTCTCGGGAGTGGCGGTGACGCTTCGCCACGCACAAGGCGGAGCGGTGTTGACGGTCCCACCGGAGCACAACACTGGCCCCTGGCTGTTTGTCGACCTGCCTGACGGGACGTACCAGATATCGGCCACATTGGGCGGCGTCACGCAGCAGGTCAATCAGCTGAAAGTGCGGCGAGGTCACGTCGTCACCCAGTATGTCCGTTGGGCCGAGGACCGGAGCCCCGCCCTGCCTGCACAACCTGATGAGCAGTGAACGTCTGAATCACATGGGTCGATGACGAGGAGGAAGCATGGTGACGAAACGCAAGGCCCCGGCGAAACGTGCCTCTGGCGCAGCTCGCAAACCAATGCGGTTCGAAGATCTCACGGTGAAGGACATTGTGAAGCAGCGCGTCCAGTCGGCTCGCCCTGACCTTACCGGCGACAAGGTGGCCTCGTTACTGCTGAAGGCAGGGGGCGCCGTGCCGGTCATCGACAAGTCGAAACAACTGTTGGGCATGGTGAGTGAGCATGATGTCCTGGTGGCCCTCGATGAAGGGCATGCGTGGGCCGCGCGAACGGCGCGTGATTTGATGAGCGCGAATCCGTATTCGGTTCGGCCTGAGACCAGCCTGCCGACGCTGGTGCATGTGTTGACGGAAAGTGACCTCCTTTCAGTACCGGTGGTGAATGAGAAAAACCGGCTGCTGGGCATGGTCACCCGACGGGATGTGGTGCGAGCGGCCTTGCGCCCCGGCGCGAAGCGACGATCCTGAGGGGAGTATCAAGTTCCCCTTTTCGATCGCAAAGGAGCATGTATGCGTCGCATTGATCTGCTGACCAAGGCCTGTGACCCCGCCACGCTGACGGTGGACCAACTCATGCAGGATGCCCTATTTACCTGCACGGCTCGCACGGATGCGCTCACCATCGGCCGCTTGATGACGAAACAGAATTTCGGTGGATTGCCTGTGATCGGGGAGAACGGCGACCTCGTCGGTCTCGTGACGGAATATGATCTGTTGCAAGCGATGATCGAGGGGCGGGACTTGCGCAAAGTCCTGGCATCCGAGATCATGACCACCCATCCGTTGACGGCTCGAGAGGACATGGGGCTGGAAGAAGTGGCCAATCTCTTTCAGGATCGTTACGTGACGCGCTTGCCGGTTGTACGAGGAGCGCGGCTGGTTGGTATTATCGCGAGACGTGATTTGCTGCACGGGTACATGAAAGCATCGGAATATTGGTCCTAGCGTATCCCAAGGCGGGGACAACCGTGGGGCTCCCCCTTTACCCTTGCCCAGTCAATCCAACAAGCGAGCAATCACGAGAATGCCGATATCCGGCCCCCAGGAAAAGAATGGTGTGGTCAACGCTCCGATCGCATCCCCGCAGAGGGCCAACCCCTTGCGCTTACCGAGATAGTCGCTCAACCTCCCTGAGAAGATTTTGACGATGAGAGCCAGCGATTCGGCCAACCCTTCCACGACACCTACCGCAATGGTCCCGTGCCGAGCGTCGTGACCATGAACAACCGTAGCAGGCTGTGGATCATTTCGGAGGAAATGTCCATCAGCAGACTGACAAAGCCAGGGCCCCAGATGTCTGAAGGCATTCTGCGAAGCGAATGGGTGGGAGCCACGTGCATCAGCATCGGCGTCGTGGCGCGCGCCGGTTGGGCGGTTGCCGCGTATTCGCTCAACAGATCCTAGGAACTGTCAGGCCTTGCTGTCATGTCGGATTCCTCAGATCGGGGTAGAGCGTGAGCAGGTCATCTCCCTGTCTCCAGTCGTACCGCGTGACATCGACGAGATGGCCTTCCTTTTCACGATCGATCCATAACTCCCCGCGGCCGTCCTGATTATGGTCGTACCAGTGTGGTGACGGTTCACGTTGATCTCCCGAGAGCGTCATCGGCGAACAACAGGTTTCCAAGACTCTCTTACACCACCAATTCGTTCACCAGCGTTCATCCCTCTAGGCCTCGTTCTCACCAGGGTTCCCACCTGAGTAGGTTGCAACCGATTGCCGGGAGGCTGACCCGACGGTCCTGTGATCATTTCCGCCGATGGCGTGGCGATGGACAGGCTTTCGGCCGTTGAAGTTCCGCCGGAATTTTGGTGGCCTCATCGAGACAGGCCTGGTCCAGCTGCGTTTGGACCAACCCCAACGCGCCGCTGAGGTTCGCCCCGCGGAAGTTGGCCTGTTGAAGGTCGGCGTTATTGAGTTGAGCCCCGGTCAAATCCGCGACGCTCAAGTTGGTGCCCCGCAGATTCGCTTCCTGCAGATTGGTTTGGACCAGGATCGCATGGCTCAAGTCGGCCTCACTCAAGTCGGCCGAGACGAGATTCGCCAGTTCAAGATTCGCTTCGGTGAGCCGGGCCTGGTGTAAATGAGCTTTCGGTGCATAGATCTCGGTGAGATCCGCTTTCTGCAAATCGGTGTGGGACAGATACGCGTCGATGAGAACAGCATGATGCAACCGCGCGCCATGCAGATTCGCGGCGGTCAAGTTAGCCTTGTAGAGGACGGTCATGATCATGGTCGCGGAATCCAGCCGCGCCTTGGCCAGATTGGCTCCCTCCAGGTTCGCCTGTTCGAGGTTGACTCGCTGCAGGTTGGCGCCGGTCAAGCGCGCGTATCGAAAATCTGCGCCTCTCAGACTGGCCTCGTGAAGATCCGCGTGAGCCAGCGAGGCGTCATCCTGCTAGGCACTTTCCAAATCGGCTTCGACCAGAGACGCACCGTCGAGTGTGGCGCTGTCCAGGAGCGCGCCCTGGAGATTGGCCCGGCGCAAATTGGCCTGCCGGAGATTGGTGCGGCGCAGGTCGGTTCCGGCCAGGTCGGCATCGGTCAACGTGGCCTTCGACAGGTTTGCGCCATAGAAATACCCGTCGAGCAGGCTGGCTCCGCTCAGGTCCGCGAGGTGTAAATCGGCGTCCTCAAAATGAGCCCGTTCCAAGAGTGCTTCACGGAGCAGAGCGCCCTGGAGGTTGGCTCCGTAAAAAGCCGCCTCGTCTGCAGACACGCGATTGAGCCGCGCCTTGACCACCAGGGCTTTGCGCAGGTCGGCCCCCTCAAGATTGGCATCGTCGAGAATGGCTTGAGACAGATCTGCGCCTTTGAGGTGCGCTTGCACCAGATTGGCGCTTCGCAGATTCGTCCCCTTCAGGAGCGCCCCTTCAAGGTTGCCCCGTTCGAGAGTCGCCCCCGTCAGCCGCAGCTGCCGCAGGTCCGTGCGACAGAGATTCGCCCGTCGGCCGTCGGCGGCTTCCCGGTCCTCCAGCCAACGGGCATGGGCCAGCAGTACCTTGTCCACGACTTTTGACGCGGGGCGTGTGCGTTGGTACTGGCTCTCGCAGGCGGCCGAGGAGGATGTGGGTGCCGATTTCGTCGCGGCATGGGCACCCGCTGGAATGGAAAGCAGCACGGTGATCATCCACCCGGCAACAATCGTGGCGGACAAGGGATGCTGATTCATCACGAGGCCTCCTTCAACCTATCTGTACGGTGGTGGTCAGTTCTATAAGGCTTACAAGATTGGTCCATGTGGGTCGATCGACTGGTCTGGCCGTTTCCAGCTCGGCTGTCCCGATCCGGACGCCATACACCGCGTCTTTCGGCGTGGAGCCAAAGCCGTATTCCACACGCCGGCGGATGTCGCAGACGAAAGACTCTCGCCCCTGGCCGCCTCGCTGCATGCTATTGCCCTTGCTGGACGAGCAGGCGGATGTAGGCAAGCGCATCCTGCCGTTCAGTTTCAGTCAATTGTCCTTGCCACGCGTGCATCGGGCTGAAGACGACACCGTGCTCGATCGTCCGAAGCAACTCTTCGTCTGTTTTGAGGAAGGATTTAAATCGATGAAAATTGGCCGGCGGCACCCGCAATGACGCGGCATCAGGGCCATCTCCACGACCCCCGGCGCCGTGGCAGGCGAGGCAATGCCGTGCATACACCGCCTTGCCTTTGACGGCATCCGGCGGAAATTCCTGGGCGCGCGCGCCGTCGAAGACTGCCGTGAACGTCAGGCCTGCTGTGGCAGCGAGAAGCAGATGGCGGATGCCGATGGATGTGTGCGTCCACATAGATGGCTGCGTCCCCTTCAACTTTTCTTCGTGGTATGGGCGATGAACGAGGAAAAATGCTGCTGCAGTTTGGTGCTGCCGCAGGCCGGGCATTGTACCTCACCTTTTTCGTGTTGTTTCAACGTCACGACGATCAGGGATTCTTTCCCGCAATCCAAACAGGTGTAATCGTACATCGGCATGGGCGCCTCGCTTGGCACATGACAGGGGCTGCTGTTAATCCTTGACCCTATTGTCCTCTTCCGCCTCACCCCACGTGGCGACAATCTGCGCCATTTCTTCCAGGCGGGCGGCGGTTCGGCCATAGATGCTCTCCGGCGGAAAGGTTCCTTCTGCTCCGCGTTCTCCTGCGGGCACTCCGATGAGTAACTCCAGCGCCTGATCCGCGGTGTCGACGCCGTATACGGAAAATCGCCCTTCTTCCACTGCCGTGACGACCTCCCGACTCAGTGCCAGGTGTTTGATATTGCGTGCGGGAATAATGACCCCTTGCTTGCCTGTGAGGCCTCGCCGCTTGCACGACTCGAAAAACCCTTCGATTTTTTCGTTCACGCCGCCGATGGGCTGAACCTCTCCCAGCTGGTTCACGGAACCGGTGACCGCCAGTGATTGCCGGATGGGCAGGTCGGCCAGGCTCGAGAGCACGGCTGCCAACTCGGCCACGGCTGCGCTGTCGCCTTCGATTTCCGAGTAGGTTTGTTCGAAGGTCAAGGTGGCACTCAAGGCGAATGGCTGCATGCCGGCAAATTTCCCCGCCAGAAAACCCGCCAGTGTCATGACTCCCTTGCTGTGAATCTCACCCGCCAGATCGACTTCCCGTTGAATGTCGATCACGCCCTTCGTGCCCACATAGGTGCGAGCGGTGATTCGAGTTGGACGGCCGAAGCTATAGTCACCCAGCTCATAGACAGACAAACCATTGACCTGCCCGATGACCTCGCCTTGGAGATCGACCATCAATGTGCCTTCGGCGATTTCTCCCTGGAGCCACTGCTCAGGCAGATCGGCGCGGCGCCGTTGATGGGCCAGGGCGGACTCGACGTCGGCTCGCGTCACCAATGCGTGCCCGCTCTTTTGCGCCCAATAGCCGGCTTCGCGAATCAAGTCGCTGACCAGACTGAAGCGCAGCGAGAGCCGGTCGTGCCGGTCGGCAAACCGAAAGCCCTGACGGATCACTTCCGCCACCGCCTCCGCGCCGAAGTGCGGCAATCCTTCCTCCCGGCACAATCGGGATACGAATCGCGCATATTGTCGTTCCTGGCGCTCATCATGCGGGACTTCCACGTCGAAGTCCGCCTTCACCTTGAACAGTTTGGAGAAATCCTCTTCATAGGCCTGCAGCAGATGGTAGATGCCGGCGGTGCCGACCAGGATGACTTTCACCGAGACGGGAATCGGCTCCGGGCGTAGGCCGGCCGTGGCGAATCCATAAAATTCGGACGGATCCTCGATGGTCACGGCGCCGGTCTTAATGACGCGCTTCAAGGCCTCCCAGGAGAAGGGCTGGCGCAGCAGATCCAACGCCTGCAGGATGAGATACCCGCCGTTGGCCTGCAACATGGCCCCGGGCCGGATCTCGGTGAAGTCGGTATACATCACGCCGAGATGGGCTCGGCGCTCGATTTTGCCGATGAGATTGCTGTAGGTCGGATGCGATTCATCTATGACCGGCGCGCCCGCGGCAGCATCCCGGGCGACGATCAGGTTCACGGCAAATCGTGTCAGGTCGGGGCGGCGTGTCTGCTCCAGGCCGGGGATCTGCAGGACCGGTCCGCTGTGAGGCAAGAAGTCCCTGTACTGGTGAACGATATCGTCATGGACCCGTTGGAGGTAGGTGAGGACGGGCGGCGATGTTTGATAGACTTGCAGAAGCGCCTCGTAGGCGCCTTTCAGGACGTTCGCGACGATCTGGTGGTCCAGGTGATGCAACGCCTGTTCGGCTTCCCGTTCGAGGCCGTGCATCCGGACATGAAACTCGCGGATGTCGCTCTCCAGGGATTGCCGCCGTCCGGTCAGGTCTTCCTGGACCGGTTCAGCGAGCGCCTCCATTTCCTTCTCAGTCATCGCGCGGTCGTCTTTGATGGGAACCAGCGCGAACCCCCCCGGTGTCTCTTCGAACACGAACCCGCGCTGGTGACACAGAATGGTGAGATCGTGAAAGAGACTCTTCTTTTTCCCTTCCGTCTCTTCGATGATTTTCGCCTTGGCATCGAGATACTTTTTCCCCTCGAAGGCTGCGGGAATGTCACGGCGGAGGCCTTCGATAAAGGTGCCCATCTCGCGTTTGAAGGACGCGCCGTGCCCCGCCGGAAACGAAAGGCAGGCCGGGCGCGACGCATCCTGGAAATTATGGACAAAACACCAGTCCGGCGGGGCCGGAGCGGTCTGGGCCAACCGTTGGACCATCTGTCGGACTAACGTGCCCTTACCGGTTCCTACCGGGCCTGAGACGAAGATGTTGAACCCGGGACTCTTCATCTGCAGGCCAAACTCCAAGGCCTCGACCGCCCGTTCCTGCCCGATCGTTTCCTCAAGCGGCTCCACCTGGCTCGTATCGTCAAATCCTAAGCGAGCGGGATCGACAGTAGGAGCCAGGAGAGAAGCCGGGAGTCTATGGTTGTCCAGCATCGTGTCAGTCCTACGGTTTGAGAAGATGCGGTGGCTGGACGATGGTGGCATGGAGGCCCTTTTCGCCGGGCTCGCTTTCGAACATGACCTCCACTCCGTCCTCCATGTCCGTGAAGGCCATGCCCTTGAGGGCATTCTTGTGGAAATACACCTCACCACCGCCGTCCATCAAAATGAAGCCGTAGCCAAGGTCTGGGAAGATCTTGCTGACAACGCCGCGAAGTTGCGGCAGTGGTTCCACGCGAATCACTTTATCGGCGCGTTTCTCCCGAAATTTTCGTAATTCGATGGCCACGGCATCGAAGGCGGAGCGGATGGCTTCTTCGAAGGTTTTATCCTCCTTGCGGGACGTGATCGTCTGCCGGCTCGGAACCGTGACGAGCACGAGGGCTTCCGCGACGTTGTCCAGTTTCTTATGATGACGATTTTTGGTGAGCGTGACGCGGCCATGCACAATGTCGTCATGGCCACGCTGCAAAGCAGCCATCCGTTCCTCGATCTCTGTCTTCCAACGCGGGGTCATTTCGATGTTGCGGCTTTCCACTTCCAGATTCATGCGTCCTCCTCTCGTCTCAGATGAAACAGGTTCTACTGCTCTCTCAGCAAGGCACATGCCCTGCCGATCAGACGCGACCGCCATCGGCCCGGTGATGAATCGACTGAAAGTGAGGCATTTTTATGCAACGGGCCACCGGAACGACGGAGATCTCTCTACCACTGGCGCATAATTCCTCACTTGCCTGAACCAGGCTGAAGCCCAATGCACCAGTCTCCTGTCGATCTGACCGGCTTGCGCGGCCCTTTTCGGGAACATGTTTTGCTTAGGGACCTTCACATGCCGGTGCTGAAGAAATCCGCCCTGGACGCCTATGTCAAGGCACGGTTCGGTTCGGCGGCCGAACTGGTGGCCTATGGTCCCATCGGGAAAGAAACGAAAGGCGCACGGTACAAGCAATACGGGTATGGCGCGCCGATTCGATTAACCTTCCGCACAGGAAGCGACAAGACCCGTCAGGTGGTGCTGGGAACGATGAGTCCCGGTCCGTTCGGCCATGAGCATCCGGCTGATCGGGCGCAGGCGATGTTGTGGGACTATGACTGTTACAGCCGGCTTCCCCGGCATATCACCGCACTGGACGTGGGCGCGTTCACCGCGCGCGGTGAGTTGATGTCGGTTGCGGCGGCGAAAGAGTTCTTCCTGTTGACCGAATGGTCGGAGGGGGACACGTATCACAAGGATCTGGAACGACTGGCGGAGGCGAGCAGGGCGACTGCGCTGGACCGGAAGCGGACACAGGCGTTGGCTGACTATCTGGCGACCATTCACCGCGTGAAGCGCAGGGACCCGCAACTGTATCGACGCCGGCTGCGCGAATTGCTCGGCCATGGCGAATGTATTCTGGGACTCACCGACAGCTATCCCCATCGCCTCGGCTTCATCACGGAGGATCTGCTGCAACGCATTGAAGTCGCCTGCAATGCCTGGCGCTGGCGGTTGCGCAGCCAACATGCGCGCCTCTCGCAGGTACATGGGGATTTTCATCCCTGGAACGTGCTGTTCCGCCGGGGAGCTGATTTTTCCGTCCTGGACCGGTCGCGAGGGGAGTGGGGGGAGCCGGCGGACGATGTGACGTCGATGTCGATCAACTATCTGTTTTTTTCACTCTGCCGGCATGGCACGTTGAAAGGGCCGCTTGAGGTCTTGTTCCGTTCGTTCTGGGATCGCTATCTGAGCCGGAGTCACGATCAGGACGTCCTGGCTGCGACGGGGCCATTTTTTGCGTTCCGGGGTTTGGTGTTGGCCAGTCCGCTCTGGTATCCGAAATTGACGCTGGCGCTGCGGCGGAAAATATTCCGGTTCATTGAAAATGTACTGGCCGTGCCACGTTTCGATCCGGCCGATGTGAACCGGTACTGCGACTGAGTCGTAGGGTGGGTTTTCGTGGCCTCGTGTGATGAGGCCACGTGCATATGGTGCACATGACGATGGCTCCTTTCGCCGTATGGCTCACCGGTCTCCCGGCATCCGGGAAAAGTTCTATCGTGGCCCGGCTGTTGCCCAAACTGGCTTCGCTGGATATGACCGCCGAGGTGCTGGAGTCGGATGCCGTCCGTCGCATTCTGACGCCTGAGGCCAGCTATTCGAAGGAGGAGCGCGATCTCTTCTATCGCGCCTTGGGCTTCATGGGCGCGCGATTGCTGGCGCACGGGGTGAATGTCATCATCGATGCGACCGCGAGCCGCCGGGCTTATCGAGAGTTTGCTCGTACACTGATCCCTGATCTGCTGGAGGTCTCGGTCGAATGCCCGTTGCAGGTTTGCATGGATCGGGATAAGAAGGGAACCTACCGACGCGGGCTGCAAGGCGAATCTTCCACGGTGCCCGGATTGCAGGATCCTTATGAAGCCCCGCTTTCGCCGGACTTGATCATCAATACAACGGAGCTGTTGCCTGACGCCGCAGCCGATCAGATTGTCGCGCTGATCCGTTCCCGTCGTCATCGATGAATCAGCCTGCATCACGCAGAATTTCCTGGACGTCACTCCATCCCGTCGCCCCTTGCCCGAGGCCACCGCTTTCTATAGGATGAGCGCGTCTCTCGATCGTTCTCCGGAGGGCGTTCATGCCCGCCTCGCTCACACACCTTCATCCCGACACGCCGATGGGGGCCACTTTGGTGGCCGGCGGCGCGACCTTCCGCTGCTGGGCCCCGCATGCCAAGGCCGTGTATGTGGTGGGTGATTTCAATCATCGCATACGCAACGACGCGGCCCTCCTCACGCGGGATCAACAGGGCCATTGGCGCGGGTTCTTCCCCGGGGTGAAGGATCGTCAACGGTACATGTTCTACGTGGTCGGCGAAGGGAGCGAAGGGCTCAAGCGCGACCCCTATGCCCGCGAATTGGAATCGCCGTTTCCCGCCGAATGCCTGATTCGGCGCACTGACTTTCCCTGGCATGAGAGCGGCTATGTCACCCAGCCGTTTCATGAGTTCGTCATCTATCAACTCCACGTCGGCACGTTTTTCACGCCGAACCTGCCGCACAAGGGCGGCACGTTTCTCGATGTGGCGCGCAAGCTGCCGTATCTTGCCGACCTCGGCGTGACCGCGTTGCAGCTCATGCCCATTCAGGAATTTCAGACCAGCTTCAGTCTGGGCTACAACGGGACCGACTATTTTTCGCCTGAAATGGACTTCGCGGTGGCGGATGCGGAGCTGCCGGCCTATGTGGCAGAGGTGAATAAGCTGCTGGACGCGAAGGGGTTGCGCCGGTATCAAGCAACTGAATTACGCGGGGAAATGAATCAGCTCAAGGCGCTGATCGACCTGGCCCATCTTCATGGTCTGGCTGTGTTGCTCGACGTGGTCTACAACCATGCGGGTGGGGAGTTCGGCGATCAAAGCCTGTATTTCTTCGACCGGCAGGATCCCGCAGGCGGCCAGGGGCCATGCGGGCGGCCTGGTATTCGATTTTTCCAAGCCGGAGGTCCGCGACTTTCTGATTCAGAATGCTAAATTTTTTCTCAGCGAGTACCGGGTTGATGGATTCCGGTATGACCAGGTGAGCGTGATCGATCACGACGGGGCGCCGGACGGGTGGCGTTTCTGCCAGGACCTCACCTCCACCCTGCATGCGCAACGGCCGGCGAGCTTACACCATGCCGAGTATTGGGAGGTGAATCCGTCCATTGTCGCACCACCGCCGGTCGGTGCCGGATTTGATACGACTCTGACCGACGGGCTGCGCATCGCCATCCGCGACGTCATCGGCAGCGCCGGCGCGCCGGACGAACGGCCGCTTCCGATGAGCCGGCTCGCGAGGAGCCTGTGGCCTGAGGGTTTCACCGAGTCGTGGCGTTTCGTGCAGGGTCCGGAGAATCATGACATCGTTTACAACGGCCGTGAACTGCGTATTGCCCGGTTGGGTGATCCCGACCATCCTCGATCCTGGTTCGCCCGGAGCCGGGCGCGGGTGGCGACCGGTCTCAGTCTGACGGCTCCGGGAATTCCGATGTTGTTCATGGGACAGGAATTCCTGGAGGACAAACAGTGGTCGGATGACTTCGAGTCCCACCGCGATCTGCTGCTGTATTGGGCAGGTCTCGATCAGGGCGACCGCCAAATGTTCGATCACCTGCGCTTCACGCGGGAACTATTGGGGGTACGCCGTCGATTGCCTGCGTTGCGCGGCAGTGGGTTCCGTGTGACTCACGTGCATGATCAGAACCGGGTGCTGGCGTTCCATCGCTGGGTTGAGGGGGAAGGTCGGGATGTGATGGTTCTTCTGCATCTGTCCAACTTCACTCGCGTCGGGTATCAGATCGGCCTGCCCGGCGAGGGAATCTGGCGAGAAGTGTTTAACAGTGATGTGTACGAAAATTGGGTCAATGCCGGTGTGGCGGGCAATAACGGCCGTATCGTGGCCAACGCGCAACCGCTCCATGGATTTGGATACTCTGCCGGCCTTGTCCTGCCCGCCAACAGCATTCTGATATTCGCCCGCTAGCCATCCGGTTATCCCTGCTGGTGCGTCTCCAAATTCCAGCGACTGTCCTGTCTGCAGGTCTTTCCTCCTCGACTCCACCATAGTTGTGCGTAGCACAGGCAACCTCACGCTGCGGCCGATAGTCCACCCGGAATTGGCACCATCGGCGACAGACTCCTTGGATTGTCGGCGCTACAGTGACCATGTCCGGCAAGGAATTCACGTGTGGTCGTGCAACGGCACGGGAGGAGGTCATGATGAAGCAGAAAATCCTGGCGACGCTCATGTTGCTGCGGGGAATTGGAACGGCCGGCCTGGTCCAGGGATTCCAAACCGCAGCAGTCTTTCCCGTCAGTGCAGTCGAGCATGTGGATTCGCGGAATCAAGTGCTCACGTTCAAGACCCAGGACGGGCAAGTCCGCATGTTTCGGGTGGCCCAGTCCGTCGGGATGAAACGGGAAACATTTGCGAAGGGTGATCTCGTACGCATCGAAGTGGACGTGGACGACCAAATCGTCAATATCGTGAAGATTGCCCAGACCTCGCTTTCTGATCGTGGAGCGTTACACCGGAAGTGATCTTCCGATGATGTGTGACGGGCTAGTTGGCAGGGGCATGGCAGGAGACTATGTGGTCCACCAGGAGGTCACCGGCGGATGGGGCCTTGCGCGGAGCGGACGTGGATGCACCCATTGGTAGACGAGACGAAGTCCCGCCCCTCGACAGTAGCGTGCGGCGATGGCAGCCTCTTCGGTCCCCTGATTCACCATGAAGAAAACGCCTTGTGTCGTAAGATTGCGTGCGATCCTGTGCAACAGCTGTTGAGGAGAAAACAGCGTGAGAGGAAGCCTCCACGCAAGGACCGGCGACGGTGTGACAAAAGGAAACCAGGCGGTGATCACATCCGCCTGGCTCTCCACCGTGCAATAGTTCGCGACCAGAAATGAGGTCTGTGGAAGTTCTGCAATGTATCCACGGGCGGCATCGTAGCGGCTGTGCCCGGTCGGGTAGAGTCGGAATCCTTCTACATCGACACCGGTCAATGAGGAAGGGTGAAAGAAGGTGTGCAGGGTTCGCGCATACCAGAAACTGGCGCAGCCTACGTCCGTCACAGCGATCCCGTGAGGAACGGGCCGCTTCACGCCTGCCCAGGCCTGGTCCAGTAGGTCGAGATAGGCATAGTTGGCCAGCGCGGTATGGTGGCCGTAGTGAGATTCGAATCGCACGTGATATCGCGCGCGCAACTCGTCGATGCGCGTGATCTGCCAGGCTGCTAACCCCGAGAGGCAGCCGATCGGTGTTTCGTAACAGGGCTGTCTCGACCACCGGATTCTTTCTGACAGGCGAAACCACAGTCCATGGTAGAGCGAGCGGCAGCGTTGGAGGAGCGAATAGTGGGGGGCCACCGGCGGCCAGCTACATGAGACATCCGATGTCGTGGGCGGGGTCGTCTCCATACCGAGAAAGTGTCTCGTAGGTCGACGGGTTTTCCAATGAAAAACGCAATGGAGATCATTGGCCTGCGCGAGGGCATGCCTGCGCTCCACTCATTCGGCCGCCTGCCGCTGTAACTCCTTGACCATCTTCCGGTGTGGAATACCGGCGTCTATGAATAGCTCGCCGACCACGTGGAATCCCGCACGCTCATAAAACCCGATCGCGTGGGTTTGGGCCGAGAGGGTCACGCGTGTGAGCCCTTGCCGCACTGCGCAATCGAGTAAGGCCTCAAGCAGTGCGCGGCCTGCGCCGCGACCACGCCAGTCTTTGAGGACAGCCATTCGCCCGATCGTGCCGTTTGCTTGCATACGCGCCGTGCCGATGGCGTCACCCTGATCATTCCAGGCGAGCACATGGGCGCATTGCGGATCGAGTCCATCCCACTCCAACTCTTCCGGTACCGCCTGTTCGTGAATAAAGACCGTTTCCCGAACGGGGCGGATCAATGGTTCCGCATCAACCCAGTCGACCAGTTTTACGCGCATATGTTCCTCAGCCTTCATCATCACCGTGTGCCTGTATCGGCGTCTGAATGGCCACTGTGACGCCAGTGGCCGTAAGAATCAACCGGACGAATCCAATCCTGGCTGATCCTCCAGCAGACGACACTGATCGTTGGCGGGATCAAATTCGATTCTGTTTTGGAGGATCGCCAGTCGCATGCTACGGTCATCATCATAAGCGTTGATCGCAGAAGCACCGGGCGTTGCGCCTGATCTCCGGCGACATGAAGGAGGATGACGAGTGAACACTCAACGGCGACAGTCTCGAGTCGGGGCGTTGCGGAAGATGCGGACGGGCATGTGGCAGGCCTGGTGCCATGCCGGCGGGAAAGATGTTCGTCCGTCGTTGTTCAGTTGGGACTTCTTGCGCTCGGTCTGGTCCCTCCTCTGTCGCGTCACCCGACACAAGGCGGCTCGTCCGGCTGAGAAACGCTTTGCCTGGCAAGAACGCATCGGCTGCACCGCTCCACGCTCTCCCGGAGTCTATGGCCGCATGACCTAATGCCACGCGACCGGCTTCCTGTTCGCGTCTCCTGCCCGCTCCTCTCGTTCCATCCCCAGTCTATCTGCGCCACATTCCGCTTCTGAATTCGCCCGGCAATCACCGACGGAGTGATGTTGGCTTGTGGCGTATGCATTCCCCCCGGCCTGATGATCAAGCCGGGCAGGAGGCTATTGACCCGCCGCTCAGTTGAAGCGAAGATGCGGCAGCACGGCGCAGGTTTTGCTAGACAGTCCTGATAAGTGCGGCAACAGATTGAACAATGAGGGGCAACCTATGAAAGTGTTGATTGCGACGGACGGATCGAAGTACAGCAAGTGGGCGACCGAGTGGGTGGCGAGAATGCCCTTTGCCGATAAGCCTGAAGTGGCCCTGCTGCATGTGACGGATATTGAGGCGTTGCGCGCGCCGTTCATGTTCCAGCCTGTCGTGATCGGCAATGAGCCGTTTATCCAGGAGGAAATCAAGCGTATCGAAGCGCGTGGAAAGACCACGATCACCGAAGCGAAAGCCCAGATGGCCTCCCTGAAGCTCAAGGGAAAGGTGCAATCGGAGCG
>ERZ724516.1076-NODE-1076-length-16170-cov-8.290289_pt1 | contig 16170 bp, 14 predicted proteins | sample MGYA00376049_ERZ724516 | MGnify/ENA primary metagenome ERZ724516 (study PRJEB28724, sample SAMN07190886) | activated sludge metagenome | isolation source: activated sludge of sewage treatment plant in Hong Hong | place: USA: Christiansburg, Virginia | collected... | reverse complement strand
AGTCAGTTTTCTGGGTTCGATTCCACTGGGTTATTTGAATGTGATTGGTTTTGATATTTATAATCATGAAGGTATTGCTAGCGTTGTTCCTTATTTGTTTGGTGTGATTACCGTAGAAGCTTTTGTTATTTACTTCACTTTAATTTTCGCCAAACAGTTGATTAGCAATAAAAAATTGCTCAAAATAATAGCAGGCTTTTCGGTGCTTTTCATGTTTCTATTGGCTTATATTTTTTATGCAAGTGCTGCGAAGACAAGCTCGCAAACTTCCATTTTAACGGAGTATAAAAACCATTCGCCTTACTTTATTGGTTTGTTTTTGAGTGGTCTCAATTTTATTCAAATTCCGTTTTGGGTGGGTTGGAATTTGTATTTACTCAACGCGAAATACATTGAAATGGCTGGCTCTAAAAAGTATTTATATGTTTTCGGAACCTTAATTGGAACTTTTTGCGGCATGTTAGGATTGATTTTATCGTTGCATTATTTGACTTCACAAACCGATTTCTTTGCGAAATATCTGATGCGATTTATCATTCCAGCCGTTTTTATTGGATTAGGAATATTTCAAGGAATTCAGTTTTGGAGGAAGTATTTATAATTTTTTTATACTTTTAAAACATAATCGATACAATGCTATTACTTTTTTAGTAGTAAGCTTTGAACAAAACCAATAAACTCATGAAAAAACAATTAACAATACTGCTTCTTTTTTTATTAGTAATGCCCATACACGCTCAGTATTGGGAACAACAAACGTCAGGAGTAACGGTAGAATTACGGGATGTTTACGGTATAACAGAAGATATTGTTGTTGTTGTGGGAAATGATGGGACAATTTTAAGGACTACAGATGGTGGTGAAAACTGGATTCAAAAAAATTCGGGGACAAACTTAGGTTTGATGAAGTTACAATTTGTAAATGAAAATATTGGTTATGTTTTGTGTAGTAATGGATCACTGCTTAAAACCATCAACGGAGGCGAAGACTGGTTTTCTATTCCTACAGATGCTGCGCCAACTATGTTTGATTATTATGGACTGTCTTGTATTAATGAAAGTACTTTTTATGTGCTTGGCGGTAGTGCTTGGTTTAAGAAAACTACCGATGGCGGCAATACTTTTCAAACAATAAATGGTCCCCCAAATCAAATGTTGCAAAATATTCAGTTTCTGAATGCGCAAATAGGTTATGCATCGAGTTATGACTCTCTTTTTAAAACCATCGATAACGGAAATAGTTGGTCACTCATTACGTCAGGTAATACTATGGATGCCTTTTTCTTTCTCAATGAAAATATTGGTTTTATATACAAAGATGGTGGTGGAGTTTATAAAACGATTGATGGTGGATTAAACTTGTCATCAATATCAGGAGAATTTTATTTTACGACAACTGATGCTTTTTCTTTAAATGAAAATGTAGTTTGGGAAGTTGGGTCACAACAGTTGTTGTGTTTTTGTCCACCTTTTTATGGCATTGTAAAATATGACAAAACAAACACTGAAGATTATCTTCAAACCGCCAATGGGAATTTCGATGGTGAAAATGCCACTCCTTTAAATGCCATTCACTTTGCCAGCGAAACTAAAGGTTATGTAGTGGGTTGGAACGGCATGATTCTCAAAAATACAACGGGCGATATGGAGAATTTAGCACTAAATGAATTTGATAAAACAACTACTGTTAGTATTTATCCCAACCCATCTTCAGAAAAAATAACAGTTTCTTTTAATGAACGGCCATCACAATTTTTCACTGTTGTAATAGCTGATAGTTTAGGAAAAAATATTTTTTCGAAATCATATCAACCAGACAATACCGCGACGATTAATGTGGCATCTTTTTCTAAGGGCGTATACTTTTTAACCATAACGAGTCAAGAAAAAAGAGTGACCCAAAAAGTAATCATTAAATAATTTTTAGCTTAAGTTACCCAAAGCTGCAATCAAATTGGCTTTCTTTCGCTGCGAAACCGGTACCGTACTTTTATCTGACAAAACCACATAACCACCTTCTTTATTGACAAAATTGGTCAGATGATTCATATTGATAATATGCGAATGGTGAATGCGCTCGAAACCACTAGTGCACAACAAATCCTCGAAGTCTTTGAGGGTTTTTGAAAACAGTAATTTCTTACCATTGGTAAAATAAACACAAGTATAATTGCTTTCTGCCGAACACTTGAGAATGCTATCGAGTTCGAAAACAGAAATGCCTTCTAGCGTTTGCAGCGCGATTCTTTTCCGAGCTGTCGTTTCGTTTTGGATAAAGGTTTCTATTTTTGAACTGACCTCTTTCTTCGAGCTTTCCATAGCTTTTTTGACTGCTTGTATGAGTTCTAAGGAATCGATGGGTTTTAGCAAATAATCCAATGCACTAAATTTGATGGCTTTAATCGCATACTGACTATACGCCGTCGTGAAAATCACTTTAAAAGGCTGCTCTTGATAGGCATTCAACACTTCAAAGCCCAAGCCGTCAGAAAGCTGAATATCCAGAAAAATCAACTCTGGTTGCAGGCTTTTAATTTTCAAAATACCATCTTTGACCGTTTTGGCCACGCCAACAATCTCGAGTTCTTTACAATGCATGTAAATTTCCGATTTTAAGGCAGAAATCGATTGGTCTTCGTCTTCAATAATTAGTGCTTTCATTGCCAAATAGATAATAGTGGGATGCTAACGATCACGCGGGTTCCAGTTGCTATTCCGTTCGAATTTAAGTCGATAATTTCAAAGTTGGAAGTGCCGCTATTTTTGCCAAATAAGGCGATTCTTTCAGAAGTAATGTCGATGGCTTTCGACTCATACTCTTTAAATTTTTGATTGCTTTTCGAAGCCGCTCTTCCGATACCATTGTCTTCTACGATACATTCTAATTGTTTTCCTTTTTTTACAAAATAGACTTTCAAAATGCCTTTGTTTTCTTTAGGAGCCAATCCGTGAATGATCGCATTTTCGACAATTGGTTGCAATAATAAGGTTGGAATAATGATTTCATTTACGTTGAGATTTTCATCAACAAACAATTCATAATCAAATTTATTCTTATACCGTGTTTGAGCTAAACTGACATACAAAGCTAACATTTCGATTTCATTGGCTAGCGGAATGGCTTGATCCGTATTTTCTAATAACATCCGTAAGAGTTTGGAAAATTTCGAAATATAGGAGCTCGCGTTGATGGTATCACCTTCAGAATAATAGCCTTTAATGGTATTCAATGCGTTAAAAATAAAATGCGGATTCATTTGCAAACGCAAGGCTTTTTGCTCAAGTTCAATCATTTGCCTTTCTAGATTGGCTTTGTCACGTTCAATTTGAATCGTGGTTTTTTCTATTTCGAAACGTTTTTGCTGTTGTTTCAATCGGTATTGGATAAACAGATAAATCAACAAACCGATCCCAAAAATGCAGAGCAGCACAAACCACATTTGTTGCCAAAAAGGAGCTAGAATTGTAAATGAAATGGATTGAATTTTACTTTTAACTCCAAATCCATCTTTGCAATACACGCTAAAAGTATAGGTTCCGGGCGCCAACGATTTGTAGTTGATTTGCGATTCATTCGTTTCCGACCAAGTATTTTGTCCGTCAAGTTTGTAACAGTAAGTAAGATTATTTTGGTTGCTGTAAGAGATTCCGATATAATTGATACTGATGTCATTGTTGGTATAATCAAACTGATATTGTTTCTCCTCTGAAATAACATTAACACCGTTTTTTAGATCGACAATCCAGCATTTCGGATTGGTTTTTTTGGGTTCAATATTTTTGATGTTGAAATTTAACAATCCAGTATCGGTTGCCAAATAAACAGTATTGTCAAGAAATTCGATGTCGTTGATGCGTTTGTTTTTCAAACCCAAGATTAGATTTAGGTTTTTAATTTCGTAGGTATTGTTTTTAAATTCAATAGCATTCAAGCCGTTGTTCGTTCCGATTAAATAATAATTGGGCGCAATTTTTTTTAAGGCATTACAAGTGATGCTATTGAGTCCGTCTTTTTTAGAAATTTGATGAACGATTTCATTATTTTGAACACAAAAAATACCTTTCGATGCCGTTGCTACAAATAGTGTTTTTGAATCTAGATTATAATCTAAATCAGCAATACTACTTTGAAGGTTTCCCAATTTCGAATTATAACTGGTCACTGCGTTTTTTTTGGTGTATTGGTATAAACCATTGTTGGTGCCAATCCAAACCCTATTTTCGCCGTCTAATGCAAACACATTCGTTCTTTTATAGAGTAGTTTTTTATTGTTTAATGCTGTTCCATAATGTTCACGGAGTTCAGTATTGTCGACTTTAAAAGTGAGGTTATAGCCGATAAAAAATTCATTCCCAGCCATCATGATATCGTTAGCACCAAAACCATAATGGGTGATTTTATTCTTAGCATCTATTTTCAACACCATCTTTTTTCCGACAATGTATGTGTCAGTTCCAAAAAAACGGATGTTTTTAATTTGATCGGTTTGATTTTCGGTTACAAATGTATTTTTCACAAAAGCCTTTCCGGGCGATTTGAAATAGTAATTGTTGTTATCACCGCCTACCCATATTTCCTTATTTGAATTGATGCTGATGCAATTCAGTTTTAACGGATTTGCATGAGTCATATTATCGACAAAAACCTCAAACGAAGGCACATAATAGGCACCATTTTTTAAGGTAGCAATCCAATAATTGCCTTCGAAATCTTGCGTCATATTCGAAATAACATCATTTTGAAAAAACCTGCTTTTTAGTATTTGGTTTTCATAAAGAAACAATCCGTTGCGTGTGCAAATCCAGATTTTATTTTCTTTTTCTTTAAAAAGTTGTAGGATTTCGACGTTTTCAGGCAGCGTAACAATGTTTTTAATTTGATTCTCTGAATTGATTTGATAAAGTTGATTACGCAGACTAAAATAATTTTCTTTCCCAATGTGATACATCCGATAGTAATTGTTGGTAGAAAAAGCAGGGTTTAGACTTTTGTTCTGCTCATTATAAATACCAAAACTGCATAAATAAAAGTGGTCTTTTTTGTAAGTCCAAATTCCAGCCATCGAAAAACCGGGATTGTTTTTTTTGATTACTTCATCTTTATGAGTCACGATGCTAATAGTTCCGTCTTTAAAAACGAAATAGCAGTTGTTTTGAGCATCTTCATAGAAATCGACAATCAAACTGCTGCTGCCTATTTTTTTTACTAGTGTTGAATTGGCTTCTGTGTAAAGCTTGTTTCTATAAAAGTAAGCTGTTTTACCGTTAAGTGTCAACAGCCAAGTGCGGTCTTTGTGATCTTTTCTCAATTGAAAAACTTCATTGTCTGGAAGTGCATTGTCTGTCGTATAAGTCGAAAAAGTATGGCTGTTGTATTTTGCTATTCCGGCATCTGTTGTGAACCATAAAAAACCTTTTTCGTCTGGTTGAATCGAGTAAATGGTAGCAGATGGCAAACCGTCATTGGTGGTATAGTTGATGTAATAAGGATCTTGCGCCCAACTCCAAGGGCTGTATAAAACAAGTAAGAAGAATAGTAATTGCTTCACGATGAGGTTTTTGTTACGTAAATGTAAACATTCTGTAGGAAACGGATTGTAAAATTGCCATCACTTACAAGATAATGAAAATCAGTTATCTTATAGATTTGGGCATTTACTAAAGAAGTTATTACATTTATATAATTTAAAAATTGGTGTTTTTTTAATGGCGTAATTTTGAGGCTACTTTAAATTTAAAAATTATGAAAAAAACAATACTCCTTATAGTTTTAGGTTTCTCATTGATTACTGCAAACGCTCAAGTATTATCCTCAATAAATTTCACGAATTATAGCACCATGCAGTCACTTGGCGCGGATTTAACTGGAACCAGTTCGAATCAGCAAGGTTGGTTGAGTTATGCTACGCCAAATTCACAATCGTTAACTACTGATTTTAGGATATCACCCAATGGAAACCCTGGAAATTGTATTTATATGATTGGTTTTGATCACAATACGACAGCTGCAAGTAAATTTCTTTGGAAAAATGATTTTCCAACCTTGTGGAATACGCGAACCGCAGGTAATAATACCTTAGAATTTGAAGTAGATTACCAAAGACCTAATACAACATTAAGTGCTGATGATATTCAGGTGATCATTTATGACGCCACGTTTAGCAAAGTATTAGCCGGATATTCTATCTCGGAAACGGGCACTATTTTCGCAAGGATGTATAAATTCTCAACCAGTAGCAATAGCTTTGGAAATTGGTATTACGCATTGGAAGACGGCAATTTTACAACACTTCCAGCGATGCAGTGGATGAAACTGATATTAAGATTTAATAAAGTTACTGGAGATGTAACGTTTATCATTAAAAATCCCAACGGAACTGTATTTGTTGAAAAAACAATTACTGGCGGAGGTGCCGCTGGAGTAGATCCAGCTGAAATTGACTTCGCTATTTTTGCGGATACTTCAGGAGTATCCTATCCGGCTCAACCTTATTTTGACAATTACAAAATTACAGCTTTGAGTAGTGCCTTAGCGGTAAATGAGGTTGTAGACAATCATGTATTTTCAATTTATCCGAATCCTGTATCCAATGAAATTAATGTTTCAAATTCTAGAAACCTAGGGATTTCATCCATTACAATCACAGATATTAACGGCAGAATTTTAAAACAAAATACCTTTGAAAACATTCCTAATGTTCAGTTGAATATTGCAGATTTATCAAGTGGCGTATTTCTTATGAATGTGGTTTCGGAGGAAGGAACCGTAACTAAAAAAATCATCAAGAATTAAAAAAAACAACTTATGATAATGAGGTTTACTTTATTTATGCTCTTTTTTTTATCGATTCAGAATCTATCTGCTCAAGTCACACTAGTTAAAGATATTTATGCTGGAGTTAATTCTGGAATTAATACAAACAATCCTGTGACAGAAAAAGATAGAATTGTCTTTAACGGGAAATTAATTTTTTGTGCAAAAGGAACTTCCGGCACTTACCAACTTTGGCAAAGTGATGGAACATTAGCAGGAACTTCTATTTTAAAACAAATAGCTACAAATAATGTCGATTCGAATCCAAAAAACTTTACGATTTTTAATTCAACAAGCGGAACCAAACTTTATTTTTCAGCCAATAATGGAGCCAACAATTTTTGGGGAATTAATGATGAATTGTGGCAAACAGACGGAACGACAGCTGGAACAGTAATCAATTCTGAAATGAACCAAGCTACAACATCATCTCCTGGGTCATTTCCAAGAGGCTTTATAGTATTTGGTTCTAATTTCTATTTTACGGCCAATGTTAGTCCACCTGGAGAAGAATTTTACAGAAACGACGGTTCACTTGGTGGTGCAACTTTGGTAAGGGATATTAATCCTGGAGCCGCCAACAGCAGCCCTAAGAATTTTACAGTAGCCAATGGTAAATTGTTTTTTGCTGCCACCAATGACAATATAGGAAGAGAGCTTTATGTGGCTATTGGACCGACTACTGCTTCTTTAAGTTACATCGATGTGCTACCTGTTGCTAATATTGGAAGTAATCCTTTATACTTAACGGAATACAATAAAAATGTGTATTTTACTGCCGGTGTAGGTGGCGATCAATTATGGAAAAGTGACGGCACGATTGCTGGTACATCTTTAATTACAGATTTTTCAATCAGTGCTGGTGATCCTCAAGATTACTATGTTTCTCCTACGTTAGGGCTTATGTTTTTTTCGGCTGCGACTAATGCAACAGGTCGTGAAATGCATTACGTTGCAACAGATGATGATGAAGGGGTTTACAACGAAACCAACATAGGTTCAGGAGATGGCATTCGAGCAGGAACGCAATTCATAGAATACAACGGCGATGTTTATTTTACAGCAACTAACGGTACTTCAGGATATGAACTATGGAGAACCAATCATTTAATAGACGGCTCGCCACTTACCATGGTAAAAGATATTAATGCTACAGGAGACAGCAATCCTGTAAATTTTATTGTATTTGGCGGGAAATTAATTTTTCAAGCCAACGATGGAATTCATGGCGCAGAATTATGGAAATCAGACGGAACGACATCAGGCACAACTTTAGTAACAGATATCAATACTGGTGTTGAAAGTAGTTCTCCAGCTGGTTTTGTAGCTCTTAATTCTAATGTATTGTTATTTACAGCAACTGAAGCAACTGTTGGAGCAGAATTATGGAAACTTAATAATTCAGGTTTGTCAAATACTACTTCAGATTTTGATGAAAATTCAATACAAATTTATCCTAATCCTGCTACTAATGAAATCAATGTTTCAAATACTAGAAACTCAGGAATTTCAACGATAACCATTATGGATGTTAATGGAAGAACAATCAAGCAAAACACCTTCAATAATTTTTCTAATGTTCAAGTGAATATTGCGGAATTATCAAAGGGTGTTTATTTGATGAAAATTAATTTGGAAGCAGGGATTGTTACTAAAAAAATTGTAAAAAATTAAGGCTACACATAGTAAACACACATGCGTAACTTTTTTAGTTTATTTCTGTTGTTGATATCTATAAATATTGATTCATTTTGTTTAGAAGAAGTTTTTAATTTGTGGCTATTGTTAAGTTGATAGTAGCTCCTATAAGAAGTCTTTTTTTACTATTTTTACAAAAAAAATAGGCTTTGAAAAACATCATCATCACAGGAACTTCTCGTGGAATTGGCTACGAATTGGCTTTGCTTTTTGCAAATTCTGGACATCAAGTTCTTGCCATTTCTAGGAAAACACCACAAGCTTTAATAGAGCACCAAAATATTACCTGCCTTTCCGTCGATTTATCTAAAGCTTCAGATTTGGTTCAAGTCGAAAATTTTATTCAAACTACTTGGAAAAATGTCGATGCGATTGTTCACAATGCTGGCGCTTTAATCTTCAAACCTTTTTCTGAAACCACGCTTGCTGATTTTGAACACATTTACCAAGTGAATGTTTTTGCAATAGCGAGTCTTACCAAATTGGCTTTGCCTTATTTGCATAAAGGAAGTCATGTGGTAACCATTAGTTCCATGGGTGGCATTCAAGGCAGTATGAAATTTGCCGGACTTGCTGCATACAGTTCTAGCAAAGGCGCTGTAATTACTTTGTCGGAATTGTTAGCCGAAGAGTACAAAGAACAGGGCATTGCTTTTAATGTTTTGGCACTAGGCTCGGTACAAACCGAAATGTTGGTCGAAGCTTTTCCTGGTTATCAAGCGCCACTTTCTGCAAGTCAAATGGCTGAATATATTTTTAATTTTACACTTACCGGACATCAATATTACAACGGCAAAGTGTTGCAAGTTTCCGCTACAACACCATAATTTGGTTGATGGTTTTTAGTTGATGGTTGATAGCTTTTAACCAGCAACCAACAACCGATAACCGACAACTCCAAATGAACGAAACCTTATCCAAATACCTTCCAGAGCATGCAGTAAAGCCCGTTTTCGAGCTTATTGTTGTCAATGAAGTGCATCTTAAAATTGTCAATGAGCGGGTCACCCGTCATGGCGATTACAGAAAAGGATTGAGCGGTAAGCATGAAATTACTGTGAATGCGAATTTGAATAAATACAAGTTTCTAATCACCTTAATTCACGAAATATCGCATCTCGTCGCTTTTGAAAAATTCGGCAGAAATATCAAACCCCACGGAAGTGAATGGAAGTATACGTTTCAGCGCATGATGATTCCGTTTATTCGTCCAGAGATTTTTCCGAGTCAGTTGTTGCCTTTGCTCGCCAGGCATTTCAAAAACCCAACAGCAAGTAGCGATGTTGATGCCACTTTATCATTAGCCTTAAAACAGTTTGACCAACAGAATGATAAAAATTATATCTTTGAAATCCCTTACGGAAGCCGATTCAGAATTTACAACGGAAAAATTTTTCAAAAAGGAGCTTTGCGAACCAAACGCTATGAATGTGTTGAGTTAAGTTCCGGAAGAATGTACTTGTTTAATCCGAATGCCGAAGTGGAAATACTTCATTAATACATAAGTTTAAATTAAAAATCAGTTACTCAGCAAATAAAAAAGATGAATAAAAATTATTACGCAATATTGATGGCAGGTGGCGTTGGTTCAAGATTTTGGCCAGTAAGTACCACAGAATTCCCTAAGCAATTTCACGATATGTTGGGCGCTGGTGAAACCTTAATTCAGAAAACGTTTAGCCGTTTGTCGCAATTGATTCCGGTTGAGAATATTTTAATATTGACCAACGAAAAATACAATCATATTGTATTAGAGCAATTGCCGTTGGTGAAACAAGAACAAGTTTTGTTAGAGCCTGCGATGCGTAATACAGCACCTTGTATTTTATATGCTTCAATGAAAATCAAAAAACAGAATCCAGATGCGGTGATGGTTGTAGCGCCAAGCGATCACTGGATTGAAGACGAATCACTATTTACCAAAAACTTGCAGCAGTGTTTTGATTTTTGCAGCAAAGAAAATGCGCTAATGACTTTGGGCATTCAGCCAACTTTTCCGAATACGGGTTTTGGCTATATCGAATTTGATAAAACCGACAACAATGCGATTAAAAAAGTAAGTCAATTTCGAGAAAAACCCGATTATGAAACGGCTAAATCATTTCTAGAAGCAGGCAATTTTCTTTGGAATGGTGGCATTTTTATATGGAGCGTTCAAGCCATTATGGCATCTTTTGAAAAGTTTCAGCCGCAAATGAATGCCTTGTTTCTAAAAGGTTGGAACGATTATAATACCGCTACAGAAAAGGATTTTATAGGTAATAATTATGGTTTGGCAGAAAATGTTTCGATTGATTATGCGGTGATGGAAAAGGCGGAAAATGTATACGTGTTGCCAGCCACATTCGATTGGAATGATCTTGGAACTTGGGGTTCGTTGCACGAAAAACTAGACAAAGATGAAAATAATAATTCGGTGGTGAACGCTACGGTGCTGCTTCAAAATTCATCGAGCAACATTATCAGTACCGCCAAAGATAAGCTTGTGATTATAGATGGTTTGGAAGATTTTATAATTGTAGATAAAGACAATGTGCTACTGATTTATCCCAAAAGTAAGGAGCAAGAAATCAAAGGCATCGTCAGTCAGTTGAAAAAGTAAAAAATCGAAGTGAGAAGAAATTCTCACTTTTTTATTTTATTGGTAAATCAATTTTAATTCAAATAAATGAAGAACGTATTTGCCAAAAACCAATTCCACTTGTGATGTAAATTAAACATTCAAAATTACCCTTTCAAATAAGCTTCACGCACTTTTTTAAACAAATTAGAAGAATAAACGAAATCAACAACTGCTTGATTGTCTGTAATAAAAATTTCTTCTTTCGTGCCTTGCCATGCTTTCAATCCGTTTTTCAGAAAGACGATATTCTCGCCAATTTCCATCACCGAATTCATGTCGTGCGAGTTAATTACGGTCGTAATATTGTATTCTTCCGTAATTTCCATAATCAAATTATCAATCAAAATCGAGGTATTCGGGTCTAAACCAGAATTGGGTTCGTCGCAAAACAAATACTTCGGATTGTTGACAATCGCACGCGCAATCGCAACCCGTTTTTGCATACCACCAGAAATTTCAGAAGGCAATTTATGATGGGCATCGATGAGGTTGACGCGTTTGAGTACAAAATCAACACGATCTTGAATTTCCGACTTCGAATTGTGTGTAAACATTCTCAAAGGAAAACCGACATTTTCTGAAACGGTCATCGAATCGAATAAGGCACTGCCTTGAAAAACCATCCCGATTTCGGTGCGCAATTCTCTTTTTTCATCCGAAGTTAAATCAGAATAAATCCTGCCATCAAAAGAAATGGTGCCCACTTCAGGTGTGTGAATTCCCAACAAACTTTTTAGCAATACCGTTTTTCCAGAACCACTTTGCCCAATAATCAGGTTGGTTTTTCCAGTTTCAAAAACAGTCGATACGCCTTTTAAAACCTTGCTGTCGCCGAAAGATTTTTCAACATTTTTTACTTCTATCATGCGGTCAAAAGTAATTGGGTTAGTATATAATTCATGGTGATAATCATCACAGAAGTCCAAACAAACGAAACGGTACTAGCTTTACCCACTTCCAAAGCGCCACCTTTCATATAATACCCATGAAAAGACGGAATCGTAGCCAGCAACAAAGCAAAAACAAACGTTTTGATAAAAGCATACACAATGTGAAACGGAATAAATTCTTGCTGTAAACCACCAATGAATTCTGAGCTTGAACCAAATCCACCATAAACGGCAGCAATCCATCCGCCTAAAATACCCAGAAACATACTGATTCCGATGACGAAAGGATAGAGTAGTAGTGCCATTAATTTTGGAAAAACCAAGTAGTTAAGCGAATTCACACCCATGACTTCCAAAGCATCAATTTGCTCTGTAACACGCATGGTTCCTATACTTGAGGTGATAAACGAACCCATTTTTCCGGCCATGATAATCGAAATAAAAGTCGGTGCAAATTCTAAAATCACCGATTGTCTGGTAGCAAAACCGATAAGATATTTTGGGATTAGCGGATTGGTGAGGTTCAAAGCGGTTTGAATCGCCACAACACCGCCAACAAAGAAGGAAATGAAGGCCACAATACCGAGTGAACCAATGATCAAATCATCCACTTCTTTAAAAATCAGACTGCGCATGACCGACCATTTGGTAGGTTTGTTGAAAATCTCTTTCCACATCAAAAAGTACTTTCCGATCTGCGACAAATAACGAACGAGCATCATAGTTTTGAAATATGCGCTAAATTAGTAAAAGTTATCGGTTGTCTGTTGTGGGTTGTCTGTTTTTTTAAGAGTATTTTGGGCGTGACCACAAGGGTCGGGCTATGCGCACTCGCTTTTTTTGTTTTGAAAGAAGCCCCTCGACTGCGCTCGGGGAGACAAAACAAAAAAGAGCTCAAACAAAGCTGCTATCCCTCACGCACAATTGGTTAACGAAAAATCTTTCCTTTCATTTTAGTCCAACGGTAGTGGCGAATGAATTTTGCTTGTTCTTCAGTAACCAACAGTGTTTTGTTAGCGAACTTGGCTTTCCAGAACCCTCGAATGTAATCTAGGAAGAGTAATGGTTTTTTCTTCATCATCGCCAATTTAGCCGAAGCTATGGCAGTAATCCAAAAGCCGTAACCCAAAGTGTAAAAGGCTTCTCCTTGTTTGAAGCGTGCTGTTTTGTTATAGTTGGCGCCAGTTGGTTTAAGGTGTTTTACTTTTAAAGTTTCATCGGTTTTGATTTCCCAACCATAAAATTTGGCTAGCAATTCGTCTACAGTATCCCAACCCATGGCAGGTTTTAAGCCCCCAATTTGTTGAAAGCAGGCTTTTCTATAGGCTTTGAATGCCCCTCGAATATGGTCTTTATCGGTCAGGTTTTCTAGTATCCAAGCGCCATTTTTTTCGATATAGGCAAATCCGCCCGCCATTCCAATTTTTGAATCCGAATTGAAGTGCGCGATGATGGTTTCAAAATAGTTCGGTGGTAAAATTAAATCGGCATCCAATTTTACTATAAAATCATAGTGTTCGTCTAACATTTCCAATCCTTTTTGAAAGGCACGAACTACCTTACTTCCAGGTTGGTGTTCTGAATCTGAGAAATTGTTTAACAATATCAAATTAAGATTATGAGCTATAAACGATTTTACAATGTTTTCCGTTTCATCGGTAGAATGATCATTGACAACTACTATTTTCTTAGGCGACACGGTTTGCGCTTCAATCGATTGTAATGTCAATGCAAGGTGTTGTGCTTCGTTGTGCGCCGGAATAATTAGGTAATATTGCATTGAAGTTATGACTTTATTGGCATTCAAAAATAGTTAAAACAATTCAGATTCAGGTTTAATCTTTAGTCACTGTAATAATTCGCATAAAAAAAGAGGAATTCCAAATTTGAAATTCCTCTTTATGTTTTAGGAAGTGTACTTTATTAATTCGTATCAGCCACAACTGATTTTTTCTTCATAAAAGCTTCGATGTTATCATAAACTACAGGAATAACTTCTTTACCTGTTTTATCAATAAATCCTAGCTTATCTCTACGGTCTTTAACCAACGACCAGTTTTTGCGAACATTGTCAAACTTATCAATTTGAACATATTTTACCGGTACAATGATGTTGCCTTCTTTATCTAAGAATCCTTTTAATCCTTCAGATTCAACTAGCATCCATTCTTTAGCATACTCGCCAAACCCACCAATTTTATCATAGATAGGCGGAACAATTTCTTTTCCCAAGTCATCAATAAAACCGTATTTTCCGTCTTTTTGAATCAACGCCCAACCTTCGTTTAAGGTACTGTAATTGTTAATGACTTCGTATTTCGGTTCAACAATGATTTTTCCTTTTTTGTCGATAAAACCATACAAGTTGTTTAATCCGACTTTCGACCAGTTTAAATGTATTTTATCAAACTCATCGACGGAGTTGTATTTGGTTGGAATGATTTCCACTCCGTTTTCGTTGATTACTCCAAATTTATCATCAGAGCTTACGATAAATAATTTTTGTCCGAATGAGACTGTGCATAAAGCTAATGCTGCGTAGGTGTAGATTGCTTTCATAAAATTGAATTTGTGTTTATTAATTGTGTTTCATTATTACGGGACAATGATACAGCAAATAACCGATTAAAAGCAAATAAAATCGATGAAATGCATAAATATTAATAAATTACAAATAAAAATCTTACAAAATTTTAAAAACAATATTGCTTTACGGTTTTACTTTTTCCGCATAAATGATATAATACCGATTAGTAAACAACCGCAATAAAGGGCGAATTCCAATTTGTTTCACCGGATTTGTCCATTGTTGTCTGTCGATGATTTTCCAACCTGTTTTTTCCAGAAGCCAGTCAAGTTGCCAATCCTCAAATTCGTGGTAATGTCTGTCCCAAGGATCCGTTTTACTGCGATATGCCGGCGTGAACCAAAGCCGCATCGGAATAGAAATAAATAATTTGTCCGATTGAATTTCTGTAAGAATCGTATACGGATTCAACAAATGCTCAAATATTTCAAAAGCGGTAACCACATCTGTAGGCTGTTTTTTGAAAATGGTTTGGTCTTTATCAAGATCTTCTCCAGTAGTATTGGTTACTTTAAATCCGTTCGATTTCATGATGGTAGAAAACGGATTTTCGACCCCCAAATCTAAAATACTATCATTAGTATTAATATGTTTTTTGAGAAAGGCTAAGGTTAATTTGAATCTTTTGTTGGGGAAAGTTTTCTCGTACATCTTTAATAATTTGGATTTATATCAAGCATGCAAATATATAAATATTGTAGGCTTAAATGTTAGGAATAGAAAGCGTAGTAAACAAAAAAAAGGGACTTCAATTTGAAGTCCCTTTTACCATTTATAAGATGCGAAATTAGTCTACATTCGCAATGACTGTTTGTTTTTTAACGAAGGCTTCGATGTTATCATACACTACTGGAATTACTTCTTTTCCAGTTTTGTCAATAAATCCTAACTTGTCTTTGCTGTCTTTAACCAACGACCAGTTTTTTCTAATATTGTCAAATTTCTCAACTTGTGTATATTTGATTGGAACGATTACATTACCATCTTTATCAACAAATCCTTTTAAACCGTTAGCTTCAACAAGCATCCAGTCTTTCACGTAGTCACCAAAAGCACCTACTTTGTCATATACGGGCGGAACAATTTCTTTTCCGGCGTTATCAATAAATCCGTATTTACCATCTTTTTTAATCAATGCCCAACCTTCGTGTAAAGTATTGTAAGCATTAATTTCTTGGTATTTGGGTTCAATAATAATTTTCCCTGTTTTGTCAATGAATCCGTAAAGATTGTCTAGACCGACCTTCGACCAATTCGGATGAATCATATCAAATTCATCAACCGATGTATATTTTGCAGGAATAATCTCAACACCATTTTCGTTCACAACTCCAAATTTGTTATCAGAGTTGACGATGAATAATTGTTGAGCAAATGAAACTGAGCATAAAGCTAATGCAGCGTAGGTGTAGATTGCTTTCATAAATTTTGATTTGGGATTAATTTATTTTTTATTTTGTTTACTAACACACTGCAATAGTATTACAAAACAACGATTAAAAACAAATAAAATCGATGAAATGCGTTAATTTTATAAAAAATAATATAATCTTCCTAC
>ERZ724516.1073-NODE-1073-length-16188-cov-11.278497_pt1 | contig 16188 bp, 16 predicted proteins | sample MGYA00376049_ERZ724516 | MGnify/ENA primary metagenome ERZ724516 (study PRJEB28724, sample SAMN07190886) | activated sludge metagenome | isolation source: activated sludge of sewage treatment plant in Hong Hong | place: USA: Christiansburg, Virginia | collected... | reverse complement strand
GCATCGCCTCCTTCGGCACCGACGCCCTGCGCTTCACCTTCGCCAGCCTCGCCTCGCCCGGCCGCGACATCAAGTTCGACCTCAACCGCTGCGATGGCTACCGCAATTTCTGCAACAAGCTGTGGAACGCCACGCGCTTCGTGCTGATGAACGTCGAAGGCCACGACCTGGCCCTCGAACACCAGCAGAACGGCCCGGCCTGCGGCGGCAACGCACAGCTCGAGTTCAGCTTTGCCGACCGCTGGATCGTCAGCCAGTTGCAACGCGTCGAGAAGGAAGTCGAGCAGCACTTCACCGACTACCGTTTCGACCTGGTCGCCCAAGCCATCTACAAATTCATCTGGGACGAGTTCTGCGACTGGTATCTCGAAATCGCCAAGGTCCAGATCCAGACCGGCAACGATGCCCAGCAGCGCGGCGCCCGCCGGACGCTGGTGCGCACGCTGGAAGCCGTGCTGCGCCTGGCTCACCCGCTGATCCCGTTCATCACCGAAGAACTGTGGCAGACGGTCGCCCCCATCGCCGGCCGCAAGACGCACGACTCGATCATGCTCGCCGCCTACCCGCGCGCTGAGGAGTTCAAGCTCGACCCGGCTTCGGAAGCCAAGGTCGAGCGCCTGAAAGCCCTGGCCTACGCCTGCCGCAATCTGCGCGGCGAGATGAATGTCTCGCCGGCCCTGCGCATGCCGCTGCTGGTCGCCAATGGCGGCACCGACATCGCCGAGTTCGCGCCCATCCTGCAAGCTCTGGGTAAGCTGTCTGAGGTACAACTGGTGGATGAGATGCCGACCGATGCCATGGCGCCTGTCGCGGTCGTCGGCGAAACGCGGATGATGCTCAAGGTGGAGATTGATATCGCTGCCGAGAAAATTCGTCTCACCAAGGAAATCGAAAAGCTCGAAAAGCAGATCTCCATCGCTGAAAACAAGCTGGGCAACGAAAGTTTTGTCGCCCGCGCCCCGGCGGCAGTGATCGATCAGGAAAAACAACGCCTGGCCGACTTCAGTGCCACGCTGGAACAACTCAAGCCGCAGCTTGCCAAGCTCGGTTAATCAAAAAGGAAAAATATGTCCCAAGACAAACGCGGTTTTTTTGCCCAGATATTTATTGCGATGATGATTTTCACCGCACTGGTCTGGGTATGGACCGTCGCCTTCATCATTTCCTGGCCTTGGGACAAGAACACTGACTGGAAACCCGAGTTCCGCGTCGTCGCGGTCTGTGCCAACAAGGAACCCTGCGGCTTTGCCTACAGCGAACTGGCCGCAGCCAAGGCCAATGGGCTCTATACGTCGCTGGAAATGGCTGAGCCGGCCGGTGATGTGGCCGAAAAAGCGAACTGGCTGAAATGGAAAAAAGCGGACGGCGTCTACGAAGTCAAGGCATCGTCCTGGCACTTTCAGACCACCATCCGCTACAAGGTCGAGAATGACGTGCCGGTCTTGATCGAATATCAGGACGTTGGCGCCAAATCCTTTTACTACGGCATGGCTGCCGGGCTTTTCTCGTTGCTCGGCCTCTATCTGCGCAAGATGCGCGGCTGAAATGTTGTGGTCAACTGCCCAAAATCCTGGTTTTTTTGGGCAGTTTGACTGGATTACTCCAGCCTGACCTTTAGCAAGCCACGCAAGGCATTGCCTAGCCAAAACCCCTGCTGCAAATCCTCAGGCCAGAGCACGGCCTCGCGGGCACGTCCTTCAACCAGTAAGGCAGCGCGCAAAACCCCGGGCAAGGCACCACTGGCCAGCGGCGGCGTCAGCAAAACACCATCCCGCTCGACGAAGACATTACTGCGTGCGCCCTCTGCCACTTCTCCACGTTCGTTCAAAAAGACCAGATCAAACATTTCAGGATCATCGGCAATGCTGCGCAAGGCCGTGTCATAGATAATTCGAGCCGTGGTCTTGTGACGACGCAGCGGGTCGCCACTATCGATGGTTATTGGCGAAAATTTGGCGCGGCATGCATTACCCGCCATCGCCTGGAGCGGCACTGCAAGAGCGGCAAATTCGCCCGCCTTGTTCAGCGTCAGCCGTATCCGCCACAGCCCTTCTGGCGGCTGTTCGGCAAGCAACTGACCAAGTGCTGACTCAGCAAAGGGAAAACCCAGCCAGTCAGCGGAGTGGCGGATTCGACTCAAATGAAACGGGAGCAACGGACACTCTCCATTCTCCAGACGCAAAGTCTCAATCAGTTCCAAGCCGGGATCGCAATCCCGTAAAAAGCTGGCCTTCAACTGGCACTCTGCCCACTCGCTCGCCGCCGCGGAGTCGGCCACCACGCCGCTGCCCACCCCCAGTTTGCCGCGCTTGTCGGCATCCAGTTCGAGCGTGCGTATTGCCACGTTGAGGCGCAAGTCACCGCCGGGCGCAATCCAGCCCAGAGCACCGGTGTACAGGCCACGTGGGGCATCCTCCAACTCAGCCACCAACTGCATGGCCCTGATCTTGGGTGCGCCGGCAATCGAACCACAGGGAAACAACGCGGCCAGAACCTGACGCAAGCCAACCCCAGGCACGCTCGCCGAAACAGTGGACACCATTTGCCAGACGGTTGGGTACGCTTCGATATCAAACAGACTGTCGACCTTGACGCTGCCGTTTTCCGCGATACGTCCGAGATCGTTACGCAGCAGATCGACAATCATCAAATTTTCGGCCTTATCCTTGGTTGACCGCAACAGACTCTCGGCCGACTGCGTACGCGGCGCCGTGCCCTTCATCGGCCGGGTCTGCAGGCGCTCACCATGGCGCTCAAGAAACAACTCTGGCGATAGCGAGACGATACCGCCGGCCGTATCGCCGACAAACCCGCCGTAGCGTACCGGCTGCTGCTGGCGCAGCCTGCTGTAGAGCCCCAGCGGCGTACCAAACCACTCGAAGTTCAGGGGAAAGGTGAAATTAACCTGATAACAATCACCAGCAAAAATATAGTCGCGGATACGGTCGACCGCAGCCATGTAGTTCTTTTCACTGATCGCCAACTCAAGGCCGCCTATCCCGGCCGCTTCACCAACGCCCGCCTGGGCAGCCAGCCAATCCGCTGCGCCATCAGGATCGAGCACCAAACAACGTTCGAAACGCCAGAACGTTGCCAAACCGCCCCCTTCTGCTGCCGGCCAGCCTGGCGGCGCGGCAGCGGGCTCAAGCAGGTAACCCAGTTCGTAGTTGAGCGCGGCAACCGTCCACCATCCATCGCGCTCGATAGCTAGCAGCACCTGCTCCAGACTGGGCGAATCGTGCACGACCAGGCAGTCAATCAGCCCCTCAAAAAGCCAAGCGGCGGGTTCGCCCGGAAGCGCCCGCCGATCTTCAAAAAATGCGTGGAAAGAAGCGGCTATTTGCACTTGAGGAAAAACTCGAAGACGCGGTTCTCTTCCTTCTGCTCGACCAGTTCATTACCGGTCTGCTTGGCGAAGGCAGGAAAGTCCTTGAGTGAACCAGGATCGGTGGCCTGAACGCGCAGAATCTCCCCTGATTCCATTTCAGCCAGCGCTTTCTTGGTGCGCAGGATGGGTAGCGGGCAGTTCAGCCCCTTAACGTCGAGTTCGCGGTCGAAATTCATAATTCAACGATCCAATTGAAGAGGCACGATTTTACCTCCAATTACGTTTTTCCTTTTGCTCCTCAGCCAGTCGCTTGCGCAACTCACCCAAGCGGGTCTCAATCACCGACTGCTCGTAAAAATCAGCATCCCCAGCGCGCTGCGCGTGCAATAGTTGTTCAATTGCGCCCGCCGTCTGCCCCTGCAAAGCAAATGCCTCGGCCAAGGCTTGATGCTGCTGGGCACCACGACCCAGTCCGGCATAACTCTCCGCGCGCATTTTGTGCAAGCGCACATCCTGCGGGTAATTTTGTAACTGAAGTTCAGCAAAATGCTGAGCATCATCAAAGCGCCTCACCTTGATCAAGGCCTGCCCATAGCCATAAACCAGGGCAAGATTGAGTGGATAACGCAGCATCGCCTCACGATAAATGGCCAAAGCCGCGTTATTGTCCCCGCGCGCCAGTTTGACCTCGGCCAACTGCCGATCAAGCAGCGCCGCCGAAACTTTGCTCTGGCGAGCCCTCGACAACTCCACTTCCGCCGCGGCCCACTCACGTTGCCGGGTCAGCGCGATGGCCAGACCAAAATGGGTCGCCCCTTCCGAAACAAATTTCTTGTCACGCAGCAGATTCTCGAATTCGCGCACAGCCTCTGACGGCGTACCCAGCATGGCACGCAATTTGGCGCGGACCAGCAAGAAATCAGGGCTATCAGCCACCTGTCGGTACGACACCGATTGCTCCCGGTTTTGCATATCCGAAAGACGTTCGCCGGTCAGCGGGTGTGTCCGAAGATAGGCCGTCGCGTTATTTTCATAAAACCGCACCGTCTTTTGCAGCCGTTCAAAAAAAACGGCCATACCGCGTACATCGAAGCCGGCCTTGCGCAGCGTTTCAAATCCCATGCGATCGGATTCGCGCTCAAAATCCCGTGAAAAAGCCAGTTGGGCCGAAGCGGCGCCAGCCTGTGCCCCGGCGATTGCCGCCCCGGTTACCTGCCCATTCGATCGAGCCGCCAGCAGGGCAAGCCCCATGGCCAGCATCGATGCCATATTCAACTTACTGGATTGAAAGACCTGCCGGGCAATATGGCGCTGCGTCACATGCGAGATTTCATGGGCCAACACCCCGGCAAGCTCCGACTCACTTTGAGCCGATAAAATCAGCCCGGTATGAACTCCGATATAGCCGCCAGGCATGGCGAAGGCGTTGATACTGGGATCATTGATCGGGAAAAAATAGAAACCCATCCCCGGGTCATTGCTGGCGGCCGTTAGCCGCCCACCAATCTGATTGAGATAGGCCTCGACATCGGGATCATCGAGATAGGACGGATCTCGCCAGCGAATTTCATGCATGATCTGCTGACCAATTCGCTTTTCTGTGCTCAACGACAAGTCGTTACTGGCGACATCTCCAAGCTCGGGGAGATCATCAGCCCGCAACGGCGTCGCAGCGAGGCAGAGAGCCAGCATGCCAGTGATCAATCGTTGAAAAAAACGCATGAATGCTATGATAACGCAGCCCGGCAACTGCATTGCCGAACAACTCGTAACCAAAAGTAACCCCCTGTGACAGACCAAATTCTTACTCATTTCGACAGCGCCGGCCAGGCGCACATGGTTGATGTCGGCAGCAAGACAGAAACCGCCCGTCTCGCCCGCGCCGCTGGCAGTATCCACATGCAGCCGGAAACCCTTGAGCGCATTCGTGGCGGCTCGTCCAAAAAAGGCGATGTCCTCGGCATTGCCCGGATCGCCGCCATCCAGGCTTCAAAACGCACGGGCGATCTGATTCCCCTGTGTCACCCGATCGCCCTGACTCGTGTCGCCGCCGAATTCGTCATCGACAGCGAAAACAGCGCGGTCCACTGCGAAGTAACCGCTGAATGTTTTGGTCGCACCGGAGTCGAAATGGAAGCACTCACCGCTACCAGCGTCGGCTTGCTGACCATTTACGACATGCTTAAGGCAGTAGACCGTGGCATGCGTATCGAAGGGATACGCTTGCTTGAAAAGCGTGGCGGCAAATCCGGCCACTGGCAAGCTGAATAACCTGATTCAGAAGTTTCCAATATGAACGAACTCCGCCGACGCATGCTCCAGGGGAGCGCAGCCGCACTGATTACGCCATTTCTCGGAGCGGGTCTGTTGACACCAACTCGAGCATTGGCGGCCGACTGGAACCGCAACGCCTTCACGGCACGCAATGCCAATGATGCGCTCACGGCTTACGGGGCAGCGACCGCCATTGAATCCCGGGATATCGTAATCAATGCCCCGGAAATCGCTGAAAACGGCGCCAAGGTCGAGGTCGAAATTACCAGCAACCTGAGCAATACGCGCAGCGTGGCAGTATTTGCCGACAAAAACCCGATGCCCTTATGCGCAACCCTGAGTTTTTCAGGCACGGCGCTACCCTTTGCCCGCCTGCAATTGAAATTGGCAGAAACCACAAGAGTTCGTGCCGTCGTAAAAACCGCTGACGGAAAAAACCATGTTGCCTTCCGTGAAATAAAAGTCACGCTCGGCGGCTGCGGGGGTTAATCATGGCCGATCAGATAAAAATCAGAGCCACCACCCAGGGTGAAGTAACCGACATCCGCATACTCATGCAGCACCCCATGGAAACAGGTCAGCGCAAGGATGAGAAGGGGCAGAGTCTACCCATCAATTTCATCCTGACCTTTACGGTAAGCCACAATGGTCAATTGCTGATTGACGGGCAACTGAACACATCTGTCTCAAAGAATCCGCTGTTCGCCTTCAAGGCCCGCGGCATCAAATCAGGCGACAAACTAACCGTCAGCTGGGCAGACAATTTGGGTGACAAACGCAGTGATGAAATCACCGTAGCCTAGTGCACGGAAAAACAACAAAATAAAAGCCCACCTGAATCAGGTGGGCTTTTGAATTTACAACAGTCCGAAGCTTAGGCGCTCTGGATGTTGGAAGCCTGCTTACCCTTGGGGCCTTGCACGACTTCGAAGGAAACTTTTTGACCTTCTTTGAGAGTCTTGAAACCATTCATGTTAATGGCGGAGAAATGTGCGAAAAGATCTTCGCTGCCATCGTCAGGAGTGATAAAGCCAAAACCTTTAGAATCATTGAACCACTTGACAGTACCGATTGCCATGTTTGCTACTTTCATACAAAAATCTAATGAATTGCGGGTTGCCCCGACTCCCTGTCTGAACTTAGTGACCCAGTGCTTTTGGCAACCTTGATGCAACATGAGTTCAAACACAATTGCGTTCTACGCGACTTGAATTATTCCGTCAACAAATTTAAATGCCGCGGCGCAACATATCAGCTGACCAATCAAGGCTTACCGACCTGTATTTCCCTGTTGCGAATTGGAATGGACTGTATAGAATCGAAAACATGGCCACGAAGCACAAGGAAGATGGACTGCTCGAAGCACAGCGTGCCAAGACGCAGCCTCCAAAAATGTACAAGGTGATGTTGTTGAACGACGATTACACGCCGATGGAGTTCGTCATTCTCGTTCTGCAACGTTTTTTTTCTCTGGATACTGAACAAGCGACGCGAATCATGCTCAAAGTTCACAATGAAGGTCGAGGCGTTTGCGGGGTTTTCTCCCGTGACATCGCGGCCACCAAGGTGGATCAGGTGAGCGCATTCGCCCGCCAGCACCAACACCCGCTTGCTTGCATCATGGAGGAAAACTGATGATTGCCCAGGAACTCGAAGTCAGCCTGCACATGGCTTTTGTCGAGGCGCGCCAGAAACGACATGAGTTCATCACGGTCGAACATCTTCTTCTTGCGCTGATCGACAACCCGTCTGCGGCCGAGGCTCTACGCTCCTGCGGCGCAAAACCGGATGCCTTGCGCAAGGATCTGACCAACTTTATCAACGAACACACGCCGACTGTTTCCGGTGAGGATGATATCGACACTCAGCCGACCCTCGGCTTCCAGCGCGTCATTCAACGTGCCATTTTGCACGTGCAGTCATCGGGAAAAAAGGAAGTGAATGGGGCGAATGTACTGGTCGCCATTTACGGCGAAAAAGACTCGCACGCTGTTTATTTTCTGCAAAAGCAGGGCGTAACCCGCCTTGACGTGGTGAATTTTATTTCTCACGGCATCAGCAAGGTGCCGCAGCAAAAGGCACCAGTCGAAGGAGAGATCGAAACCGAAGCTGAAAAGGAACAAGCCGGACCGCTAGAGCAATACACGATCAATCTCAACGCCCTTGCCCTGCAAGGAAAAATCGACCCGTTGATTGGCCGTGACAAAGAACTTGAGCGCGTCATTCAAACATTATGCCGCCGACGCAAAAACAATCCGCTGCTGGTTGGTGAGGCAGGCGTCGGCAAAACCGCCATTGCCGAAGGTTTGGCCCGACGCGTAGTTGAGTGCGATGTGCCAGAGATTCTGGGCAAGGCCAACGTCTATTCTCTTGATATGGGCGCCTTGCTGGCCGGTACCAAATATCGCGGTGATTTTGAGCAGCGCCTTAAGGGAGTGCTCAAGGCTTTGCAGGACAATCCGAACGCCATTCTGTTCATCGACGAAATTCACACCCTGATTGGTGCCGGATCGGCCTCTGGAGGCACGCTGGATGCTTCCAACCTGCTTAAACCAGCCCTCTCCAGCGGCGCGCTCAAGTGCATTGGCGCGACCACTTACACGGAGTATCGCGGCATCTTTGAAAAAGACAGTGCGTTATCCCGTCGTTTCCAGAAAATCGACGTCAATGAGCCTTCAGTCGCTGAAACCATCGAAATTCTCAAGGGCTTGAAAGCTCGTTTTGAAGCTCACCACGGCATCAAGTACTCAGCCACTGCCATTACTTCGGCGGCCGAACTTGCTGCGCGCTACATCACCGACCGCCATCTGCCCGACAAGGCCATCGACGTAATTGACGAGGCTGGTGCGGCCCAGAGAATTCTGCCCAAGTCAAAGCAGAAAAAAGTTATCGGCAAAACCGACATCGAAGAAATCGTTGCCAAGATCGCACGCATTCCGTCGCAGCACGTCACCCTCGATGATCGGGGAGCGCTGAAGAATCTTGACCGCGATCTGAAAGCGGTGGTTTTTGGTCAGGACAAAGCGATTGACGCGCTGGCCAAGGCAATCAAAATGGCACGTTCCGGTCTAGGCAACCCGGGCAAACCGATCGGCTCCTTCCTTTTCAGCGGCCCGACCGGCGTCGGAAAAACCGAGGTAGCAAAGCAACTGGCTTACTGTTTAGGGATAGAGTTGACCCGCTTTGACATGAGCGAGTACATGGAGCGCCATGCCGTTTCCCGGATGATCGGCGCGCCACCGGGCTACGTTGGCTTTGATCAGGGCGGGCTACTAACCGAAGCGGTCACCAAGAAACCGTACTGTGTCCTGCTCCTTGATGAAATCGAGAAGGCCCACCCGGACATCTTCAACATTCTGTTGCAGGTCATGGATCACGGCACACTGACCGACAACAATGGGCGCAAGGCCGATTTCCGCAACGTGGTGATTATCATGACGACCAACGCCGGGGCCGCCGATCTGCAGAAATCAAGCATGGGATTTACGAACGCGAAGCACTCCGGTGACGAGATGGCAGAAATCAAGCGTTTATTCACACCGGAGTTCCGTAACCGTCTGGATGCCACGATTTCCTTCGGCTCGCTGGATCGCGACGTCATTCTGCGCGTGGTCGACAAATTCCTCATGCAGCTTGAAGAACAGTTGCACGAAAAGAAGGTGGATGCCCACTTTAGCGATGCCGTCAAAGCCATGCTGGGAGAAAAGGGTTTCGATCCGCTGATGGGTGCCCGTCCAATGGCCCGCCTGATCCAGGACACCATCCGCTCGGCTCTGGCCGATGAGTTACTGTTCGGCAAATTGTCGAATGGCGGACGTGTTACGGTCGACCTCGATAAAGACGGAAAAATCAAACTCGATTTCGAGGAAGAAAAAGCAGTAGCCGTCGTTTAAACTTCTTACCACTTTCAATCAAGCCATGCGATGCATGGCTTTTTTTTGCCAGGGAGCCCTCCATGACCTTCAAAACCCCCGATCTTTGCGATGAATTCGAAACTGAGCTCGGCACTGCCGTACGCGTTGTTGCCCCGATGTTCCAGTGCTACGGGGGCCGTAACAGCTTTTCCGGTCAGATCGTCACCCTGAAAATATTCGAAGACAACTCACTGGTTCGTACCGCCTTTGCCGAGAATGGCCAGGGCAAAGTGCTGGTCATTGATGGGGGTGGCTCGTTGCGCTGCGCCCTGGTCGGCGACCAGCTCGCCATTCTCGCCCAGAAGAATGGCTGGGAAGGCGTCATCGTCTATGGCTGCATCCGCGACTCGGGCGACATCAACGAGATCAGCATTGGTGTTCGTGCCCTGAATACCCACCCGCAAAAAAGCATCAAGAAGAATGTTGGTGATCGCGACATTGCCGTCACCTTTGGTGGCGTCACTTTCAATCCTGGTGAATGGCTTTACGCCGATGAAGATGGCGTGCTGGTCAGCACAAAGCCGCTAATTACCAGCTGAGAACTCTCACGTATCGAGGAAAACCGCGCTGTCGCAACCGGCGCGGACATTACCCCAATGCTTCCCGCCAACAAAGACAGGCATGGCCAGATCACAAAGCAACTCACCAGTATCACGAATATAGGTTTGCAACAGCATTGCCTGGGTATTGCGTGCCGCACGTAATTCGGTTGGCGCCTCAAATTTTCGACAGGTGCGGTTTCCAACGAGATCGGTCTGGTAATTTCCCGTAAGCGGGTTGGAGTACTTGCGATTATGGGCGGTCAAATATCCATTGGTATCAACACCAACAGCGTAGGCGCCACCCTTCATGTTGGCCAGCGCCTCATCCAGCAGGCTTTGACACTCGCTCATGAAGGCCCGCTCATAACCCACTGAATACTTTTGTGGTTTGGTGCCCGGAATCGGCTGATAATTCTGATCAAAAACATTGATCCCGCGCGCCTGCATTGCGACCAACTTATCCTGCAAAGCATCACGAAAATTACGCACAACATCGACGTTCTGATCAAAGGTACCACGACCAATTTTGAACCTCGACACCAACTCCTGAACGCTTTCTGTGGCAATACCTAGTTGAACGGTCGATTGCTCAGAGGATTTCATGGTGACCGAAACCTCTTTCGACAGATCGTTAACCTGCAGCACCGCCTCATGCACCTGAGCGTTGGTGGCAGTCAGTTGCTCAATGGCCGTTGCGATCTGATCCAATTGGTCGCCGGTACGCTCGAAATCGCCAACCATGCGACTGAACTCCGTTGATGAGCGCTCGACAACTTCTCGCGTCTGGCGAATATCTGCATTGATCGTTTCGTTTTCAGTTTGGGTTTCCTGCACCAGAGAGATCATGCCGCCAATATTCTCGGTGATCTCCTGTGTTGCCACATTCACCCGCTCGGCCAGTTTCCTTACCTCGTCGGCAACGACGGCGAAACCACGCCCCATTTCTCCAGCCCGTGCGGCCTCGATTGCTGCGTTCAGCGCCAACAGATTGGTCTGGTCGGCAATATCCTTGATCAGCCCGGCAATTTGCCGGATGCTGGTCGAACGCTCTGCCAGATGCCCTACGGTATCGTTGAAACGGGAAAGCTTCTCGCTGACCAGGTGGACACTGCTGACGATTTCATGCATTTCGTTCAACGAACCACGGGCGGTATTCAGGTTGGCATTGGTTGAGTTGGCAATCAGCGCAGCAGAGCTGGAAACCTCCGAAATTGCCCGGGTCGCTTCTGTACTGGCCCCAAAGACCGCACTGGCAATTTCGCCTTGCTGACTGGCGGTTGCCGCCGTTGTCGAGACAACCCGCTTGACCAACACCGCCTCACGGGCAATGTTGACGCTCATTTTGCGCACTTCACTGATAATCTCGCGCATCTTGTCGGCGAAACGGTTGTAAGACTCAGCCAGTGTCCGCAACTCATCATGAGTAATGGTTGGCAAATTCCGCGAGAAGTCACCTTCCCCACGCGCTATTTCGTCGAAGATACAGGAAATCATTTTGATCGGCCGCAGAATCAAGTGCCGGATATAAAGAATCTGCAAGACATTCCAACACAGCGCAAACACAGTCAGAAATATCATCAAATTGAGCCCAGCATCCATGCTGGTGGAAATGCGCTGTAACGACTCAAGATTTCCGCCGCCCCGCTGCATTTCCTCGGCGAGTATGTTTTTCTGTTGAAAATAGATGCCTAAGTAGGCAAGATCAACACAAAACAGGAGCAAGAAACTCATCAGTTTCTTGGTTAGCGAATTCCAGAAAGTTCGCTCGTTCCAGTCGTATAGCCGCCGAAATGTCTCCATCATGTCTCGCCTTTTGTCAATTTTTGGGCATTCAACGCTGAAGACAGCAACTCGTCAATAAGGAAAAACACAGCTTCCCGGACAGCATTTCCCATCTATCATCATGCCTTGACGAAGAATTCATTTCACAGTCACACGCATCGTTTCACAATACGAAACACAAAAACTAATCAATTGATTAAATTGAATATTATTTTGGTCTTATGTCTTATATAAGACCCTTGCTGCGATGCAAAAAAAACTCTATACTTTCTTCATCGTCGAGGCCAAAATACCTCCGACGCAAAATCGTCACTCCCAACCAAACCACCTGAGGAATACACAATGAGCACTCGCGAACAGCAAATCGCCGCCCTCGAAAAAGACTGGGCTGAAAACCCGCGCTGGAAGGGCATCAAGCGCCCGTACTCTGCCGCCGACATCGTCCGCCTGCGCGGTTCTGTTGCGATTGACTACACCCTGGCGACCCGTGGCGCCAAGAAGTTGTGGGATCTGGTCAACAACGAACCGTACGTTAACTGCCTCGGCGCACTGACCGGTGGTCAGGCCATGCAGCAGGTCAAGGCTGGCGTCAAGGCCATCTATCTGTCCGGCTGGCAAGTTGCTGCTGACAACAACGAATACTCCGCCATGTACCCGGACCAGTCCCTGTACCCGGTTGATTCCGTGCCTAAGGTTGTCGAGCGCATCAACAACGCCTTCACCCGTGCTGACGAAATCCAGTGGTCCAAGGGTGCCAACCCGGGCGACGCAGGTTACATCGACTACTTCGCACCGATCGTTGCTGACGCTGAAGCCGGTTTCGGTGGCGTACTGAACGCCTTCGAACTGATGAAGGCCATGATTCGCGCTGGCGCCGGTGGCGTGCACTGGGAAGACCAGCTGGCCTCCGTCAAGAAGTGCGGCCACATGGGCGGCAAAGTACTGGTCCCGACCGCTGAAGCCATTCAGAAGCTGGTTGCTGCCCGTATGGCGGCTGACGTCTGCGGCGTGCCGACCCTGGTTATTGCCCGTACCGATGCTGAAGCAGCTGACCTGCTGACCTCCGATTACGACGAAAACGACAAGCCGTTCCTGACCGGCGAGCGCACTGCCGAAGGCTTCTACAAGACCAAGAAGGGTCTGGACCAAGCCATCTCCCGCGCCGTTGCTTACGCCGAATACGCCGACTTGGTGTGGTGTGAAACCGGCACGCCGGATCTGGCCTACGCCAAGCGTTTCGCCGATGCCGTGCATGCCAAGTTCCCGGGCAAGATGCTGGCCTACAACTGTTCGCCTTCCTTCAACTGGAAGAAGAACCTGGACGACGCGACCATTGCCAAATTCCAGAAAGAACTGGGCGCCATGGGCTACAAGTACCAGTTCATCACCCTGGCTGGTATCCACTCCATGTGGTACAACATGTTCGATCTGGCCCAGGACTACGTCGCTCGCGGCATGACCGCCTACGTCGAGAAGGTTCAGGAGCCGGAATTCGCTGCTCGTGACCGTGGCTACTCCTTCGTCTCGCACCAGCAGGAAGTCGGTACCGGTTACTTCGACGAAGTCACCACCGTCATCCAGGGTGGCAAGTCCAGCGTCACCGCGCTGACTGGCTCGACCGAAGAAGAACAGTTCCACTAAGAACTTACTGCTTGAATTTGCTGCCTTACCTGGCAGCAATAAAGGCCGGCACTCACAAGGTGCCGGCCTTTTGCTTTGTACAGACATGCTTTCTGCGATAATTCTTGATCATGTCTTTTGCCCGCAGTTTCCCTCCCATTGCCGCCCCCGATGCCGAAATCCTGATTCTTGGCAGCATGCCCGGGCAAGTTTCATTGGCCGCCAACGAGTACTACGCCCACCCGCGCAACAGCTTCTGGCCGATCATGTCGGCGCTCTTCAGGTTTGATGCGCGAGCGCCTTATCGCGAGCGTGTCGACGCGCTGAAGGTGGCGCGGATCGCCGTCTGGGACGTTCTCTATTCCTGTACCCGCCCTGGCAGTCTGGATAGCGACATTAACCCGGACAGCCTGATTGCCAACGACATGGCAAGCTTTCTGGACGAACACCCGGCAATCAATCGCATCTATTTCAATGGCAGCAAGGCTGAGTCATGCTTCCGCAAGCACATTACCCCGAGCCTGCAGACGACCTCCGTATACTTTCTGCGACTGCCCTCCACCAGCCCGGCGCATGCCGCACTCTCCCTTGAGCGCAAGCTGACGGCCTGGCAAATCATTCTTGCCGAAGGGCATTGAGGACACATGGATTTCAGCAACTGGCATACCTATGACCATTACGGCTACGCACTGCTCGCCGTGTTCGGCACCTTTGCCGCCGTCGCCGCCATCCACTGGTTGATGCATCGCTCGCCGTGGGCTGGCTGGGTTCGTTCGCTGAACGGTGTTGTGCCCCCCTTCATCAATATCATCGGCGTGCTTTTTGGCTTAACCCTGGCGTTTCTTGCCAACGACACCTGGAGCGCCCATGACCGGGCGATGAACGCTGTCTATAAAGAAGCCGATGCCCTGCGCAGCCTGGTCGTCCTGAACAGTCAATTGGAGGAGCCGCAGCGCAGCCAGTTGGGTGAGGCACTCAACGACTATGCCAACGCCAGTGTCGCCGAGTGGTCGCTACTCGCGCAACGCAAATCCAGCCCCGAGGTCAGCGCCAAGGCCGATCATCTGCTCACCCTGCTCGGCAGCCACGCCATGGCCAAAGCCGCTGGTGACAACGTGCAGGCGCTCATGTTGAGAAAGGTCACCGATATTCGTGACGAACGCGATCTGCGCATCGGCCTCAGTCAAACCCACATCAATCCGCTCAAATGGCTGGGCATGGCTTTCCTCGGCCTCCTGACCCTGCTTTCGGTGGCGGTCGTCCATGCCGAAAACCCACGCGCAGCTTTTGTCGCCATCATGCTTTTTGCGCTGGCCGCCGCGCCGACTGCGGCTATCGTACTGGTGCAGGGCAATCCATTTCAGCAGCCATCATCCGTTTCACCAGCCCCCATTGCTGCGGCCTTGGCCGAACATTGAACTGTTGCGGTCAACGCGATTTTTACGTCAATTTTTTAGCGTAACTCCCAATAACTCGGGCGGCTGTAGGTTTCCTTCAGCAGATCGATGAAAAGCCGTACGCGCAAGGGCAAATGCCGGCGCTGCGGAAAGACGGCGTAGATGCCCATCGGTTGCGCCTGCCAGGCATCGAGCACGGAAGTCAGACGCCCCTCCTTCAAATCCTGGCCGACTTCCCATAGCGAGCGCCAGGCCAGGCCGCGCCCGGCCAGTGCCCACTCATGCAGCACCGCGCCATCGTTGCACTCGAAAGTTCCACTGACTTTCAAGGTATCGACTTCACCTGTTTCGCCATTGCGAAAAACCCAGCCGCGCTGCTGGCCGAGCGACAGGCAATTGTGTGCGGCCAGATCAGCCGGTTCACGCGGAATGCCATGCGCCACCAGATAGGCCGGGCTGGCCACCACCATGCGCCGCATCTCGCCCAGCCGGACACTGACCAGACTCGAATCAGTCAATTCGCCGATGCGTATGGCGCAATCAATGTTCTCGTTGAGCAGGTCGACCAATCGGTCACTTAAATCGAGGTTGACCGTAACCTCGGTGTTGGCGCGCATGAAATCGCCGACCAGCGGTGCGACATGCTGACGACCAAAGCCGGAAGGCGCGGAAACCCGCAACTGCCCGCTTGCACGCACGCCGCCCAACGAAACCGCCGCTTCGGCGTTGGCGAACTCGTTCAGCACTTTCTGGCAATCCTCCAGAAAGGCCTGCCCCTCAAACGTAATGGTCAATTTGCGCGTGGTGCGCAGCAGCAATTTAACCCCGAGGCGTGCCTCCAGCGCATCAAGCCGGCGCCCGATAATGGCTGGCGTAACGCCTTCATTGCGCGCCGCCGCCGAAAGACTGCCGCGCGTCGCTGAAGAGACAAATGCCTCGATCTGTTTGAGCCGGTCCATTTGATACTTAAAGTAAAAGATGAAATGATTTTAACCGGGTTTTTATTGAATCGGAATCGCAATACAATTTGCGGCGTCGCATCAATTACATCTTCCAACAGGAGCTTCCATGAGCCTCAATCTGCCCCAGGGCGTGCAAATCACCGGCCCGATCAAGCCGGGTTACGAATCCATTCTGACCCACGATGCACTGGCGCTGGTTGCCAAGCTGCACCGCGCTTTTGAGTCTCGTCGTCAGGAACTGCTGGCGGCTCGCGTGGCGCGTCAGGCGCGCATCGATGCCGGTGAAATGCCCGACTTCCTGCCAGAAACCGCGCATATCCGCGCTGGCGACTGGAAGATTGCCCCGCTGCCCAAGGCGCTCGAGCGCCG
>ERZ724516.1071-NODE-1071-length-16195-cov-4.092255_pt1 | contig 16195 bp, 6 predicted proteins | sample MGYA00376049_ERZ724516 | MGnify/ENA primary metagenome ERZ724516 (study PRJEB28724, sample SAMN07190886) | activated sludge metagenome | isolation source: activated sludge of sewage treatment plant in Hong Hong | place: USA: Christiansburg, Virginia | collected... | reverse complement strand
CAGGGTGGCCGGCTGTACCGGGTTGGGGACATGATCGTGCATTCCGGCATCGAGGCAGCGCCGGCGATCTTCGTCAAAAGCGTTGGCAGTAAGCGCGATGATCGGCACGGACTGGTTGGCCCCGGGTGAGCGGCGAATACTTTGAGCCGCTTCGACGCCATCCATCACCGGCATCTGCATATCCATCAGGATCAGGTCGTATGCATTGTGACCGGCCAGCGCCACCGCTTCGGCCCCGTCTTCCGCATAGTCGATGCGGAACCCGAGATCGGCCATCAATGACAAGGCGACCTCACGGTTGACGGGATTGTCTTCCGCCAACAAAACACGGGCACCGCGATGCTGGCTGCCGAGTTCGCGCTCCAGCACCGCCACCGACAAGTGCGGCTGCACGGCCGCATCGGCCACTCCGACCACCCCACGCAACAAACGGGCGGTAAACCAGAAGGTGCTGCCTGCGCCCGGCTGGCTTGTAAAGCCGACCTCGCCTCCCATCAGGCTGGCCAGCCGCTTGTTGATCGCCAAGCCGAGACCGGTGCCACCATAGCGCCGGGTGGTCGAGCTGTCAGCCTGTTCAAAGGCTTCGAACAGGCGCGCCTGCGCCGTCGCATCAATGCCAACGCCGGAGTCAGCCACCTCGCAGCGGAATAGCACGCCAGAAGCATCCTCGCCGGCCAGAATGCCCCGTAGCGTCACCGAACCACGCTCCGTAAACTTCACCGCATTCCCCGCAAAATTCAGCAGCACCTGACCAAGGCGCAAAGCGTCCCCGCGCAACGCGGGCGGCAAGGCAGGATCTATCTCCACCATCATCGCCAGCGATTTTTCTGCCACCTTTTCTGCGAGCATGGAAACGACATTGTCAAACAAGGACTCGACCCTGAAGTCGACAGGATCAAGTTCTACCTTGTCGGCTTCGATCTTCGAGATATCGAGCACGTCATTGATGATGCCCAGCAAATGGCGGGCCGAATTCGATACCTTGCGCAGATGGTCGAGCTGGCGCGGATCGCTGACCTCCCGTTGCAGCAAATGTGTGAGCCCGATGATGGCATTCATCGGCGTACGGATTTCGTGGCTCATATTGGCGAGGAACGCCGTCTTCGAGCGACTGGCGGCTTCAGCCGCGTCGCGCGCTGCCTCCAGCGCCTTTTCGGCTCGCCTTCGCATGACGATGCGCCACAGGTCGTCCCCGATCAATTGCAGCTCGCGCATGTCGGAATCGTCGTAGTTGTCGGACTTGTTGCCGACCCCCAGCAGCATGCGAACCAACCCGCCATCAAGCACCGGCACCGCCATGTGGCGTTGCAGGGTGAGATGACAGGAAGGAAAGCCCGGATCACCGGGTTTGGCCGGGAATGTGTTGTGAATCAACGGCCGCCGGCTGCGCACGGTGTCGGCCCACAAGCCGGCTGACGAAACCGGGCAATGCTGCCCCTCCATCGACTCGCATTGCGTCAGGGTCTGCCTCGACCAGGCATAGAACTCGATGGTGTCCTGATCTTCGCTGATCAGATGCAGGTAGCCGATCCGGCTGCCAGTCAACTGAACGGCCTCGTCGATCCCCATCTGCAACAGATCCCGCTCATCGAGATCGGCGGCTTTCTGGCTCATGTCGAACATGGCATTCAGACGCGTATCACTGATCGACAGCCGCCGGTTGGCATCCTCCAGGTCGATGGTGCGTTCGCGCACCATTTCCTCCAGATGGTGACGGTGCCGATCAAGCTCGACGCCGATGCGCTTGCGTTCGGTAATGTCTTCCTGAATCGAGAGATAGTGGGTCACGCGGCCATCCGGCTGCCGAACTGGCGAAATGTGTACGAAATCGATTCGCGTACCGCCATCCTTGTTGAGATTGATGAATTCGCCGCGCCATGGCTGCCCTGAGCGCAAGGTGGCCCACATGTCGGCATAGGTTTCCGGCGCCGTCTCCTTGGAACTCCATGAGCTCGGATTCATACCCAGTACTTCCTCACGGGTATAGCCAGAAACCCGCAGGAAAGCGTCATTCACGTATTCGATGCGCGCCTTGCGATCGGTGATCAGCACGGCATTGGGACTCTGCTCTACCGCCAGTGAGAGTTTGCGTACCGCCTCTTCGGCATTGCGCCGGGCCGTAATGTCGACAAAGGATAGGACCGCTGCAGCAGGTTTCTCCCGACCCTCCGAGAAAACCGGCTCGGCATTCGTTGCCAGCCAGAGGCGTTCGCCGCCGGGGTGCCGGTAGCCCACAACAAAACCCCGTACTGATTTTCCGTTCGACAACACCCCTGCCAGCGGAGAGCTTTCAAGCGGCAAGGGTGCGCCATCCTCCAGCAGAAAACCCCAATCCCGACCAAAGGCTTGCCGCCCGATCATCGACTCGGCACTGCGCCCGAGAATATGCTGCGCCCGCGGGTTACAGGTGAGAATGGTGCTGTCCGCAGCAAACATGACCACACCTTCAGCCAGCGCAGCGACCATGGTTCGATAACTTGCCTCGTTGTCGCGCAGGCGGGCCTCGACTTTACGCAAGGGGGTCATGTCGATATCGACGCAATACATCTCACGCTGCCCATCTGGCCGACTCAGCATGGCGTGGCTGGAGAACACGGGGACCAGCGAACCATCCTTGCGCAGCAGGTCGAGTTCGCCTGCAGGAATCATTTCCCCTTTGTCGAGCCAGGCCGTATGCAAGGCCACGACGTCATCCCTCACCGGCGGCGGAACGATCAATTCCTCCAGTGCGCAACCTAGCGCCTCGGCCTCGCTATACCCGTAGAGGCGCTCGCTGGCGGCATTCCAGAACACGACTCGCCGCGACTCGTCATAGCCCTGCACGGCGATGCCGGGAATTTCCTCGAAGAGCGAACGGAAGCGCCGCTCGCTTTCGCGCAGCGCCAGTTCGGCCGCATGGCGATCAGTGATATCGACGACGTAGGCCAGAATGTGCGACACCCCATCGAAATCGAGCACCTGCGCGGAAATACTGACCACCCGCTCGCGCCTGGCGTGATCGTGCCAGCGCACCTCATGGTCAATGACACCGTTGTCTCTGGCCATGGCGTCAAGCCAGCTCAGGCGATCTGTTTCGTGTAACCAGATGCCCAGTTCGACCGAGCTGTGGCCGATCAACTGCTCTCGTTCCCATCCGAAATCGCGGGTGTATTTGTCATTGACATCGACAAAGACGCCATCGCTCTGGCGCGCGATGGAGGCAGCCACCGGGCTGGCCTGGAAGGCACTCTCGAACCGTTCGCGCAGGGCGCGCAGCGTCGCTTCCGTTTTCTGTTGCTCGGTAACATCGACCCAGATCAGGACGATATAGGGCCGCCCGCGAATGATGACCACCCGCGAACCGGCCCGCGTCATTCGGGTCTGCCCATCTTTTCGCAGATGCATCAACTTGATTTCGCCGCCACCGGTCAGCAGCAGGTCACCGACGTTGGCGACCACCTGATCCCGACTAAGCGTGGCCTGGACATCGGCCAGCGTCAGCTGCGCAAACTCGGCGCGACTGTAGCCCAGTCCATTGCACGCGGCATCGTTGAACTCGATGAAAGCCAAGGTCTCTGGATCCACCAGGGTAATGCCGTCACGGGCCTGACCGACTATGGCACTGAAGACTTCTTCGCGATCACGCAATGCCGCCGATTCGGTGGCGCGCACGATGGCACTGGCGACACGCTCGGCAATGGCTTCGACAAAAGCCTGTTCGTCCGCGCTGAATGGCCGCTCTTCCTGTTGCAGCACTCGGCCGCGATAGGCGACCGAAACGGCACCGTGACCATACGCAGTCTTAAAAGGCACGCTGAGGAACCACGGCGAATCCTGGCCTTCGGGAGGTCTGGCATCCGGTGTGCCGAAGACATCGCTGCCGAGAGTGACGCAGGCAATGGCAGCTTCGGGGCAGGACAGCCCCCCCGAAATCAGGCCGGCCACCCGACGGAGCATTGCGGGCAGGGATTGATCATGGCGCTCGGTTTCGCGGAATACCTCGTAGAGGCAGGCCGATTCCTTGACCCGCTGCGCCAGTACCTGCTGCGTCCGCCGTGAAGCCGTGACATCGCGACCAATACCAAGCACGCCGATCAATCGCCCCTCTGCGTCCCGCATCGGCGTCTTGATGGTTTCCAGAAGCACGGTGCGCTGCTCAGCGACAAAGGTGACCCACTCTTCGTTGACCAGTGAATGGCCGGCGGCAATCACTGCCTTGTCCCGTTGACGGAAGGCCTCAGCCAACTCCACCGGGACAAAATCGAAGTCGGTGCGACCAACGATATCGCGCTCGGGTGCGCCGAACAGACGCTCGAAAACAGGATTGCAGGAAAGATAGACGCCTTCCGTGTTCTTCAGCCAGACAAGGTCTGGAAGCGTATCCACCAGGGTCTTGAGAAGCGCCCGTTCTGCCTGCAATGCATTCTCGGAAGCCTTCTGCGCGCTGATGTCGATGAGCGTTCCGGCGCTGCGCGCAGCGCGGCCGACAGCATCGCGCACGACGACACGGCCACGGAAGCGCACCCAGACCCAACCGGCTTCCCGATGCCGTACACGGCATTCCGCCTCAAAAATCCCGTCGGAGTCATAGGCTCGACGAACGGCCGCAAGCACCAACGCATGTTCGTCAGGGCAGATCCAGCTCAACCAGTCTCCGGATGTCTTCGGCAGATCGGCATCGCGACATTTGAGCATGGTCGCAACCGACGCACTCCAGAGGTAGCTGTCTCGTACGTAATCGAACTCCCATGCCCCGACTCCGGTGGTTTCCAGCAGCATGGCCAGCCGGCTTTCCAGACTCGCCCGCTCGGCCTCCAGCACATCCCGCTCGCGCCAGGCCCCCTCGATGATTTCAAGCCCCAAGCGCTCGAGCAGCCGGTGCTGGCTGACAACGCCAGCGAGGCGACCCTCCCTGTCGACCACGACCATGTGGCGATAGCGGTGCATGTCCATGCGCCGAAGCGCATCGACAACCGAAGCCACGGCAGCAACCGACTCAACCGGGGAACTCATGACCGATGACAATTTAGCCCGGGTTGTATCAAGCCCCTGCGCCAGCAGACGTGGCACATCGCGTTCGGTAAGAATGCCGACCGGCCGCCCGTCGGCAACCGCCAGTACATAGTCACTGCGCTCGTCCGCCATGCACGCGACCGCCTCGGCAAGCGTTGCCTCTGGTGACAAGACCGGCAGCGCGGTGTCCATCACCGATTGCAAATCGCGACTGTTCTTGAAGACTTCCAACCCCAGGTGCGTACGGAAATCGGATTCGCTGACAATACCGAGCAACTCACCGTTCCCGCCTACCGCGACCAGGTGGCGAACCTTGTGCTCAAACAGCAAACTGCAGGCAGCGCGGAGATCAAGCGCAGCCGATGCGGTCACCACGGGGGTGCTCATCAACTCGCACACGGGAGTTTCGGGGGCAACGCGCTCTTTGGCGTAGCGCACCATGTCGCATTCGGTGATGATGCCTTCGAGGCGCTCACCCTGGCGAATCACCAGGCAGGAAATACGGTTGTCGGCCATGTCCCTGGCCGCGTCGACCAAAGGCGTTTCGGGCGCCACACCCCGCACCTGAGCGCTCATCAAATCGGCGATGCGGAGTTCGGCGATCGGTTTCATTCTTCCCTGTAGCGATCGGCGATGGTGCAGAAAGTTTCAAATTCGGCCAGGAAGGCATCGACCACGTCCGGATCGAAATGCCTCGCCCGGCCTTCGACAATAATTTCCCTGGCCTGCGCATAAGGCATCGGCGGCTTATAAACACGGCGGCTGATCAGGGCATCGAAGACATCGGCCAGGGCCATCAATCGCGCCGACACGGGTATGGCGTCTCCGGCCAGGCCGTCCGGGTAGCCACTGCCGTCCCATTTTTCGTGGTGCCAGTGCGCAATCTCCTTGGCCAGCGAGAGAAAATCGACCGGCCGCGGTGCGTCACGTTCGGCACGCTCGATGGCTGCAGCACCGATCGCCGCATGGGTCTTCATCATGTCCCACTCTTCCGGTGTCAGCTTGTCAGGTTTGAGCAGGACGTTGTCAGGAATGCCGACCTTGCCGATATCGTGCAGCGGTGCCGACTTGGCCAGCACCTCGATGAACTTCTCGGTAAGGACGGTGGCAAAGCGCTCATGTCCGCGCAGAGCCATCGCCAGCGTGCGGACATAGCCTTGCGTCCGCAGCAGATGGTTGCCGGTTTCCGGGTCGCGTGTCTCGGCCAGTCGCGCCAGCGCCTGAATGCTGACATCCTGGATCATCTGGTTGTCACTCATGCGCCGCGCCACTTCGGCTTCGAGGAAGCGGTTATGGTCGCTCAGGATATTATGGGCGCGCTTGAGTTCCAGGTGGGTCCGGACTCTGGCCAGCACCACCGCCGGCCGCAACGGCTTGGTGATGTAATCCACCGCACCGACTTCCAGTCCGCGCTCCTCGTCTTCGGTCGCATCCATCGCGGTGACGAAGATCACCGGGATATCACGGGTCTCCGGGTTCTCGCGCAAACACGAGAGCACCTCGAAACCATTCATCTCGGGCATCATTACATCGAGCAGGATCAGGTTTGGCCGAGGCTGCGAGGCCGCCACCTGCAGCGCACGCCGACCGCTACTGGCAGCACGCACCAGATATTCCGGCTGCAGTAATTCGCCGAGTACCGTCAGGTTATCGGGCGTGTCATCGACAACCAGGATCGTGGCTCGGCTGTCGCCTGTCGAAAGTTGCGTGTCCATGCGAATCGATTATCCACCGATGTTGGCGAATATTCCATCCAATTCACACACGAAAAACCCAGGATTAATACGTGCTGCGAGCCGGCTACCAACCCCGATAGGCACCGCCCCACCAGCCGCCATTTGAACCCCAGCCCCCGTAGGGCGCAAAGCCCCCATAGTAGGGCGCCGGGCACAGGTTTGGACGCGCCCGTTCAATTGCCAGCTGTTTGGAGTACGCCGCCTGCTGGGTGGCCAAGCGCGTTTCGAGATCGGTACGCAAGGCCTGGTCGCGTGCATCGAGCAGCGCATCAAGCACCGGCAGCGACACGCCATGCGCCCGCAATTCGATGACCTCTGTGGCGCCGATTTTCAGGCGGGCACCGTCACGCCGCCAGCTGTCGACCACCGCCTCCGGACTGGCGCCAGAACGTGCCATGACAACAAGCGCTTCCGTAGTCAGCGCCGGAGATGGGGTCCTGGCAGGCTCGGCGGAGACCGACAGACGATCGATTCGGGGAGGAACGGGCGGGCCTGCAGAGGTGCAGGCCGCGAGAAAGACGAGGGTGGCCAGGGCAAGGCAGATCGGTTGCAAGGGGCCGCAGCCCCCCGGAAAACAGATCACTTCGCGGCGAGACGCTCGTACATGCCGACGACGTTGTCCATGACTTCGAGAATGCGCTCGCTGGTCGTGGCAACGTTCGTCATGTTGACCTTTTTGTCGCTGTTCTTTCCTGTCAGCGCGGCGTCAAAGAATATCCACTGCTGGTTGCCCAGGGACAATTCTTCCTTGATCTGTGGCGTGTTGGCCGGTGCCGCCATCAATTCGTTGAGCATCTTCACGAACTCGGCCTTGGAAGAATCGATTTCTGCCTGCGACCCCGCCGGGGCCACGCCCCAGGCCATCGCCTGGGAATACTTGGCGATGCGTTGGGACAGCATGCGCTGACGGCCGGAGATGTTGACCAGCTTGCCTTGAGTGCTATTGGAATAGGTGGCGAGCTGCCCGGTCGCCTTGTTGGCGATCGCCACGATTTCTTCACTCACGAGCAGCACTTTCTTCCCGGCCTCGGGGTTGGGTGCACTCCCAAGCAGCAAATCCTTGTAGCCAATCCAGGCCTTCTCAAGGGCGACGTAGGTTTCCTTGATTTCAGGCGTTGGCGAATAATTCTTCAACTCGACGAGGCGTCGGTCGTACATGGCCGTGGCGTTATCGAGTACCCGCTTCGAACGATCGACATCCACGCCCATGCCGATCTGGAAATAGGCCTTGGCCAGACGGTTGGCGGTATAGCGCAGCGAACCGGCCTTGTTGATTGCGTCATTGATATTGCTGATCTGCGCGTGTGCCAAACCCGAACCCAGCAGGCAAGCGAGCAGTGCCGCTCGGAAAAATCCACCCAGTGTCGATTTCATGCACCCCTCCTAAAAAATCTGTTTATTAAAAACGTATCTGAATTGTAGCTGAGGGATGCTAGTTATCGCGCACTCTTCTCACTATGACCTAGGTCAAATACGACAAAAGTCCTATTGCGTCCCGCCAACGGTCAGCCCGTCAATACGCAAGGTGGGCTGACCAACACCCACGGGAACGCTTTGTCCTTCCTTGCCGCAGGTGCCGACGCCGGGATCGAGTTTCATGTCGTTGCCGATCATCTTCACCCGCGTCAGCGCATCCGGCCCGTTACCGATCAGGGTGGCGCCCTTGACGGCCGGACCGATCTTTCCGTTTTCGATGAGATAAGCCTCGCTCATCGAGAAAACGAATTTGCCACTGGTGATGTCGACCTGGCCACCGCCGAAGTTGGCGGCATAGATTCCCTTCTTCACGGACCGGATGATTTCTTCCGGGTCGTGCTTGCCATTGAGCATCGTCGTATTGGTCATGCGCGGCAGCGGCAAATGCGCGAACGACTCGCGACGACCGTTGCCGGTCGGGGCAACGCCCATCAGGCGGGCATTGAGACTATCCTGCATGTAGCCCTTGAGAATGCCGTCCTCGATCAGCACCGTACGTTGCGTCGGATTGCCTTCGTCGTCGATGTTGAGCGAACCTCGGCGATCGGGAATGGTGCCGTCGTCGACCACGGTTACGCCCTTGGCCGCCACCCGCGTGCCGATACGGCCAGCAAAAGCCGAGCTGCCCTTGCGATTGAAATCGCCCTCAAGACCATGGCCGATCGCTTCGTGCAGCAGGATGCCGGGCCAGCCGGAACCCAGCACAACGGTCATCGGGCCAGCCGGAGCGGGCCGCGCATCAAGATTCGTCACGGCCTGATGCACCGCTTCACGGGCATAACGCTGCAACACCTCGTCGCTGAAATAGCCATAGTCGAAACGCCCGCCGCCACCGCCGGAACCCTGTTCGCGCCGTCCCTTGTCATCGACGATGACGGTGATCGACACACGAACCAGCGGGCGCACATCGGCCGCCAGCCGGCCATCGCTGCCAGCCACCAGCACGACCTCATATTCGCCGGCAATGTGTGCCATGACCTGTGCCACACGCGGGTCGAGCGCGCGCGCATAGCCCTCCAGCCGTTCGAGCAATTTGACCTTGGCTTCGGCGGGTAGCGAGACAAGGGGGTCGTCGGCCAGATACAGGGCGTGGCCACCACGATGCTGCAACGCCGGCAACTTGCCCGACTGGCCCGAGGAGGCAATCGCACGCACGGCACGAGCCGCATCGCCAAGCGCAGCGGCACTGATATCGTCGGAATAGGCAAAGGCAGTTTTCTCGCCGGAGCAGGCGCGCACGCCGACGCCCTGATCGATGGAAAAACTGCCCGATTTGACGATGCCCTCTTCGAGGCTCCAGGCCTCGGAGCGGCTGTACTGGAAGTAGAGATCGGCATAGTCCACGCCGTGCTTCAGGATCGTGCCGAAGGTGTCGGAGAGATCGCGAGCGCCCAGCGCATAGGGCGTCAGCAGCACCTCTTCAGCGCGGGAAAGCAGCGTGCTGTTACTGACAATGTTTTTCAGAGTCGTCATTGCGGGCCTTGCTTGAATATGCGGTGTTGAAGCGCCGGCAGACTGGCGCGGGTATCGGCAATGAAGGTGTGGTCGACTTCGCCAATGACGATGCCAGGCCCCTTCAATTTGCGGTCGAGAATACTGCCCCACGGGTCGATGAGCATGCTGTTGCCGTGGGTTTCGCGTCCGTTTTCGTGATGACCACCCTGGCCGATAGCCAGCACATAGCACTGGTTTTCGATGGCACGGGCACGCAGCAGGATTTCCCAGTGGGCGCGACCGGTGGTTTCGGTAAAGGCCGCCGGAATCACCAGCAGATCAACTTCGCCCAGCGCCCGATAAAGCTCCGGAAAACGCAGGTCGTAGCAGATCGACAGCCCGATGCGGCCAAACGGCGTCGTGAAAGCCACCGGCTGATGACCGGCCTCGATGGTTGCGCTCTCGTTATAACGCTCGGCGCCTTTCTGGAAACCGAACAGGTGGATCTTGTCGTAGCGCGCCACCCGCTTGCCATCCGGCCCGTAAGCCACACTGGAGTTGAGCACCTTGTCGGACGTACTGGCGGCGAGCGGGATCGAACCGCCAATCAGCCAGATTCCGTGACGTGCGGCTGTTGCTGCCAGCCAGTCCTGAATCGGGCCACCGCCATCCTGCTCACGCGCCAACACCTTGTCACCGTCGTTCATGCCCATGATCGGAAAATATTCGGGCAGCGCGACCAGTTCGGCGCCCTGCGCCACTGCCTCCGCCACCAGTTTTCCGGCAGCCGCCAGGTTGTCCGCAACACGCGGACCGGAAATCATCTGCACGGCTGCGACCCGGGCATTGCGTTTTCCGCTTGAATTTTGCTCACTGCGCTGATTCACGCTTCTCTCCACCAGTGACCGCCTGCGCATCCAGACGCAGCGTCGAAAGTTTCTCTACCTTGGGATCTTCCCACTTGCCGGAAATTCCGTAATCGAACGAAAAAACCTGGTTCAACGGATTCTGCAGGATCTTGTGGGCCAGCAGTGTCGCGGCACCGGCGATCGGGTTGATCAGTGCCACCCCCAATGCCGCTGTGCCGCCCAACTCCGGCTGGATATTGACGACCAGCTTCGTGGTTTCGTGCTCCAGATCGACATCGCCGCGCATCACCACCCGTGCCGACGGGCCGTCGATCTGCAAGCGATCGGTATGCATCACACCGGCCTTGACCGTCATTTTTCCGGCAATTGAATCGAAGGCAAAACCGTCGGAAAACACATCCTGAAAATCGAGGGAAATTCGTCGCGGCAGTCCCTGCAGGCTGATCAGGCCGAGCAGCTTTCCGGCTGCACCAGGATCCATCTTGGCGAACTGCCCTCGCGCAACCTCGACACTCATCGAGCCGCCCAGCGTCGGGTAGTCCAGACTGGTTGGTATCCCGGCCCAATTCAGCTTCCCGGAAAGCGTCGCCGAACCACGCTTGAGCGTTCCGGCATAACCGAGGCGATCCAGCAGCGCCCCAGCACTCTCGGTCGTCAGATTGAAATCCATCTCGAAGCGCCGCGTCGGGTTTGTTCGCCAGATCCCGCTACCATCGAGACGCCCATCCGGATTGACGACCGACAATTTCTCGATACGCCAGTTCGACGCTTCGTTTCGTGCGACCACTTCCAGGCGTCCCAGCTTCTTCTCGCCTACCGAAAAATTTTCTGCCACGACATCGAGCGCCGGCAGATCGTCCAGCGTAGACGCCGGCAGCGGTTCCTGAGGATTTCCTCGCTGCGGTGCTGGGGCAGCCAGATTTTTCAGTCGGGCACGCAAGGAGCCTTTGCCAAACGAATCGAACTGCAGTTCGCCATTCGCTTCGCGCGAAGCCAGCTGCACCTGCCAGACACTGCCCGCAGCTTTTGCTCGAAGATCGACCTCGTGGAAAGGTCGCCCGAAGATCTTCAGCGACGGTGTTCGCAGCGCGATCTGATCGGGCAGAAATTCCTTGCTGCCATCAGTCGTTGCGGCAGCCGTATTCGTTGCTGGAGTCAGGGCGTCGCGCCAGAACTCCGCGTCGACTTCCGGTGCGGAAACAGCGACAGTCAGCCCTTGTTCCGGCAAAGTCAAAGGCATACCAACTGCCAGCATGCCGCGCTCGGGCAGCAATTTTCCGCCGGCATCGCGACGACGAAGCAACTGTGCATTGGCGACCTTGCCGAGACTGAACTGAATGCGATCCCTGGTCTCTCCCTTGCGCCCGCCGACAAAAGGCACACTGCCCTTCTCGAAGCGTAGCGGCAGTGTTTCGGTCGCCGATTTGTTGAAGGGTGGCGGCAAGCTTGACAAGAGCCCGGCCAGCGTGGACTCGACAACAATATCGGCAGCGCCTTTCTTCACCTTCACATCGGCACGCCAGTTGGCACTGCCCGTTAGGTGATCGAAGATCGGCAACTGGTAATAACGCTTGGCCGGTGCCACCGACAAGGACCCTGTTGCGATCACATCGACCCGGCCGCCACGCGTATCTGCACGCACCTTGACCGGTCCGCCCAGAAACTGTGCACTGATTTCGCGCACCTGTATGCCGCTGTCCGAAAACTGCAGTACCCCGTTAACCTGGGTCATTGGAGGAAGCAGCGGGTCAAGCGTGACCTGATTGTCGACAAACCGGAAATCTCCCTTGACTCGTGAGTCATCGAAGCGCGACAGCGGTATTTCCAGATCAAGATCCAGCTTGCCGTTACCAACTGCCTTCATTTCGGCGGTGGGGTGTTCCAGCATCGCACCAACCGGGCTGGTTTCGATAAAGCGGAAGAACTCACTGGTCGGACCTTCCGCCTGACCGCGAACGCTCAACATTGGCGCCTCGGCATCAAAGTCAGGAATGTCGACGGTGGTGGTGCCGATCCGGGCGCCGAGCATGGTGCCGCGCTGAGCGTCTATATGCATGCCGGCACCGGCAAAACGAAGGTCTCCATCAATATGCTCGATCACCGGGTAGCCAGGAGCGTAATCCAGGGTCACATCACGCGCCTTGGCCGTCACCAGGAAAGTGCCGGATCCGTCAAGAAACGGGAAATGGGCCAGATTCCCCTTGAGGATCAGTTTGGCTTCGCTGGCATTCCCTACGCTGATGGCATTGCGCAGCCATTTGCGGGTGGTCTCGCCAACAGCGTGAGGCATATAGCGCCAGACGGAACTGCCGCGCGCACGCGTCAACGCCGCAGTGAGATCAATCGTCCCTGGCCCATCGCCAGTGAAGCGATAAGTTCCTTGTGCCGTACCCGCCGCGTCCTGTCCGGCAAACTCCACCTTGGGCAGATCGACGTCTATCCTGCTGCCTTCGATTTTCCAGCGCGCCTGCGCGCTCAGGCTGTCAAAGGCCAGGTGAGGCTCAGGGAAAACGCTCGGCAGATCCAGCCCTGCGTTCTGCGACCGCAGGGTAAGACTACCGCCCTTCTCCGTCGCCTCGACGTTGCCGCTGATCCCGAAAAATCCCGGAAAATAGGCGTTTGGGCGCAAGCCAAGGTCAGCAAAACGCGCACGCAGGGAGTAGCTCCGCGCATGTTCGGCATCTCCCGAAAACGACAGGCGTAAATCGGAAATTTCACCGGATGGCGAATAGTCGGCAAGCAGCTTGCGGCTATCCGCATCCATGGGAATATATTTCGAAAGACGGGCCAGTCGCTGCAGATTCATCCGGCTGACCGTTGCGCTGCCCTGAATCCCGCCATCTGCGGGCGAGGCCTGCCAATCGACATTCAAGTCGGTCGGCGGCACCTGGATGCCATCTTCCAGCCCAAGGTTCAGCCCCTTGGCGGAGACGGCAAAACCGCCGCTGCGCAAGCGCCCCGATACCCGGCCGCTCAGCGCGACAAGGTCGAGTTCCGGCAAATCCCTGGCCAGCCTCAGGCGTACATCGCTGAAAGCCAGGTCGGCGGTGACATCCAGCAAGCGTCCCTCGGCGATCGTCAGCCACCCGCGCATGGCACCACGACCTTTCGGCAGCGCTACCGGGTAGTTGATCCAAGGGTGCCAGCCAGCCAGGTCGACATAGTCAAGTTCAGTGAAGAACTGGCCTTTCCACTGGTCGATCGTGGCCAGGTCACTGCCCTTCAGGTCCCCACGAATATCAATGCGCGACGCCAGCGCGGGCGGTGGTAAGGCCGTCAGACCGAAGCGATGATGATTGCCATGATTGTCCACCGCCAGGTTCAGGTCTTCAAGCACGAGGGGCGGCGCACCGCGCAGCTCGTCTTCCCAGACAAGCGTGGCGCCATTGATACGAATTCGCTTCTGGGCCAGCACCCAGTCCGCCGCATCGCTTTCGCCTTCGCTGACGGGTATGCCGGCCACGACCAGCCCTCCCTGTGCATTGCGGCGAATATGCAGTACCGGTTCATCGATCGACAGCAAAGACAGCCGGATCTGGCGACGCACGATGCTTGACCAGTTGAGGACGACCTCAACACGGGAGAAGGCCAGTGCAGTCCGACCCGCTGCATCGGCAATCGTGACCTCGGTCAGCGCCAGGTCGGGCTGCAAACCATCCCAGCCGGCCGCAATGCCGCCGATACGAACAGAAAGGCCGAGCGCCCGGCTCGCACTCTGCTCGATATCGACGCGATACTGCTCGATGTTCGGCAAGATCGAATAGCGCAGTGTCAGGATCAGCCCGGCAAACACGAAGTACAAGGCGAGAGCGGCCCAGCCGAGCACGCGCCAGAAACGACGCGCACCACGACCCGCGACAAAGGGCAGCAGATAGTGGAGTCGGTGGTAAAGCGCGGGGCGAAGTTCGCGCAACTCGGTACGCAACCCGTCTGGAGAGTTTTCGTTCATCGTCCGCAAGCGCTTTGCCAAATGGCGAATAGGGTCACTAAAATGGCGGAGTATCGGGCAAACTGCCATTGTACCGGCTTTGAGCCTGACCTCCTCGACACAATCTCGGTACAAACCGCGACAGATTCGATATAACCACGAGATCGCCATGAGCGTAGAAACCCCATACGAATTACCCGAACAATGGCAGCCGGCGTTGACGCACAGCCGCTTCCTGCGCCAATTGCTCGGATCGAGACCTGCCGTCACCGCCTGGCTGGCTGAAAATGCCGCCGCACCGATCGGTACGACCACGATGCAGGCCTTCATCGACAACGCCCACCCCGCTGACGACACCGACCTGAAAGCCGTGCTGCGGAACCTGCGGCAGCGGGTCATGGCTGCACTCATCGTGCGTGACCTGACCGACCAGGCACCGCTTGCCGAAGTTGTTGAGACGATGACGACACTGGCCGATGTCACCACCAATTACGCCCTTGACTTCATCCACCGCCAGCTCGCTGCCCAATACGGAGAACCACTCGACAGCAGTGGCCAGGCGCAGCGCCTGATGATCGTGGGCATGGGCAAGCTGGGTGGGCGTGAGCTGAATGTCTCCTCCGATGTGGACTACATCTTCATTTATCCCGAGGAAGGCGAGACCGCCGGCAGTGAAGGCCGGGCAAAGATCGACAACTACGACTTCTTTGCCCGCCTCGGCAAGCGCCTGATCAACGCCCTCGGCGAATCGACGGCTGACGGTCAGGTCTTCCGTGTCGACATGCGGCTACGCCCCAACGGCGACTCCGGGCCACTGGTCTGTTCGCTCGACTCGCTGGAAAACTACTTCATCACCCAGGGGCGCGAATGGGAGCGCTACGCCTGGATCAAGGCACGGGTGATGAACGAGGGCGACAACCTGCAACCCGGCTGGAAGAGCGCACTGGAAAAAGTGGCCCGCCCCTTCATCTTCCGGAAATACCTGGATTTCGGCGCCATCAACGCCATGCGTGACCTGCATGCGCAGATTCGCCGGGAGGTCGCCCGCAAGGACATGGCCGACCATATCAAGCTCGGCCCGGGCGGCATCCGTGAAATCGAATTCATTGCCCAGGTATTCCAGTTGATCAGAGGTGGTCGCGACTCGGCACTGCAGATTCGCGCCACGCTGAAGGTGCTCGACCTGCTTGCGGCACGCCAGCTGTTGCCGACGGAGGCGCGCAACGAACTGGCCACAGCTTATGATTTCCTGCGCCGCCTCGAGCACCGTCTGCAGTATGTCGACGATGCGCAGACGCACATGCTGCCGACCACCGAGGAGGCCCGTGCCAGCATCGCCGCCAGCATCGGGTTCGCCGACTGGCCGGCCATGCAGGTGGTCCTCAATGCTCACCGTGAGCGCGTTGCCCGCCACTTCGAACAGATTTTCTCCGACCCCGAAGCAGGCACTCACGCGCTGGCAGGCCTATGGCTGGGCCAATGCGGCAGCGAGAGTTGTTGCGACCAACTTGGCGAGATGGGCTTTGCCAAGCCACAGAGCATCGTCGAGCAACTTGAGCGTTTTCGCGGCTCTTCCCGTTACATCCAGCTGCCCGCCGTCAATCGCGAGCGTCTGGATGCCGTCGGCCCGCGCCTGATCCAGGCGGCGGCCGCCACCCCCAACCCGGATCTGACGCTTTCACGCGCACTGGGCTTTCTCGAAACCATCAGTCGCCGTGGCGCCTATCTTGCACTGCTGCAGCAGTATCCACAGGCGCTTT
>ERZ724516.1069-NODE-1069-length-16209-cov-4.226631_pt1 | contig 16209 bp, 13 predicted proteins | sample MGYA00376049_ERZ724516 | MGnify/ENA primary metagenome ERZ724516 (study PRJEB28724, sample SAMN07190886) | activated sludge metagenome | isolation source: activated sludge of sewage treatment plant in Hong Hong | place: USA: Christiansburg, Virginia | collected... | reverse complement strand
CGCGGTCATCGCCCGCGTGCCGTTGATGCCGACCAGCCAATCGGATTCGGAGCGGCAGACAGCGGCATCGCCGAGGCCCTGCATTTCGTTGCCCTGGCGCAGGCGCGAGAAACCGTCACGGATGGCACCCTGGGTCATCGATTGCAGCCACAGGCGCTGCACCGGCTTGCCAGACTTCGTATGCTGGGCAATGTAATTGAAGATCAACTCCCCTTCGCGCCCTGCGTCACAGGCGTTGATCAGGCCGCTGACATCCTTGCGCTTGATCAGCTTGGCCAGCACCTTGAGGCGCGATTCGGTTTTTTCGATCGGTTTCAGCGCAAAGTGCGGCGGGATGACCGGCAGGTGGGCGAACGACCATTTGCCGCGTTTGACCTCGAATTCTTCCGGGCAGGCCAGCTTCAGCAAGTGACCGACGGCCGACGAAATGACGTGGGTGTCATTTTCGAAGTAATCGTCGTGCTTGGTAAAACCGCCCAGCGCCTTCGCGATATCGGCGGCAACAGAGGGTTTCTCGGCAATGATGAGTTTTTTGGTCATGGGTTCTGTCGGTTGGGTGCCGGGGCATGATAAGTGCGCGGCGCGCGGCTTGGCAAGCCGTCTCTACTTATATATGGGGCTAGCCCAGGCGCTGGTAGCTGTTACCAGGCAGAGCGGCGACTGCGCCGGCCAGTTCAAGCATGAGCAGTTCGCCGAGCAACTGGTCGGCGGGCAATCCGGTTCGTTCGACCAGTTCGTCGAGACCGCAGGGATCGTAGCCGATGGCGGATAGCACCGGGTTGTCGGCGGGGTCAGAACTGGATATCGGGCTGTTGGCTTCCTCGCTGAAATCACCCAGCTCTTCGAGAATATCCTGTGCGGTTTCGACCAGTTTGGCGCCTTGCCTGATCAGTTTGTGGCAACCACGGGCAACCGGTGAATGAATGGAGCCGGGGATGGCGAACACCTCACGGCCCTGTTCTCCGGCCAGGCGGGCGGTAATGAGCGAGCCGCTTTCCAATGCGGCTTCAACCACCAGTATGCCGCGCGACAGGCCGGAAATGATGCGATTGCGGCGGGGGAAGTTGGACGCGATGGCGGGGGTGCCGAGCGGGAATTCCGAAATGATGGCGCCTTGTTCAGCGATGGCGATCGCCAGTTCCTTGTTTCGGGCCGGATAGACGCGGTCGGCGCCGGTGCCGATGACGGCGATGGTCGGCCCGGATGCGGCCAGCGCACCGCGATGAGCCGCTGCATCAATACCCAACGCCAGTCCGCTGATGATGGTCAGACCTTTGGCGGCGAGTGCCCTGGCAAAATTTTCCGCTGTCTGCAGGCCTTGCGGTGTCGCGTTGCGGCTACCGACCACGCCAAGCCCTGGTGTTTTGAGCAGGTCAAGTTTCCCGCGCACGTAGAGTACGCTGGGTGGATCAGCGATCTCGAGCAGGGCAGGTGGATACGTGGTATCGGCCAGGCAGATGATGTGCTGCCCCGGATGACTGGCCCAGGCGATACTGCGGTCGACGGCCTCGGCAGGATCAAAATCGAATAACAGATCGGCTGCCCGGTCGCCGACGATGCTGCGCACCGCCAACTGACTGGCGGTAAAAATGGCTTCAGGTAAACCGAAAGCGGCGAGAAGCTTTCGCTGCGTCTCGCCGCCGATGCCGGGAATCAGCGTCAGCCGCAACCAGGCGGCCAAGCCTTTGGGATCAATCACGGATTGCGGACAGAATCACCGACGATGACCGATTTGGAGGATTCAACAACCAGCGCATAGGCGACCCGGTTGAAAACCCGGAAGACGAAGGCCAGGGCATAGCGTTCTTCCGGAATCATTGTCGAGCTACGCCGTCCATCTAGGTCGATATCGTAGGAAACACGGTTGCGGTAGAGCGCTACGACATGACCGACTTCCATGCCGTCGCTGGTGCCGCGATTCAGTGAAATGACGTTGCCCGGACCACCTTCATTGACACCTCCATAGATGGACATGACTCTTCCGGCCACTTGTTGCTCCGGGCGATGTGGCGCGTAATTCACGATTTGCGGTGGTGGGGCTGGCAGCAGGCGGTTGCTGCGATGGATTTCGGCCTTGGCCTGGGTGATGCGGACGGTAGCCGGCTCTCCTGGTTTGACCAGGCGGGCGTGACCAAGGAAGAAAGTTTCATGGGCGATGACTTCACCGGTATCCGGGTCCGTGAGTGGTTTCCCTTGGCGGAAAACATGCCATTTTTCAATTTTGGCATCCGGAATGCCGGTTACATAGACATCATCACCATCGCCGGCCAAGACGCGATCTTCCATGGTGGCAACAATGCGCGGCAAGCTGTCGTGCTCTCCCGGCTCAATCACCAGCGGTCGCGACAGATAGGGTTCGATAGCATTCGGCGGGATGCTCGGGATCACCTGCTGGACCGCCGTGCTATGAACCGTCGGCTGCAGCTTGTTATTGTCGAATGGTTTTCCGATCTTGAGGCGCGGATTGGCGCCCGAGCGGTCAAGAATGATGATATCGCCCGGGTAGATCAGGTGCGGATTCTTGATTTCGGCCTTGTTCATGCCCCAAATTTCAGGCCAGCGCCAAGGTTGTTTGAGGAACTTTCCGGAGATGCCCCAGAGGGTGTCGCCGGGAACGACGATATGGCGATCGGGCGGGTTGTCCACCAGGGACATGGGTTCAGCGGCTGAAGCGCATGTGACCGATACGGCCAGGATGAGCGCGGATATAATGCGGACCATTGTCGTAACCTCACATGCCGATGGAACGCGGCCGATCCGATGCGGTCTGAGCGGCAGCACCAAATTCCGCTTCCATATCTCTGGAATTGCTTTAGATTCTGCACGTAATAACCTAAGCGAGCAAGCTTTTATTCCTATCTAGCCATGGCCCTTTTACCTATTTTGCGTTTCCCCGATGTCCGCCTGAAAAAAGTGGCGGCACCCGTCAGTCAGATTGACGACGGCATCCGAAAACTGGTCGCCGACATGGCCGAAACGATGTACGAGGCACCGGGTATCGGCTTGGCGGCAACACAGGTTGACGTGCACAGGCAGGTGGTGGTGATCGACACCTCCGAAGACAAGAGCGACCTGCGGGTTTTCATCAATCCTCGGCTGGATCAATGTTTGGGGTCACAGGAGGGCGAGGAGGGTTGTCTTTCGGTGCCGGGTATTTACGAAAAAGTCGAGCGCGCCGAAACGGTGACGGTGCATTTCATGGATCTCGACGGCAAGCTGCAATCGCTGACTGCCGATGGCCTGCTCGCCGTCTGTATCCAGCATGAATTGGATCATCTGAATGGCAAGGTGTTTGTCGATCACCTGTCGCAACTCAAGCAGACCCGAATCAAATCCAAACTGGCCAAACAGGCGCGGGTTACCGCATGAGGCTGATTTTCGCCGGAACCCCTGAATTTGCGGCGCTGGCCTTGAAGGCGATTCTCGCGGCGGGGCATCAGGTTCTTCTTGTGCTGACTCAGCCGGATCGCCCTGCCGGTCGCGGTATGAATCTGCAGCCATCGCCGGTCAAACAGGTCGCCTTGGAGTCGGATATTGAAGTCTTTCAACCGCTCAGCCTTAAAGCGCCGGAAGCACAGTGGAAATTGGCCGGACTGGACGCGGATGTCATGGTGGTGGCAGCTTACGGACTGATTTTGCCGCAAGTTGTCCTCGACATGCCCCGTTTCGGCTGCCTCAACATTCATGCCTCGTTGCTGCCGCGCTGGCGGGGCGCGGCACCCATCCAGCGGGCACTGCTGGCCGGAGACGCCGAAACCGGCGTCTGTATCATGCAGATGGAAGCCGGTCTCGATACGGGGCCCGTAATGCTGCGTGGTGCCTTTCCGATTGATCCTGCCGAAACCTCGGCGACCCTGCACGACCGGCTGGCTGCACTGGGTGCACGACTGGTAGTTGATGCCCTGGAACAACTGCCGCTCGCGGCGGAACCCCAGCCGCTTGAAGGCGTGACCTACGCCCACAAGATCGAGAAGGCGGAAGCCTTGATCGATTGGTACAGGCCAGCAGCGGCTCTCGACCGCCACATCCGGGTGTTTAATCCGTTTCCCGGTGCGCAGGCAATGTTTGGCGGGCAGATCATAAAACTCTGGCAGGCGCGACCGGTCGATGCGCACGGTGAAATTGGGCAGATTCTGACGGTCGACCGCAATCATCTTGTGGTCGCCTGCGGTGACGGGGCGCTGTCCATCCTTGAATTGCAGAAGGCGGGCGGCAAGCGTTTGCCGGTTCAGCAGTTCCTGGCTGGAAATGTACTCAAGGTCGGTGATCGTTTCGACCTGTCGATCCCGATCCCAGCTGACCCCGCCTGACTGCAGATTTTTCGATTTCCCCGGGCAAAAAGACTGCAATGACTTCTTCAAACAGGGTCTCGGCCCGCCGACTGTTGTCGCCACTGAAGTTACACACGTATACATCCAGGGTCACGCTGAGAATTTCGGGCCAGGTATGGATGGCGAGATGCGACTCGGCCAGAACCACGGTTCCGGTCACCCCCGCGGCTTCGCCTTCCGCATTCTGAAACGTATGAAATAGCTGACCGACCACGGTCAGGCCGTGGCGGCGACAGGCATCGACACACAATTGCTCCAAGGCCTTCGCATCAAGCAGGCGATTGAGTGGGCACTGGCAATTGTGCAGGTCGGCAATCAGGTGCAAGCCATTCATGTTTCTTATATTACGGCGTTTCACGTGAAACGCGAGTCCTGACGATGGTATCGAGTAGTCGCCCCAACCGATAGCCGGCATCGACGATGCGGCGGTTGGCAATGGCGCGTGACTGCTGATGAAACGCTTCGGTGATCAAGGGCAATAAACTGCCTTTGGCCTCCGGGTAGGCAATGTCCAGCAAGGCGTGGCTCTCCTCGCGCCAATCAGCAACGGTGCCCTGTTCAGGAGGCGGCAGTGTTTCAAGCAGTTGGCCGGCGCTCTGGATCAGTCGCTTGTGGCGCAACCACGGCGGACCCGGCAGGTCATCCCAGTAAACGTGCAAACTGCTGAAAGGCAGGCGTTTGTTGAACGGGTTTTCAATCTCTACTTCATTGCCACCTTCATCACCGTGCCGGCCGACGTGCAGTGGTTGATGGATATCTGCGACAAGATGAATCAGCCAGGGTAAAGCGGTCGAAATTTCAGTCTTTTGTGAGGTTGACCGCAGCAAATGGCTGAGACGCTCGATTTGCCGGTCGATTTCGCCGGCGACGACCTTCCCTTTCGGGTCCAGATCAAGGTAATGCCAGCGCTTGTGGCGGGCCGTATCGGCCAGACCCGGCACTGCTGGTGTTGGTGGCTCGCGCTCTTCATCATGGAAACGCGGGTCACTGCGAATATCGTCCGGCCAAGTCGAGGCTTCAGCGAATAATTCGATAGCTTTGTCGGTCTTGGCACGAATTGCCCAATTTGCATAATCCGGGTGGCGGGCTAGTACAGTGATGACAAAATCGCGGCTGGCCGGCGACAACTGGTGCCAGGCAATGACCGCGACCAGCCGATGGCCAGCGGCATTCCAGGCAAGTGCCAGGTTGGGGAGGAAGGCGAAAATGAGGGCGAGCAGGATTCGGCGCATTGCCGCATTATGCCGCGTGCGATAATCGCGGCCTATGACCCGATTAGCGCCCGACTCCCTCGCCTTTGCCCTTTTGCAGGCCGCTCGCATCCAGTTGGCCGTATTTGGCGGACAGAGCCTTGCCGACGGCTTGCTCAGTCGTGTCGAACCGCTGGCCAGGCCCGCCGTTCAGGATCTGGTTTATGGCAGTCTGCGGCGCTATGGTCGTGGCGATTTTTTTCTTGGCCGTCTGCTCGCGCGCCCGCTGGCCGACCAAGAAGTTCATTCCCTGCTGCTGGTAGCCCTGTATCGCCTCGAAACCCGGCCAGATGCGACGCATACCGTGGTTGATCAGGCGGTGGTGGCAGCGGGTGAAATTGCCATGGGCAATTTCCGTGGTTTGGTGAATGGCGTCTTGCGGAACTTTTTGCGGCAACAGACAGCCTTGCTTGAAGCGCTCGATCGGGACGAATGCGCCCGATCGCAACATCCAGATTGGTGGCTGGCCCAATTGAAGGCTGCTTATGCCGATGTTTGGCGGCCCATTGTCGATGCGGGCAACCTGCCGCCGCCGATGGCCCTGCGGGTCAATGCCCGGCGCTGTGCCCGGGATGACTACCGGGCACGGCTGAAGGCGGCCGGCATTGCCTCGATGATGGTGGGCGAGATCGGACTGGCGCTGGAGAAGCCGGTGCCGATTGAACGGCTTCCGGATTTTGCTGCTGGATTTGTTTCCGTGCAGGACCCCGGCGCCCAGCGGGCTGCCTCCCTGCTGGATCCCTTGCCGGGCAGTCGGGTGCTTGATGCTTGTGCGGCCCCCGGGGGCAAGACGGCTCATCTGCTCGAACGTGCCGATCTTGATCTGCTGGCGCTTGACTTGAAACCCTCGCGCTGTCGTCGTATTCAGGAAAATCTGGACCGTCTCGGTCTGCAGGCAAGCGTCAAGGCCGCCGATTGCGCCAAGTTGCCGACCTGGTGGGATGGCCGTTTTTTTGATGCCGTACTGGCTGATGTGCCCTGTACCGCTAGCGGGGTTGTGCGCCGGAATCCCGATACGAAATGGTTGCGCCGCGAAGCCGACATCGCCAGTTTTGCCAAGGCGCAGGCCCGTATTCTCGACGCCTTGTGGCAGGTCGTCCGGCCAGGGGGTAAACTGCTTTACGTCACCTGTTCTGTGTTTCCTGCCGAAAACGGGGAACAGATGGTCAGCTTTCTGGCTCGACAATCGCAGGCCGAACGCGTTCACGAGGAACAGCTTCTTCCTACTGCCGATAGCGATGGCTTTTATTACTGTCTTCTCGAAAAACGTGCTTGAGCGACTACACCATTGGCTGCTGTTGGTGGCTTTCGTGCCTGTTTTGGCGTGGACCGCAGAAATCGACATCGTCAATCAGCAGATTGTCGCCAATGAAGACGGTTACACGCTGTCGGCAGATTTTCGCTTTGAATTGACACCGCGTCTTGAAGAAGCTGTGAGCAAGGGGGTCGTGCTCTATTTTGTGCTCGACGTCGAGATGACCCGGGCGCGCTGGTACTGGCTGGACGAGAAGCTGGTCGATCGTAGCCAGACCTACAGCCTCTCCTACCATGCACTTACCCGTCAGTTCCGTCTTTCGACCGGTGGTCTGCATCAGTCCTTTCCGACGCTGACCGAAGCCCTGGCGGTGCTGTCGCGTTTGCGCCACTGGCTGATCGTCGACAAGACCGACAAGAATGTGCGTGCCGGGGAGCCCTATCAGGCCGCCTTGCGCCTGCGCCTCGATATCAACCAGTTACCGCGCCCCTTCCAGATCACCGCACTTGGCAACAAGGACTGGAATCTGGCTTCCGACTGGAAAATCTGGCTGGTCACGCTGCCGGCGCCGGAGGCGCGGTGAAGCGTTTCGTCGCCGCCGGGGGGGCCTTCGCAGCCGCGATAGCCGGCATTTTGTGGTTCCTGCTGCTCATGTCGACGGCAGCGGATACGGTCATCTTTTCCCGCAATTACCCGTTGCTGGTGGCACTCAATGTGGTTTTGGCTCTGGCCATGCTGGCACTCGTTGGCTGGCAATTGCGCTCGCTCTGGCGCGACTATCAGGCGCAGGTTTTCGGGGCTCGTCTCAAACTGCGTCTGATGCTGATGTTCGGATTTATCGCCGTGCTGCCAGGTGCGCTGGTTTACGGTGTCTCGGTGCAGTTCGTCACCCGTTCCATCGAAAGCTGGTTCGACGTACGGGTCGAGAAGGCGCTTGAGTCCGGCCTGCATCTTGGTCGATCAGCACTCGATTCGCTATTGGCTGACCTGGGCGACAAGGCGCGTAGCGCGGCCAGCGAATTGACCGAACTCAAGGAGGCTTCGCGGCGTTCGGCGCTGTTGCGCCTGCGTGAGGAAAAAGGCGTCCAGTCGGCAGCCATCTTTTCGGTCGGTGGCCAGTTGCTGGCCAGTGCTACCGGTTCGTTGAGCAATCTGTTACCGGAACTACCCACGCAGGCGCAGCTCAAGCAGGCCCGGGCAACACGACTGGTCAGTTCTGTTGAAGGCGAGGGGGAATCCGCCGGGCTTTATCTGCGTGTTCTCGTGCCGGTGGCTGCCCGCAGTGTATTTGAGGAACCACGTATCCTCCAGTTGACGAACCCTGTACCCGAAGGCTTGGCCCATGATGCCGAAGCTGTGCAGGGAGTTTATCGCGATTATCAGGAACTGCAGCTGGCGCGTCAGGGCTTGACCCGCATTTATGCGCTTACTCTGACCCTGACGGTTCTGGTGGCGCTGTTCGGCGCCTTTGCCTTGGCCTACTTGATGGCCCGCCGCCTGGTTGCGCCATTGTATATTTTGGCAGAAGGCACGCAAGCTGTTGCCCAGGGCGATTTTTCGCAACGCAAGGCGGTCTACAGTGGCGATGAGTTGGGCGTGCTGACCCAATCCTTCAATCAGATGACCCGGCAGCTCGATGAAGCTCGCCGCGAAACCGAGCGGCACCGCTCGGAACTCGAATCGGCACGCGGATATCTGGAGTCGATTCTGGCCAACCTCTCGGCTGGCGTACTGGTTTTTGACCGAAATTTTGTGCTGCGAACGGTCAATGAAGGTGCGCTGACCATTCTCAAGGACGATTTCACTGGCCTGATCGGCGAAGTGGTGGATCAATGGCCACGGCAAAAACCTGTCGGCGATTTCATTCGTCAGCACTTCGCCACAACGGAAAGTGTCGAATGGCAGGCACAGCTGGAACTGGAGCGCTTGAACGGGATGCCGCAGGTCCTGCTGTTGCGGGGATCACGCTTGCCTGAGGCCAGCGGCGGTGGCGATGTGGTTGTTTTCGATGATGTAACCCGTATCATCGCCGCGCAGCGCAGTGCGGCCTGGGGGGAAGTGGCCCGCCGTCTGGCCCACGAAATCAAGAATCCGCTGACACCGATCCAGCTCTCTGCCGAGCGGCTGCAATTCAAGCTGACCGACAAATTGGGCAACGGCGATGCCGAGATGCTGGCCCGGGGGACCCAAACCATCATCAACCAGGTGCAGTCAATGAAACGCATGGTAGATGATTTCCGTGATTACGCCCGCTTGCCGGCACCGGACGTGGCGCCCATTGATCTGAATGAACTGATCGGCGAGGTGCTTGGTCTGTACGAAAGTTCCTCGGTTGCCATCGATAGCCGGCTAGTCGGCACGCTGCCGCCGGTATTGGGTGATGCGACGCAACTGCGGCAGATCATCCATAATCTGCTCCGCAATGCCGAGGATGCACTGGAAAGTCGCAAAGATGGGCGGATTGAAATTGTCACAGCGCTCGCTGGACGGAGCGCGCAACTGTTGATCGCCGACAACGGGCCCGGTTTTCCGGTCGACCTGTTGCCGCGCATCTTTGAACCCTATGTTACGACCAAGGCCCGGGGAACAGGCCTTGGCTTGCCCATCGTCAAGAAAATTGTCGAGGAACATCTGGGCACGATCGAAATCAGCAATGCACCGGAGGGTGGCGCACGAATCGACATTCGGCTGCCGCTGGTGAAGGAGGAGGAAGCCAAGCATGGCAATCATACTGGTCGTTGATGACGAAGTTGGCATTCGCGAACTGCTCTCGGAGATTCTGATCGACGAAGGCTACGATGTTCGACTGGCCGAAAACGCCGGCGCGGCGCGACGGATTCGCAATGAATTGCGTCCAGATCTCGTCCTGCTTGACATCTGGATGCCGGACATGGATGGCATCTCGCTGCTGAAAGAATGGCATGCTGCCGGTCACCTGAACATGCCGGTGGTGATGATGTCCGGACATGGCACCATCGATACCGCGGTCGAGGCCACTCGCTTTGGCGCCTTCGATTTCCTCGAGAAGCCGATTGCGCTGCAGAAACTGCTGTCGACTGTCCAGAAGGCGCTGAAGCACGATACGCCGCCATCGCGGCCTCCCTTGTCGCTCGATGCCTTCGCGCGCTCGACCTTCATCAAGGAATTCAAGCGGCGTCTCGAGCAAGCTGCCGCCAAGGCGCCCATTCTGCTGCTCAAGGGCGCCACCGGCGGCATGGCCGAAATCTGCGCTCGCACCTTGCAGCCGCCGCGGGCACCGTGGCTCGATCTTTCGGGCATCAGTAGCGCCTTGACTCAGGAAATGCTGGAGAAGATCAGTGGTGGCATTCTGTATGTTCCCGATCTATCCAGCCTTGGGAAAATGCAGCAAATGAACCTGTCTTTTGCGGTCGACCGTCTGGAAAAGCTGAATTTGCAAATGATCGCCGCTACCGTGACGCCGCTGCCCGCCTTGGCGGAGGCGGGCTGGGACAGCAAGCTGCTGGCCCGTCTCGGTGAAGTCTGGGTTGCCATGCCATCGCTGGCCGGCCATGCCGACGAGTTGCCGGAAATTTCCAGTCTTTTGCTCACCAATTTTATCGAGCGGGGGGAGGTGCAACCGCGTCGTTTTTCGACCGGTGCGCTCAATGCGCTTCGTACCTTGCCTTGGAAAAATCTACCGGACGCAACCTGGACGGATCTCTACAGCCTGGTGCGCAATCTGGCGCTCACCGCCCTGGATGAGGAAATCAGTGCCGAAGACGTCCGGCGCGTCATCCCTGCGGAAGAGGGCGAGGCACGGGAATTTGCCTCTTTGTTGCCCCTGCTGGATCAACCCTTGCGAGAAGCGCGGGATGCATTCGAGAAGCTCTATTTTGAGCACCATCTTCGTCTCGAAGGTGGCAATATGACGAAGTTGGCCGAACGTTCAGGGCTGGAGCGTACCCATCTTTACAGAAAATTGAAGCAACTGGACGTCAAACTCGGCAAGCGCGGCGAAGAATAAGTCATCAGACGCGAAAGCCGTTCGTTGTAGGGGGGAGTCATGAAAGTCATCATTCTGGGCGCCGGTCAGGTCGGTGCCAGCGTTGCCGAAGGTCTGGTTTCGGAAGAAAACGACATCACGGTCGTGGATTCGGATGCATCGCGGCTGACCGTTCTGCAGGACCGCCTCGATCTGCGTACGGTGGTCGGAAATGCAGCGACGCCATCGGTGTTGCGCAATGCCGGTGCCGAAGATGCCGACCTGGTCATTGCCGTTACCCAGAGCGATCAGTTGAATCTGGTGGCCTGCAAGCTTGCCCACAGCGTATTCAATATTCCCACCCGTATCGCCCGCCTCCGCTCCCGGGATTTTCTCGAAGATGCCAGCTTGTTGGCACCCGAGAATTTTGCGGTCGATTTTGCACTTTGCCCCGAGCAGGTCATTACCGACTATATCCGGCGTCTGATCGAATTCCCGGAAGCATTGCAAGTACTTACTTTCGGCCGGGGGCGCTTGAGCCTTGTAGCAGTCCGGGCATATGAAGGCGGATTGCTGGTTGGCAAGCCGATCAAGGACATGCGCAAACTGTTGCCGCTGGAGATGGATGCACGGATTGCCGCCATTTTTCGCCGCGAACAGCCCGTCTTTCCGGAAGGCGATACGGTCATCGAGGCGGGTGACGAGGTTTTCCTGCTCGCCGCGGCGGAGCATATTCGCCCTGTCTTGCGCCAGTTGCGGCGCATGGTGACGCCGGTAGCACGGATCATGATTGCCGGAGGCGGAAACATCGGCTTGCGGGTCGCCAAATCGCTGGAAAAACGTTACGAGATAAAGATTATCGAAGGGCGCAAGGAGCGCGCGGAATTGCTCGCCAACGAACTGAACAACACCTTGGTGTTGCTTGGCGATGCGACTGATGAGGAATTGCTCGAACAGGAAAATATCGCGGAGATGGATCTTTTCCTGGCGCTGACCAACGACGACGAAGACAACATCATGTCCGGTAACTTGGCCAAACGCCTTGGTTGCGAGCGCGTCGTCGCGCTGATCAATCGTCGTGCCTATGCCGAAATGATCGAAGGCGGACCCATCGACATCAGTATTTCACCTGCCCAGGTTTCGATCGGTACCCTGCTGGCACATGTCCGGCAGGGAGACGTGGCCGAGGTGCACTCATTGCGCCGCGGAGCTGCCGAGGCCCTCGAGATCATTGCGCATGGCGATGCAAAGACCTCGAAAGTGATCGGCAAACGGATAGACCAGATTCCCTGGCCGCACGGAGTAACCGTCGCCGCACTGGTCCGCCATTGTGATCAGGCCGTCGTTGTCGGACAAACCGACGACTGGACGTCGATTACCCGCTACGGCGAGGTGGTCATCGCCCACCACGATACGGTGATTGAAGCAGATGACCATGTGATCGTCTTCTGTACCCGGAAGAAACTGGTCAAGAAGGTGGAAAAGCTGTTCCAGGTTGGATTCCATTTCCTTTAAGGGGCAGCGCCATGACACGTTTTGCCCCTGTCTATCGCGCGCTGGGCATGATCATCATGCTTTTTGCCTTGACCATGCTGGCGCCGTTGATACTTTCCATTGTTGTGAACGACGGTGCGCAGACTGCCTATGACGAAGCGTTCTGGCTGACATTGCTGTCTGGAACATTCCTCTGGTACCGCTACCGGAATTGCAAACGGGATCTCAACATTCGTGACGGGTTCCTGATGGTTGTTCTGGTCTGGACCGTACTGCCGGCATTTGCTGCCGTTCCACTGATGATCCATCTGGGCATCAGCCATACCGACGCCTATTTTGAAACCGTTTCCGGGTTGACCACGACTGGTTCGACCGTGTTGTCGAATCTCGACACCTTGCCGATGTCGATCAACCTCTGGCGTCACGAACTGGTCTGGATCGGTGGCATGGGCTTGATCGTTCTGGCGATTGCCGTTCTTCCGCTACTTGGCATTGGCGGCCGCCAGATGTTCAAGGCGGAGACGCCCGGGCCAATGAAGGATTCGAAGATGACCCCGCGCATAGCGGAAACGGCGAAAGGACTCTGGCTGGTCTATTTAGGGGTTTCGATTGCCTGCATAGTGGCTTATCGCTTTGCCGGAATGACATGGTTTGACGCGGTATGCCATGGGTTTTCAACAATGGGTCTGGGTGGGTTTTCCACCCACGATGCCAGCTTTGGCTACTTCAATTCACCGGCCGTCGAGGCCGTCGCCATTGTCTTCATGCTGATTGCCGGCATGAATTTCGGTACGCTATTTCTTGCTGTAAGCGGGCGCTCACTTAGCCCATACGTCAATGATCCAGAGGCGGGTTGGTTCATCGGGGTAACGCTGTTCAGTATTCTGATCGTGGCGATGTATATCTGGAAAGATGGTGCCTATGCAGAGTTTGAAACCGCACTTCGGCACTCGGCTTTCAACCTGATCTCTATAGCAACCACCACAGGTTATGCCAGCGTTGACTATGCCCTGTGGCCGATCTTTGCCCCGCTTTGGATGTTGTTTCTTTCCAGTTTTGTTACTAGCGCCGGATCAACCGGGGGTGGCATCAAGATGATGCGCGCCTTGTTGCTGTACAAGCAGGTTTATCGCGAATTGCTTCGTGCCATGCACCCGAACGCCGTCTACAACGTCCGGATTGGCGGGCAGATTGCCCCACAGCCCATTTTGTTCGCGGTTCTTGCGTTTGGCTTCATGTATATGGTGAGTATCGTCTCACTGACCCTGCTCCTGGCCTTTACCGGCCTCGATATCATCACAGCCTTTACCGCAGTGGTGGCCAGCGTTAACAATACTGGTCCGGGGCTTGGACTGGTTGGGCCGTCAACCACGTACGAGGTACTTGAGGACTTCCAGACCTGGATTTGCATCTTTGCCATGCTGCTCGGTCGCCTGGAAATATTCACGCTTCTGGTGGTGCTGACCCCGGCTTTCTGGCGTAAGTGACCTGAGCGGCAGAAAGGCGGATAATTCCGTCTTTGCGACTTTCTGGCGGAATCCCCTGTGAACCGACCCAAGAACGATACTTTCCTGCGTGCCCTGCTTAAAGAGCCAACCGACTACACCCCGTTGTGGCTGATGCGCCAAGCGGGACGTTATCTGCCGGAGTATTGCGAGACCCGCAAACGGGCAGGAAATTTCCTGAATCTCTGCAAGTCTCCGGCCATGGCCTGCGAGGTAACCCTGCAGCCGTTGGCGCGCTATGACCTTGACGCTGCCATCCTGTTTTCGGACATCCTGACCGTTCCTGATGCCATGGGACTAGGTCTTTATTTTGCCGAAGGCGAGGGCCCGCGTTTCGAGCGCCCGCTGCGCGAGGAATGGGCGATCAATGACCTGAGCGCACCGGATCCCTATGATCATCTGCGTTATGTGATGGATGCGGTGGCCGAGATTCGCAGGGCACTGGACAACAGCGTACCGTTGATCGGCTTTTCTGGCAGCCCTTACACGCTTGCCTGTTATATGGTCGAAGGCCAGGGTTCAAGCGATTTCAGGCATATCAAGGGCATGATGTACAACCGCCCCGATTTGCTGCACCGTATTCTCAGCGTGACGGCGGATTCGGTGATTGCCTACCTGAACGCCCAGATCGATTGCGGTGCGCAGGCGGTGATGATCTTTGACACCTGGGGCGGATCGCTCTCAGCTGCCGCCTACCTCGAGTTTTCGTTGCAATACATGGAACGTATCGTTGCCGGTCTGAAGAAGGAAAAAGACGGGCAGCGTATTCCCAGCATCGTCTTCACCAAGAATGGCGGTCTCTGGCTGGAGAAAATTGCGGCTATCGGTTGCGATGCCGTCGGACTGGACTGGACAATCGATATCGGTGAGGCGCGCCGCAGGGTCGGTGACAAGGTTGCGCTGCAGGGTAATCTCGATCCCAATGTGCTGTTTGCCAAGCCCGAAGTGGTGGTAGCCGAAGCGAAGAAGGTGCTCGACAGCTTTGGTTCGGGCAATACCGGCCACGTTTTCAATCTCGGGCATGGCATTTCGCAATTCACGCCACCGGAAAGCGTCAATGCCTTGGTCGAAGCTGTCCACGAGCATAGCCGCCTATTGCGAAAGTGATAGATATTGCTGTACTGCGAAGCTTGACTTATGCACAGCGCTTTGTAGGGCGACAGAGAAAAAGTTCCCAAATTTCCTTGACAAGGCGAGAATGTCTTAAGTAATTGAAAGTAAAGGTTTTTGTGTATTGCCTAATATTTCGGCAAAGTGACAAATTCCTTTAATCCCCGTGACTTAGCAGAAGTTTAAAAAAGCAATCCACAAAGTTATCCACAGAAATTGTGGGTAACTGCCAAGCCCCTGATGCCTCGTGGCTTTTCAGCTACTTCTGGAGAAACGGCAGCCTTTGCCGGCACATTCATGCCCGTCTTGCGCGTAGCCCTCGATCTGCCGCTACACCGCGCTTTCGAGTACACATTTGCCGCAGCCTCGGTCGCCGATGTTGGTTTGCGAGTGCGCGTACCCTTTGGACGAGGCGAGCGCATCGGGCTGATTCTCGAGGTCGTCGATCGTGGGGCGTGGCCAGTGGATCAGTTAAAGCCGGCAAGCGAGATTCTTCACGATCTCCCGCCGCTACCTCGGGACTTTTTCATCCTTTGCGAGTTTGCCAGCACCTACTATCAGGCGCCACTGGGTGAGGTCATGCTTCAGGCGCTCCCGCCTGGCTTGAAAAAGCTGCTTCCGCCAACGCGTCGCCAGGCAAAGACCAAAACCAGAACCGAAGCAATCGCACGACCCGAGTTGACTGAGGCGCAACGTCGGGTGATCGACGAGGTCAAACTCAGCGGTGGCTTTTCCGCCAGCCTGCTGCATGGTGTGACCGGCAGTGGCAAGACAGAGGTCTACCTGCGGCTGATCGAGCGTTGTCTGGAAATCGGAAAACAGGTTTTGCTGCTGGTTCCCGAGATCAACCTGACACCGCAACTGGAAGAGCGGATTCGGGGACGTTTTCCGGATGTTTCCACCGTTTCACTGCACAGCGAGCTGGCTGAAGCGGCGCGGGAACGCCATTGGCGGGCCGCTTTTTCGGGTGATGCCCGCATTGTGCTGGGTACGCGCTTGGCGATCTTCACGCCCATGCCTCATCTCGGTCTCATCGTTGTAGATGAGGAGCACGATCCGTCCTTCAAGCAGCAGGATGGCATGCGCTATTCGGCACGTGATATCGGCGTATTTCGTGCCCACCAGCTGGGCATTCCCATTCTTTTGGGTTCGGCGACTCCAGCGCTGGAATCCTGGGCGAATGCCCAAAGCCAGCGCTATCGCTTGCTGAGTTTGAAGGAGCGGGCCAATCCAGCAGCAAGCTTGCCTGCGGTCAACCTGCTGGATGTGCGAAAAATGCCGTTGCAGGAAGGGGCCAGTGAGCCCTTGATTTCGGCGATAA
>ERZ724516.1066-NODE-1066-length-16232-cov-4.374606_pt1 | contig 16232 bp, 15 predicted proteins | sample MGYA00376049_ERZ724516 | MGnify/ENA primary metagenome ERZ724516 (study PRJEB28724, sample SAMN07190886) | activated sludge metagenome | isolation source: activated sludge of sewage treatment plant in Hong Hong | place: USA: Christiansburg, Virginia | collected... | reverse complement strand
CGGCGACGCTGGCCACAAAGGCAATGTCGCCGCGCCCTGGCGCACCGTCCTGCGCCAGCAGTTGCGGCACGACGCAAGCGGCAAAGTTCACGGCGCCGACCAGATTGACGTCGATCATCCGCTGCGCTGCGGCCATGTCGAGCGCCCAGGCACGCATCGGCACATAGTCGCCGGCGATGTAGATCGCCACATCGACACCTTGCCACGCCTCCAGCAATGACTGCCACGCCGCAGAGATGCTGGCCGGGTCGGCAGCATCGCACGGCAGCACCAGCCCGGCCGGACAATCGCCGGCGAGCGCTTCAAGCTTGGCTGCACTGCGCGCCGAGACGGCGACACGGGCCCCCTCGCGCAACAGGGTGCGCGCCAGCGCAGCGCCGATGCCACTGGAGGCGCCCAGCAGCCAGACCCGCTTGCCACGCCAGTCGGTGATCGGCTTGTTCATTCCGTCCTCTCCGCACTCATCGCCGCGTGAAGGACAAACTGACTTCGCCAAGATGAAATCCCCATTTGCTCATCAGCGAACGGTTGAGCATCACCTTGTCGTCGATCAGGAACATCCAGTCGTCGAAATCGACGTTGTAGATCTTGCCATCGACCGGCAAGGCCAGCACATACTGCCAGCGCAAGGCATTGCCGGCGGCCTCGCCGACCGCTTCGCCAACCACATCGTCGGCACGCCCGAGATAACGGCCATCGGCCTGACGGGTAATGGTCCACACACGGCGCGAGCTGGTGCCGTCGGACCACGAGAAGCGCTCGTCGAGCGTACCGACATCACCCTCCCAGTGCGCGTCGATCACGACCGTAAAGCGCTTGACGACTTCGCCCGAGCGGTTCTGGAACATGCCCCAGGCGTCGATCGTGCCGTTGAAATAGGTGCGCAGGTCGAGCACCGGTTTTTCTGCACGATATTTCTCCACCGGTACGCCGGCGCAGCCGGCAAGCCCGAAGGTCACTACGGCCAGCAAGGCGCACCAGCGATTCATGACACCACCTCCAGATCATGCCGCCAGCGCCAGGCCAGCGCAGCGGCAATGAGTTTGAAAAAGACCGGCAGCAGGCAATAGACCAGCGCCAGCGCCAGCAGCCCCTCCGCCCCGCCCGGCCGATAGCCGAGTGCGCCGAGCAGGGGCAGCGAGATGCCTGCGGCCAGCGCCAGATTGAGCTTCGCCACCAGATTCCACCAGCCGAAATAGCCGCCGACGCCGGCTGTCGCTGCGCGGTGCTCGGCGATGTCGGCTAGCAGTGCCGGCGGCAGCGCCAGATCGGCCCCCAGCGCCAGCCCGGAAGCCAGACAGACCAGCGCGAATGGCCAGACATCGCCGGCCCCGAGGCTGATGGCTCCGGCAAAGGCGGCGCAGGCCAGCGCCATGGACAGCATCCAGGCGCGGACCCGCCCGACGCGGCGCGAGAGCATCACCCACAGCGGCAGGCCGGCCATGCCGGCGACAAAGTAGAGTGCCAGGAAGGCGCCGCCCCAGGCCTCTGCCTGCAGCACGTCAGTGACGAAGAAAAGCACCAGCGTCGCCGGCAACGCGGCCGCGATGCCGTTGATCGCAAAGACCGCCAGCAGCAGCCGGAAACGGCGGTCGGCAAAGGCCCGGCGCAGCGTCGCCAGACTCGCCGCTGGTACTGCATTGGCAACTGCGGTATCGCCTTTGGTGCGCGTATCGGCCTTGTTGCCGGCCAGCCTTCCACGCGGCGTGCCGACCATCGTCACCAGCGCGGCCAGCAGCAGCAAGGGCAGAAACAACCAGGCAAAGCGCGACAAGCCCAGCGCAGTTTCGGCGGCCAGCAGCAGGGGCAGGATCGATGCCAGGACCACACCCAGCAAACCGAAGCCTTCGCGGCTGGCCGTCAGCACCGTGCGCTCGCCCGAGTCGCGCCCCAGATCGGCGCCCCACGCCTGATAGGCCACGCTGGCCAGGCTGAAACCGAAATAGGTGACGAGCAAGGCCAGCACCAGCCAGAGCGCAGTCCACGATTCCTGTGGATGCAGCAGCGCCAGCATGCCTACCCCGAGAAACGGCAGCGCCAGCAGAATCAGTGGCCGGCGCTCGCTGGCGCGGTCGCTCCACCACCCGAGCAACGGATCGATACCGGCGTCGAGCAAGCGGGCGCAGAGCAGCAGCAGCCCGAGCAGGGCCAGATTGACGCCGGCGCCGGCATACAGATGCGGCACATGCACATAGACCGGCAGCGCCGCCATTGCCAACGGCAAGCCAAGCGCGCCATAGGCCAGCCACTGACGCGGAGCAAGTGCCTGCTGATGCATCTCAGCCCTCCGGTAGCCGCAGCAGCGCAGCGCGCACATCCGGCGCGCTGGTTTTCGGATCCAGCCAGATGGCAAAGAAGCGCCGGGCAAACTCGGCATCCGCCACCTCGCCGATCTCGCGCTCGCGGAAGAAGAAGCGGGCGCCGCGACCGGGCAGATACACCCCGGTCAGCACATCCCCCTTCCTGACATCGGGGAAGACACGGCGCATCTCCAACGCCCAGCGCTGCAGTTGTTCGTCGCTGGCGCCCAGCTTGCGCATTTCATCAACACTGGCGCGGACAATGCGATCGCCCTCGATATCGCGCCGATACTCAAGCGCCAGGGCGAGCGGCACGTCTTCGCGAAGCTGGCCATCCTTCTTCACCCCCTGCTGGCCGGCGACCCAGAGCGTCGCCCGATAGAGTTTCAGGCCGAACCAGGTCATTTCGCCACTGCCCCACTCGTGCCACTCGTGCCAGTCTCCGTGTGTGCCATGCAACGCAGCGGGCGAGGCCGTCGCCAGGCCGGATACGAACAACAGCACCAGCAAGCCGCGTCGCATGATCAGCGATCCGCCCGACGTGCCAGCTCGAACTGATAGACATCGGTACAGCCGCTGCGGAATCCCGCCTCGCAGTAGGCGAGGTAAAAGCGCCACAGACGGTGGAAGCGATCATCGAAACCAAGTCGGGCAATCGACGGCCACGAACGCTCGAAGGCCGATGCCCAGCCGGAGAGTGTCTTCGCATAACCCTGACCGAAAGCAAAGGCATCGCGCACCTGAAGGCCTGCGCCAGCCGCCTGTTTGGCAAAGACTGCGGGCGACGGCAGCATGCCGCCGGGGAAGATGCACTGCTGGATGAAATCGGTGCCACGCCGATAGCGGCTGAACAGCTCGTCGCGAATGGTGATGGTCTGGATCAGCGCCCGCCCACCGGGAACCAGAAGTCTTTCCAGTGTCTTGAAGTAGGTCGGCCACCAGCGCTCGCCGACCGCCTCAAACATTTCGATCGAGACAATGTGATCATAGGTACCGGTAATGTCCCGGTAGTCGGTCAGCTCAAGCGTCACCTGCTGATCCAGCCCTGCGGCCTGCATGCGGGCCTGCGCCCATTCGAGCTGCGCCGGCGACAAGGTGACCCCATGCACGACGGCACTGGCTTCGCGCGCAGCCGTTTCGGCGAAGCCACCCCAGCCGCAGCCGATTTCGAGAATCCGGTCACCCGGTTTCACGTCCAGCTGGCGCAGGATGCGCCGGTACTTGGCGAGTTGCGCGGCGGCCATCGGACGGCTGTCATCCGACGAATAGAGGGCCGCCGAGTAGCTCATCGTCGGGTCCAGCCATTGCTGGTAGAAATCGTTGCCCAGATCATAGTGAGCCATGATGTTGCGGCGCGAACCGGAGCGCGTGTTGGCATTCAGCGCGTGCTTGATGCGTGCCGCCAGCAGGCGGAAGAAACTGCCATAGACCGCGCGGGACAGGCTTTCCCGATTGTCGGCAAGCAGGGTCAGCAGGCCGGCCAGGTCGGGGCTGTCCCAGTGTCCGTCGATGTAGGTTTCGGCCAGCCCGATGTCGCCCTGGGTCAGCACGGCATCGAACAGCGACAGATCATTCAGGTGCATCGCGGCAATCGGTGCGCCGTGACCGAAGACCAGCGCATCGCCATCGGCCAGATGCATGGCCAGCGAACCGCCGCGCAGGGATTCAAGCATGCCGCAAACGGCGCGCATCGAGGCGTTGGCATGGCGTGCCGTAGCGGCACGCGGCAGTGCGAGCGACGAGGCGGTCGGTGAAGCCATGGTCGATTCGAGAGTGTTCATCGCGTGGTCTCCTCAAGCGGGGGAACGGGTTTGGAAAAGAAGGGAACGCGCTTCAGCCACAGCTGCAAGGCCTGCCAGTGAATGCGCGCAATGACGCCGACGCTTTGCCACGGATAGGCGAACAGCGCCCGCAGCAGGGTGCGCGTCGCGAGCGGCGCCGCCTCTCCGGAAACGGCGGTATGCAGGAGATCGCCGGCATCGTCGGCATGTTCGATGCGCACGAGATTTCGCATGCCATCCTGCCCGCTGTGAAAACGGAAGCGATAGAAGCCGTGGACGGCCATGAACGGCGAGACATGAAATACCTTCCTCGCCAGCAGCGTCTGGCCATCGCGAATATCGCCGCCATCGGGAGACACCAGCAGATAGTTGTGATGCTCGCCGAAGGTGTTGTTGACTTCGGCGAGCACAGCCTTCAGCCCGCCGTCGCGACCGTGGCAATACCAGAAGCTGACCGGATTGAAGACATAGCCGAGCACGCGCGGAAAGGCCTGCAGCCAGACGTCGCCGTCGGCCTCGATGCCTTCGCGCGCCAGCAGGGCGCGAATCCATGGCAAGGGGGCGGAACCGTCACGGGGGCCGTGGTCGGCGAAATGCAGCGAAAAGAGATTGAATCGATTGACCGAGAACATGGCCTGGGAAACCTGCTCCAGCGCCTGCAGTCGCACCCGGAAATAGAACACCGGGTAGCAGAAGACATGCGCCGCCGGCCGCAGCCGACGATGCATAACCTGCCCGAAGCAAACGCGGAAATCTTTCATCACGCAGCCACCATCGCTGCATCGGTCGAAATTTCGGCACAGGGTGCGCGATGCTGCCAGGGCGCAGCGCAACCGAGCGCGGCAGCCACCTGCATGCCGGAACGCAAACCGTCTTCGTGGAAGCCGTAGCCGCCCCAGGCGCCGGCAAACCAGAGACGATCGACGCCCTGGAGCTCCGCCAGCCGATGCTGGGCATCGATCGCCGGGCCGTCGAAGATTGGGTGGGCGTAGGAGAACTCGGCAATCACCTTCTCCGGCGCCGGTTCGATGCCGGGATTGAGGGTAACCACGACGGGCGTGTTGAATGGCAGGGGCTGCAAACGGTTGATCAGGTAGGAGACGCAAACCGGACGGCCATCGCCACCATCGGGCCCGGCCGCATAGTTCCATGCCGACCAGAGCTTTTGATTGCGCGGCAACAGTGCCGCATCGGTATGCAGCACGGCTCGGTTCGGCTGGTAACGGATGGCCGCAAGCACCCGGCGCTCGTCTTCGCTGGCGCTGTCGGCGAGCAGCGACAAGGCCTGGTCGCTGTGGCAGGCAAGCACCACCTGATCGAAGACGGCGATCCCGCCCGGCAGTGTCAGCACCACGCCGTTCTGGCAGCGCTCGATGCGGCTGACCGGCTGACCGCAACGGACGCGTGACGGGCCGATGCGCTCGACCAGCTTGTTCACATACTCGCGGCCGCCCCCCTTGACCGTGCGCCAAAGGGGCCGGTCGAGCACCTGCAGCAAGCCATGGTTGGCGCAGAATCGGACGAAGGTGGCGAGCGGGTAATCGAGCATCTGTCCGGTCGGGCAGGACCAGATCGCCGCCGCCATCGGCAGCAGATACCACTCGGCGAAGACCTTCGAGTATGCATTGCGCTCAAGATATTCACGCAGGCTGCTGGCATCGTCCGGGTGGGCATCGAGCCAGGCGACGCTCTCGCGGTTGAAGCGGACGATGTCGCCCAGCATGCGCCAGAAGGCCGGGCGCACGAGGTTCCGCTTCTGGCCGAAAACAGTGGCCAGACTCGAACCTGCCCACTCGATGTCGGGCGAGTCGAGACTGACGGCAAACGACATCTCGGTCTCGACACTGGCGACGTCGAGATGGTCGAACATCGCCGTCAGGTTCGGGTAGGTCTTGTGATTGAAGACGAGGAATCCGGTATCGACCGGATGGCTGATGCCGTCGACGGTCACATCCACCGTGTTGGTGTGGCCACCGGGCGTCCCTGCCGCTTCAAAGACCGTGACGTCGTACTTCTGCGACAGCAGCCAGGCGGCGGAAAGCCCGGAAATGCCGGCACCGATGACGGCGATTCTGCGTGTCGGGCTACTCATGTCCATGATCGTTTTCCTCAGTCATCAATCATCAATCGTCAGCAATTGCGGCCGCTGATTTCCGCGTAGGCCGAGTGGTTGTGGATGGACTCGAAGTTTTCGGACTTCACCGTCCACTCGGCGATGCGCAACTCTTTCATCAGACGCAGGGCGATGTCGCGAACCAGATCCTCGACGAACTTCGGGTTGTCGTAGGCACGCTCGGTCACCCATTTTTCGTCCGGCCGCTTGAGCAGGCCGAAGACCTCGCACGAGGCCTCCTCCTCGGCAATGCGGGCCAGTTCCTCCAGGCTCATCTCCCCGCGCAGGAGCACGGCCAGGGTGATGTGCGAGCGCTGGTTGTGCGCGCCGTAGGCCGAGATCTTTTTCGAACACGGGCACAGGCTGGTCACCGGCGCCACGATCTCGAGCCGCGTTTCGGCAGCGCATCCCGGCCGCTTTTCGAGCACGATCCGCACGTCGTAGTCGAGCAGACTCTCGACACCGGATACCGGCGCCGCCTTGACGATGAACCAGGGAAAGGCCATTTCGATGCGACCACTGTTGGCCTCCAGACGCACCAGCATTTCACCGAGCATGTGCTGCAGGCTGTCGATCGACATCGGCGCACGCCTGGCTTCGAGAATTTCGACGAAACGCGACATATGCGTGCCCTTCACTTCCGGCGGCAGGCCGACCGACATCGACAGCGTCGCCACCGTATGGCGAGCCTGACCGTCGGCGCCGAGCAGGGCCAGTGGGTAGCGCAGACCGCGCACGCCAACCTGGTGGATGGCGAGTTGGCGGGTGTCCGGGCTGGACTGCACATCAGGCATAAAAAAACGTTCAGGGGCGTTCATTGGCGCACTCCGTTCAAAGTGGTCGGCTAGGGGTTGAACAAACATTGGGTGGCGATCAGCGGCGCGCCAGGAATTCTTCGATCCTGGCCAGCAGTTTCTTGTCGTCCGGGTCAGTAAAGCTTGAATAAGCGACCACTTCCTTGCCGCTGCGGTCGATCAGGTATTTGTAGAAATTCCACTTCGGCGTCGTGTCTGTCGCCGCGATCAGCTGCGCATAGAACGGATTTTTCCTGTCACCCTTGACCGTGGTCTTGGCGAACATCGGGAACTCGACGCCATAGGTCAGCCGGCAGAAATCTGCAATTTCCTTGTTGCTTCCCGGCTCCTGCTCGCCGAAGTCGTTGGTCGGAAAGCCGACGACCACCAGCCCGCGATCCTTGAGCCGGGCATACAGTTTTTCCAGGCCGTCGTATTGCTTGGTAAAGCCGCAATAGCTGGCGGTGTTCACGACGAGGATGACCTTGCCCTGCCATTGGCATAGCGACTCCGGCTTTTCGTCCTGTAGCCGGGGAAAGGTGTGGTCCAGCAGCTTCGGGCAGGTTTCTGCCGCGCTGGCCGCCGAGGCGCCGGCGAGCAGGCCGGCCAGGGCCAGCCAGCGGGCGATGCGTAAAAACGGATTCCGGTAGTTCATCGATAGCTCCTTTTGGGTTTTGTCCAGGACACAATTACTCAACTACAGTCACCGGCTTCGCGGGGAAGTTCCAGACGGCCGCCCCGAAGCACCGCTCGACCGACTCACCCGCTGCACAGGCTGACCGTTAGTGTCGCCAGCACGCATGGAGCGCATGTTGAGTACCGCTTGCATCATCCTGTTTTGTCCTGGACAAAATAAGCCGATGAGCCTAAGATAGTCATCACCAACCGAAATGTCAACCATTTGTCCAGGACAAAATGAATAATCCGGCATTCACCATCGGCGCTGTCGAGCGCGACACCGGCCTCGCCAAGGACACGCTCCGCGTCTGGGAGCGGCGTTACGGATTTCCCCGGCCGGAGCGCGACGCCAATGGCGAACGCCTCTACCCGGCAGTGCAGGTCGAACGGCTGCGACTGATCAAGCGACTGATGGATCAGGGGTTTCGGCCCGGCAAGCTGGTCATGGCCGACGACACCGAGCTGGCCGCCCTTGGCGCACCACCGCTGCACGCGCAGGCCACTGCCGGTGATGGCGTCCTGCATGAAATCATCGCGCTGACCCGGGCCAACGACGTTGCCTCGCTGCGCAGCGCATTGACGCAGACGATGCACCGTCAAGGATTGCAGCGCTTCGTTCTGGAAACCGTGCCGCTGCTCAATACGGCGATCGGCGATGCCTGGATGCGCGGCGAGGTCCAGGTGTTCGAGGAACACCTCTACACGGAGCAGATGCAATCGCTGCTGCGGCAAGCGATCCATGCCCTGCCTCCGGGCGCGGGCCGGCCGCGCGTGGTATTGACCACCGTGCCCGAGGAGCAGCACGTGCTCGGCATACTGATGAGCGAGTGCCTGCTCACGCTGGAGGGCGCGGCCTGCATTTCGCTGGGCACGCAAACGCCGCTCGTCGACATTGCCCGGGCGGCCATTGCCCACGAAGCCGACATCGTCGCGCTGTCCTTCTCGTCGGCCTTTGCTTCACGTCAGGTTGGCCCGCTGCTGGAGCAGCTGCGCACCTTGTTGCCGACCACCATCGCGCTCTGGGCCGGCGGTGGCGGATGCCCGCGCCAGGCGTCACGGACGGGGGTACAGATCATCGAATCGCTGCCAGAAATACTCGCCGCACTGTCGCGCTGGAGAGAAAGCCGGGGCTGACGCCGCCGCCTGCCCTGGCTGTGAACGAGAAACCGGCTAAAATTCGCGTTCCGCCTTCTGGAGCGCATCATGAGCGCCTACGCGCCCCCTTCGTTTGAAACCAGGATCTGCCCGCCAGACCAACTGGCCGCACGCATCGGCGCACTGCCACGGCCGCTGGTGTTCACCAACGGCTGTTTCGACATCCTGCACCGTGGCCACGTGACTTATCTGGCGCAGGCGCGCGCTCTGGGCGCCGGCCTGATCGTGGCTCTGAACAGCGACGATTCGGTGAAGCGCCTGGGCAAGGGCGACGACCGCCCGGTCAATCGACTGGAAGACCGGCTGGCCGTGATGGCCTCGCTGGCCTGCGTCGACATGGTCACCTGGTTCGACGAAGACACGCCCTTGCAGCGCATCCTCGCGATCCGGCCGGACATTCTGGTCAAGGGCGGTGACTGGGCGCCGGACCGTATCGTCGGCGCGACCGAAGTTCGCGGCTGGGGTGGCAGCGTGCACTCGATCCCGTTCATTCACGAGAAGTCGACAACGGCGCTGCTGGACAAGATCCGGCGCCTTTGATGATCAACACTTAAGCCACCTTTAAGATTCGCAACGCAGACTGTGGCGGTGGTGCCCTTCCTGCGATTCCATACAAGCGCGCTGGCGCTTCTCTTCTTCCCTCTCCTCCTCTGGGCAGCCTCAGCCGCAGGTGCGGAAGAGGCACCACCTTTCCGCCCCATCTCCGCCGACGATGTTCGCGTAAACAGATTCGGCGACGGCTTTCGCATTGAAATGACGATGGTCGCGCCAGTGCCGCAGGAAGTCGCCTGGCAGGTCCTGACTGATTTTGATCACATGGCACGCTTCATCCCCAATCTTGAGCGAAGCGCCGTCACTCATCGGGCAGGCAACCGCCTGCGCATCGAGCAGCAAGGCAAAGCCTATTTCGGCCCTTTTCCCATTGTTTTCGGATCGACGCGAGAGATCGAGATGATACCGATGCGGGAAATCCGCGCACGCCAGCTTACCGGCACCGCCAAGTCGATGGAGAGCAGCATGCGCCTTTCAGCCGGTGCTGACGGTACGCAACTTGACTACCGCGCTGATATTGTTCCCGATACCTATCTGCCCCCGCTGTTCGGCCCAGGGGCAGTTCGGCGCGAGATGGCGGATCAGTTCTCTGCCATCGTCTTCGAAATGCGGCAGCGCGCTGCGACGGAGAAACGCTGAAATCTAAAGGACGATCTGCGTGCCGAGTTCGACCACCCGGTTGGACGGAATCTTGAAGAAGGCCGTGGCGCTGCCGGCATTGCGGAACATGGCGATGAAGATCTTGGTGCGCCAGATGCTCATCTCGGAACCGAAGCGCGGGATCAGCGTTTCGCGACCGAGGAAGAACGAGGTGTCGAGCATTTCCAGCTGCAGGCCGGCATCGGCACACAAGGCCAGCGCAGCGGGAATGTCCGGCTCGTCCTTGAAGCCGTACTGCACGATGACGCGGTAAAAATCGCCCTTCAGCTTGTGCACCTCGACGCGATCGATTTCCGGCACATACGGTACGTCGAACACCTGTACCGAGACCAGCAGCACACGCTCGTGCAGCACCTTGTTGTGCATCAGATTGTGCAGCAGCGCATGCGGCACGCCTTCCGGGTCGGCATTCATGAACACCGCCGTTCCGGGAACGCGCGTCGGCAGGCCGATGAGCAGCGCATCGATGAATGAATCGAGGCGGATGGTCTCCCCCTGCAGGCGCGCATTGAGCAGTTCGCGCCCCCGCTTCCAGGTCGTCATCAACACGAACACGGCGGCGCCGGCAACCAGGGGGAACCAGCCGCCATCCGGAATTTTCAGGATGTTTGCCGCCAGGAAGACCAGTTCGACCGAGAGGAATACGGCAAACAGGGCGATCGCCCGGTTCCAGCCCCAGCGCCAGACCTTGGCCACGACCACCGTGGCCAGCAGGGAGGTGATGACCATGTCGCCGGTGACGGCAATGCCGTAGGCCGCCGCCAGATTGTTCGAGGATTTGAAACCGAGCACCAGGATGGCCACCGCCAGCAGCAGACCCCAATTCACCGCCGGCAGGTAGATCTGGCCCTGCTCCTTCTCCGAGGTGTGCTGCACCTCCATGCGCGGCATGAAACCCAGCTGCATGGCCTGCCGCGAAATGGAGAAGGCTCCTGAAATGACCGCCTGCGAAGCGATCACCGTGGCCACCGTGGCGAGGCCGACCAGCGGGATCAAGGCCCATTCCGGTGCAGAAAGGTAGAACGGATTTTCTGCCGCACCGGGGTTGTCGAGGATCAGTGCCCCCTGCCCGAAGTAATTGAGCACCAGCGAAGGCAGCACGAAGCCGTACCAGGCGAGCGCGATCGGCTTGCGCCCGAAGTGCCCCATATCGGCGTAAAGCGCTTCCGCCCCGGTCACTGCCAGCACCACGTTGCCCATGGCCACCAGTGCCATGGCCTTGTTGATGGCCATGAATTCGATTGCGTACAGCGGGTTGATGGCCAACAAGACGTGTGGATTCTCGATGATGTTGTAGACCCCGAGGCTGGCCAGCGTTGCAAACCAGACCATCATCACCGGCCCGAACAACCTGCCGACGCTGGCGGTGCCCTTTTTCTGGACGAAGAACAGGAAGAAGAGGACGACCAGTGTCACCGGGATCACTAGGGACTTGAGCGCCGGCGTCACGATCTCGATACCTTCAACCGCCGACAGCACGGAAATCGCCGGCGTCACCATGCCATCACCATAGAACATCGCCGCACCGAGAATACCGATGATGCTGATGATCTTCATGCGCCGCGGATTGTCCTTGGCATCCTGCAGCGCCAGTGCGATCAGCGCCATGATGCCGCCTTCGCCTCGGTTGTCGGCGCGCATGATGATCGACACATACTTCAGCGACACGACAATGATCAGTGCCCAGAAAAACGCCGACAGGCTGCCGAGCACATTGGCCTCGGTCAGCGGTATCGGGTGGTTGCCGGCAAACACTTCCTTCATGGCGTAGAGCGGGCTGGTGCCGATGTCGCCGTAAACCACCCCCAGCGCGGCCAGTGCCACCCCTGCAAGCGCCTTGTTGCTGTCAGATGTTGTTGCGTGCATGGCGGAAAATTCTTTTCGACAAGAGTGCGCCCGGTCAGCCGACCAGCGCAGATTTCAGGGACGCGACTTCCTCACCGGATTCGTCGAGGAGCTGCTTAACGGCTTCGGCATCGAAGAGATCGGAGAGCGCCGAGGTATCGACCGCTGAACCAAACGCCGGATCGCGCCAGGACGTCATGGTATTGGCGATTTTATTCGCTACATAGAGCACATCGGAAAGCGTCCTCAATTCGCCGACCCGCCGTTCCAGCTCATGCTCCTGCACGGCCTTGAGCACATCATCCGGCTGCCCCATGGCGGCAAGGAGGGCGTGCCCGATATTGTCGTGCCACTGCACCAGCAGCGCGTGCAATTCGGCCTTGTCGGCAATCAGGTCGGGGAAGTTTGCGGCTCGCGAGAGCAAGTAGAAAACACCGATATCGTGCACCAGCCCGGCAAACATCGCTTCGTCGGGATTGATACGGGCTTGCTTTCGGGACAACAGACGGCACAGTGCAGCGACATGAACGGTGTGCTCCCACAAGCGCTGTGACAGCCCCTCGAAGGGCTGCATGTTTTTCGACTTGAGCAATTGCTCCATGGCGACGGCAAACGACACCGTGCGCACGGCTTCCATGCCGACACGATTGATGGCCGTCCTTACATCAGCCACCGCCCGCCCGCCGGGATTCATTGCCACCGAATTCGACATGCTGATGATCTTGGCGCTCATCAAGGGCTCGGCACTGACCAATTGGGCCAGTTGCTCGACATTCAGGCTCGGATTCTTGAGTGCCGTACGCACCTGAAAGGTAATGTCGAGAAAAGTCGGAAAGCTGACCTTGTCGCCCGACAGATCCTTTGCCACGTCTTGCAGGATTTTGAAACTCGTCTGCTTGCTCACACTGCAGCCCCACCCCATGTTGCACTGCGGCAATTCTGCACCATTTCAGCCTTGTTGGGGGCATAAAACGACAAGGGCGTGTTCACACGCATCCGGACACAAGTGCTTACAAATTTTACCGATTATCGCTGGGATCGCTCTGCCGCAAGGCGTTCAATGGGAACCGTCAACCGTCGGGCATCTGCCCACCACCAAACGAACGTGAAGGAGACTCAAATGAACGCCACTCGCCCCAGCCTGATCCTCATCGCTCTCATTGCCATGGCATCGAACAGCGCCTTTGCCCAATCCACCTCCAACGGTTTTGTCGAGCGCAACATCAATCAGCAGCAGCGCATCGAACAAGGCCTGCAGAGCGGCCAGCTCAACACCCGTGAAGCGGGTCGACTCGAGCGCGAAGAGGGCCGCGTCGAACGCATGGAAGCCAACGCCATGAAGGACGGCCGAGTCACACCGAATGAGGCGAACCGCATCAATCAGGCACAGAACCGCGTCAGCAACGACATTTACCGCGAAAAGCACGACGCCCAGACCGGGAATCCGAATTCGCCATCGTCACAGCGCATGCAACAGAATGTACAGCGCAACGCCAATCAGCAGCAGCGGATCAACCAGGGCCTGCAATCTGGCGGACTGACGCAGCGCGAAGCTGGCCGCATGGAGCGCGGACAGGCACACACCAACCGCATGGAAGGCCGCGCGGCGGCTGACGGCCATGTCGGCCGCAATGAACAGCAGCGCATCCAGCATGCAGAAAACCGCCAGAGCGAACGCATCCATCACGAAAAGCACGACGGACAGCATGCCCAGGGCGGCAACAGCCAGCACGGCGGTGGGCGCCAGCATCTGGCGCGTCGTTAGGCGCCACGAGCTTCCCGTTTTCCCTTGGTCCTTTGGCCGGTTGATTCCGGCCATTTTTTTGTGCACGTACTGACGCAAAGCGCGTCCGGTAACATCGCAGGAAAATGCATCGGGCACGCCAGCCCGGTTCTTGGTAAAGTGTATTCGCCTCTTTCACAACTACCCAAGAGTCGCCGTGATGCCCCTTAACTCCAGCCCTTGCCGTTTGCTTCTGCTGACACTGCTCCTCTCGTCCATGGGTCCGGCTAGTGCCCAGACCACCATACCGGCGCTCGACCAGGATGGCCGCAAGGGCGACATGGCACGCCTTGCCAAGGACCAGGCCGTAGCGAAATTCAACGCTGCCGATGGCGACAAGGACGGCAAGCTCTCGAGGGAGGAGGTTGAAAAAGCCTTTCCCTATATGGCAGAGAATTTTACGAAACTCGACAAGGACGGCGATGGCTTCCTCAGTTGGGAAGAGTTTGTCGGGCACAACCGCTGGCCGAAATAGTCCGGAAAGGCGAACGCGACACTCGTTGGGCACGCGCTCTTCCCGCGTCCGCGCCGCACAGTAGTTGAAGGCATCTAGTGGCCGACGGTGTCTCACCACACTTCCGTTTCGTTTAAGCTTCGTCTGTGAAATCGCAAACCAGCACCACCAAGACCATTCCGCTGCACGGCCCGCTTCTGCGTGGCGAACGACGCCCACGAGTGGCTTTGATCGGCCGCCAGCTGACTGGCAAGAGCACAATTTTTGCCGCAGCTTCCAGCCCGGCTGCACAGCACGAGCGGCTGGCCGGGTGCGGCGGCAGTTATCAGGAATGCGTCGTCGAAGTCGGCCTCGACCAGTTATCGCTGGTCGACCTCCCCGACATTGGCTCCCTGCACCAGTTACGGGAGCAGGATCGGGTGGTGTTGATGTATCTGCTGTGGGGTGACCACTGGCCGCTGATTGCCCGCCATGAAACCGAGCAGCCGGTCGCTGCCTTCCCCGCGCCCGATGTGCTGATCCAGGTCGTCGACGCCACCCGACTGGAACAGGACCTGGAACTGAGCCTGGAGCTCAGCCTGCTCGGCAAGCCGATGGTGATTGCCCTCAACCGGCTCGATGAAGCGCGCGACAAGGGCCTGTATATCAACGTACGCAGCTTGAGCGAACAGCTTGGAGTGCCGGTCATCCCGACCATCGCGCACATGGGCAAGGGGATCACGGCCCTGTTTGAGGCGGTCGTCACTCTCGCCAGAAGTAAATCCTGTCCGCTGCCGCAACCGCCCAGCAAGCACCTCAGCGAAAGCCTGCAGAACATCAACCACGTGATCGCCAGCCCGGAGATCGAGGCCGCCTTTCAGGTGCCCCGGCCCTTGTTGCTGATGCAGTTGGCGGAAAACGACGACTATTTCCTGCACGAACTGGGCACCCATTTCCCCGATACGCTGCCCGCGCTGGTGGCGGCACGCGCCACCGCCGATCAGGCACTGCCGCGCCCGCTGGCCGATGAATTGCACGCTGACCGCCACCACCGGGCGGCATTGCTGCTGGAAGCGGTCACCAGCGCGCGCGGCCCCGAAACCGGCGCGCCCTGGCGACGCTGGCTCGACAAACTGTTCCTGCACCCGCGCTGGGGGCTGGTCGGCAGCCTGGCGGTGTTCGCCATGGTGCTGTTCGTCGTTTTCGAGATCAGCACGCTGCTCGATGCCCTGACTTCGGCGCGGCTGGCCGAGTGGGTACAGCAGTGGCAGCCGGAGACAACGCCGGGCGTCGTCGGCCGCGCCGTGGCCGATGGACTGGTAGGCCTGGTCGGCATTGTCGTGCCCTACATGATTCCGCTGGTAGTCCTGCTCGTCGCATTGGAGGAGTCGGGCATCATGCATCGCGTCGCCTTTGTGGTCGACCGCGGCTTCCACCGCATCGGCCTGCACGGCGGCGTGGCGGTACCCTTCCTGATCGGGCTGGGCTGCAACGTGCCGGCCATTTCTGCCGCCGCTGCCTCCGTGTCGGGTCGGGAGCGCGTGGTCGCGACGGTACTGATTACATTCGTGCCCTGCTCGGCGCGCTCGGCCATCATTCTCGCGCTCGGCGGAAAATACCTCGGCGGCCTCGGTGTATTCGCCATCTTCATGCTGACGCTGGTGGTCATCGCGCTGCTCGGCCGCATCCTCGCGCGCCGTTTTGCCGACACGGCGCCGGGCGTCGTCCAGGAAATCCCGGCCTACACCCTGCCCACCTGGGACGCCCTGTGGCGCAAGACCTGGGAGCGCACCAGCGACATTGTCACCATCGTTACACCGCTGCTGATCATCGGCAGCATCGTCCTCGCGCTACTCGCACACTTCGGCGCCGACGATGCCATCAACACCCTGCTGACACCGATTTCGGTCTGGTGGCTCGGCTTGCCTGTGGTGCTCGGCGTGCCGATCCTGTTCGGCGTCCTGCGCAAGGAACTGTCGCTGCTGATGATCTATCAGGCGCTCGGCACGCAGGACATCGTGCCACTGCTGGACTGGGTGCAGATCTTCACCTTCCTGGTCTTCCTGACCTTCTACATCCCCTGCCTGTCCACCTTCGCCGTCATGCTGAAGACACTAGGGCGCCGCGATGCGCTTTTT
>ERZ724516.1063-NODE-1063-length-16240-cov-7.546061_pt1 | contig 16240 bp, 13 predicted proteins | sample MGYA00376049_ERZ724516 | MGnify/ENA primary metagenome ERZ724516 (study PRJEB28724, sample SAMN07190886) | activated sludge metagenome | isolation source: activated sludge of sewage treatment plant in Hong Hong | place: USA: Christiansburg, Virginia | collected... | reverse complement strand
GATAAAGATATGGCGCGGTATATTGTGGCTAAAATCATTTGGGAAGAAATGCAAAAGCACACGGATATTCAGGAACCAGAATTGGATGAGAAAGTAAAGGCGGATATGGCTTTTTTTCGAGAACAGTTGAAGTAGAAAGGAAGTGCCGAAAAATTCTTTGCGCCTTTGCGTCTTTGCGAGAAAAATATTAGCTCGCCAAGACGCAAAGGCGCAAAGTTTTAATATGTCTTATGAGGTATTGTTTTATAGTTTAAATCCATAAGCCAATCGCAACGAAATGAGTCCAACACCATCACCTGTTGCACCGTTGTCTTTTAAATTGGGGAAATCAGCAATGTTTTCATATCGAATACTGAAATCAATGTATTTGGTTGCATAACCAACACTTGGAGAAAGAATTACTGAAGTTTTTCGATACGTATCATTGGTTCCGAAAGCAGCGCCAATTTCACCCATGGCATAAAATTTATTTTCCCAAACGAATGTTTTGTAGCCTGCTTTTACTGGAATAAACGCCAAATCATTATTGTTTCCGCTAATCGTGATGTTGGTGTAACCACTTGTTAGTGTAATCGAAAATCTTTTCGATAAATCGTATTGCAATCGTACATCGGCACCATAAGAAAAATGATAAGGTTCTTGTAAGGCATAACCGCTGTTGATGCCAAACCCGAGACGAAATCCTTGATCATAATTTTCTGTTTCGTTCGTATTGGTTTGTGCGCTACTCTGAAAATAGGAAATTACCAAGAAGAAACACAATAAAGCTTGTTTGAGAAATGGGCGCATTTTCATATGGCTAGCGTTAAGTTTGTTACCAACAAAATTAGTGCGCTATCGGATTATTTGATTATACAGTTATGCTGGATTATTATAAAATTGACACCTCAGTTAGTTCATGGTTTGCTTGGATTCATGTGGATTATAACTACTTTTGCACTCAAAATTTGAAAAGTGAACTTAGCCCAATATACCAAAGAATTCTCCTATAACATCAAACTAGCATATCCTGTAATTTTGGGCATGCTCGGCCATACGTTGATTGGTATTGTCGACAATATTATGGTGGGCAATCTCGGTTCGACAGAGTTGGCGGCGGTGTCATTAGGCAATAGTTTTATCTTTATCGGCATGTCGATTGGCATTGGGTTTTCTACCGCAATTACGCCCATCATTGCAGAAGCTGATGCTGAAAAAGATACCAAAACCATTCGCGATACTTTTCACCATGGCTTGTTTTTGTGTACGATTATCGGACTCTCATTATTCGTGATGATTGTGCTGGCGAAACCGATTATGCAATGGATGCATCAGCCAGAAGCGGTAGTGGCTTTGGCATCTCCGTATATTGATTGGGTAGCTTTTTCTTTGATTCCAGTAATCATTTATCAAGGTTACAAACAATTTGCCGACGGATTGTCGCAGACCAAATATTCGATGTATGCCATTTTCCTAACGAATATTGTGCATGTATTTTTTAATTATGTATTGATTTATGGCATTTGGTTTTTTCCAAAACTTGGCGTGCTCGGAGCGGCATTGGGTACCGTAATTTCTAGAATTATGATGGTGGTTTTTATGCATTATTTGTTGAAGCACAATCCGGATTTGAAGCAATACTTTTCGAAGTTTAGTTTTTATCATATCAAGAAAAAGGTTCTCAAAAAGATCATCGATTTGGGTTTTCCTTCGGCGATGCAAATGTTGTTTGAAGTGACTTTATTCACCGCTGCGATTTGGCTTTCTGGGTCGATTGGAAAGACGAGTCAAGCCGCCAATCAAATTGCATTGACCTTGGCCACAACAACTTTTATGTTTGCGATGGGTTTGAATGTCACCGCCATGATTCGCGTAAGCAACCAAAAAGGATTGAACGACTATAAAAATCTAATTATAGTGGCAAGATCGATATTTTTGCTAGCCGTTATTGTGGAAACGATTTTTGCCATTTTGTTTATTCTGTTGCACAATTATCTGCCGCATTTGTTTTTGAATATGACCGATGCCAATTTGGCTATCGACAATGCGGAAGTGATTTTGATTGCCTCTCAATTGCTAATCGTTGCTGCTGTTTTTCAAATTTCCGACGGTGTTCAAGTGGTTGTTTTGGGCGCGCTTCGTGGCTTGCAAGATGTCAAAATTCCGATGTATATCACTTTTGTGGCGTATTGGGTCATTGGTTTTCCTATTTCGATTTATCTCGGATTGTATACCGATTTGAAGGCCACTGGAATCTGGATTGGACTTTTAGCAGGTTTAACAGCCGCTGCATTATTTTTGTATATTCGCTTTGCAAGATTGACCAAGCAATTGGTACTTGAAAATCAGTCATAAACAATTTGCTGAAAGTAACAAAAGCCTCAATCTTCTGTAAAAACAACACCTTTAAAAAATCTAAAAATGATACTATTCATTATTATCGGAAGTGTTTTATTGATTGCCAGTTTTGGAATCAGTGCCAATAGCCCGATCTCGAAATTTTCTCCTATCTTAAAAAAGGTAGGTTTTTTTGTGATTATTCTCGGTCTTTTCTCCTCGATGTTCAAACAGATTGATGCCGGAAATGTAGGTGTAAAATCACTTTATGGAAGTGTGCAACCCGATGTATTGCAAAGCGGATTGCATTTGATAAATCCGTTGTTGGATGTGACCAATTTCGACATTCAAACGCAGAATTATACGATGTCGGCCATTCATGAAGAAGGCGCACAAGAAGGCGATGATGCCATTCGTGTTTTGTCGAATGACGGTTTGGAAGTGATCATCGATTTGACGGTGTTATACCGCGTTTCTCCAGATGCTGCTCCGAAAATTTTCAAACAAATTGGTGTGAATTATACCGATAAAATTGTGCGTCCAGTAACCCGAACCAGAATTCGCGACAACGCAGTTTATTATGATGCCGTGGCTTTATATTCGACCAAAAGAAACGAATTTCAACAAAGAATTTTCAAAACGATTGAAGCTGATTTTAAATCGAGAGGTTTGGTATTAGAACAATTGTTGATTCGAAATATAAATTTGCCAACTTCTGTAAAAGCATCGATTGAAAGTAAAATAAATGCCGAACAAGACGCGCAAAAAATGACGTTTGTACTCCAAAAAGAAAAGCAAGAAGCCGAGCGTAAAAGAGTAGAAGCACAAGGTATCGCCGATTATCAAAGAATCATTTCTACCGGATTATCAGACAAACAATTGCAATACGAACAAATTAAAGCTCAAAAAGAACTGGCTGCATCTCCAAATACTAAAATCATTTTTATGAATGGGAAGAACACGCCGGTGATATTATCAGATAAATAGAAATGTTGTAGGTTGTATGTTGTAAGTTAAAACGATACTAACCTACAACCTACAACCTACAACTTACAACTTACAACCCTCAATAACTATGGAATTACCAAAATTTCTCTTAGGAGACAACACCGATTTTCCCGAAGACATCTTCATCATTCACTTAGATTATCCAAGATTTATTATCAATTTGAAAGACGATGAAGTAGAGTTTTTAGAAGAAGCAGAAGATTTAGATGAAAGCGAGCTCAACGCCGAAATGGAAGGTTTGATTGAACAAGCCAACGAATTTTACGATCGAGAAGTCAAGCGATACGAAGAATAAAGTTGTAAGAAAAAAATTAAAAAAACGGCATGATAAGGTGAAATTTCACTTTTCATGTCGCTTTTTTTATATGGAAAAGAATTGTTAATTTTTTTATAGTAATCTTGTATGTTGAACAAAATCAATAGATAACGTTAAAACATATTTTATGAAAAAAATTACACTAAGAGTACTGTTTTGTTTATTAATTACTTCGTTTGCTTATGCTCAAACTGCCAACAATGACGACGTTTTAGTATGCTATGTTGGCGGAACTACTTTTGCTTATCCTTTGGCCAACGATTCGGTCACAGTGGGGAATATAGATTATAGCTCTTTAGATTTGGATCAATCTTTAGCAGGAATTCAATCATCAGTGTTGATTGGAAGCGTATTGTTTACTGCAGATTCATCAGGCCAGATTACTTGGTCAGAAACGGGTTTCGGGCCAACGATGATCAGCTATACATTTTCAGATGATTTGGGCAACATTTCTAATGTAGCTACATTGAATGTCTATTTCGACCCACCAATTCTTGCCTCTCTAGATTTTTTCGGAGATGTTTTAGCGGGAACTACTACACCTAGCGTATTATTAAATGATTTAGTAAATGGTGGTTCCGCTTTTCTCGTGGGTGGTGTTGCTTCTTTTGTTGGTGATTATCCTGGATTTACAATGAGCTCAAACGGAATCATTACAATTGATTCAGGATTGCTTGGAGGAAACTACATTATGAATTACATGGCAAGTTCTCCTGTTTGTCCATACGGGTTTACTGCGACAGTCAATATTAATGTAATTCCAGAATTATCGGTAAGTGCTACTAGCAATTATATCGATTATAATTCCGATGGTTATGTTAGTGTGGGCGATGTAATTGATTATCAATATTCCGTCAACAATGCCAGTATATTAGCCATGAATGCTGTTGATGTAACTTCGCCATTGGCGACTATTTCAGGAAGTACAATACCTACCCTAAATCCAGGTGCTACAGATTCCACTTCGTTTACAGGCAGGTATATCATTACACAAAACGACATCAATACTGGTGGAATCATCAGCGATACAGTGACTGTTACAGGAACAGCTTCATTAGGAACACTAAGCAATACCACGATTGTTACCAATAATTTAACAGTTAGTAACGGAATTAAACTCAATGCCTTTTTTGATACCAATAATAATGGTGTTCAAGATGTTGGTGAAGTCAATTTTAATATGGGTCAATTTCATTACGAAATTAATAGCGACGGGATTATTCATTCGATCGCATCCAGCAGTGGAATGTATTATTTATACGAATCAAATCCCACAACAATATACAATTTAAGTTATACTTTAGACCCCGCTTTTACAACCTATTATAATCTGGTTACTGCAGCATATCCGAGTATCACTGTTGCAGCAGCTTCTGGAATTACGACTTATAATTTTCCAATCATTGCAGGAACATTATTCAATGATATAAGTGTTTCATTGATGGCTTATAATGCGCCGCCAAGACCCGGTTTTACTTATGTGAATAGAATCAAATATACCAATTTAAGCAATCAGATTATTCCGTCAGGAACCGTAAGTTTCAATTGTGGTGCTGCAGTTTCAATAATAACTACTACGCCAACAGCCACAACTTCTACAACGACAAATTTCACTTATGATTATATCAACTTGCAGCCTTTCGAATCAAGATATATCGATGTTACCATGCAAGTGCCTACCATTCCTACCGTTACTTTGGGAGATTTAGTAGCCAACACGGTTTCTATTATTCCAACTGCTGGCGATATTCATCCATTAGACAATACAAATGATTTAACTCAAACGATTGTTGGCTCGTATGATCCAAATGATAAAACAGAAAGTCATGGTCAAGATGTTTTGTATACAAGTTTTACATCAGATGATTATTTAACGTATACCATTCGATTTGAAAACACCGGAACTGCCAATGCTGTTAATGTTAGGGTCAATGATATTTTAGATGCTCAATTAGATGAAACAACAATAAGAATGATCGATGCGAGTCATGCTTATGTTTTGGATAGAGTAGGAACCAACCTTAATTTTAAATTTGATGCCATCGATTTGCCACCATCAATAGTGGGAACAGATATTGGAAAAGGCTATGTTGTTTTTCAAGTAAAACCAAAGTCAGGATTTGCCATTGGCGATATCATTCCCAATACAGCCAATATTTATTTTGATTTTAATCCAGCCATTGTAACCAATACCTGGACAACAGAATTTATCCCGCTTTTGGCAGTGAACAATTTCGGTTATGATGATTTTATAGTATATCCGAACCCTGTAAAAGATATTCTTACTGTTGAAAGCAATAGTCTAATTCATATTGCAACAATTTACGATGCAAACGGAAGGGTAATGCTTTCATCAAAAGAAAAAAATAATCTAACAATCTTTGATTTAAAATCACTGGGTTCGGGCATATATTTTTTAAAAGTTACAGGCGATAATGGCTCTGAAACTAAAAAAATCATCAAGCAATAATTTCAAATTACTAATGCCTAAAGAACCGTTTTTATATACTGGAACTGTTTTTTATTTATTGGGAAATTATTGTTTTTTTAAATAAATGTTTAAAAGACTTTGAGCGGCGGCAAAAGGAGAAATCAGATCGTTTTGCACCGCTTTTTTATGTTCTTCTAATAAAGTTACGATGTTCGGATTGTTGTAGAACTGCATTTTTAATTGCTCTTCAATGGTTTGCAGCATCCAAAACTGATTCTGTTCTTTGCGTTTTTCATAGAAATAAGCATTCGATTGTGTCAGGGTTAAAAACTGCTGCATCGTTTCCCAAACTGCTGAAATTCCGTCGCCTGTAATGGCACTGCATGTTGCTGTGGTTGGAATCCATCCAGATTTTTTCGCTGGAAACAGATGCAAAGCTCTATTGAATTCTGTCTTAGCCAAATTTGCTTTTTTGATATTGTCGCCATCCGCTTTATTAATCACAATCGCATCCGCCATTTCCATAATCCCACGTTTGATACCTTGCAATTCATCGCCGGCACCGGATATTTTCAACAGCAAAAAGAAATCGACCATGCTGTGCACCGCGGTTTCACTTTGTCCGACGCCAACGGTTTCGATTATAATGACGTCAAAACCAGCGGCTTCACAAAGCGTAATGGTTTCTCTTGTTTTTCTCGCCACACCGCCCAAAGTTTCGCCCGAAGCAGATGGTCGGATGTAAGCATTTGGATCTTTTACGAGTTCTTCCATGCGGGTTTTATCGCCTAAAATGCTACCGTGTGAAATGGTGCTACTCGGATCAACAGCCAATACAGCTACTTTTTTTCCTAAACTTGTGAGGTGTTTTCCGAAAGCTTCTATGAAGGTACTTTTGCCTACACCTGGAACTCCTGTAATACCAATACGAACCGATTTATTGGCATAAGGCAAACATGCATTGATTACTTCATTGGCTTTTTCCAAATGATTGGGGTTGGTGCTTTCAACAAGCGTAATCGCGCGACTCAAAGCCGTAATATTCTGCGATAGGATACCGTCTACCAATTCTTTTGTAGTCGGTTGCTTTTTTCGAAATTGTTGAATGTGACCTACAGCCGAGGTGCTAATCATTTCCGGTGGTGGAATGCCAGCTTTTTCATGAAGTGCACTTGGTTTCTGTTTATTGGTACCCAAAGGAAAAACGTTTGGGTAAATTTAATAAAATAATTGTGTTCACTACCGAATCACAACTATTTTAAAACTTATATGACCTTATATGCCTTAAATGGTAACTAACATTTAGCACGATATTTTTTTTCTATAATATAAGGCATATAAGGACATGTAAGGTTTTAGGATTGCAGTTTTAATCATAGATTTTTAAGATACCTTTTGCTTTTTAAAACTTGTTTTTGTCTTTTTTTGACGTTCCTTTGCAAAAAATTAGCGACAATCCGAATGGATAGTATTATCATGTTATTCTTGTGCTTGGTTCTGGGATTTGGATTACAATATGTAAAAACCTTTCCCAAAAACGCACACCTGACGCTCAATCAATTCGTCATTTATATTTCTTTGCCAGCGTTGGCTTTGTTCTACATTCCAAAGATTCAGCTTAACGCACAATTGTTGTATCCACTTGGCATTGCTTGGTTGGGTTTTATTTTCTCCTTTTTATTTTTCTATGTCATTGGACGCAAACTCAAATGGTCGAACAAACTTATCGGTTGTCTCACGCTTACTGCTGGTTTGGGAAATACTTCGTTTGTAGGTTTTCCAGTGATTCAAGCTTTGTATGGCGAAGAAGGTTTGAAAACCGCCATTATTGTTGACCAACCGGGTTCGTTTGTCGTGATGGCGACTTTAGGTGTCATTACAGCTACAATCTATTCAAAAGGAAAAACGGAAGCGAAAACCATTGCCTCAAAAATTTTGTTCTTTCCACCATTCATGGCTTTTGTTGTGGCTTGTTTGCTCAATATTTTCCAATTCGATTTTATTCCGGATTTACAAACGGTTTTTCAAAAACTTGGTAGCACCGTAACACCCATTGCGCTATTGTCGGTCGGATTGCAATTGAAAATCGATAGAAACAGCCAACATTGGCAGTTTTTAAGATTCGGTTTGTTCTTTAAATTGTTTTTAACACCAGCTTTTTTCTTTTTCTTATACAAAATTGTTTTTAACGGAAAAGGTTTAGTTGTAGATGTCTCGATCATGGAAGCCGCCATGGCACCGATGATTACAGGAACGATTTTGTCAGCATCTTACGGTTTAAAACCCAAACTCAGCAACATGATGGTAGGCGTGGGCATTCCGCTTTCGTTTATCACGTTGGCTTTTTGGTATTTCATTCTAAACACTTTTTAAATGGAAACATTCGAAACGAGCAAAGAAACAGTAGTTTCAAAAACGTTATTCTCGGTTTTATTCGCGATTAGTTTTGCGCATTTGCTCAACGATTTGATTCAAGCCATCATTCCGTCTGTGTATCCAATTTTAAAAGAAAACTACAACTTATCATTCACCCAAATCGGACTCATAACGTTCGCGTTTCAATTCTCAGCTTCCATTTTACAGCCGTTCGTAGGGTATTATACCGACAAACATCCGAAACCGTTTTCGCAAGTTTATGGAATGCTATTCTCGCTTATGGGCATTGTTTCCTTGTCGTTTGCAGACAACTTTTATTGGATATTGGTTTCTGTTTGTCTGATCGGAACTGGTTCTGCTATTTTTCACCCTGAATCGGCGCGGATTTCTAATTTAGCTTCTGGCGGAAAACGTGGTTTGGCGCAATCCATCTTTCAAGTGGGCGGTAATTTCGGAACGGCTTTAGGACCCTTATTGGTGGCGTTAATTGTCGTGCCGAACAGTCAAAAATACATTCTTTGGTTTGTAATAGCAGCCGTTATTGCACTGGGTATTATCAGCAAAATAGCGTTTTGGTATCGCGATCATCTCATTTATAGAACGAGCAAAGTGGCACCGTTTGTCAATTTGCACAACCTGTCGAAAAGCCGTGTTAAGTGGAGTATTGTAATTCTATTGGTCGTTATTTTTTCGAAGTTTTTCTACTCTGCGAGCTTGTCTACGTACTACACTTTTTTCTTGATGGACAAGTTCCATCTTTCCATACAGCAAGCGCAATATCACATGTTTATTTACCTGATTGCGTATGCTGCCGGAACCATTATGGGCGGCCCATTGGGCGATAAGTTTGGTAGAAAATACATCATCTGGTTTTCTGTTTTTGGCGCGACACCGTTTGCTTTGTTGCTGCCTTATGTGAACTTATTTTGGACCGATGTGCTCATGATCATTATCGGAATGATTATCTCCTCAGCGTTTCCTGCGATTATAGTGTATGCGCAAGAATTGATTCCGAAAAAGCTCGGCATGATCTCCGGATTGTTCTACGGTTTTGCATTCGGAATGGGCGCCTTGGGTTCGGCATTGCTCGGCATTTTAGCAGACCACACTTCGATTCAATATGTTTATCACATTTGTTCGTTGTTGCCGATTATTGGCGTGATTTGTTATTGGCTTCCGAATTTGAAGAAGAAGTAGGGGCAGTTGACGGTTCTCCGTTTTGGGTTGTTGTTTTTTGGGCGTGACCACAAGGGTCGGGCTTTCCGTTAAATCTTTTGTTCTGAACCCCAGAACAAAAGGATACCACTTCAATCCCTCACGCAACCTAGTTTCAGATTCAAAAAATGTTTATTCAAGAACTTAACTAAAATACCTGACTGCCACTGGCAGTCCTCCTCTTAATATCAAATCTCACGCGGTTTCTCGTTACGATAATGCCCTAGCCCCGATAGTAGCGGAAATCCTTTTGTTCTGGGGTTCAGAACAAAAGATTGGGAGTGGATAGCGGGACCAAGCTCCTCAAATAGCGAACAGACTAAGTAAATAGCTCCTAAGCCATAAACGATAGCTTTTAATAATCACGCCAAGACGCAAAGGCGCAAAGTTTTTCGATTCTTTTATTACATTCTTTTATCTTTGCGTCTCCTCGCCTTCGCGAGCCATATTTTATAAAACATGAATTCACAAATCACTCCAGAAATCCTCCAAAAACTAACGGCCATCGTTGGCGAATCGCACGTGTTTACCGATCTCGAGACCCGCAACCAATACGGGCACGACGAAACCGAAGACTATGTTTTTCCGCCAGCCGTTGTAGTAAAACCTGGAACTTCAGCGGAAGTGGCTGCGATTTTAAAATTGGCGAATGCAGCGCGAATTCCGGTAACACCGATTGGTGCCCGAACGGGTTTGAGTGGTGGTGCTTTATCGATTTACGAAGGCATCGGACTGGCCATGAATCGTTTCAATAAAATCCTTCATATCGACGAGCAAAACCTACAAGTTACTGTCGAACCTGCTGTAATTACCCAAGTACTTAGAGAAAGCGTGGCTGAAAAAGGCTTGTTTTATCCGCCAGATCCGAGCAGTCAAGGCAGTTGTTGGATTGGTGGTAATGTTGCTGAAAATGCAGGTGGTGCGCGTGCTGTGAAATACGGTGTTACCAAAGATTATGTCTTGAATCTTGAAGTGGTTTTGGCCAACGGTGAAATTATATGGACCGGTGCGAATACTTTAAAAAATTCGACCGGATACAACCTGACGCAACTTATGGTGGGCAGCGAAGGAACACTCGGCGTTATCACCAAAATCGTGATGAAATTGTTACCTCAAAATTCGCATAATGTGCTGATGTTGGTGCCGTTTTTCAAAGCGGAGGAAGCTTGTGAAGCGGTTTCAGCGATATTCAGAGCGGGCGTGGTTCCGAGTGCTTTAGAGTTTATGGAACGCGACGCGATAGATTGGACATTGAAATTTGTAGATGGACTCAACGTTACCGTTTCCGAGAAAATTCAAGCGCATTTGCTGATAGAAGTGGATGGCAATTACCCAGAGATTTTATTTCAAGAAGCCGAGAAAATTATGGCTGTAGTCGAGCAATTTGAGATCGATGAAGTGCTTTTTGCCGATACCGAAGACCAGAAAAATGCTTTATGGAAAATGCGGCGTTCTGTGGCTGAAGCGGTGAAAGCAAACTCGATTTATAAAGAAGAAGATACGGTAGTGCCAAGATATGAACTGGCAAAGTTGCTGTCTGGCATTAAGTCGATAGGTAGCAAATACGGATTTCAATCGGTTTGTTATGGTCATGCTGGCGATGGCAACCTGCATGTCAATATTGTAAAAGGTGGCATGTCGGATGAAGCTTGGAACACGGAAGTTACCAAAGGCATTCGCGAAATTTTCGAATTGACCGTGTCGCTAAAAGGAACACTTTCTGGAGAACATGGCATTGGTTATGTTCAGAAAAATTATATGGATATTGCTTTCAATGCCACACAATTGCAACTGATGCAAGGCATTAAAACCATTTTTGATCCGAATGGTATTTTGAATCCGGGGAAAATTTTTCCTGATCAATTGTAGTTTTTTAACCGCAAAGTTCGCAAGGTTTTGCGCAAAGAACGCTAAGAAAATAATAAAGACATTGTACCCTTTGCGATATTTCCTTAGCGTTCTTTACGGTTAATTTTTTTAAAACTAATCTCTTTTAGGATTGTTTTTCTTATCTCTTTTTTCCGCTTTCTTTTCTTTAGCAGTTTTTAGCGGTTCTTTTTTTTCGGTTTTCCGAACGTCTTGTCCTTTGGCCATGATTTCTTTATTTAGGTATGTTACGAATAGATTAAAGATACTATTTTAATCGAAAGTATATTTAAAGTTTCAGTTGTTTTTTGATCGTATCGTCGAAAAGGGTTTCAAAGAGTTGGCGTTGTGCGACATCATCCATGTTGAAAAACTTCCATTCGTTATTGGTGGTAGCATCGGCAATGGCGACAAATTTAGAGATGCGTCTTACATTAAAACTGTTTCTGCTAATCTCAAAAGTGACATCTTTAGTACGGTCTTTTTCTCTTAAATCATTGGCCTTTAGCAGAGAAGTATTCGAGTCTAATTTGGTTTCATAAAAGTAACGAACCGGATTTTTATATGATATGACACAGAAAGTGTTGCCGTCAATTTTTATAAATTCACCATATTGAAAAACCGGATTCACCAATTGCAAGCGCATGCGATAGGCTTCGTTTTGGTAATCGGTATCCAATTTTTCTTGGAATTTCTCTTTACCAATTGTTGTAACTACTTTTGGGTAGGTTAGGTTGGTGATGGTTTCAAAATCCATGGTGTAATTGGCATCGTGGATTTTTTTGGTTTCTGCTTTGAGTTTCTCGATGGTTTGTGCAGAAGTGAAGCAAGAAACTAGAAGCAAGAGTATGACACAGGTTTTGGATTTCATAATATTTTTTTTCAAATATAAAAAATCCCCAACTGCTTTCACAATCGGGGATTATTATTTAATACTGAGTAACAGACAACTTTCTATTCATTCACAATCACCCATTCTCCTGAGTTGATCATGTTTTCTGCTTTTTTGTATTTCATTGTTTCCGATTTTCCGCTCATGATATGCTTGATCGTAACATTGTCATTTCTGTTGATTTTCGGCATTTCGCGTACTATGGTATCGGTAACTTGACGTTGTTGTGTTTGTCCAGCTTCACGGTTTTCTGCAGCTGATGTATCGCTATTTGGAATTTCGTCTTTGCTGGTTTTGTAATTTTCTTTAACCTTTACTTGTCGGGCTTCTTGAATGGCTGGTGCATTTTGTTGCGGTAAATCGCCTTTGAATAAGAACGAGATTACTTCTTTGTTTACGCCGTTCAACATGGCACTGAACAAGTTATAAGCTTCGAATTTGTAGATAAGCAACGGATCTTTTTGCTCATGAACTGCCAATTGAACAGATTGTTTCAACTCGTCCATTTTGCGTAAATGTTTTTTCCATGCTTCGTCAACGATGGCTAGCGTGATGTTCTTTTCGAAATCGGCTATCAACTGTTTTCCTTGTGTTTCGTATGCTTTTTTCAAATCGGTTACGACATTCAGCGTTTTTAAACCATCGGTAAAGGGTACGATGATGCGTTCGAATTGGTTGTTCGCATCTTCGTATACATTGGTGATGATTGGCAAGGCTTCTCTGGCGCTTCTTTCCGTTTTTGCCATGTAATATTCTAAAGCGGCTTTGTATACTTTTCCGCTGAGTTCTGAAACTGATAAACGTTCGAAATCGCTTTGAGATACTGGTGCAGTGATTGAGAAATAACGAATCAATTCAAATTCGAAATTCTTAAAATCATTGACAGCTTTGTTCGTTTCTACGATTAGTTCACTCGTATCGTACATCATGTTGGCGATATCCACTTTCAAACGTTCTCCGTGCAAAGCGTGACGACGACGTTTGTAAACCACTTCACGTTGTGCGTTCATCACATCATCATATTCTAACAAACGTTTACGAACACCGAAGTTGTTTTCTTCTACTTTTTTCTGGGCACGTTCAATAGATTTGGTCATCATCGAATGTTGAATCACTTCGCCTTCTTTGAGTCCCATTCTGTCCATGACTTTCGCCACTCTTTCCGAGCCGAACAAACGCATTAAGTTATCTTCCAAAGAAACGTAAAACTGCGAGCTTCCGACATCACCCTGACGACCAGCACGACCACGCAACTGGCGATCGACACGACGTGAATCATGGCGTTCTGTACCTACGATAGCCAATCCGCCAGCAGCTTTTACTTCAGCGGTTAGCTTGATATCGGTACCACGACCCGCCATATTGGTTGCAATTGTTACAACGCCAGGTTTACCAGCTTCTTCAACAATTTGAGCTTCTTGTTTGTGCATTTTAGCATTCAATACGTTGTGTTGTACACCGCGCATTTTTAGCATTCTACTCAACAATTCCGAAATTTCTACCGAAGTGGTTCCGATCAATACAGGTCGTCCTGCTTTTGATAATTCGGTTACATCTTCAATTACGGCGTTGAATTTTTCACGTGTGGTTTTATAAATTAAATCTTCTTTGTCTTTACGAGCCATTGGGCGGTTGGTTGGAATTTCCACCACATCCAATTTGTAGATTTCCCAAAGTTCACCTGCTTCTGTAACCGCTGTTCCAGTCATACCCGCCAATTTGCTGTACATTCTGAAATAATTCTGTAAGGTTACGGTTGCGAAGGTTTGTGTAGCGGCTTCGATTTTTACATTTTCTTTGGCTTCAATCGCTTGGTGTAAACCATCAGAATAACGACGGCCATCCATGATACGACCCGTTTGTTCGTCTACGATTAGGATTTTATTGTCCATGATTACATATTCTACATCTTTCTCGAATAATGAATACGCTTTCAGCAATTGGGTTAAAGTGTGAATACGCTCGCTTTTGATGGAGAAATCTTGGAACAATTTTTCTTTTTCTTCCGCTTCTTTGTCCTTGTCTAAGCCTTGTTTTTCGATGCGTGCGATTTCAGTTCCGATATCTGGTAATAAGAAGAAATTCTCATCGGTATCAGAAGAAAGGAATTTGATTCCGTTGTCGGTTAGCTCTACTTGGTTGTTTTTTTCTTCAATCACAAAATACAACGCTTCATCAATGATATGCATGTCGCGGTTGTTGTCTTGCATGTATTGATTTTCGGTTTTTTGAAGCAATTGTTTGATGCCTTCTTCACTCAAAAATTTGATCAACGCTTTGTTTTTTGGCAAACTTCTGTAGGCTCTCAAAAGGTTGAAACCGCCGTCTTTCATGTTGCCTTCTTTAACCAAACGTTTGGCTTCGGTAAGGAAACCGTTGGATAATTGTCGTTGCAATTGAACCAGATTTTCAATTTTTGGTTTCAATTCGTTAAATTCATGACGATCGCCTTGAGGCACTGGACCTGAGATAATCAATGGTGTTCTAGCATCATCAATCAATACCGAATCGACCTCGTCGACAATCGCAAAATTGTGCTTGCGTTGTACCAAATCGTCTGGAGAATGTGCCATGTTATCTCTTAGATAATCGAAACCAAATTCGTTGTTGGTTCCGTAAGTGATATCGGCGTTGTATGCTTTTCTTCTTTCTTCAGTATTGGGTTGGTAGTTGTCGATACATTCTACAGACAAACCGTGAAATTCGAACAACGGTGCTTTCCATGCGCTATCACGTTTGGCTAAGTAGTCATTTACGGTTACCAGATGCACACCGTTTCCGGTCAAAGCGTTTAAGTATAAAGGTAAAGTGGCTACTAAAGTTTTTCCTTCACCCGTTTGCATTTCGGCGATTTTTCCGTCGTGTAATACCATACCACCAATCAACTGAACATCGTAATGAATCATGTCCCAAGTGATTTCTTTTCCAGCAGCATTCCATGAATTGGCCCAATTGGCTTCGTCACCTACAATGGTGATATAAGATTTAGTCGCAGACAATTCGCGGTCTTTTGGCGTAGCGGTAACGGTTATTTGGGTATTTTCTTTGAAACGTTTTGCGGTTTCTTTGATGACAGCAAACGCTTCGGGAAGAATTTCGTTGAGTGTTTTTTCTGAGATTTCGTAGGCTTCTTTCTCTAGTGCGTCGATAGAAGCGTAGATGTCTTCTCTTTTATCGATGTCTTCGATGCTTTCTACTTCTTGAAGTAAGGCATTGATTTTAGCATCTTTCTCGGCACGGGCTTGTTTGATTTTTTCTTTGAAAGCAACCGTTTTGGCTCTTAGTTCATCGTGAGATAAATTAGACAACGTGCTTTCTAAGGCTTTGATTTTATTTAGATTGCCTTGTAAAGCTTTAACATCTTTCTCTGATTTATCGCCTACAAATGCTTTTAAAATACTATTGATGAAACTCATGATATGTGTGTAATTTCTAATTTATAAAGGTGTGCAAATTTAAACAAAAAAAAAGCCTCGTTTGAGACTTTTCATTGGTTTTATTATTTTTTTAATACTCATCCTCGTTCCAAAGATAATCTTCGTCGGTGGGATAATCAGGCCAAATTTCTTCCATTGATTCGTATATTTCTCCTTCGTCTTCTATAGATTGTAGATTTTCAACTACTTCTAACGGAGCACCCGCTCTGATTGCGTAGTCTATAAGTTCATCTTTGGTTGCAGGCCATGGTGCATCGCTTAAATATGATGCTAATTCTAATGTCCAATACATCTTCTTTCGATTTTAGTTTGTGCAAAAATAATTTTTTTACTGAAACAGTCAAGTAAAAATCGATTTATTTTAAAATAAAGTTAAGAACGTG
>ERZ724516.1062-NODE-1062-length-16251-cov-6.120462_pt1 | contig 16251 bp, 15 predicted proteins | sample MGYA00376049_ERZ724516 | MGnify/ENA primary metagenome ERZ724516 (study PRJEB28724, sample SAMN07190886) | activated sludge metagenome | isolation source: activated sludge of sewage treatment plant in Hong Hong | place: USA: Christiansburg, Virginia | collected... | reverse complement strand
AAATGAATCAAGATAGTCTGTAAGACCTGGGTTTTCTAGAACGTAGCCCTGATCTTTTATTTGTTGAATAAGCTTATCATAGTTTGTTTGTCTCATAGGAACTGTAGCAACTTCTACCCCACGGAAGAGTAAATCTGCTCTTTGAGCGATTTCTGGATCTTTAGGGTCTTGAATATGGTAAAATTTAGCTTCAGACCAAGGGAATTCTGTTACGATAACCGCTTGTGAACCTCGATGAGTTTCACTATACGCACAGATGAATTTTTCCTCTGCTGAATTGAGATCGCCTTCATTTCTATAATCCTCTCCCGTCTCTTTAAACATCAGCTCATGTAAATCTTTTACTGTAATTTGAGGTGTAGTTTCACTCAATAAAGGCTTTGTAGCTCATAAAGAATTTAAATGATCTGATCATTTTTCTCGTACATCAGATACTACTGTATTCAAGAAGTTCCCAATGAATGATAGTAAGTACTCGAAGTCGATAAATCACATTTCCACATCAAGCATGAGAATCTCTGTAAGATGTCTAGCGCTATTACTTTTTTCTGCTCTATATGCTTTTCCTATTTCATATACTCTTTCAAACACTGGTACCATCATTTGTTTGTAAAACTGAGGGCTTTGGGCAAGATATGCTTTCTTCTCAAAATAATCCAATGAGAATACTTCTGCTCCTCCTTCAGTAGGGAATCCAATAAGTTTTGGAGTCGTAATTTGAGTAAAATCATGAGCATCAAAAAATGATCTGATACTTTTTTCTACAAGCGCAGATATTTTGAAAATAGCTTGTTGTTTGGGATGACGTAAGGTTACTACCCTATTATCGATCATAGTATCCATCTCCAAAGCTAAATCTTCTTTACTGATATCAATTCCATGAACATGATGGCAGGCTTCCAGAACATTTAAAGTAGCATACTGTACTTCTTTACCAAACTTCTTGTTACCAGCTGCCTCGGTAGGAATACCTTCTACCTCAATTACAGTTCCTGTATAACATCCATCAAGTTTAGCAATTTCATCAGCTTGATCCAAAATAATCTGACACAAACCAGATCTATCTCTTAAGATTAAAAACGCAATTTTACCCAAATTTCTAAAATCATGTAAAAATCATTGTAAAACAATTTTATTTCAATAGTGTTGATCAATCTGTGATATAAGAGTACGAGTCATGGAAAAATTACTTTAAATTTAAATCTCTCAATACATAACAATATAAAGTGATTTTACAAGAAAGATTAGAAATTATCATAAGAAAAATTATACACAAAAGGATTACAATGTTGTAGTAGAATCATCAATCAAAAAGCAAATATTTTTATATTATAAGATCAGATTATTGTGAATATTATTTCTATAGATTACGGGACTAAGCAGGTAGGTTTGGCTTATTGTAAAGGAGAAGGCATTCCTTTGCCATTGGGAAATCTTGATAATGATGGGGATTTATGGTTTAGTATTATGGGTCAAATTGCTCAAAAACAAGCCAAAATAGTATTGGTAGGCTACCCTAAAGATGAAGGCATGAGAGCTAAGATAGACAAGTTTATACAGACTTTGCTGATCATGGATGCAGAATTAGAAGTAATCAAAATCGATGAAAACTACACTTCTGTACAAGCGCAAGCTATCACGGGAGAAGTTAAAAAACATGTTGCTCACGATACATTAGCTGCCATGGAACTCATCAATAGATATCAAAATAAGACTGGAATAATTAGTTAATAAGCATGATTTCAACAATCAATTTTAGTTTTTCATAGTAAAATTTGAAACTTGAACTCACTTCATGAATCCAATCCTACCTAAAATGACTATCCGATAAAACAATAGTGATTTGATTTTCTGGATGACCAGATAGCATAGCAACATATAATCTGATTTTAAAATATTATCAAGAACAAACTCGAGATACGAGTAAGATTTTTTTAGCACATTTTAATCATAAAGCACGCGAAGAAAGCAATCAAGAAGCAGATTTTATCAAAGAAAATTATAAAAATACTTTACTGGGAGAATATAGTAAAAAAAGTAATAAAGAAGCAGATTATAGAAAAGAAAGACATGATTTTTTTCGTAAATGTTTGATCGATAAAGATACTAAAACTTTAATTTTGGGACATAATCTCACGGATAGATTGGAAACCACCCTACTCAATATTGAGCGTGGCGCCTGACCCAATGGTATAGGGAATATGGAAGAGATAGGACAAAAAGAATATCTTTTGGATTCTCAATATACGATACTCAGACCATTGTTAAGCTTTCCTAAATTTCAGATTATTAAATATTGCGAAGCTCATGATCTCAAATATTTTATTGATAAAACAAACGATGATATTACCGTTTCCAAAAGGAATAAAATCAGAGCTGAAATTATCAAACCCTTAGAACAAGGAGATAAAGCTCCTCTCAAGAATCGGATAGATAAGTATACTTCCAACGCTCCTTGGGAAGAACAGATAGAAATTTATGAACTTTTTCAAGTTCCAAATGTAGAGTTTCGGGAGCAACTTCAAGAGTGGTATACTTTATTTTATACTCACCCAAACTCTCTTAGATTCTATCACAAAAGGATACATTTAGCAGATTACTTTGGTTTTGAATATCTTTATAAGATTAATAATGTGTTGTCGCTTGATGATCTTATTGAACTCCTCAAAGCAATTCATGAATATGGAAATACTACGAGTGCACGTTTGCAGGAATATCTGCGTTTTATCCGCAACTCCAAATCAGGTTATAAAATGATCTGAAAACGAAAATTTTTTCATTGTCATGGATGGATGTATCTTATTTTAGAAAATTCAAAAGAAAATATTGGACAAGCACTACAGTTTTGGTTACAATGAGAGTATAAGAATAATTTGGATCAAATAAGAACAATTGACTTAGATCTTGATTATTACAAAGGAAAACCGATAAATAAATACTTAATCAACAATAAAGTACCTATCTTTGTGAGAAAGTTTGTACCCGTACAGATAGATAATACTGGAAAGATAATAAAAACCTTGATTCAACCCGTACTCGACAAAATTCATGAATGATTGAATGGCAAGCTTTAGTGGATGATATAGCAGCGGATCAACTCCAGCACGACTTTTACGTAAACAAAAAAAAGCTATAAAACTTGCAGGGCAAAAGCTTCAAGAAATTGATAAAAAATATAGTAGCAAGATACTTAAAGATGATATACAAGCAGAGAATTTGTTGAACGAAATTTCAGAAATAAAAATAATCTGAGGAACAACCGTGTGATCTATTATCGTGAATTGAGATAGTAAAGTAATATTAGTGCAAACTAAAGATGAAATTTGGGGCTTACCTAAAGGAGGAATTGGTAATAATGAAACTGAAGAGGAATGTATGCGAAGAGTAACTCAAGAAGAAACTGGATTAAAAAAAGAAGATCTAAAACTAATACAAAGATTGGGCCAGTATGTAGGATATTCCACAAACCACAATATACATAAAAACTATATTTGGTACCTTGTTTTAGATCCTAATCCTAGTAGCGCACTTATGAGTGAAGATAATAAAATCATCAAGGTGGAAAAATTTGACACAGAAACAGTTTTGGATATAATGAAGAGTGAACATCAGAAAATATTCTTAGGCCAAAATAAAGCGATCATTGACTCTTTGATTAGTTCTGAATAGTAAATCATTTAAACTTTCATCCAAAATAAATGTCAGCCACTACACAACAACTCGATTTCATCAAAAAATATCTTTCTGAAGACCTTTGGGATACTGCAGGTCAATATGATATTCCTGTAAATTTTATACAAAACATGAAAGAACTTGTGGAGCTAATTCTCAATTCCAAAAGCATTGATACACCTCAAGAAAAACAATCATGGTTTAGTTTATTACCATTGATGAATGATGAACAAATAGGAAGACTCAACGATATTATGACAAAAGAGAAAGCTAAATTTCAAGAAATTCAACAAAATTATGATGAAAAGAAAGTAGAAATCAAAAAGAAATACCTTATGAAACGACAACAAATAAACCAACAAATGGAAACGACTGAAATTAAAAAAGAAGAAAATGCTAAAGCTGATGAAGAAAATGCTCAAGCAGACGCTTTACTATGAGGATTAAGTTAGTAAAATTTATAATTATTTACTAACATGAAATATTATTTTCACAAATTAATCATATGAAGTCTCATTGGGATATTTGGTCTCTTGGCTTTTTTTAGTACTACCCATGCTGTAAATGACTTATTAAATAAAGCATTTGATGAAGCTAAAAAATATGATTATATCATCAATCCAGGAAATACTAAAGAAGCGGTCGGATGACAAGTATTTAATCCCACTGTAGATATAAATATCCTTTCAGGAGGTAAGCTTAATGATAAAGATAATATAATAAATATTAAAGAGCCTTACTATATCAGAATTACTAAATTGATTCTCAGAGTAATGATTGCTATTTCAGTTTCTATAATTATTTTTGCTTGAATTTCCTATGCTCTTGCATTTGGAGAAGGAGCTAAACAAAAAAAGGCTCAAGACATGGTTATTTACGCATTGCTTGGAGTGCTACTAGGCTTATGAGCGCTCGCAATCATCCAACTCACCTTGACCATCACTAAGAGCACCTTATCTATATAATTTTCTGAACATTCTGATTACAAAAAACCTTCATCAATCAGAAGGTTTTTTATTAGTTTTTTATGTAAAGTTTATTATACTATTTCAGAATACAAAAAGATAGTGTTAATGGTTAGCACAATAGTTTCCGAAACTATTAGTCAGGGTTCGATCCCCTGTCTTTTTGATTACAGAAATTACTTTTTCTTAGCATCAAATAATCCAACAACAAGTCATAATACAGAAGAAAAACTATTTTGAAGTACGTTATTTACCATAAATGTAGTTTCTTTTACCGCTCAAGCAGTTTTATTTACAGTTAACATCAATTTTACTGTCATAATTAATACTACCACACAAATGATTAGAATCAAAGGAGTGAGAAGAGTAGTGATATCCTGAGCAATAGTTAGAACTGTTTCCATATTATAAAAATTAGAAAATAATGAATTACTTTATTCAGATTATATAATAATCAGATACATTCAATTGATTAGTATCATATAAATTAAGTTTGGTTGACAATAACTATATTAGTTTCATCAAATATTAAAATACTTGGTAAAATACTATTTAAAAATTTATAAGTTTGTTTTCTTGACTCGAGCTAAAATCTACAAATGCATTATTAATAAAATAACTTATATCTCAAAAATACCCTACTCTATTACCCAAATTCATATACTGCCATTGATCCAGTCCATAATTATTTCGTTCGTTACCATAATATTGATTATTTAACTTTAGATAATTAATAATCTGAGTTTTGTAATCTTTGCTACTTATTTCACTAATTCCAGATGTAGCATTTATAGAAAGTTTTTTGAGACCTGCGAAAGTAGTATCGTAAGTATAGTTTGGGTAACAATATTCTTGACCATAATAATCTTTACTACATGTTTTTTTCTCTATTTCATTTTGAGTGATAATTGGTAATAAGAGTTGTTTTGTTTTTTCATTCCAAACGAAAACTCTCGGATTATCAATTGCTTCTGTATAACTATTTTTTCCACCCAAGGTCTTAGTGAACAATTGTTTTATACCTATTTCATTTTTAGTTACCATATTATAATCTACTTCATACAAATCAAGCTTTACTCCATTAGTTGTAGTTCTTCCATCTTTTTCGATAGTATCTACTCCCAATCATATCAATAATTGTTTACCGTTTTTCATAGCAGAATATGGATGCAAGTATTGACTAAATCATGGTATCTTAAGCTCACCCAAGATTTTTGGTTTTCCTACAAGATCAATCACAAACAAAGGATCAATCTGTTTGAAGGTAACAAGATAAAGTTTGTCTCCAATAAATCTGCTTGATTTAAATTCTTCACCTGGTTCAATATTCAATAACTGACTTTGTAAATTCAAACTAGGATCAAACTTCCATAGATGAGTACTCAGTTCTGGTGACCAGCTTCTTGTGAGTATTCTAAATTCTCCACTTTCATTTTCATCCATACTATATTGATTGAGTAAGGATCATCTTATTACTGCAGAATTCTGGTAAGTTGGTTTACCTTTTATCAGATTATATTTATGAATCAATGAAAATTCGTCAGGAGCTCTCCAGATAAGAGGCATAATACATTTTGCATTTGGAGGACAACTATTATAATTGTAAGTGTTCAAATTTATAGAATTTACTATATATAATGATTTATCAGTCAAATGAATCTGACCAGCATTACCATAAAATAAGTTAGTTTGAGTAGGAACATCAGAATTGAGATCTATTGTATGTACCATAGCAATATTGGGATTGAAGTTATTAAGTTTTTCAGGAAGAATATATTGAAGATTTGAACATCCAGGATTAGAAGCAAACTTATCAATTTTCCCTGAAGATTTTATAATAGCTTCCATTCCGCTTGGAATAATATTTGAAACGGTAGGTATAGTATCAATTGGTTTTTTTTCTTGTAAGGCTCGATAAATTGGTCCTCGGCTAAAGTACAAGTTACTTACGATGTACAATTTACCATCATTGAGTCTTGCATCTTGGAGCTGTCCAGGAAAATCAAATAATCTGATTATTTTTGGCTGAGTTTTGTTAGCAATATTGAGAACATATACATTTGTTTTTGTATTTGTATCAAAAAAAGAAGTGCGATCATCAAAATTATTCTCTGTATATCTTGTAGAAACGAGAGCTAAAGTATTATTACTAATGAGTAAGTCAGTTGCATTGAAAGATTTAGGAAGTCTCATAATCTTGACTACATTTGGTCCTGTAAGATCAAGTTTTGAGTTTTGATAAGGTCCTTTAACGATATATAAAAGTTTCTTCGTGTTGTTTACATAATAGATAAAGTCTCCATCATTTTTTACAATATCTGGTTCATCTATTCCTGCTTTTTGAACATTCGTTGAAGAAAAATCAACATCGGCACCTGGATTTGCTTTTGTCTCATTCGCAACTGATGCGGTAGGAGCAGGATTACTTACAGCCATATCTTCTTGCACACTCATTATTCCGCCGCCACGTCGGTAAGTAGGATAAGGATTAACAAATTGATCTTTATTTTTCTTAATCCATTCTGTAAGAATAGTATCAAAATTTTCACAACTTGTTACAGACTTGAGGGTGAGACTTTTCTTTGCGTCGGCAAGCTGAGCAAGGAGTTCTGCTTCTGTCTGATTATTATATTCTTCTACCAATAAATTATCAATAGTCCCAACATTTCCTGGACTCATCTTAGTATCAGAAGGAGGAGTAGCTGGAGAAACAGAAGGCAAAGACATAGCAAAAGTACTTGAAGTTAATAGCGCTAATGTCAATAAAATACTCAGAAATTTCATAAGTAGATTCAAAAAAATTATAAATAAACAAAAAAAGCGTATATATTGGTGTATACGACTTTTAAAGTAGGTTTGTGACAAAAAATTAATTAATTGTAGGGACTGAATAATAAGCAGTTAGAAAATATTTTCCAGTTTTAGGATCAATACTCACTCCAAAACCAGCATCTGTATACTGTTTACTTACTATACTACGATAATGAGCGCCATTGTATTTCTTTTCTCCTATAAAAAATTTCCAAGTAGATTCAGCGGCAGCAATAATCTGGGTAGTACAGTCACTATTGTTTTCTTTTGGGCATTTCACATATCATCGTCAGATATTTTCGACAACTTTAGTACCAGACTTTTTAGAGAAACGAACTCCCAGAGATTCTGCATATTTTTGGATAAGTTTATAATCATAGTATGCCTTGGATCAATATTTATTATGAACAATATAACCAACTCATTTACTAACATTTGACCACGCTTGAGCGCTGCTATTGAGTCCTGTGTTGGAATCGTAAGTAGGGAGTTTTAGTGCAGTTCTAGTGGTATTAACTTTATCAAGTCGATTCTTTTGGAATAAATTGAGATCCACAGTAACAGTTTTATTTGAAGATGAGAAACTTGCTTGATCAGCATAAACTAAACTTGTAGTAGCTAATATAAGTCCTAGACACAGAAATAAGATTATTTTTTTCATAATCATCTTTTTATTAATGCTAAAATATTTAGTATAGATAAAGTATATTTTAAGTAGTCAAGAATAAATAGTAATTTTTATAATAATTATATCAACAAAATTTATGAGCGGACAAAGTATCTATATACATATACCATTTTGTAATTACAAATGTGATTATTGTAATTTTTTTGTTCTCCAAACATCTCATCCAAATTTTCAAAATAATCTGATCAGAGAATATACTCAAGCACTTTACAAACAGATTGATTTTTGGAATAGTAAGCTCGGTAAACAGGAAATAAAAACTATCTATTTTGGAGGTGGAACTCCCCTTCTCATAGGCGGAGTAGAAATATTTAAAATTATTGATTACCTGTTAAAGATACGATGATCTGAATTTTTGGAAGAAATCACCATCGAGCTCAATCCTGATCCTTTTGAAGAGACGCTCGCTTTTGTGGAAGAAATCTCCAAAAGATACTCTCAAGCTCCGAGAATAAGATTCTCATTTGGTCTACAAACATTTGATGATGAGATTTTGGAAATGAGTGGAAGAAAATATAACTACAATCAACTCAAAGGATATTTACGTAGTTTACAAAAAATAAAAAGCGCTCATATTTGCTACAACTTTGATTTCATAAGTTTCTGAACATTATCAGAAGAAGCAAAGCAAGGAGGACGCGGATGGAATGAGAGTAAGTTGGAGTTCTTTGAAGATTTTGTCATGAGTCAGATGGCTGATAGTTTTAGTCTGTATATGCTTGAACTTTTTCCATGAAGTAAACGACATAAAGAAAGCTGATCAGAAGAAGGAAGTAAAACAGAGTCTAATTTAGAACATATTGAAAAAAGCGGAATTACTGGTAATCCACTCAGTATGGGAACAAATGAAAAATTCAAACAGTGTATCAATCCTGATGAAGACAAGGTAATGTTTGAGTATACAGTATTATCAGATATCATACAATGAGGTGGATACCATAGATATGAGGTGAGTAACTATGCCTTACTAGGAAAACAATCCATTCACAATATGACCTATCGAACGATGGGCAGTTACCTGGGATTGGGGGCGAGCGCGAGCGGATTCTTGAAGAACATTGATGGAGAGATTTTTGGGATACAATCTAAAGACTGAGAAAAAAAAACACTTGATGCAGTAAGATATACGAATACAACTAACATCAACGAATATATAAAAGGCAATAGTCTGGATCCACAAAAAACTCAGATTATCACTCCTTACGAAGAAGCATTTGAGAAGTTTATGCTCGGAATAAGAAGTTCTGGGATTGAGGATTGTAGCGTATTTGAATGTATACTCGTGGATAATCGAAAACAAAAACTCGACCACTATGAAGAAGCCGGTTTATGCAAAGTTGATGGGAATAAAGTAAGACTCACCAACGATGGCTACAATGTAGCCAATAGAATTATTAGTGAGTTGTTGAAATAGCCTTTCTATGCGAGCCCAAAATTGTCATAAGGGACAAATCTTCGCTTTGCGAAGGTTTTGGAGTCCTAAACGAGCAAGCGCAAGGGTAGAGCGCACTCACGATTATAGTAATCTAATTCACCTCTCAACTCACCAAAGTCGCACGCCCACGCGTCGTCAGAGCCATACTCAGAACGGGACCAAAGAAAGCCAGACGAACCACAATCATTTCGCTCACCATCACTACGGTCACCTGACATCTTAGTACCAAGAAGAATACTCATAAGTTGTGCTGATCCTATCTGTCGACCCGTAGAATTTGGAGAGCTTGGTGGAGTTCCTTCAATTGGTCCTCATGGTAAAGCGGCAAGAGTTTTTCGCATATCTTGATAACTAGGAACTTTAGCTCCTTGTTTTACTATCTTATCCACCATCGCGAAGTTAAAGTAATCTTCATCAGCATAAGCTCCTTCTCCTTTGAATACCTGTGGTATATAATCTGTTGAGTTTTTTTGAGTATCTTGGGTGTAGCTTAATCCAAAATCACTCGCTTTAGCATTTTCATGTGCTCGTGATATTCCTCCTATAGTAATAGATTCTTTAGTAAACTGCACATTATTGATCATTGCTATGTGAGCTGGTGTTTCTAAGTCATTATCCTTGAGAAATTGGAGAGCTTGGGATTTACGTTGTTGCTCGATCTGAGAGATGTCATTGTTGTTCTCTACTTTATCAAGTTTTTTCTTTAATAGATTTATTTTATGTTGGTTTTCTTGAATATATTTTTGCTTTTCTTCAAAATCTTCTAGAAATTGCTTATCATATTGAAATTGTTCTCCTGATTCTCTGTTTTCTTGTCTAAGATTTTGGAAGTTTTCCGATTGTATTTGTTTTTTGAGATAAGGTTTAGATAGTCCTGGATCAATAGCTCATAAAGCATCGAAATCATTTCTGATTGAGTTAAGATAATCTTGTGACTTGGAAGAGAGTTTTTCACTAGAAAGAGGACGTTTTATTCATTTCATGAAAGTTAATTTGGCTAGCTAAAAAAATATTACATTATTATAATATTTTTTCTAGCTATTTGTCAAATATTTTAACTATTAAGATGGATATACTCTTATTTAATATTCACAATTCCCTTACAATCAGGATATTTTGAACATCCCCAGAACGATCCTCTTCTTGATCTTCTCAGTACCATTTCTGAAGCACACTCAGGGCAAACAGGTTTATCATCTCCTACTTCAAGTTCAATCTTATAGGCAGCTGGAGATTTTATTCGTTTTACTTCTGGATAGTCTGAAGAAGATAAAAATGGTCAGAATCTTCACATTCTTACGACGATTGTTCCTCCTGCTGGACATGGTTGTCCCTCAAACTGAGCTTTGATAGGATCGAGTTTGTTTGCTACATCTTCAGTTTCTGAAATGAAATCACATTCTGGGTAGTTGGTGCAGCCCAAGAATCTACTATTATTTTTCCCAAATTTTACTACAAGTTCTCCTTCTGCGCATTTTGGACACTTTTTTCCTGTGGTAAGAACAATCTTTTCTCATGCTTCCGCTTTGATGATTTGTTTTTCAAAGTCGAGGTAAAAATCACTCAGCATGGTTTTTCGATTGAGTTCACCTGCAGCAATATTATCCAGTTGATCTTCCATCAACGCTGTAAACTCATAATCCATCAGCTTATCAAAATGTTCTTCCAGAAAATCATTTACTCCAAATGCTATCTCAGTTGGTTTCAATTTACCTTCATCTTTCATGACATATCCTCTATCTTGTATCGTGCTAATCGTACTTACATAGGTACTTGGTCTTCCTATACCCTTGTTCTCAAGCATCTTTACCAAGGTCGCTTCCGTATATCTTGCTGTAGGTTTTGTAGCATTTTGTTTTGCCTGAATTTGTTTTGAACTTCCTTTGCTTCCTTTTTTGAGACTAGGAAGAATCACATCTTCATCAGTATCTTCTCGCAATTTTAGAAATCCATCAAATTCCATTATTTTCCCTGCTGCAATTCGAGTTTGATCTTTAAGAACTTTCGACATTGAAAAGTATTATTTTATAAATTAAAACTTATAGAGGTATTTTTTGATATCTATTTCTCATCCATCTACTTCAATATTTTCTTTTTCCAATAATTTTATTTGTTCTATTCCTCTTTCTCCAAGCTTGAGAGTGGAGATCAATCCTTGCTTATTGACTACTCTTCGCCAAGGACACATATCTCGTTCACTATAACTCATACTTGATAACAATCTTCCTACCAACCATCCACTCGTATTCGCATCATGTCTCATACACAGTTGTTCGGCAACATCTCCATAAGAGACTACTTTCCCAAAAGGTATTTCATTAACAATGGCGAACATTTCTGTTTTCATTATTTTATTTACTACTTAAAGGATGAAAAATATACTGAGTATTTGTAAAGATTGCATCTGCCATTTGGCTTGCAAGGGTTCTTTGCCAAATCAGTTTATATAATTTTGTTTCATACTGTCCCATTTTGATATCGTCAGGAATAGTCATAACATTGGTTGGTCTTATCGCTTCATGGGCTTCTTGAGCATTCTTTGATTTACTTTTGAATTGTCTTACTTGGTGGTATTTTTCTCCATAACTTCAGACTATAAAATCTTTACACTGAGCAATAGCGCTTCCTGAAAGATTGCTACTATCCGTTCTCATATAGGTAATAAGTCCAGCTTCATAGAGTTTTTGAGCAGCTGACATCACAGATCTTACAGGCCATCAGAACATTCTCGAGGCAGTTTGTTGAAGACTTGAGGTAATGAATGGTGGAGGTGGAGATTTTTTACTTTGTTTCGTCACAATATCTGCGAGTTCAAATTCTACTTTTTCTTTACTCGTAAGAATTTCATATCCTGATTTCTCATCTTTTTGAGAAGTAGCTTTAGTGATATCAAGTTGTTTGAGTACTGAATCAAGAATCTTCTTTGGAAATCTTCCGCCTCATTGTTTATCTTTGGTTTTTGGAGTTTCATCACTCGCATCCATAAGACTTTCAGTTTCTTTGAGACCTTCGATAGTCTGTAGACCTATTTCAATTTCCCCTTCAGATGTTTCAATAAGAGCTTTGATTACTCGATATTCTACAGGCACGAATGCTAAGATATCTCTTTCCTTTTCTACTACGAGTTTTACAGTTACAGATTGCACTCTTCCAGCAGAAAGTCCTCTTTTGATCTTATTCCATAATACTGGAGAAACCGTAAATCCTACGAGTTTATCAAGTACTGCTCTCGATTTTTGAGCAGAAACCATATCCATATCTATATTTCTTGGCTTTTCCAATGCATCCAATATTGCTCCTTTGGTAATTTCATTGAATACAATTCTTGGGGTTTTCAATGGATCGAGACCAAGCTGAGTAGCAAGGTGGAAGGCAATTGCCTCTCATTCACGATCTTCATCGGTTGCCAGTATCACCTGAGAACTTGCCTTGGCTGTAGACCTCAGATCTGAGACTACCTTTCTTTTATCAGGATCAACATTGTAATCAGGTTCAAATCATTTTTGTACCAACTTAGGCATATTCTTATCAATAAGATCAACGATGTGACCTACCGATGCTTTTACTACATAATCAGAACCAAGATATTTAGAAATAGTTTTTACTTTTCCTGGTGATTCCACAATAACAAGCTTTTTACCTGTTGCGCTCAGTGTAATTGGAACTGGCTTTTTAACCACTTCTTCAGTTGCTTTCTTTTTAGCAGGTTTTTTTTTGAGTACTTTGGATGGTTTTTTGCTAGCTACTACTGGAGCTTTTGCTTTACTTACTACTTTTTTAGTAACAGCTTTTTTCTTAGCAACTGGTTTTTTAACTGTTGGTTTTATTACCGCTTCAGCTACTTTTTTACTTGCTTTGATAGTTGCTCAAGCCGTAGTTATAGTTTTTTTCTTAATTATTTTTGAAGATACTTTTGGCATAATTATACTTGTAATGAAGTATTAAAAAGATTATGTAAACGTAACTGTAAACGTATTATAGTTTTTAGATTTTCAGACTATAGTATTTATGTTGAAATTATCAACGTAAATTTTATTGCTTACTATTTGTAGTCTCAAAACAACAAAGAACTCTTTTAATTACTTTGATTAGCTTACTTTATGGATAATATTACACAAGGGGTGATCTGAGGATCATTATATACGCTTATTACAGGCAAAAAGACGACTAAACATTTTTTATTGGGAGCATTGATTACGAATATTCCTGACCTTGACATTTTTGTTTCTAGATTTATTTATGATAATCCGATTGATCAATTTTTCTTTCATAGAGGGATATTTCATAGTCTGATTTTTCTTTTTTGATTATCATTTGTGCTAGGAGCAATACTGTATTACTCAGATAAAAAAGTAGCCTATCGAAGGTATGTATTGGGAGTCTTAGTGAGTGTTCTTTTTGGTCATTTGCTCATTGATGGTATGACTACTTATGGCATGAGATACTTCTTACCTTGGAATATCACGACCTTCAGTACTGATAATATATTTGTAGTAGATTTCTGAATGTGGTTTATCGTAGGTGCTGGGATGCTTACGTACTTCTTCTGAAAACAAAAAGCAAAAATTGCTAAATGGATACTCGGTATCAGTGCTGCTTATTTTGCACTAAGTTTTATCATACAATGCTCAGTACAAAAAACATTTGAAGAGCACTACCCTACTGAAATCACTCAAGTAGTAGAAAGTAAAACAATCGTGGAACCATTACAAATTTTCTTATGGAGACATGTCGCCAAAACAGATGATGGCTTTTATAAGGGGTATTATTCGATCTTTGATAGTGATAAAAATATTGATTGGCAGTTTATCCCGAGAAATAAAGATCTAGAGACTACCATACAATGAAGAAGCGAGGATTCTGCTAATGCTGATACTGCTCGCCAGATAAGCCAAATATTATCTTTCTCTAGAGATCTTTATACTATTACAGGAGATATTCGTTCAGGTCTTATTGTCCAAAATCTGCTTATGGGAAATTTGAATGGTTGGTTGGAAACATGATCTTCAAATAATTCCATGTTTTGATTTGAAATAAAAAATGAAAATAATACAACACGTATCACTCAACAATCAAATAGTAGTATGAGAGAGCTGAATAAAAAAACACGAAATACTTTCCGATCTAGAGTATGGGGAAATAAATAATCTAGTCCACTCACTCCTTTTCAGAATATTTTTAATTTAAAAAATTACTCAAAATTTCTCACCATGGAAACAAAACTATGATATCCTATTCAAAACGGGATACTCAATATTATCGATGCAATACAAGAGGATGGCTACCCTATCACTGTAGATGAATATGGCTATTATATGCGAGTAGATATGCCAAACGGTACGCAAAGAGCAATCTATGGCTGTGATTATGGTATCAATAAGAATGCAGTCATTCATAGAGTTTTTGATGATAAAATTATATGCAGTAAGATGCTTCATCAAGCAGGATTTGCGACTCCTGAGTCTTTCCTGTTTGTGAAATCAAAATCAGCCTATACCAATGATTCCAATAATATCTCTGCTGCTTTGGATTTTGCTCAGCATCTTGGATATCCTTTGATAGTAAAACCTACGCATGGACTGAAGGGAAGATGAGTAGTAAAAATAAAAAATAAGCAGATACTTACGCAATATCTTGAAGATTCTCAGACTGAAGAAGGCGGTCCTTTCAATCTTATCATACAAGAATTTATAAGCTGAAAAGACGTGAGAGTCATCTATCTCGATGGACAAATAGAAAGTGCTTACCAGAGAATAGCTGCTTCAATTGTGGGGGATGGAAAACATACTATCCAAGAATTAATCAGTCAAAAAAACGAGAAGGCAGAACGAGCTGTCATCAGTAATCACCTCGCTAATGAAGGTATGACTTTAGAAGATATACTGCAAATGTGAGAAAAAACTCAATATGTTGTTACTGCAAATGTCTCTACGGGAGGAGAAGTAGAAGCCTATCCATGGGATGATCAAGATCTGGAGTTCATGAAAGCTATAGCACACACTACAGGAGCAAGATACTTTGGAGCTGACATACTCACGGATGGAAACCTTCGTGACGGAGTTATACTTGAACTCAATAAAATGCCAGGCTGTGTCGGAGCGGAAAGACTAGAGCCATGATTCGCGAAGAAACTGGGAGCTAAGATTTGGGAGATTATCAAAATGGATGAAAGTATGTAAAATACTTGACAAATTTTAATAAATGTTTATAATGGTAGTAATAATTTATTTTTCTATCAGGAAAACTATGAAAAAATCTATAAACAAAGAGGTAAAACCAGAAATTATTTCAAAAATCAATCATCTTAGAAAATGATATTCATTTCTCATGAAGAGAAAAGCAACCTCAAAGACACATTAGTTTATATTCTTGATCCACAAGGTAATAAAACGAGAAAACAAGAGTATTCTAAAAATGAATCTGTGAGTATTCAAGCAAGAGAAAATCATAAACGCAAACAAGAACAAATTAACAACCTTATTAATACTGAATGAGTATCTGAAGAAGAAATACAAATTAAAAAACAAGAACTTTATCCTGAATACAAACAAATTATATCTCTAAAAAGAGAGTATGACAAAATAGAAGATTTCAAAGATGGATTTGCTCTGGTTGGGTTAGGACGTAAATGGGGTTTTATTAACACAAAAGGAGAAGAGGTAGGAGAAATTAAGTATGAC
>ERZ724516.1060-NODE-1060-length-16279-cov-6.975037_pt1 | contig 16279 bp, 8 predicted proteins | sample MGYA00376049_ERZ724516 | MGnify/ENA primary metagenome ERZ724516 (study PRJEB28724, sample SAMN07190886) | activated sludge metagenome | isolation source: activated sludge of sewage treatment plant in Hong Hong | place: USA: Christiansburg, Virginia | collected... | reverse complement strand
GTGCCGCCGGTCAGGATGGCGATGTCTTCGAGCATGGCCTTGCGGCGGTCGCCGAAGCCCGGCGCCTTGACGGCAACGGTCTTGAGGATGCCACGGATGTTGTTGACGACCAGCGTTGCGAGGGCTTCGCCATCGACATCTTCAGCGATGATCAGCAGCGGGCGGCCGGCCTTGGCGACTTGCTCGAGGATCGGCAGCAGGTCGCGGATGTTGGAGATCTTCTTGTCGTAGAGCAGGACGAAGGGGTTTTCCATCAGGGCCTGCTGCTTGTCGCCGTTGTTGATGAAATACGGGGACAGGTAGCCGCGGTCGAACTGCATGCCTTCGACGACGTCGAGTTCGTTGGCCAGGGACTTGCCGTCTTCAACGGTGATGACGCCTTCCTTGCCAACCTTTTCCATGGCACGGGCGATGATGTCGCCGATGTCGGCATCGGAGTTGGCGGAAATGGAACCGACCTGGGCAATTTCCTTGGTCGTCGTGCACGGCTTGGAAAATGCCTGCAGTTCGCCAATCGTGGCGATCACGGCCTTGTCGATACCGCGCTTGAGGTCCATCGGGTTCATGCCGGCGGCAACGTACTTCATGCCTTCGCGGACGATGGACTGGGCCAGCACGGTGGCGGTGGTGGTGCCGTCACCGGCGATGTCGGAGGTCTTGGAAGCGACTTCCTTGACCATCTGGGCGCCCATGTTGGCGAACTTGTCCTTCAGTTCGATTTCCTTGGCGACGGAAACGCCGTCCTTGGTGACGGTCGGGCCGCCGTAAGAGCGCTCGAGCACCACGTTGCGGCCTTTCGGGCCAAGGGTGACCTTGACGGCATCCGCCAGGATGTTGATGCCTTCGACCATGCGGGCGCGGGCGGAATCACCGAATTTGACTTCTTTAGCTGCCATTTAAAACTCCTGAAATTTGATCTGTTTGGAACGTCGACCGCAAGAATTACTTCTGCAGGACACCCATGATGTCTTCTTCACGCATGACGAGGACTTCCTCGCCATCGACCTTGACGGCCTGGCCGGCATACTTGCCGAACAGAACGCGGTCGCCCACCTTGACGTCGAGGGCGATCTGCTTGCCGTTATCGTCACGCTTGCCCGGGCCGATGGCCAGGACTTCGCCCTGATCCGGCTTTTCGCCGGCGGAATCAGGGATGACGATACCGGAGGCGGTGGTGCGCTCGGCTTCGACGCGCTTGACGATGACACGGTCGTGCAAAGGACGGATATTCATAGAGAGACTCCTCTTGGTTCACAAAAATGAAATTGGCCGGGCAACCCCGGAAGCGGACGAGAGAATTATTAGCACTCGTTACCGGTGAGTGCTAATAATAGGGGCGCTTCACCCGAATTTCAAGTCGACACCGCAACAGTTTTTATTCGTCGGCGAAATTCGCCGGTTTTCCCGCGTTGGCTGCGGGCCGAAATTCAGCCATGGCAGGCGTTACGGTAGCCTGCCGGCTAGGGGAATTTTCAGTTTTCGACCCGCGACCAGCCTTTGCGCTCCATGCAGGCCGACATGCGCCGCACGGATTCGCTGGTAACGACTCCCGAGGTGTCATATGAGTAAACCGCCGCCTTGCACTGGTTCAGGTCGAACGAATACTCCTGATCGCTCGCGCCCCGCTTTTCCCAATGCCAGGAAGGCTTGAGCGCGCACCCTGCGCTGCCGATGCAAAGAATCGCAGCGCAGCCCGCTGCCCGTAACCGGAGGCGATTCATCGATTACTCTCTTAGAAAGGTGAAAGGGTCGCCACGACCTTGCCCGGTTCGACCCGGACCGACCGCAGCAGCCATCGTGCCGCCACTTCCTGGGAGTTTCCGTCCTCGCGCAGCACGTAAACCGGCCGGTTGCGGAAATAGCCCGCAATCAACTGCGTCGCTGCGTTGCGCGCCGCCTGCGCAGCATCTTTCGAAAGCGCCGGTGACTGTACCAAATCCGCTACCGGCTTCTCGAGGAAAAAGGCCTTCGCCTTGTCGTCGTAGCGAATGCCCGCCGTTCCGGCCAGGTCGAACGGAACCGGCACGCCGCCAGCCAGCGCGATGCTCATGCTTGCCGCAATGCCGACGCGCTCCGCCGGCACCCCCAGAGTCACCCGCGGCGGCTGCATCAGGGCGAGCGCCAGCAACCCGCCATAACGGACCTCGGCAGGGCTCGACTTGTCGAGCGCAGCCTGAATTTCCGCCTCGGTAAAGGACACATTCTTGTCGAGGAAATCGGCCGACGCGCAACCGGCCACAGCCGCAAACAGGAGAAAAGCGATGCGTCGTCTCATCGGGGAATGCTAACGCAAAACAAGCGCCGCCGAACATTCAGCTTGCGCATCGACCTCATCCGACGTCGCACGCGGATTGCAATCTGCTGGCGGTGCTACTGCCACAAATGCCGGGCGGCTAATTTTTCTTCGTGGGCGGATTGCTGGCCGGCGACGCCCCCAACTGCAGCGCCAAGGAGTCCGCCTATGGTGCCGAAATGGCAGTGACGGGAGAAAAAGCTTCGGCGAAATCGCGCACGCCCTGCCGGTCGTTAATGTACGCAAACAAACACTAATGAAGGTGGGACGATTCGTTCCCGGCTTCGGAGTGATCTGCTATAAACCGTCGCTCAGGGCGATGCCGATCCCGATGGTGTTCTGCTTCCAGTTGTAATCGATCAGTGTCTCCCCGTATCCCGAGAAAACCTGGACGTAGCCGCGGAGCGGGCCGAGGACAGGGGGAGAGAACCAACCGAACTGGACGGCACCTTTGCCGGTGCTCAAGTTGCCGCGGGCCATTGCCGCAAAGCTGTTGCCGCGCCAGCGGTACAGGGTGCTGAACTCGCCGTGGCCATAGTAGTCGGTGATGTCCGGGTTGTCGTCCGTACCCGCATCTTCAGGCAGGCGGTACCAGAGCTTGCCGGACAAGGCGAGGCTGTCGCGCTCGACGCCAACTTCGGCAAAAAGGCGGTTCCAGTTCCGCGATAGCGCGTCGGAGCGCCCGTTCGACTGATGATTGAAACCGGCGCTCAAGAGGTTCCAACTGAAGCCGCCGCCGAGATCGATGGCGGGCTTGTAGCTGACGAACAGCTCGGGCATGTAGTTGGTGTCGCGGAACGCCCGTGACACGTCGCCGTTGTACAACTGCCACTGGCTCTGCTGCGTGTACGCAGCCCAGACGCCCCAGCGCCGGTCATCCGTCGTCCACAGGCGCGCCTTGAAGCTGAACTGGAACTTCGCCTCCGTACTGCTCAGATCATTCTGCTCCATGCCGCCCTGAAAAAACGGTGAAAACGGCGCGCTGTTGACGTTGTCCGAGTAGCGCCCGAACAAAAGATAGTTCGCCCGGTGAAAGCGGATTTCATACGGCGCTGACGCGGGATCGAAGCCCCAGGCCTCGTCGATCATCGACAGGCGCACAGCGGTCGTCACGCCGTTGTCGGTGCGTGCCGATTCGGTCGCGACCGCTTGCGCAGGGTCACGGCGGGCATCCCCGGCGCGGCCAGCCAAGGCGTCGTAGCAGGCAAGCCGCTCGCCATTTGCGACGATGCCGCGACACTGATCGATCGTAGCGGGTGGCGCCTGGGCAAAAGACGTCCCGGCACTACCCGCGGCAGCGAGAACGAGGACGCCGATGCGCAGGCCAGCCGGTGGGCGCCTGGTCCCGGTCAACGAGTAATCAAGGGCTGTATGACGTCTTTCGCCTGTTTCTTGACCTGCTTGGCCGTCTTCTTTTCCTTTTTAGTCAGGACGGCATCCTTCTTCGCTTCCTTGGTCCCGTGTCTTTCCTTGCCCATGCTTCCGCTCCTTGCAGTGCGTATCCTGGTGATACGCGGTTAGTGTCACAGCGCCAAGCCTAGCCGGAAGTCAGCGGCCGGTATGTGGGGAAGCACACATAACTTCGCCGGCAATTCTTGTATGCTGCAAAAGGTAGCTATACGTCCAACACGAGGGAATGAATGCCATCCACATCGATTTGCAACCCGAAGCAGAACCGCATCCTGGGGGCGCTTCCCGCCAACGATTTCGCGCGGATCAATGACGACCTCGAACTGGTTCAGCTCGAACTCGGGCATGTTCTGTACGAGTCCGGCGACAGCCTGAGCTACATTTATTTTCCGGTCACCTGTCTCGCCTCACTGATCTTCACCACCCGCAAGGGCGCCACCGCCGAGCTGGCGATCGTCGGCAACGATGGCCTGGTCGGCACCCCGGCGGTGCTGGGGGGCGACACGACCACCCACCGGGTCGTCGTGCAGAGTGCCGGCGCAGCCTACCGGGCCAGGGTCGAGGTGATCCGCTGGGAACTGGATCAGGGGGGTGAGTTTCAGCATCTTGCGCTGCGCTTCACCCAGGCCCTGATGACGCAAATGGCGCAGAGCATCGTCTGCAACCGTCACCACTCGGTCGACCAGCAGTTGTGCCGCTGGCTTTTGCTCAGCCTTGACCGGCTCCCCGGCAACCAGCTCGACATGACGCAGGAACTGATCGCCAACATGCTCGGCGTACGCCGCGAAGCGGTGACCGAGGCGGCCGGCAAACTGCAGGCCGCCGGCCTGATCCAGTACAGCCGCGGCCACATCACCGCCCTCGACCGTCCCGGCATCGAAGCCCGGAGCTGCGAATGCTATGCCACTGTGAAGGTCGAATATGACCGGATCTTCCTGATGCAGCCGGTGCTGCGGTTGGTCAATCGGGCACGCCCCAACCCGGTAACGCTGCGCAAGCGCGCCGAAGCCCGCTTGCAGCAGACAGATGTCAGGGTGCCGACAACGGCATGGGACAAAGAACAACTGGTGCATGAATTGCAGGTTCACCAGATCGAGCTTGAAATGCACAACGAGGAACTCCGCCACGCCTACGAGGAAGCAGATGCCTTGCGCGCACGCTATGCGGACATCTACGATTTCGCGCCCGTGGCCTACTTCACCCTCGATCCGCTGGGCGTCATTCTCGACACGAATCTCGCCGGCGCCATCCTTCTGGGGATCAAGGGTACACAGAGAGCCCGCTATCGCTTCGCTGCTTTTGTCAGTGCCGACACCCTGGATATCTTCAATCGATTTTTTGACGAAATGCTCAATGCGAAGCGTAAAACGGCCTGCGAATTAACACTGTCGGCAAACGAGCAGCGCCCGGAAATCAAGGTAACAATCCTGGCGGTTCTCGACGAAACCGGAGGAGAGTGCCGCATGGTCGTCATGGACAGCAGCGCTGCATCCGTCCTGATCGAGCCGATCTGCCCGATCATCAAATAGCGAGAGGAAGAGCCCTGTCATGCTTGTCACCTTCAAATCGGCCGCCAGCGGCAACCTCGTCATGCTCGAAAAGAACGGCAGGGAGATATTGGCCCTGCTCGGCAAGGACCCCGAAGAGGCGCGCGGCATCGTAACCGCCGAGCAATTGCCCGGTGCAATCGCCGCGCTGCGGACGGCCATTGCAGCCGACAAGGCGAGGCAGGCCGGGCAAGCGGCCGACGAAAATGACGCGGAAACCGGGGTCGACCGCAAGATCAACCTGTCCCAGCGCGCCCTGCCGCTGCTCGAGATGCTTGAACGCTCGCTGCAGGAACGCGAACCGGTAACCTGGGGCGTGTGAACCGCAAATGACGCCCGAAGCAGGCCATGTGCCTTCCGCCACGGTGTTCGCTGACGCCGAAGCCGCAACGCACGACATGGCGTTCCCGATCGTCGGCATCGGGGCGTCGGCGGGCGGACTGGAAGCGCTGGAACAATTGCTCGCGGGCGTCCCGGCAGACAGCGGCATCGCCTTTGTCATCATTCAGCACCTCGACCCCAATCGCCCCGGCATGCTCCCGGAACTGCTGCAGCGTGCCACGAAGATGGCCGTGAAGCAGGCGGCAAACCGGATGCGGATCAAGCCCGATTGCGTCTATGTCATTCCGCCCGACAAGGACATCTCGATCCTGCACGGCGCACTTTACCTGCTCGAGATGACGACCCGGCACGGGCTGCACCTGCCGATCGACACATTCCTCGCCAGCCTGGCCGAAGACCGGGGCGAACAGGCGATCGGCGTCATCCTGTCCGGCATGGGTTCGGATGGAACGGCCGGCCTCGCGGCGATCCGCAAGCGTGGCGGCCTGGCCCTGGTGCAGACGCCGGAAACCGCCAGGTTCGATGCCATGCCGCGCAGCGCGATCGATGCCGGGCTCGCCGACATCGTCGCGGAGGCCGGCGCAATGCCCAGGTTGATCCTTGGCCGGAAAAAGCACCATCCGCTGCTTGCCGAGGTGCCGGTCGTACCGGAAAGCCCGGCCGGGAATTCTGCCTTCGAGAAGGTCTGCATCCTTTTACGTGCGCAAACCGGGCATGACTTTTCCCTCTACAAGAAGAGCACCCTCTATCGGCGGATCGAGCGCCGCATCGCCATCCATCAGCTCGCCGGCATTGCCGACTACGCAATTTTCCTGCAGTCCAACCCCCAGGAAATCGATCTGCTGTTCAAGGAGCTGCTGATCGGCGTCACCCAGTTTTTCCGCGATCCGGCCGCCTGGGCCTGGCTGCAGGAACACGTATTGCCCGCGATGATCCGCGCAAACCCGCCCGGCAATGTGCTGCGCGCCTGGGTCGCCGGCTGCTCCAGCGGCGAGGAAGCGTATTCGCTGGCCATCGCCTTCCAGGAAGCCGTTGACCGGATCAAGCCGAAGGAACGGGTCGAACTTCACATTTTCGCCACCGACCTCGACCCAGATGCCATTGCCCGGGCCCGCCAGGGGCTCTATCCGGCAAGCATTGCCGGCGATGTCTCGGCGGAGCGCCTGGCCCGCTTCTTCAGGGAGGATGTCGGCAAGTACCGGGTCAGCCAGAATATCCGCCAGATGGTGGTATTCGCGCCGCACAATGTCACGATGGACCCGCCGTTCACCCGGCTGGACATCCTCACCTGCCGGAACCTGATGATCTATCTGGGTCCGGCACTGCAAAAGAAGCTGGTGCCACTGTTCCACTACAGCCTGAAGCCCGACGGCATCCTTTTTCTGGGCAGTGCCGAGAGCATCGGCGGCTTTGGCGAGCTTTTTTCGCCGTGCGATGCCAAGGCCCGCATCTACCGCCGGGAGCCGCTTGTGTCCAGGCCGTTGGATATAGAATTTCCGACTCGCCTCCCCCCACAGCCAGTCAACACCAGCACAAGCCTGACCCCGACCATGCCGACCGCCAATCTGCAGACCATTGCCGACCAACTGCTCCTGCAGAAATTCGCGCCCGCCGCCGTGCTGACCAATGCCGAGGGCGACGTGATCTTCATCAACGGGCGCACCGGAAAATACCTGGAACCCGCTGCCGGCAAGGCGAACTGGAATATCCACGCGATGGCGCGCGCGGGCTTGCGCGAAGAACTGATCGTCGCGCTGCCCAAGGCGCTGCGCTCCGCGGAGGCAGTCGTCATCCACGACCTGAAAGTCGGCGGCAACGGCGAGACACGCACCATCAATCTGACCGTCTATCCGGTCCGCGAGCCTGCCCTGCTACAGGGCATGGCGATGATCGTTTTCGAGGAGGTGGCGCCAGCCAGGCCCGAGCGCAAACGCCGCACCGCCAGGCAGGCCACCGATGCGCGTGTCCTCGAACTTGAAGCGGCGCTGCAGAAGGCAAGGGAAGAGACCCAAAGCATTCGCGAGGCAATGCAGACCTCGCATGAGGAACTCAAATCGGCGAACGAGGAACTGCAATCGACCAACGAGGAATTGCAGTCGACCAACGAGGAACTGACCACCTCGAAGGAGGAAATGCAGTCACTCAACGAAGAATTGCAGATGGTCAACGCCGAACTGCAGTCGAAGGTCGATGAATTGTCGGCCACCAGCAGTGACATGAAGAACCTGATGGACAGTACCGACATCGCCACCGTCTTCCTCGACAACGCCCTGCACGTGCGGCGCTTTACCAGCCAGGCGACGCATATCTTCAAGCTGATTCCCGGCGATGTCGGCCGCCCGCTGTCGGATATCGTCCATGACCTCGACTACCCCGATTTGCAGGACGATGCGCAGGAAGTGCTGCGCACGCTGGTCTTCTCGGAAAAGCAGATCCCCAGTCGGGATGCCGGCTGGTACATCGTGCGGATCATGCCCTACCGCACGCTGGAAAACGTGATCGACGGCGTGGTGATCACCTTCATCGACATCAGCGAGGCCAAACACCTCGAGGCCGAATTGCGCGCGGCGCGGGCGGGCGGCCCGGGATCATGAGCCAGGCATGGTCAGGGTGACCACCACCTTATGGTCCCCCTGGTCATCGACCAGAGGAATCACCCCGTCGCTGCGCGCCACGCCATCGACAATCAGGCTGCCCGCACCGTCCTCTAGCAGGGTGACCGCGATGTGATAGACCGTCGCCCGGTAGCGGTAAGTCATCGTGAACCCCGGCCAGTCCGCCGGCAGACAGGGCGCACAATGCAACCGCTCCCCTTCCAGTCGCAGTCCGAGCAGCGATTCGAGCAGTAGCCGGTACATCCAGCCGGCCGATCCGGTGTACCACGACCAGCCAGCGCGGCCGGTATGCGGCGCCAGCGCGTAGACGTCGGCGGCAAGCACGTAAGGTTCGGCTTTGTAGGTTGCGAGCGCCATGGCCGACAGCGCATGGTTGACCGGGTTGATCATGCGCGTCAGTTCCCAGGCGCGCTTGCCGTCGCCCAGCGCGGCAAAGGCCATCGCCGCCCAGATCGCGCCGTGGGTGTACTGCCCCCCGTTCTCGCGCACCCCCGGCACGTAGCCGCGGATGTAGCCGGGGTCGAGCGGCGATTTGTCGAACGGGGGATCGAGCAACTGGACGAGTCCGTCCTTGCGCCGCACCAGTCGCTCATCGACCGCCTGCATGGCGAGGCGCGCGCGATTTGGATCGGCCGCCCCTGACAGCACGGACCAGCTCTGCGAGATCGAGTCGATCCGGCATTCGTCGCCGCTTGCGGTGCCGAGCGGCGTGCCGTCGTCGAAATAGGCACGGCGATACCAGGCGCCATCCCAGCCGTGCGTCTCCAGCGCCTGATGCAGGCGTACGCCCTCGGCGCGGCAGAATTCGGCGAACGCTGCATCGCCATGCGCCACCGCCAGTGCGCTGAAGCGCTTGAGCACGTCGCAGAGGAAGAAGCCCAGCCAGACGCTTTCTCCCTTGCCCAGTATGCCCACCCGATCCATGCCGTCGTTCCAGTCCCCGGAACCGATCAGCGGCAGACCGTGGACGCCGAAGCGCAGACCGTGGCGGATGGCACGCACACAATGCTCGTAGAGGCTGGCAGTCTCGGCCGAGCGCCCCGGCAGGTCATAGTAGGAGTCGTCCTCCGCGTTGACCGGCCGGCCTTCGAGGAACTGGACCGTTTCGTCCAGCACGGCGCTGTCCCCGGTGCCGACGACATAGCGGCAGACCGCCAGCGGCAGCCACAGGTAGTCGTCGGAACAGCGCGTGCGAACACCGCGCCCCGAGGGCGGATGCCACCAGTGCTGGACATCGCCTTCCTGAAACTGGCGGCTGGCGCACAGCAGCAGATGTTCGCGGACCAGCCCCGGCTCGGCATGGATCAGCGCCATCGAGTCCTGCAACTGGTCACGGAAGCCGAAGGCGCCGCCCGACTGGTAATAGCCGCTGCGCGCCCAGATCCGGCAGGCCAGCGTCTGATAGACCAGCCAGCCATTGGCCAGCACATTGACCGCCGGGTCGGGTGTCGCCACCTGCACGGCACCGAGCGTCTGCGCCCACTGCCGGCGCACCGCTGCGAGTGCGTCGCGGGCCGCCATGGCGCCGCGAAAACGCTGGACCAGTTGCCCGGCTTCGCCGGCATTGCGCCCGACGCCAAGGCGGAAGACGATTTCGCGCTCCTCCCCGTCGGCGAGTTCGAAAGCGACCTGGAGCGCAGCACAGGGGTCGAGTCCGGCGCCGACCTTGCCGGAAAGACGGGCACGCCGCATGGCGGCCGGATCCTGCAGGGTGCCGTTGCGCCCGATGAATTCCGCCCGGTCGCCACTCACCGTGCGCGTCGGATCGTCGACATCGAAGAACGCAACGCGTCCGGCAAATTCCGTGCTGTAGGGATTGCGCGCAAAGAGCGCACCGCTGCCGGGAGCGACTTCGCTGCTGACATGCATGGCCGTCCTGGCGCGCAGGTCGCCGAGCACCCACTCGACATAGCCGGTCGCCGAGAGCTGCCGCGGTCGACCCGATTTATTGTGCAATTTCAGAACCGAGAACTTGATCGCGGCGTCGCTAGCCACATAGACCGTCAGCTCCGAACAGATGCCGCCCGTACAGGTCTCGAAGACGCTGTAGCCGAAACCATGGCGGATCACATAGGGCATCGCCGCCCGTACCGGCAGCGGGGTCGGCGACCAGACGTGGCCGGTCTCTTCGTCGCGCAGGTAGAGCGCTTCGCCGCTGCCATCGCTGACCGGATCGTTGTGCCACGGGGTCAGGCGGAACTCGTGGGCATTTTCGCTCCAGGAATAGGCGGCGCCGCTCTCCGAGATGACCGTCCCGAAATGCGGATTGGCCAGCACATTCGCCCACGGCGCTGGTGTCGTCTGGCCGGAACCAAGCGTGGTGACATATTCGGAACCGTCGGCAGCAAACCCGCCGAGTCCGTTGAACAACTGCAGACCGACGCCCGGGGGGACGGCGACCGGCGGTACTTCTGGCCGGTAGCGACGGGTCGGGACCAGGCGCGGCACGCGCGTTTCGCTGAGGCTGCGCCGGTCGAGCTGTTCGACCAGGGTTCCCCGGTTATCGACGATGACGGCACGTGCCACCGACTGGAGCAGGATGCGGTCTTCGCTCGATATCTGCTCGGCCAGCCGCACGAAAATGCCACCCGGCCGGTCGATCACGCTGGCCTCGATGCCCGAGGCAATCAGCCCCATGATCTGTTCCTGCAAGCGCTGCCGGTAGCCGGCGTGATCCTCGTTCCAGATCACCAGGTCAACGGCCAGCCCCTTCAGGCGCCAGTAGGCGTGGGCCTGGACGAGCTGGCGCACGAGATCCAAATTGGCCGCATCACCGATCTGCAACAGAACTATGGGCAGGTCGCCGGAGATGGCATACCCCCAGAGCCCGGACTGACCGCGCCGGTTCTTGACGAGGACTGCGGCATCGGCGCGCAGCAGGGCATGGGCATGGATGACCGCCCCGGCCAGGCGCGCATATAGCTGCGCGTCGGCCTCCGTCGCGTTGAGCTGGCGCAATACGACCTGGCTGTGGGTCCAGGTGAGCTCAAATACGCGGTCGGCCAGATGCCGGTCCTGATATTTTTCGATCAGGGCCAGGGCCAGGTCGCGGGTTCCGGCAATGCCGTTCACCAGGTCGATGGTCACCGACTGCTCGGGTTCCAGCACGATGCGCCGGCGGATTGCCGCCACCGGGTCAAGCACCGACCCCTCGGCCCCGCCCAACACGGTGCTCTCCTCCAGCGCCTGCGGGTTGACGATGCTGCGGGTACGGCCGAGGAAGGCCAGGCGGTCCGTTTCATAGGAAACCGTGCCGTTGGCCGCGCCGTGCACCGCCATCAGGTGCAGCATGGTAGGCGCCGGTTCGCCGGGCGAACGCGGTCGGCGGGTACACAGGATGGCGTGCCGCTCGCGCAAGATCTCGGTCTGCATGAACAGGTTGCTGAAGGCCGGATGCAGGTCGTCTGCCGCCGCCGGCGCCAGCACGACTTCGGCGTAGCTGGTAACCTCGATTTCCCGGCGCTGCCGCGAGCGGTTGGTGATCCGCGTCCGGCGCAATTCGATATCGTCTTCCGGCGAGACGACGATCTCGGTATAGGTCTCGATCTCCCCATCCCCGCTACCCGGTATGCTGCCCAGCGAATCGCGGCGGCGGAACTCGGCGCGCCCTTCGGAGAAGATGGCCTCGTAGTGATCGGCGCGCCTGAGCGTGGGCTGGAAGGCGGTCGACCAGACGGTCCCGCTCGCCACTTCACGGATGTAGCAGAAGCTGCCCCAGTTGTCGCGCAAGCCGTCCTCGCGCCAGCGCGTCACGGCGAGATCGTTCCAGCGGCTGTAGCCACCCCCGGCGTTGGTGACCATGACGTGGTAGCGGCCGTTCGACAGCAACTGGACTTCCGGTATCGGGGTGTCCGGGGTGGTGAAGACGCGGATCGGCATTTCAGCGGCCGCTTCGGTCGACCGCGCTTCGGCCAGTTCGGCGGTGTGCGAAAACAGCGTCGTGACCTTGGGGATGCGTTCCTGCAGCAGCAGCATCACCGCCTGGAACAGACGGTCGGCCGCGAAGCGGCGCTGCATCGGCTGGTCGAGGAGCAACCAGGCCAGCGCCAGCAGGCTCATGCCCTGATGGTGGGCCATGAAGGAGCGCACCACCGCATGTGTCTGGCCGCGCCGCTGGCGGGCCGGCGTGTAGTCGATGGCCTCGAAGAAGCCGTATTTCCCGACAAATCCGTCTTCGGCCATGCGCTGCATATTCAGGCAGGCCGCTTCGGGCGCCACCATCAGGGCCAGCGCCGAGGCATAGGGCGCGATCACCAGATCCTCGGCCAGCCCGCGCTTGAGCCCCAGCCCCGGCACGCCGAAGGCGCGGTACTGGTAGTTGAGATGGACATCGACCGTGTTGTAGCCGGATTCGGATACCCCCCACGGCACGCCGCGCTGCTTGCCGTACTCGATCTGGCGGGCGACCGCCGCCTTGCAGGTCTGGTCGAGCAGCGTGTTGTCGTAGTTCGGCATGACCAGCATCGGCATCAGGTACTCGAACATCGAGCCGCTCCACGACAGCAAGGCCGGCTCGCCGCCCGTCCCGGTGAGCAGACGGCCGAGCGAGAACCAGCTCTCCTGCGGCAGCTGCCCCTGGGCGATGGCGACGAAACTGCACAGGCGTGCCTCGGAGGCCAGCAGATCGTAAAAGCTGGCATCCACCCGGCGCTCGGTGACGTTATAGCCGATGGTCAGCAGATGGCGCGCCTTGTCGAACAAGAACCCGTAGTCCATCTCGGCCAGTTCGCCGCAGGCTCGTGCCAGGTCATCTATACGCCCGATCCGGCGCGCGCCTTCGTTGCTGCCCGCAACAATGAGCCGGCGCAGTTCGGCCAGCCATTCGCACTGTTCCGGAGTCATCGTCGCCGCCAGCTGCAGGTCGATCGCCTGGCATAGATCGGTCTCCAGATGCACCAGTCCGCGCAGGGTCGGCACGGCCAGGCCGGCAGCTTTCTGTGCCAGAGCCTCGAGGCCGGGCGGTGCCGTCCGGAGGGTCAGCCACGGCGCCAGCTGCTCCAGTTCCGCGAAGGCGTCATCGAGCTGGCGGGCGAGCGCCAGCGCCCAATCGTTGGCCTCGCTTTCGGGCAGGGTTTCGTCCCGGTGCTTGAGTTGGGGGGCAGACAAGGCAAGCAGCTCGCCACTGCCGGCGAGGAGCCGCAGAAGAACCAGACGCATCGCCGACAGCGATTGCGGCGGGGCCGCCGCAGCGTCTTCGAGAATCTTGCGAAAGGCAGCCAGGGCACCGGCCGCTGCCGCATCGGCGCTCTCGCCAAGCAAGCCGAGCGTGTCGCCGAGGCCGCCAAACAGCCGGGGCGTCAGCAGCGCCTCGTCGGCCAGGCCGAGCAGCCCGCCGCGCAAGGTGAGCAGGTGCCCGGCCAGGTTGCCGCTATCGACGGTCGATACGTAGAGCACCGGCAGCGGCTGCAGGGTCTGCGTGTCGTACCAGTTGTAGAAATGCCCGCGGTAGCGCGCCAGCCCGGCCATCGTGTGCAGGGTCCTGGCGGTGCGCTCGACCAGTTGCCCGGTCGCGATGTAGCCGAAATCATATGCCGTCAGATTGGCCAGCAAGGCCAGCCCCATGTTGGTCGGCGAGGTGCGGTGGGCGATCGCGGCAATACGGTATTCCTGATAGTTGTCAGGCGCCAGCCAGTGGTCTTCCGGACCGACGAAACGCTCGAAGAAACCCCAGGTCCGCCGCGCAATCCGGCGCAGGAACATGCGTTGCTCATCGCTCAGGCTGGCCTTGTGCACAGCCAGCGGGCGGCTGACCCACCAGGCGATCAGAGGCGAGAACAGCCAGAGCAGCAGGAACGGTCCGGCGACCGCCAGCAGCGCCGGATTCTCCAGCAGGAGATGGAGCGCCACCGCCACGGCAATCAGCGGCCCGATCCACATCGCCCGCAGACATGCGGCGAGTTCGCTGCGGCCGCGCCCGGCCAGCTGGCGCTCGACCTCGCTCGACGGGTTCCATTCCAGCAAGTGCCGGTGCGAGACCAGCAGCCGCCAGGCCGTGCGGGCAACCGCATCGAGACTGAAAAACGCCTCGTATGGCAGACAGGCCAGCTCGAACCCGACCTGCCTGAAGTGCCTGTAGAGCGAGCCGGCCACGGCAGAGAAATGTTGCCTGAACAGCAGTTCATCGGGCTTGCGGCAGACATCGAAAAGCGCTGAAAAGAGCGGCGGAACGATGAGAATGCCGAGCACCGACAAGGTCCACCAGCCGGCCGGCGCAAGGACAGTCCAGCCGAGCAGCAGGAGCAGCGTCAGCGCCACCGGGACGAGACTGCGCCGCAGGTTGTCGATCAGTTTCCACTGCGACAGCGGCGACAGCGGGTTCGGGTGCCGGCAGCTGTCCTCGCCCGGTACGCGCCGCCACAGCCAGCCGGCCAGTTGCCAGTCGCCACGCATCCAGCGGTGCCGGCGCAGCACATCGGCGCGGTAGCTTGCCGGACAGTCCTCGTACAGTTGCACGTCACTCAACAGGCCGGCGCGGGCGTAGCAGCCTTCGAGCAAGTCGTGGCTGAGGATGCGGTTTTCCGGGAAACAGCCGCCAAGGGCGCGCTCGAAGGCGTCGACGTCGTAGATCCCCTTGCCGATGAACGAACCTTCGCCGAACACGTCCTGATAGACATCCGATACCACGCGGGTATAGGGATCGATGCCGGGTTCGCCGCCATAGAGCCGCGCCAGGCGCGAGCGATTGGTACCCGGGAGGCTGACCGCAACCCGTGGCTGCAGGATGCCGTAGCCGCTGACGACCCGGCGCTGTGCTTCGTCGAAGCGCGGGCGGTTCAGCGGATGGGCCATGGCCCCGACGAACTGGCGGGCGGCATCGCGCGGCAACTGCGTATCGGTATCGAGCGTAATGACGTACCTGACCCCGGCCAGGGCTGCCGTATTGCCGACAACCAGCGCAAAGCCTTCGCTGGCCCCGGTGCGCAGCAAGGCGTTCAATTCGGCCAGCTTGCCGCGCTTGCGCTCATGCCCCATCCAGACGCGCTCCTGCGGATTCCAGCGGCGCGGCCGATGGAAGAGGAAAAAGATGTCTGCTGCGGTCGACGTCGATTCAAGGGCATATTTCGCGTTGAGTTCGCCGATTCTTTCGCCGGCGAGTTTCATCAAGGCGGCATCCTCGGGCAGCGATGCCTGGCTCGCATCGAGAAAATCGCTAAGCAGGGCAAAGTGCAGGTGGGTATCGCGATTCGCCAGAAAACGCACCTCCAGTGCCTCGACCAGCGCCTCGACCCCGGCCACGCTGCTCAGCATGGTCGGCACCACCACCAATGTCCGCGATGTTTCCGGAATGCCATCGGAGAAATCCATTTTCGGCAAGGCGCGCGCGGTGGCGAGCAGGCTGGCCAGCCAGTTGACCAGGGCCACGCCCAACTGACTGGTCGCCAGCAGTGCGACCAGTCCAAGCGGAATCATCACCCACAGTGGCAATCCCGCAACAAGTGCGCGTTGCACAAGGCTCCCGCCGAGAATCCCGGAAATCATCGCGATGGCGCCGAGGTAGATCAGCAGCGGAAACCGGTTCGCCGCGTGGCACAGCCGGTCGCTTGTCGAATAGGCCACTTCAGCCGCCCTTTCGAGCGCCGGCCGCCCCTCGCCGATCAGGTAGAAGCCGACGTGTCCAAGATGTACCTCCGCCCCCGCCAATGCCCCGGCACGGGCCAGTTCGACCGCCTTGCGCGCCAGCGCACCTTCGGCCAGACGCCCCTTGCGGGCGATTTCTTCGGCGGCGTGGCGGTAGCGGTCGCGCGTGGCAAAGTCCATCCGGCCATACACGCCACCGGGATCCTCGAGCAGGGTCTGTTCAACGACACTCTGGGTCTCGACAAACGTCTGCCAGTCCATCGCACCGAGAATACGCAGGCTGCCGATGCTGTTGCTGATCGTCACCTGATCGGCGGCCTGCAACTGGTTCTCGGCCTGAACCATCTGCGCGATGGTCAGGCCGGATTCAGCAAGGTGCTGCTCGACCCAGGTCAGCGGCAGGGCCAGCGCCGGCCCCCGCCCCTGCAGGCGACGCACAAGTTCGGCGACGAAGGCGCTGACCATCGGCGGCTGCGAACGCGCCATGTCGGCGA
>ERZ724516.1058-NODE-1058-length-16337-cov-7.369365_pt1 | contig 16337 bp, 15 predicted proteins | sample MGYA00376049_ERZ724516 | MGnify/ENA primary metagenome ERZ724516 (study PRJEB28724, sample SAMN07190886) | activated sludge metagenome | isolation source: activated sludge of sewage treatment plant in Hong Hong | place: USA: Christiansburg, Virginia | collected... | reverse complement strand
CAAAGCGTCCTTCTAACTTCTAACTTCTACCTTTATAAAAATGCAAATAGGCAATTACACCATATCCTCCACCTCCCCCGTCTTCATAATAGCTGAGCTATCCGCCAATCACAACGGTAGCCTGGACACAGCTATTGAAACTATCCGTGCCGCAAAACGAGCCGGTGCGGACGCAATTAAATTTCAGACTTACACAGCTGATACCATCACAATTGATTCAAAGAAGAATGACTTTTTGATCAAAGGCACCATCTGGGAAGGACGTAATTTACACAGTTTGTATTCGGAAGCATTTACACCTTGGGAGTGGCACGAACAATTGTTCGCCGTGGCCAAAGAAGAAGGATTAGAATGTTTTTCATCGCCATTTGACCCAACAGCTGTTGAATTATTAGAAAGTCTGAATGTTCCGGCATACAAAATAGCATCCTTTGAAATAACAGACATTCCATTGATAGAATTGGTGGCATCCAAAGGAAAGCCCATCATCATTTCCACAGGCATCGCAGAACTTGAAGACATCGAACTTGCCATCGACGCTTGTGAGCGCATGGGCAATGAAAACATCGCTATATTAAAATGCACCTCCTCCTATCCTGCTCCCATCGAAGAGGCAAATATGATCATGGTAAAAGATTTCGCTGAACGATTTAATATGATTGTCGGATTGTCGGATCACACCATCGGAAGCACTGCACCTGTGGTCGCCACTTGTTTTGGAGCTAAAATAATTGAAAAGCACTTCATCCTCGACCGTTCCATCGGTGGTCCTGACTCATCCTTCTCCATGAATGAAGCAGAATTCACAGAGATGGTAAAAGCAGTCCGGGAAGCTGAAAAGGCAATAGGGAAAGTTGATTATAACCTGACTGATAAGCAGAAAAAAGGGAAGGATTTTAGTCGATCGCTTTATATAGTAGAGAATATTGCTGAGGGTGAAGTTTTAACTGAGAAGAATATCCGTTCGATCAGACCGGGATTTGGATTGCATCCGAAGTTTTTTAAAGAAGTGTTGGGAAAGAAAGTGAAGAGGAATATTGAAAAAGGGGAGAGATTAAGTTTGGAAGATTTGGAATAGAAGGGGTGAGAAGGTGAAGAAGTGAGGAGGTGAGAAGGGAGGTCAAAAGCATATTTTTGTTATTTATTATAGGGTTTGGTGAATAATGTTTAATTTAGTGTTTTTGATCACCAAATTTTAATTAAAATGAAAATTTCATCCCACAAAGACCTCGTGGTCTGGCAAGTTTCTATGGATTTAGTTACCAGCATTTACGAAATCACAAAATGTTTACCTTTAGATGAGAAATATGGACTTTCCTCACAAATGAGAAGATGCGCCATATCTATTCCGTCTAATATAGCAGAAGGGGCAGCCAGGCAAAGTGGTCCTGAATTTAAAAGGTTTCTTTTTTATTCCCTTGGATCCTGCGCAGAACTGGAAACCCAATATATTTTATCAAATAGAATCGGATATATAAAAGAAGATCCTGAGATGTTCAGAAAATTGAATCATATCAAAAGTATGTTATCAGGATTAATAAAAAAACTTGTTTAACTCCTCATCACCTTCTCACCTTCTCACATTCTCACTCCATTAATATTAAAACATTGAATAATAAACAAAACCATGCGGCTCTCCACATGTCCCCCTTTGGAGGGGGCCAAGGGGGTGGACTCCTTCTCACTTTCTCACCCTCTCACTTTCTAACCTCTTAAAAAAAATGAAAGGAATAATCCTCGCCGGCGGATCCGGCACACGACTCTACCCCATCACAAAAGCGATCAGCAAACAACTCATGCCGATCTATGACAAACCGATGATCTACTACCCCCTGTCAGTATTGATGATGGCGGGAATAAAAGAGATATTGATCATCACGACACCGGAAGATCAAAGTCAATTTCAAAGGCTGCTTGGAGATGGTTCTGACATAGGTTGCAGATTTGAATATGTAGCACAGGAAGTGCCAAATGGACTTGCTCAGGCTTTTGTGTTGGGTGCAGAATTTATTGGAAATGATAGAGTTGCCCTAGTACTTGGAGATAATATATTCTACGGTGCAGGCCTCGGCGAACAATTAGAAAAACTGAGCAATGTCGAAGGCGGATACGTCTTTGCATATGAAGTTTCAGATCCGGAGCGTTATGGAGTGGTGGAATTTGATGAAAACAAAAAGGCCATCAGCATCGAAGAAAAACCGGCCACTCCAAAATCTAATTATGCTGTTCCCGGGTTATATTTTTATGACAATTCTGTCGTACAAATAGCCAGAGATCTTGCACCTTCTCCCCGTGGAGAATACGAGATCACTGATGTCAACAGAGAATACCTTAAACGAGGTGATCTCAATGTTGCCATTCTGGGACGTGGCACAGCCTGGCTGGACACCGGCACCTTCGATTCCTTACACGATGCTTCAGAATTCATCCGAGTCATTGAAAAACGTCAGGGTTATAAGATCGGTTGTATTGAGGAGATCGCTTTTAGAAAAGGGTTTATCTCGAGAGAACAGTTGAATGATCTCGCAGAATTGTATATAAAAAGTGGGTACGGGGAGTATCTGAAACGAATAAAATAGATATCAGTTGACTCAATTTAGCTAAATATTGACACAGAAATTTTTACTAGAGCAGATTAATATCTTTGATGATAACAATGAATTGCTACCAAGATTTGAATTCCTATTGAATGCAAATAAAAAACCCAAAATACCTGTTGCTTTCGCGCAGACTTATCATGACGATTGTTTTGATGTAATAAATAAAATTTTATATTATGTTTAATTCATTACTATTTATAATAAATCATCCATTAAATAAAGGTCGTAAGATCTCAGCCATTTGGAATTTTATTAAATGGCAAATAACATCTAGATTAATGTCTTATCCAATAGTTTACACATTTACACAAAATTCTAAGCTTATTATGTGGAATGGACTTAGAGGAGCAACTGGCAATCTATATTGTGGTCTGATGGAATTTGAAGACATGGGATTTCTTTTACACTTTTTAAGACCTGATGATTTATTTGTAGATATAGGAGCAAATGTAGGTGTTTATACAATTTTAGCATCTGGAGAAATCGGAGCAAAATCTATTTCTATTGAGCCCATTCCCTCTACTTATTCTTCATTAACTGATAATATTAATATTAATGAATTAAATGATAAAGTTACAGCTTATAATATTGGATTAGGAAAAGAGGATTCTGAACTAAGATTTACATCTACACTTGATACTGTAAACCATGTGGCTATAAAAGATGATTTAAATACAATAATCGTTTCAGTAACATCTTTAGATAAATTATTGGGCGACAAGATGCCTGTTTTAATAAAAATCGATGTTGAAGGTTTTGAAACGGAAGTTATAAATGGATCAAAGACGACTTTGGACAACATAAACCTTAAAGCAATAATTATTGAATTAAATAATTCAGGTGAAAGATATGGATACAAAGATCAAGATATTCATCAAGAATTATTACGAAATGGATTTATACCATTCTACTATGATCCAAAAAAGAAAAAATTATCAAGATTAACTTCTTATGGAACGCATAATACCATTTATTTAAGGGATTTAGATTTTATTAATTCTAGGATTCAATCAAGTCGGAAAATTAAAATAGGTAGATATGAGACCTTAATTTAGAGTCGTTCTGATATTTATTTTTGAATAGTGTTTAATTAAATTTAATGAATTAATATGGAATCTAATCAAGAGGATTTTTCAATAGTTAGTAATAATCTTAATTTAAGAAAACTATTAAGAAAGTATAAAAAACAAATATTATTGGCTGTTATTGGGGGTCTTGTAGCAGCCGGAATTAATTTGTTTTTAACGCTTTCTAAAAAACCTATATATCCAGCAGAATTGACATATATGGTCAATGAAGATGAAGGTTCTCAACTTGGGAATAATATGCTCAGTATGTTAGGTAAGTTCGGCATGGGAGGTAGCACCAAGTTTAATCTAGAGAAGATTGTTTCACTATCTAAATCCGAAAATATCATAAGAAAATCTCTTTTGGCAATGGATTCAATAGACGGAAAAAAGGATTTTTATGCAAACCATTTAATAGACTTATATGACTTGAATAAAGAAAATAAATTAAATGTTAGATATACTCAGACGGACTTTGATAAATTCAATATTCAAGAAAAAAGGATGTTGAAAATAATACATGAATTGTTGGTTGGGAAAGATGGCCTAATGAATACTGAAGTAGATTTAAAGACTGGAATTATGACTCAAACAATTACTACCCTAGATCCAAGACTAAGTGTATCTCTTTCATTAAAGAATTTCGATGAATTAAGCAAGTTTTATATTGAGAAGTCTATAAGTAAAGAAGCTAATTCATATAATGTAATAAAGCGTAGAGTTGATTCACTATATAGGATAATGAATAATAAGGAGTATACAAAAGCAGAAATAGATGACAAGTCTATAGGGGTTTGGCAGGAAGTTCAAAGGACGCCAAGCCGATTATTAGATCGCGATATGCGAATTACATCCCTGATGTATGGTGAAGCTGTAAAAAATATGGAACTAGCCTATTTTTCATTAAAAACGAAAACGCCATTTATTCAAGTTATTGATCAGCCCTATGTCCCGATAAAGGAAATTTTACAAAGTAAAATTAAGGCTATTGCGATAGGCTTTTCCATAGGATTTTTAACAATTCTATTAGCATTAATCTTATTTAGAAGAAGCTAGAGTGATTTCACCAGGTAAATTAATACATGTCTTAAAGTCTAATGTGATTTTTAGAAATTTGGTAAGTATGTCTGTAATACATGGACTGGGTATGGTATTGCCCTTAATTACCTACCCTTATCTAATTAAAGTGATTGGAATTGGGAATTTTGGAAAAATTGGTTTTTTGATTTCAAGTATTATTTTTGCAGGTTTTCTAATAGATTTTGGTTATGCCTACATTGCACCAAAGGAAGTAGCAACGAATAGAAACAATGAAAAGTCACTGTCTGAAGTTTTCTCTAATATTATAATTTCAAAGTTTATTTTACTAATTATTTGTTGTTTATTAGCAATAGTCTCAACGGCCTTTATAGACAAGTATGATATTAGAATGATTCTACTTGGATTGGTGTACCTGGTAGGACTAGCATCAACACCAAATTGGTTTTTCCAAGGTATCGAAAAGATGCATTGGATAACTATTTTTGATGGACTATCAAAAATAATTGCAACTATTTTGGTATTTGTGTTAATAAAGAAACAAAGTGATTCAGTCTTATATCTTCCAATTTTGGGAGTAGGAAGTATACTTTGTAATTTATTAGGATATATTTATATTTTTTCAAATTACAATATAAGAATTTCTATTTCAAAATTTCATGTTTTATTAAATGGTTATAAGAATGGGCTACCCATTTTTGTTGGTTTATTCTCTACTTATTTAATAGCTAATTCGAGTATGATATTATTAGGAATACTGTCTACACCATATTTATTAGGATTATTTGCCATAGCAGATAAAATTGGGCGAATTCCTTGGATATTTTCTAATTTGATGTCTACAGTTATATACCCTAGTGTATGCAGGGATGCTACACTAGGATTAAATCATATTTGGATTATTTTAAGAAAATATATTGGAATTTTATTATTATTTACCGTAGTATTAGTTTTACTTGGGTATTATTTTGCAATTCCAATAATACATATATTCTATAAATCTAATACCGAAGAAATATTACCGGTTTATCTTGCATTACTCATAAATACTTTTTTCATAACTTTAATTATCCCCTTTACATTAATTTTGTTAGCTTATTCTAGGAATAGGATTTATATGCGAATCAACGTATTCATTTCTTTGTTTCAATTTGGAGTTTCTTATTACTTTATAAAATATTATGGGATATTTGGAGCTGGTATTTCTACTTTGATTGCTTATTGTACATTGCTTGTTATTATGATATTTGTTTATTTCGCTGAAAAATCAAAAGGTAATTTACAAACAGTTATATCTTCATGAATTTAGTCTAACGAAGAAAATGGGTTTAAATGAATTATAGTAAAAAAAATAAAATAGTAGTTGTGCAAGTTGGTGCGAGAATGCATTATGCTGTTCCGATAATATTTGAAAAACTTGGAGTTTTAAATTTATTTATTACTGATTTTTATTATAAAAGTAATTTGGGTGTTCTCGACTTTTTCCCAGATGTTTATAATTGGAAGAGACTTTTTACAAGAGTCAATATGAATTTGCCAAAGTCTAAGATATATTCCATAAATTTAATGGGAATTATTTATAGGGTTAAGATGATTATGGCAGTTAAAGGAATGAATAAATATAATAATTTTTTGTGGGCAGCAAAAAGCATAAACAGAATTGCCTTAAGAAGATTAAAATTAGATTCTAATAAATTTGATAGTCTATATTTGTTTAATTCATCAGGACTTGAATTAATGGAATATTATGGAGGAAAGAAAAAACTGATTCTTGAGCAATGCATTGCTATACACAAAATTGAGGTTGAACTTCTTGAAATTGAGAGGAAAAACTTTCCTGAATGGGAATATTGGGAAAGTAATTCTCAGGCTATGTTAGAGTTTATTGAAAGGGAAAAAGAAGAATTAGCGCTTGCTGATATTATTATATGTCCTTCAGAGTTCGTCGAAAAATCAGTAATCAGTTTAAATCCAAGTTACAAAAGTAAGACTAGAGTGGTGCCATATGGAGTTGCGTTAAGTTTAAAAAAATGTAGCCCTAAGATATATTTAGGTAATAGACCACTTAAAATTCTTACAGTTGGAGCTGTTGGTTTGAGAAAGGGAAGTCCTTATATTTTGGAAGCTGCTAAACACTTTGTTGGTAAGGTTGAGTTTACTATAGTTGGAGATTATTCTCAATTATCTAAAGATATTGTGTCTGAATTAAAGGCTTATATTAACCTTGTTGGCCATGTTAGTCGAGATAAAGTTTCTGAATTTTATAAATGTGCAGATGTGTTTTTATTACCCTCCATTTGTGAAGGATCGGCAACAGTAACTTATGAAGCTATGCAATATGGTTTACCTTTGATTGTAACTCCAAACACTGGTTCTGTGGTTAGGAATGGTGAAGAGGGAATTATAATTGAAGCTGGTAATTCTCAATGTTTAGTAGACGCAATAAATATTTTACTAAATTCACCCTATTTGGTTAGTAAGTATTCTTCTAAAGTTATAAATAGAGCGAGCTATGCATCACTAGATTCTTATAGTAAAAGACTTTCAGAGGTATTAAGCGAAGAATAAATAAAGTATGCCTTTGACTCAAGAATTATTTTTGGCCATTGTTTTAAATATCTTAGTTTATCTATTAGGTTTTAAACTGATTAGAAAGGTAGGGGGAGTTAAACTTAACTTGCCTTATACTCTTTCGTTAGTTATGTTTGTTATTTATTATTTTGTAACTCCACTCTATTTTTACTTTCAAGGGAGGAAGACGATATGGGGAGATGAAGAAAATTATTTTGGAGTTGGAGTAGATATTTCAGACTTCTATGGAATTAGTTTAATTTATTATGGAATAGCTAATTTATTATTTATTTGTGGTTATATTTTATTTAAAGAGAAACAGGGCAAAGAAAAGACAATAAGGTCAATAGAAAAAAAATATCTAATAAAAGGAATTCTTTTGTCATTTGGTTTATGTACTTTCCTTGTTATTATAAATTATTTAATTGAAGGGATAAATCCCTTGCAAGTTATATTCGGAGATTCTGAAAATGTTTTATATGGAGAAGGAGGCGCTACAAGCTATTTAAGAAATTTTGCGGACTCATTAATTGCGATAAATATTTGTGCTTTTTATTATAAATTGAAAAATAGATATTTAATCCCTGTGGTTTTAATAAGTATTATTTTATTTTTATTAATGGGCTTCAGATATAGAATTATTTTAGTAGCATTAGGATATTTGTTTTCTTATTTATTTAATGCTGGTCAAAGGATTAATACATTAAAGTTAAGCTTAATTGGGCTTTTTTTTGCTTATGGATTGTTGTTTGTAACTTATAACAGGCATGTTTTTATTAAAGGTGATTGGGAAAAATTATCAGCAAACCCAATTGAATTTGATTATTCTACATTTTTTGAACAAACAAGAGGAATGTTGGATGATATTACTATCATAAAATATTATGAAACTAATCCCTCGGCAAAACATGATTATGGAATTACATTTACATATTTCATTATTCGAGCTATCCCTAGAGCCTTAATAGGCGACAAGATGAAGGATAGTTTTTATCCTTTTCCTGCACAATTAATTATTTATGATGCATATGATGTTCAGTGGGCATGGGGATTAAGTAATACTGGAGAAGCACCGTTACACTTAGCCTATTTTGTAATTGCTGGTGGAATTCCTTTTTTATTTATTGGTTCTTTTTTTGTAGGAATTTTTCTAAGTAGGTTCAAATATAGGTTTCCCGTAGTAACTGATCGAAATAGAATTTTACATATTATAGTGGCATGTGCTTTTTTTCAATGGATTACACGTGGATACTTTCCTGGTGTAGTTGATCATTTGGCATTCATGTTGATTGGATACTATATGATTATAGTTATTTCATTAGGTTTACGTTACTATGAAAAGGAGCAATCAATCAAGCTTCTATAAAGTTAAGCTAAGAGATAGGGAAGTTGTGTTGAATATTAGTAAGTGGAGAAACCCTTTTAAGAATATTAATTAAATTTAACTTTGAATTGTATTTGCTCAGTTAAATTATATTTTAAATTAATTATCGGTTAAGAATATATGAATCATAATATTTTAGTAGAGTATTTCGGATTTCCTGCAACATTGGTACATGGTGATACACTTGTGCTAGATAGGTGGAATTGGATTAAGAAGAAAATTAAGCCTACAAAAAAATCAATAAAAATACTAGATGTAGGTTGCGGTACAGGAGCCTTCACAATTGGCTTGGCTAAGATGGGATATTATACTTTGGGCTTAAGTTGGGATGAAAGAAATCAGAGAACTGCGAGAGAAAGAGCCAAAATATGCAACGCGAAAAAGGCAATTTTTGAAATTCAGGATGTTAGATTTCTTGATGAAAGAAAGGATCTATTTGGAAAATTTGATATAGTACTATGTACTGAGAACATTGAGCATATCCTTAATGATCAAAAACTTATGACTGATATGGCCGCTTGCTTAAAAACAAATGGACGCCTTTTACTTACTACTCCTAATTTCAATTATATACCAATAACAAAAGAGGATAGCGGCCCTTTTGACAACATTGAAACAGGCTGGCATGTAAGAAGAGGATATAAACCTCTAGATTTTGAAAGATTATGTCTTAACTCGGGATTTAAAATAAACAAAATAGACTATTGTAGTGGATTTTTAAGTCAAAAAATTACCTTTTTATGGCGAAATTTTAATAAATTTAATAATATAGTCAGTTTTGGAATTATATTGCCATTGAGAGTTTTGCCACCATTAATCGATAAAACCTTAACTAAAGTTATAAATTATCCTGAATTTTCAATTTGCTTGGATGCAACTAAAATTTAATAGAAAAACAATTATTTTGAAATTAATTTTAATAAATATATTTTTATATGAATAATGTATTTATCAAGCGCGCACAATCTTTTTTAAATAATGCATCAAATATTAATTCTACAGTGGCTTTATTTGAAAAGTTACTATAGATAGGAAGGGAAATATTTCTAATTTTTTTGATCATATGGAATTTATGTTAGTAGAATATATCAAGAAAGGTTTATAATTTGGTAGAATTAATTTATTAAATTTAAAATGTCCAAAAAGGATTAATTTATAACAAGATGAAAAATCAGTTAACTAAAATAGCAAGTTTGGCAAATATAGCTGCCTATAGCCAAGAAAATGCAGCCAATTATATAGATGGAGCGCCGCATATTAAACATAAGTTCTTAAGGGAATTGTATGCTAAAGAATTAATTCAAGTATACAGTAATTCTTTAAAATTCACAAAATTCCCAATAGTGTTAGACATGGGAGCGGGAGAAGGTTCTGTTACCCTTCCGTTTCTAGAGCTTGGAACCCATGTCGTCGCTGTTGATTTATCGGAGTTTCAATTAAAGTCTTTAAGGGAGAAATCTAAGCAATATGGTGACAGACTCGAGATTAGATGTCAGGATATTAACCAAACTTTAAATAAAGTAGATGAAAAGTTTGACATTATAGTAGCTAATTCATTCCTTCATCATTTGCCTGATTATATTGAAATATTGAAAAAGGTATCTGAAAAGCTAAATAATGGCGGTCAGTTTTTCTGTTTTCAAGATCCATTACTTTATAGATCTATGTCGCACGTAAATTTGATATTCAGTAATATTTCATATTATTCATGGAGACTGATGAAAGGGGATCTTTATGATGGATTATCGCGTTACATCCGACGAAAGAGAGGCGTATTTAAGGAAGATTCATATCATGACAATGCAGAATATCATGTAGTCAGAGATGGCGTTGACCAAGATTGTATTAAGAAATTCTTCGAAGATAATGGATTTAGGGTTAAAATAATAAAATATTTTAGTACACAAAACACCTTTTTTCAACGATTAGGCACATTATTAAAAATGGAGAATACTTTCTCAATAATTGCTCAAAAAGACAATAATTCTCTATCAAAAAATGCATAATAATTTATTAAATAGCTAATTAAATGAAACGTATTCTAATATTATATTCTGAAGTAATGGGATATACCAAGGCTTGTATAGATCAACTTGCCTCAGATTTTAATGTTGAAATTTTAATGTTTCAACTTGATAAATTAAAGCTGACCCCCTATGAACCGGATTTTAGACAGAAAAATGTAACATTTTATAATAAGTCTAAGTTCTCGTATTACAAAGTGTTTTTTAAGAAGTGTTTGGATTTTAACCCAACTCTTATTTTTGTTTCTGGATGGATGGATGCAGATTATCTCAGAGTGGCGAAACATTATAAACGAATGGGCTGTAGGGTTGTATCATTTGCAGATAATCAATGGAAAAGTACCTTGAGGCAAAATTTTGCTTCAATTTTTGGTCGGAATTACTTGCATAAGCATTTTACTGACCTTTGGGTAAGCGGAATTAGACAATATGAATTTGCTAAGCGTATGGGATTTAAAGACAAAAGTATAAAATATGGATTTGTCCCGGCAAACTACAACTTATTCAATTCTATTTTTCTAAGGAGGAAATTAATGTTGGAGAATAAAATAATGCCTAAAGAAATTATTTTTGTCGGAAGATTGAATCAAGTAAAAGGACTTGATTTATTTTTAGAAACTTTTATTGGATTTCATGATTTATGGTTGGAATGGAAATTTAAAATAGTTGGTTCTGGGCCCCAAATAGAGCTAATAAACAAATATGTAAATATCTATCCAAATTTAATTTCTCATATAGAATTTTTGGAACCCAATTTATTACAAGAAGAAATTGTTAATTCGGGTGTTTTTGTACTTCCCAGCTTGAATGAACCATGGGGTGTAGTCATTCATGAATTTGCTATTGCTGGATTTCCTATAATATGCTCTGATGCATGTGGAGCCTCTGATGTATTTGTGAGACATGGTTATAACGGTTACACTTTTCAGAAAAACGACAAAGTAAGTTTAAAAATGGTTTTAAAAAAAGTACTTAATCTTCCTAATGAACAATTATGCTTGATGGCTCAAAGATCCCATGATTTGGGAGGTTATTTGACGCCAGAGATGTGGGCCGCTACGGCATATTCATATTAAAAGAGAATTAGATGAGTCAAAAATTGAATCGCTTTATAAATTCTGTTAAACGTTATAGAGAGCTCTCCTATTGAACGGCATTTGGTTCACATAATTATATAATTATAGACAGGAAGACAATACGTAATTTTATCAAAAAATTATATAGAAATGTTAGATAATATTACCACTAATATTCCAAATAATTATGAACTTAGTAAATTGATTCAGAATAAATTTAATGTGGGAAGTGACTGGAATATTGAGCGCTTCACGAAAATAATTGGTATTGTCTATCCTGAGGTAAAAGGATTATAAATTGTTGACTGTGGGTCGTCATGGGGTATAGGAGTTGTCAGTTAAAAATGAAGGGTTGGATGTTAAAAGTTTTGAAGTTTCTCGCCCTAGACCTGATTTTGGTATCATGAAACTTGGATTGGACATTAAAAGTGAAATTGAAGATCTTTTCGAGAGTAATGATATATTCTACATTCTGCGTGTAATTAAACGCATTCCTAATTTATCGCAAATGCTAATTACCGCTGTAAATATTACTAAAATTGGAGGGTTGATCATAAATTTGAGCCTAAATAGCAACAATAACCTTAGACGAGGTATTCCCCAATGATTCCATACCGGGTGGGGTCTGGTTCATCCATATTATTTTACTAAACAATTTTATAAGAACTATTATCAAGACAAACCATATTATATTGGAACTTACTCTTTTAACTATAAAGGCATACGAGAATGGTATGAACTTAAAAACCACTTTATAGATAATTTGACAGGAGGTATGGTAATTTGTATAGTTATTAATTAGAATTTTTATGATGATTTATATATTTCATGCTCTTGCACTTCTTTACACTAGTTTTTTATGTGAAAATAAAACTAATGAATTTTCGTGTACTATAAGAGATGGCAAAATGCAAATTTTAGAACAAAAAAATGGTTTCATGCTATTTGAAGGAAAAGAAAACTTTGATACTTGGCTTCCAGATAGTATTTATAGTGTCGGTGGTAAATCAAGGCACGGTACCAGCGTAATACCTAAAACTACTATTATTCCGGTAAAGAATGGTTTTGATATTGAAATTAATTTTAAAAACAATGGAATAGATACTGCATCAATTGGGGAATTCTTTATAGGTAATTTTAATTTAGATCAGAAAGTATACTATCGTAATACCAATTATACGTTTTATGAAGATACATTTTTTTCTAAGAATAATATTCAATTTGCATCTCCGGGTAGAGTTTATCCATCTACAACTTGTTATTCTCCTGTAACAGTTCTAAGAGACGATAAATATATAGTAGGAGTTACGCTCACATATCCAATTGAAGAATATAAACATACGGCTAATCACATGTTTTTTGGCAATTTTTTTGATAATGCCAAGATTGGCTGGAATATGATAATCCAAATAAATAAGGGTACAAATGGACAGAATTACTATGAATCTGGTGAGTTAGCACCGGGTCAGCGGCGAGTTTATAGACTTCATATACGTGTAGGAAAAGTACAGAATATTGACGAAGATTGGAAGCAGGTTATTCAGCCATATAGGGAGTATTTTGATTCAAAATATAAACAGATATATAAAAAGGACAACAGAGCAGTGATAGGATATGTAGGAGTGAATGAAAGTAAGTTTTCAAAAGAGAACCCATTCGGATATACGAATCGAGATAATGATAAAAATATGGGTTCCCACCCCGTTAGACCAGATAATTATGGATATAAACCATTTGTTGATTATGTTAAAAAATTATCTGTTCAAAAAAGGGTTAAAAGGGTAATGATCTGGACACCGTCGGGGCTTTATCAAAAGCACTTTGAAAAGAATTACCCTTATCAGTTTGCATCGCACTTAGTCACTATTGGAAAGTTAAAAGGACAGCTTTCAAAAAATAGCATTTTGAATGATCCCATTATTAATTTTAAAAGCCTTTCAAATCAAGTGGACGAATTGGGGATGTGGTGGGGGCACGCCGGACAAGTTAGTTATTCATGGGACGATGGAATAATAAATTCTTTTGATGTTAAAAGCATAAAAGATTGGAGAGCTGCATTTAGAGAAGTTGACGCAGCTTCAGCGATGGGAGTTAATTGTCTTGGATTAGATTCATTTAACGAGATGCCAGCTTGGGATCAAATTATTTGGTTAAAAGAAATGAACAGAAGGACAAAAGGTAAAATAAAATATATTTCAGAATTATACTCGTTTGACATTGTACATACGTTGGCAGGTTTTATGTATGCTGAATGGAATGGTAAAAGTCAACATAAGTTGGCGGATTATCTGATCCCAGAAAATGAAAAATGGATGTTGATAATTCAGGATCAACAAGGCAAAAATATTAATAAATATATTCAGCAAATTGTCAAGTGGAATTATGTTCCTTGCATATTAGCATATCTAAATGATGATTTAAAAATTTGATAAATTAGTTATGAACGCAGGGTCAGCCTTTAGAAGTAGAATATTAATCAATTGCTCAAATTTAAAAATTGGTGGTGGGATTCAGGTTGCCCATTCATTTATTGATAAACTTTCTGAGTTTAATGAATATTATTTTATAGTTGTTGTCTCTGATAATTTGAAATTGGAATTTGACAATTCGAACCTGCCTAATAATATTAAGTATATAAACTATAATGTTAAGGCATCTATAATAAATGCAATATTTGGCGTTAATTATTTTCTTGACAAAGTCTTAAGAGATGAAAAGATATCTGCAGTCTTTTCAGTCTTTGGGCCAACCTATTGGAGACCAAAAGTATTTCATTTGGCTGGATATGCAATACCTCATTACGTGTATACGGATTCTCCATTTTTCAAAAATATTACAACTTATTTTAAGTATAAGTTGAAAATTATGAAACTATTCCATCTATTTGATTTTAAATATAATAATTCCTCCATTGTAACTGAAAATATAGATGTAACAAAGAGATTGAAAAATATTTTAGTTAATAAGGAAATATATACAGTGTCAAATTATTATAATCAAGTTTTTGATAATCCTGAGCAGTGGGATAGGACTATATATGTGCCTGAGTTTATGGGATTCACTTTGTTAACTATCTCGGCAAACTATCCGCACAAAAATCTTTTAATTATTAAAAAAGTAGTTCAAAAATTAAAAATTGAATACCCAGAATTCCAATTTAGATTTATTTTAACAATAAATGAGTCTGAATTTTTAAATGAGTCTGATAAGGACATTAAAGATAATATCTTATGCATTGGTAAGATTGCAATAAATCAGTGTCCTGCTTTGTATGATAAATGCAATGCGGTTTTTCTTCCTACCCTGTTAGAATGTTTTTCTGCTACGTATCCGGAAGCTATGAGAATGAGAAAGCCCATATTGACTTCTAATTTAAATTTTGCTTTTGAACTATGTGGAGATGCAGCAATATATTTTAACCCACTTAATGTCGATGAAATAGCACATAAAATATATCAAGTTGCTTATGATAATGACCTAAAAGTTAGGGTAGTGAAAAATGGCATAAAACAGTTAATGATGTTTAATGATTATACTGTAAGAGCTAAGAAATATATTCAAATAGTAACTAATAACATTAATTAATTATTAGGCATGTGCGGAATCGTCGGTATAATAAGTGACAAAGCTTCCAGTCTTATTGAATCATCAGTAAGAATTATTGCTCATCGGGGGCCGGATGACAGTGGAATTTATAGCTTTGAAAATGTCGCATTAGGTCATAGGAGGTTGTCTATTATGGATCTTAGTTCATTAGGTCACCAACCTATGGTGTCCCGAGATGGAAGATACATCATGGTTTATAATGGTGAGATATATAATCATGTCGATCTAAGGAATGAAATCCTTCCTGGTTTTGATTTTGAAAGTACTTCAGATACTGAGACGATATTATATGCTTATATAAAAATTGGCAAAGCACTCTTTCCTAAGCTTAATGGAATTTTTGCACTTGCTATCTTTGATAATCAGACAAAGGAAATTGTATTAGTTAGAGACCAGTTTGGAGTTAAACCCCTGTATTGGTATCAAAAGGATAAGAATCTTTTTTTTGCCTCTGAATTAAAGTCTCTATTGAACTTAGGTATTGATAAAAAACTAGATGTACAAGCACTGAGTCACTATCTTTATTTTTTATATGGCCCGGGTGAGCAGACGCCTTTTTCTTTTGTAAAGAAATTAAAGCCCGGACATATTCTGAGCTTTAAGACTTCAGATTCGGCCGCATATACTTATGAGCAATATTATGATATTACCTTCGATGGAAAGTACACCAATGATTCTGAAGAGGAGATAGCAGAGCAACTTGATGTGCATCTGACCAAGGCCGTTGATAGACAGTTACTGTCTGACGTGCCGGTCGGGTTTTTCCTTTCCGGTGGGTTAGACTCCTCAGCAATGGTGGCTCTGGCAAAAAAACTCCACCCCGATAAAAAACTTAATACCTACACAATAGATACAGGCGGCGGTTTTGACGGTTTCGAAGATGATCTGAAATATGCAAAAATTGTCGCCAAACATTTGAATGTCGAACTGGATATCCTTAAGACAGAGATAGATATCGTTAAAGATTTTGA
>ERZ724516.1056-NODE-1056-length-16342-cov-8.184503_pt1 | contig 16342 bp, 16 predicted proteins | sample MGYA00376049_ERZ724516 | MGnify/ENA primary metagenome ERZ724516 (study PRJEB28724, sample SAMN07190886) | activated sludge metagenome | isolation source: activated sludge of sewage treatment plant in Hong Hong | place: USA: Christiansburg, Virginia | collected... | reverse complement strand
TTGCCCATCGGAGCGCAAATATACTCAAAACCAACTTTCTTATAGAGTTGTTGTGTTGCTTCCATATAAGGCATAGTTTCGAGATAGCATTTTTGATAACTAAAATCCCGTGCACTTTGAAGGCATTTTTGAATCATTTGATGTCCCAACCCTAAACCTCTAGCTTCCGGTAGAAAATACATTTTTTGCAATTCGCAAATTGTTACAGCTTCATTTTCAAGTTGACCTATTCCGGCACCACCGATAATTAAATCTTGGGTTTCTATGACGTAGTAAATTGTTCTGGGTTTCGAGTAAGTTTCAAACATGCAATCGAGTTGCGGATCGGCATAAGCGGTTCCTACTTTCGGCACATTCATATCGATTAAAATCTGTCGAATCACAGCCGCAATTTGAATATTATCTTTTTTTTGAATGGGTCTGATGACAATCGTACGCATGGTAAAAGTAAAGTCTTATTTTTGTGCTGTGAAGATACATGAAAAATATATGAGACGCAGCTTGGAATTAGCAAAAAACGGATTGCCTGCTGCCATGCCGAATCCATCAGTTGGTGCTGTCATTGTTTACCAAGACAGAATTATCGGAGAAGGTTATACTGCTGCTTATGGCGGACCACATGCTGAAGTCAATGCCATTCGTGCGGTAAAAGATCAGTCACTACTGAGCAAAGCTACCTTATATGTTAGTCTAGAACCTTGCAGTCATTTCGGGAAAACGCCACCTTGCTGCGATTTAATTATCAAACACAAAATTCCAACGATTGTTATTGGAACCATCGATACGAATAGTAAAGTTTCGGGAACTGGCATTCAAAAAATCATCGATGCTGAACAAACCGTTCATGTTGGTGTTTTGGAAAAAGAATGTCTCGAATTAAATCGCCGTTTTTTTACTTTTCACAACAAAAAAAGGCCATATATTATTTTGAAATGGGCTGAAAGTCGAGATGGTTTTATAGCACCAACTGAACAATTTCGAAAGAATTTGATGCATCATAAACGAGAGCCCTTTTGGATTTCAAATGTGTTTTCGCGACAACTTGTGCATAAATGGCGCAGCGAAGAACAAGCGATTCTAGTAGGAACAAAAACGGTTATTGATGACAATCCGAAACTGGACGTGCGCGATTGGACTGGCAAAAATCCGATTAAAATTGTTTTGGATCAACACAATCGAATTCCAAAAGAAAATTATATCTTTGAAAATACATCCAAAACCATCGTGCTCACTGCGAACGAAATTGATTACTCAAACAAAGTAGCGAAGCAGGTTGCGGATTTTTTATTTGATAATGAAATCCAATCAGTCATTATTGAAGGCGGAAGACAAACTTTGCAAACATTTATTGACGAAAATCTTTGGGATGAAGCCCGCGTTTTTAGAGGTGCTGCTTGTTTGGAAAACGGTGTTAAAGCACCCGAATTACATTCAAATTGGGTTGTCAAAAAAGCGGTTGCAACCGATGAACTTTTAATTTTTAGAAACCATGATTAACACTATTATATTCGACTTCGGTGATATTTTTGTCAATTTAGAAAAAGAAACTTCTATCAATGAATTTAAGAAGTTAGGTTTAGACGGACCGAACGAAGATTTGATAGCCATGAATGATTTGTTCGAAAGAGGAAAAATTACAGAATTACAATTTATAGAAGGTTTTCAAAAATACATTCCAGAAGCTGACATACTTGATATTCGCAAAGCATGGAATTCTGTAATCGGCGAGTTTCCATTGTACCGTTTAGAATTTTTACAAATGCTTTCCACCAAATACCGCTTATTTTTATTGACCAATACCGATGCCATTCACATCAGCCGTTTCGAGCATATGGCAGGCATGTCTTTCTTTAGTGATTTTTATCAATGCTTCGAAAAAGTGTATTATTCTTTTGAAATGGGCATGCGCAAACCCGAGCCTGAAATCTTCAATTACATTCTCAAAAAACACGATTTATCTCCAAAACGCACTTTGTTTGTTGATGACAAAAAAGAAAACACCGATGCTGCTGCAGCATTAGGCATTCAAGTTTGGAATTTGAAGGTAGGCCAAGAAGACGTAGTGGATTTGTTTGAGAAAAAGATATTGTAAACACTTTTGGAATTCAAAGACACCTACAAAACCATCGCTAATCCTTCTGAAGAAATACTCTTCAAAGAAAAAAACAGCAAATTTTTTGGTTATGCTTTCCCGATAGCTTCGGAAGATCAAGTGAAGCCACTAATTGAACCTTTGCGAAAGAGACATTTCAATGCGGTGCATTTTTGTTATGCGTATCAAATTGGAACAGAGAGAATTACTTTCCGCGCTAATGATGATGGCGAACCTAGCAATAGCGCAGGAATGCCCATTTACGGACAAATTCAATCGCAAGAACTTACCAATGTTTTAATTGTTATCGTTCGATTTTTTGGAGGCACCAAATTGGGCGTTGGCGGCTTGATTACGGCATACAAAACTGCAGCGCAAATGGCACTCGATGCCACATCGATTATAGAAAAAACCATTGATGTCCATTATTTGATTTCTTTCGATTATAAGAATATGAATAAAGTGATGCGGGTCATCAAAGAAAAAAATCTCGAAATCATTACCCAAAAAATGGAAATGAGTTGCGAGATTGAAATTGCTACACGAAAGAAAAATGCCACAATTGTTTTAGATACTTTCGAAAACATGTTTGAAGTGGCAATCCGGTTGAAAGATTGACTACAAATTCATCACGGCTTTAAGGTAATCTGGAGGCACCATTGGGCGCCCTGTTTTCATATCAACAAACACCAAAATAAAATAGGCAGTTGTTAATAACTCATTTTGCTCACTCCAAATTTCACAGTCAAATTCAATCTTCACAGAACTGTGTTTTTTAAATATTGTTTTGATAGTAAGTAGGTCATCATAACGCGCTGGTTTTTTGTAATTTAAAGTCATCGAAACAATAGGCAAACCAATCCCACTTTCTTCCAAGCTTTTGTAGGAAACACCTTTGGCTCTAAGCCATTCTACACGCCCCATCTCGAAAAACGGAATATAACTGCCATGATAAACAACACCCATTTGGTCTGTTTCTGAATAACGAACGCGTACTTGAATTTGATGCTCCATATTGTCTCTTTGTTTAATTTTTTCACTATCTTTCGAACACAAAAAAAAGTGTCTTACAATAATATTTTTAATAAATCAACCCCAATTTTATTTTTTTTTAACGATTTTTGTTCACATATTTGTTACCCCAAAAAGAGAGGAAAAATCGACCGATTTTCTTTGTAAGAGAACCTTTAATAAAAATACAAATTTACTAAATAATATGAGCAAAACTGCGCAATCAGTATGGGAAAATTGTCTGCTTTTCATAAAAGACAATATCCAAGACCAAGCTTACAAAACTTGGTTTGAACCGATTAAGTCTGTTGAGCTAACCGATAATGCATTATACATTCAAGTTCCAAGTAAATTTTTCTACGAATGGCTTGAAGAACATTACGTAAAATTATTAAAAGTAGCCCTTACCAAAGAGTTGGGAAAAAATGCCAAGTTGCTTTACAAGATCAAAATGGAAAACACTTACGGCAACAAACAACCTTTCACAGAACAACTTCCGAGTGCCCATAGAAGCTCTATCAAATCGCAAGAAGTAGATGCGCCTTTCAAAAATTTGAGTCCAGAATTAAAAAATCCTTTTGTAATTCCAGGTATTCGAAATTTAAAAATTGAATCGCAACTCAATGCCAATTACAGTTTTGAAAATTTCCTTGAAGGAGATTCAAATCGCTTGGCACGTTCAGCAGGTATGGCAGTAGCCAACAAACCCGGAGGAACTTCATTCAACCCACTATTAATCTTTGGTGGTGTTGGATTAGGAAAAACCCACTTGGCACATGCTATAGGTGTTGAAATTAAAGACAAATACCCAGAAAAAACCGTGTTGTATATCTCTGCGGAAATTTTCACCCAACAATATATTGATTCTGTTAAGAAAAACAACAGAAACGACTTCATTCATTTTTACCAACTGATCGACGTATTGATTATTGACGATGTTCAATTCTTATCAGGTAAATCAGGAACGCAAGATGTATTTTTCCACATTTTCAATTACTTACACCAAAACGGAAAACAAGTAATTCTGACTTCTGACAAAGCACCTGTTGACATGCAAGACATTGAACAACGTTTGTTGTCAAGATTCAAATGGGGACTTTCAGCAGAACTCCACCAACCTGATTACGAAACAAGAATTTCTATCTTGAAAAACATCTTGTATCGCGATGGTGTAGATATGCCAGAAGAAATTATCGAATATGTTGCACGCAATATCAAATCGAATGTTAGAGAATTAGAAGGTGCAATTATTTCATTGATTGCGCAATCTTCTTTCAACAAAAAAGAAGTGACCATCGAATTGGCCAAACATGTTGTTGAGAAATTTGTAAAAAATGTAAAGCGCGAAATTTCTATCGAATACATTCAGAAAACCGTTTCCGATTATTTTCAATTGGATTTAGAAGTATTGCAATCCAAAACAAGAAAAAGGCACGTGGTTCAAGCGCGTCAATTGGCCATGTTTTTTGCTAAGAAATTCACGAAAGCTTCTTTGGCAAACATCGGTTCTCAAATTGGAGATCGCGATCACGCCACCGTTTTACACGCTTGCAAAACCGTAGACAACTTAGTAGCTACTGACAAACAATTCAAAAAATTTGTGGAAGACATTCACAAAAAATTATCCTTATAGAAAATGCCTGTTAAAGTTTTAATGGTATGCCTTGGAAACATCTGCCGTTCACCATTAGCAGAAGGTTTATTGGCTTCCAAACTTCCTAAAAATACTTTTTTAGTCGACTCAGCTGGAACAGGAAATTGGCATGTTGGCAAACAACCCGACGAACGTTCGATTGCTGTGGCAAAAAAAAATGGCTTGGATATTTCCTATCAAAGAGCAAAACATTTTACAGCTGCAGATTTTGATGCTTACGATTACATTTATGTGATGGACAATACCAATTACAATGATGTCATTGCTTTAGCAAAAAATGAAGATCACAAAAGTAAAGTGAATCTGATACTCAACGAACTTTTTCCAGGTGAAAATGTAGATGTTCCAGATCCTTATTACGGATCGCAATTCGGTTTTGACAGCGTATACCAAATGCTCGACGAAACTTGTGACATCATTGCCAAAAAATTGATTGCAAAACATTCCTAATCTCTTGTCATGAAATCGACTGTTCCAGGAAAGCTCTACCTAATTCCAATTACTTTAGGAGACAATGATCCTTTAGAAGTTTTGCCGTTGACCATCAAACGCACCATCGATTTTATAGACGACTATATCGTAGAAAACGAAAAGACTGCACGAAAATTTATCAAAAGTATTCATCCAGAAAAAGTGCAAGCTTCTTTGCGATTGAGTACACTAAACAAACATACCCAAGTTGCTGAACACAATGCGATGCTACAAGCTTGTATCGAAGGTAGAAATGTGGGCATCATGAGTGAATCTGGTTGTCCTGGTGTTGCGGATCCTGGTGCTGTGATTGTAAAAATTGCTCATGAGAAAGGCATTCAAGTGATTCCGTTGGTTGGACCATCTTCTATCCTACTTGCTTTAATGGCTTCGGGCATGAATGGACAAAGCTTTACTTTTAATGGCTATCTACCGATTGAAAAGTCGGAAAAAAAAACGGCATTGAAACATTTAGAGAAATTGTCTTCAGATAAAAATCAGACACAAATTTTTATCGAAACACCATACAGAAATAACAAATTACTAGAAGATATTGTTCAAGCTTTGCAACCTAGCACGCACCTTTGCATTGCATCTGATATTACTTTACCGACTGAATACATCAAAACTCTAAGGATTCAGGATTGGAAAAAAACCAAAATCGATTTACACAACCGACCAACCATCTTCATTATTCATAAATTTTAGGCATAAAAAAACCCATCTTTCGACAGGTTCACTATTTTGAAATTACCTTGTTACTTCACTTTTGGGTCGTTATCTGCAATGATACCATGGGTTTCATAGCCACCAAAAGCTTTCATATAACTTTTAACAGAAGTTCCGTAATTGTCTTTGCATTTTTTAGCACCATTACTATTGAGGAATTTTTTTACCGAACCAGCGCCACCCAAATGTGCGGCAGCTAAAATACCAGATTCTGTGATTTTAACTCCTGAAATTATTTTTCCTGAGTACTTTTCAATTTCATCTTTAAGCTCCCATTTGTTTTTAGACAAAAGGGCTACAAATGCTTTTTCTTGCAATTTTGGACTGTTCAAAAAAGCCACGCTATCATGAATTCCGATTGTTGCTAATGTTTCAACACCAAATTGGTATTTACCCATATAACCCAGTGAATTGACTTTGTGGTATTTTCCTTGTGATTCTTTGAAAGCGACTGCTTCTTTGAAACCTATGAAAAATTTTCCGGTAAAAGGAACATTGAGATTGGCATAATCCTGCTCTTCTTGAGAAGGAAATAAGTAAGACATTTCTTTTTGATTGCTGGACTGAAACCCATTGTGATTTTGAGAATCTGAAGGTTTGAAACCAGAACTTAAATAAGCAATTATTAAAGTTAAACTACTGTAGAATATCCATTTTTTGAGCATACATTGGTTTTCTTCTCAACCTGTCACGCGAGAAATTTCTGCGGGGCAAATGTACAACAAATAATAAGATATTCACTATCAATCAGTTAAACTTTTCTAAAAGTATAAGTAATGAAATTTGAAATCACCGCGGCTATTGATTTCAAACGTTGGAGCTGGAATTTTGATTGTATTAAAAAGATAAAAAATCGTTTTTAAAACATGTGATTTGGTTTGGATTTTTGTCAAATCGGCATCGAAACTCAAATAATATTGTCTGAATCTTTCCGATTCTGGTAGAAAAACGGTGTTGACCAATTCTTCATTTCCTGTAATCATGCCTTCGGCTCCATAACCGATGGCAATATTGAACCATTTTGGAATTTTAGTCTCTTTAAAAAAAGAATGAAGATTAGCCGAAAGCCAATACGTTTGTCCGTTATAATCCTTTAGCACTTGTTCGTTTAGTGAACTTCCCAAAACATTTGGTCTTGCTGAAGCATAAGGTGTAGTGTGAAAGGAAAATTTAGGAATAATTCGTTGTTCTTTCCAAGCCAATTCTTGTGAAACAAACAAAGCCGTTCCGACAGCATTGCCAGCAACATCGCCCAACGACGCGCCCCAATTAGACGAATAGCCATCCATAACCTCAACCGCTGATAAGAATGCAAATCCCATGGTTGAACCATAAAGCAATTGTTTTTTTCGACTGACGCCACTCCAGGCCAATGCATTTTTTCCTATACTTGCGAGATGATACGAGGAATAAACATGCCCTGCTTTATCCATTTGCAACCATTCGGCATTGTCATTAATAAAATGAAAATCAGATCTTGGATAGTCGGCATACCAAACTTGATTGAGTCCGACCAATACACCAGCAGAAAGTGCTGCTCCAGTAATGGCAACCGTATTTCTTCTCGCTACATTTAATGTATCACTAGGTTTTAAAAACGAATCGAGTTTACCTTGACCAAAAACAGCAGGCAAAACCATCATGGAAAAACATACCGTTAATAATAATTGGCTTGGTTTCAAAATTTATCGTTTTATGCCTTGACTTGAAATCCAAGCTACATACTTTTGGCGGTTGGCTTCGTGTTGCGCTGGAGTAACTGCAAATTCGTGATAGCCAAATCGGATAACACTAGCGCAGAAATAAATGTAGTTGTGTTGCTCCGGATTTAACACCGCATCTAATGCTGTAATGTCAGGCATCGCAATTGGACCTGGCGGCAAGCCTTGATACATATAAGTATTGTAGGGAGAAACGGTTGCCAAATCTTTATTCAATACCCGTTTAATTACTTGGTTAAAATCGTTGGATTGGAGTTTGACCGCATAAATTACCGTTGGATCAGCTTCGAGTTTCATGCCTTTTACCAAGCGGTTGAGATAAACACCTGCTACTTTTGGACGCTCGTCTTTTTTTACCGTTTCTTTATGTACAATCGACGCGAGAATCGAAACTTGAATGGGCGTGAGATTTAGTTTTTTTGCTTTCTCTAAACGCTCATTTGTCCAGAATTTGTTGTATTCTTTGAGCATTTTATTTCGAAACTTCACAGCCGAAGTGTTCCAGAAAAACTCATACGAATTGGGCACGAACATCGACAAAACATTTTGCTTGGTGAATCCGTTTTCGTCTAAAAATTTTTGATCGGTAAAAGCATTCAGCAAACTCAAACTATCGGCTTCAATTTGAGTTCCAATTCTTCCTGCAAAATTCTCAAGACGTTCTTGGTTATTGAAAGCTAAATTAACGGGTACATTAATGCGCAACGCGTTGATAATTTCATTGCTATTCATTCCTTTTTTCAATAAAAACTTACCCGATTTATCCGATCTTTCTGGATAGGATTTCTTTTGCGCTACTTTGTCAAAACGATCCATGTCTTGGATAAACGGACTCACCGTTTGTTTTACCATTTCATAATCAGCGTCGGTTGGAATGTAAACGTAGACTTCTTCTTCAGAAAATTTGGTGTTATCGGAAAAAATATCCCGATACATCATATAGCCGTAGATGATTAAAACCGTGATTAATACTACGGAAAATAGTGCTGCGATTTTTTTAAGGTTCAAAACGTAAATGATTTAAAGTTGATGATTGATTAACTGGAATAAGGCTTCGTCTTTGTATTTTCCGTTGACTAAATTCCACTCTTTTTTGACTCCTATTTTTTGAAATCCAAATGTAGCAAAAAGACTTAAACTCGGTTGATTTTCGGTATTGATATTCGCATACAATTGATGTAAATTTAACTTTTCGAAAGCATATCGAATTAGTAATCCTAATGCTTCTTTACCGATACCCGCATTCCGGTCTTCTTGATTTTGAATTAAAATACCAACACCAGCGCGGTTATTTTTAGGGTCAAAATCGAACAAATCTATGAGTCCGACAGGCGCAAAACTTTCTTTTTTACAAATGGCTAAACGCAATTGCTTGGCTTCGTAAATATCTTGGTGCGCATTTTTTAAATATTGTTTGATTAGAAATCGACTATAAGGTGTTTGTGTGTTGCTGACTTCCCAAATGGATTCATTGTTTTCTACAACATACAAGAACTCTAAATCATGAGGCTCGAGTGCTCGCAAATAAATAGATTCACCTTTAAGTGTTAGCATGTGATTTCTCCTTTAAATACAAAAGTCGCCGGACCTTTTAGAAATACATTGGTATAGCAATTTCCTAGTTTTTCATACGCCACAGCCAACGTGCCACCTTCTACGAGAATCTCAACAGAATTCGCGGTCGTTTTTCCCAAAGCATGCATGGCAATAGCAACAGCTGTAGCGCCAGTTCCGCATGATAGCGTTTCATCTTCAACGCCTCTTTCGTAAGTTCTGATTGCAAAAGTGATATCATCAATTGGTTTTACAAAATTGACATTGCTGCCCGCTTTGCAATACAATCCGCTATAACGAATTTTGCTACCTTGATTTTTTACATCCAAATGTTCCAAATCATCAACAAAAGTCACATGATGTGGCGAACCTGTATTTAAAAACACATAATCCTTTTCAATATTGATGGTATCAACATCGCTCATTTGTAGCGAAACTATACCGCTATCGAAAGTAGTGGCGTGATGCAAACCGTCGATGGCTATGAATTTCGCTTCATTTTTTATGATTCCCAAACTTTTAGCAAAAGCAACGATACAACGACCACCGTTACCACACATCGAACTTGGATTCCCATCTGAATTGTAATACACCATTTTGAAATCGGCTTCATCGTCATTTTCTAGCAAAATCAATCCATCGCAACCAATGCCGAAACGGCGGTCGCATAAATGTTTGACCAACTTGATGTTGTCTTTGGGAAAAGTGAGTTCACGATTGTCTATCATCACAAAATCGTTTCCGGTGCCTTCGTATTTGTAAAAAGTAATATGCATACTGTAGTAAAATGAAACCCAAAGATACAAATAATATGTAAAGATAAATTAGCCCTTTTATTGACAAATCGCTTGAATACTAACGAAAAGTTAATCCTTGTTAAACGGGCGTTAAACTGTTTTTTACAAAACAATACTTTTATAATTTTACGTTCTCAATTGAAAAAACAAAGACGTTTAATTAAAATTATTAAAGTAAGATGAAAAGATTTTCGAGTTTATTTTTAGTGTCATTGTTAAGCGGTGCCACAACACTTGGAGGCTACAAATTATTCATAGATGATGACGGATTTTTTTCAAAACAAAATAGCGTAGTAACCTTAGCACCTTCAAATTACGCAAAAAATGTAGGCTTAATTCCAGAAGGATTAGATTTTACCGAAGCCGCAGACAAAACCATTCACACTGTTGTTCACGTAAAAAATGTTTCTTACCGAACCGTTTCCAATCCGATTATGGAATTTTTCTACGGATACAACGGCGGACAACAACAAGAACAAGTCGGAACTGGTTCAGGCGTCATCATCTCGGAAGATGGCTATATCGTAACAAACAACCACGTAGTTAAAGATGCTTCAGATATCGAAATCACCTTAAACAACAAAAAAACATACAAAGCCAAATTGGTCGGCACCGATTCGAAAATGGATATTGCCTTATTGAAAATCACGGCTGACGATAAATTACCATATTCTGTTTTTGCCGATTCTGATAACGCCAGAGTTGGCGAATGGGTTTTAGCCGTTGGAAATCCATACAATTTAACCTCAACCGTTACGGCTGGAATTGTTTCTGCGAAAGCTAGAAATTTAGATACGAATGGTATTCAATCATTTATTCAAACCGATGCTGCTGTAAATCCGGGGAATAGCGGTGGCGCTTTGGTGAATACACGTGGCGAGTTGATCGGAATTAATACGATGATATCCTCGCAAACGGGTTCTTATGTTGGATATTCCTTTGCAGTGCCATCGAATATTGCTAGAAAAATTATCGAAGATATTATGGAATTTGGCAACGTTCAACGCGGCATTCTTGGTGTAGAAGGTGGCGAATTAAACAGCGCTGCTTCTAAAGAATTGGGTGTTAAAGAAACGCAAGGTTTTTATGTAAAGAAAGTGACTAAAAATTCAGGTGCTGAAAAATCAGGATTGACCAAAGGCGATATTATCATCAAACTCGACAACCAAAGCATCACGACTTACGCCGAATTATCCGGATTTATCAATACCAAAAGACCGAATGACAAAGTACAAGTTTCTTATATTAGAGACGGAAAAACCTTTACCGTTCCTGTAGTTTTAACCAAAAATGAAAACTTCACTACAGAATTCAAAGGCATAGAATTGGAAAACATTGATGCGGCAGATAAAAAGAAATTCCGTATTGATGCTGGTGTTCGAATCAAAGAAATCAACAATGACAATTTGAAACCTTATTACGATGAATTGAAAGGCACCATCATTCTGAGCATCGATAATATGAAAACCACAGATATCGAAACCACTTCTAGAATTTTAGAGAAAAAAGACGAAAACCAAAGTGTTAGTATCGAGATGATCAACAAAATGGGACAACGCATAAGAATCATTATTTAATTTGGGTAGTTAGTAATTCTGAAAAAGCCATCTCCATTCGAGGTGGCTTTTTTATTTCAAAAAAAATTAAAAAACATTTTACGAAAACGTTTGAAATCAATACTTTTGCACCAATATTGAAAAATAAACAACACTAACTAATTTATAATTTCAATCCATGAGCAACATCAATTCTTACGAAAAAGAAGTTTCTTTTCAAGTCGACAGACGACGTGCCAGTGTCGAATTTATTAAAGTCATCAGCGATTTATGGTATGACAAATCCATCGAAATGGTTTTGTTTCGCAACCAATTAATCAATCGCAATGTGAGCGACATTATCAACCTTCATGAATATGCAGGTGAATTTGTAGGCAAACCTATTTCCATTTTCGATTCGGTAGAAATTGCAAAAGCCATTCTTTCTATGGATTTGCCACCATCTAAACTCGACATTGGAAAACTTACTTACGAATTCAATTTAGAAAACAACAAATACGACAACGCCAGAGCTTTCGTGATCGACAAATTGCGAAATGCTCGTGATACACAAGACATTCAACCTAAAGACGTTGTGCTTTACGGGTTTGGCCGTATCGGTCGTTTGCTAGCGCGCGAATTGATGTCGAAAATGGGCAAAGGAAACCAATTGCGTTTGCGTGCCATTGTTACCCGTGATAAAAACGACGCCGTTTCTTTAGAAAAAAGAGCTTCGTTGTTGCGTTACGATTCTATTCATGGCGATTTTCAAGGTTCTGTGATTGCAGATTCCGAAAACAATGCCTTGATTATTAATGGAACAACCGTTCATATTATTACAGCCAACGGTCCAGAAGAAATAGATTACACCCAATTTGGTATCCATGATGCCTTGGTGATTGACAATACAGGCGCTTTCACAACGCACGATGCTTTGGCCAGACATATGGTTTCAAAAGGCGTTTCAAAAGTATTGTTGACTGCGCCAGGAAAAGGTGTTCCGAATATTGTTCACGGTGTGAATCAAAACGAATACAACCCAGATGAAATCAATATTTTCTCTGCAGCTTCTTGTACCACCAATGCGATTACCCCGATTTTAAAAGCCATTGAAGATACTTTAGGTGTTGTCAAAGGCCATTTAGAAACCATTCATGCTTATACGAACGACCAAAATTTGGTGGATAATATGCACAAAAAATACCGTCGTGGTAGAGCCGCCGGATTGAATATGGTCATAACCGAAACTGGAGCTGGAACGGCTGTAGCGAAAGCATTGCCAACCTTAACTGGTAAATTGACATCCAATGCGATTCGAGTTCCTGTTCCTAACGGTTCATTGGTAGTGTTGAATTTAGAAGTCAGCAAAGAAACTTCGATTGCCGAGATCAATGCGATTATGAAAAAATATGCTTTAGAAGGTGAACTTGTAGAGCAAATCAAATACTCTTTAAACAACGAGTTGGTTTCTTCGGATATCATCGGAACTTCGGCGCCGTCAATTTATGATAGCAATGCGACAATAGTTTCTGCCGACGGAAAAAACATTGTGTTGTATATTTGGTATGACAACGAATATGGGTATAGCCATCAAGTGATTCGCTTGGCGAAATATATTGCGAAAGTAAGACGTTATACTTATTACTAGTAGATAGGGAAAAGGCATAAGGGAAAAGTTTTGCCTGTTTTAAATAGAAAAATCCGCTTCAATGATGAGGCGGATTTTTTTTGTTTTTAGAAGCTAATCCTGCTATCCGCTCCTATTCCCGATTAAGAAAAGCTACGGCTAAAGCCTTGTTTTCTATAAATCGGGAGATAACCGCTACTATCAGGGCTAGGGCAACTGTATCTATTTCTTACAATCTGAATCTACCGTGAATGTAAAATTTTTATCGGTTTCTTTTTTCACATTTGGATTTCTTTTATGGTCTGGTTTATAAGAAGCACCAGTTCCTAAATCGACTGCCAATCCTACCAATCCGAATGTAAAAATACTGAGGATGAAATTTCCTGTTCTAAATTTATTGTCGAAAACTACTGATTTCGTTTCGCAGCCTTCTTCCTTCAAATCTACTTTAAGCGTTTCGTCTCTATTGAATAAAGCTGTGGCTTCTCCTACTCCAATTTTCTTTCCATTGGCGTAAATCTCTGCATTAGGATGGTTGGTAGCAATAATTCTTCCTTGGTATTTACTACCGCCGAACATGACGCCACAACTGCTAAACAATAAGGAACAACTGATGGCAATTGCAAAAATAAAAATACTGGCTTTTCTCATAAAAAATAAAATTTGATTAGGTTATATAATTTACAATGATACTTCTTTTATTTTTAAAAAATTAACAGCACAAAATATTATTATTTTAAAGGCTAGGGCATCATCGTATACGGAAACCGCGTGAGGGATTGACGAGAAAATCCTTTTGCGGCGGCGTTCGACGCAAAAGATTGCAACAAAAGCCCGGCCCTTGTGGACACGCCCAAAAAATCAACCGAGAACTACTCTTTCGACTTCGTCAAATAATACACTGGGATTCCGGCCAACATAATCAGAACGCCCCAACCGCATGTACTGGTTTTTGTAAATAACAAAGCCACCGAAATGGCGCTCGCCAAAACGATATATATCGCTGGAAGTATTGGATAACCGAAAGCTTTGTATGGCCGTTCAGCGTTTGGTAATTTTTTTCGCAAGATGAAAATGCCGTAAATGGTCAGGATGTAGAATATCAAAACGATGATGATTACGAAATCTAACAAATCACCGTACTTGCCTGTCAAACACAAAGCCGAAGCCCAAATACACTGCGCCCATAACGCCCATGCTGGAACACTGGCTTTGTTTAGGTGTGCGGCTTTTTCGAAGAACAATCCGTCTTTGGCCATGGTGTAATAAACCCTTGCGCCTGCCATGATTAGTCCGTTGTTGCAAGCGAACGTAGATATCATGATCATGACCGCGATGATTAATGTGCCGATGTTGCCAAAAATATATTGCGAGGCTACTACTGCGACACGATCAGACTTGGCGGTTGCAATTTCATCGAACGGAATCACGGCCAAATACATCAAATTGGCTAGTATGTATATAATGGTTACTATAAAAGTACCTAGAAACAAACTCAAACCGACATTGCGTTTCGGGTTTTTGATTTCTCCGGCTATGAAGGTTACGCCATTCCACGCATCGCTTGAAAATAAAGAACCTACCATCGCAGCAGCTATTCCAGAAATTAAGGCTACACCGCTAATAGGTAGCCAAGAAGTCGTTTCTTTTACGTAGGATTTTGTGGCCCACATGTCGGTCCAATTGGTATTCCATATTTCAGATTTGGCACCTAATAAAAACCCAAAAACCACCAGTCCTAAAAGCGATAGGATTTTGATTACTGTTAAAACCGATTGTAGTGTTTTGCTGTTTTTTACACCTTTACTATTTAAATAAGTAAGAATGATAATGGTAATGATGGATACAATTTGTGCGGCGTGTAAGGTGAAACTTTCGGTTTGAAAAAGAATATTTTCTTCGCTCATTACAGGAAATAAATAGGCTGCAAATTTCGAAAAACCAACTCCTACTGCAGCGATGGTTCCGGTTTGAATCACGGCAAAGAAACTCCAACCATATAAAAAAGCGATGAGTTTGTTGTAGGCTTCTCTAAGGTAAACGTATTGTCCGCCAGCATTTGGGAACATGGCACTCAATTCGCCATAACTCACTGCGGCAATCATCGTGATAATTCCGGATATTACCCAAATTAAAGTGAGCCAACCTGCTGAGCCTACTTGACGCGCAATATCTGAACTTACTATAAATATTCCGGATCCGATCATAGAGCCTACAACAAGCATGGTTCCGTCGAATAATCCGAGTTCTCGTTTAAAATGTTCTTGGTTTTGATTTTCCATAAATACCTTGGTTTGGTTTGTTTGTTTTTGTCTGGTGGTTAAAGATATAAAAAAGTTGATAGGTTGTACTTCGGATAAAAAGCATTAAAAAAGCCTACTCTAATTCGGAGTAGGCTTTTTCTTGTAATAATAAATAAATTAAATAAACTCAAATCATATCATTACCATTAAGCATTACTGCTTGTAGATGTTTTTGGATGTGGTGGTACCGTTGCATTTTACTTTAACTACATAATAACCTCTTCTTAAATAGGTTAAATCGGTTGATGTTGCTTTTACTTGTCCGTTTAAATTGTATACTTTAATAGAATAATTGGTGCTTGGTAGGTTATTCAGCACTAAAGTAGTATTGCCAACAAACAAAATCTCCACAGGTAGAACAACGGGTGCGGTTATAACTGGCGTAGTCACAACAGGCATAGTCACAACAGGTGTGGTGACTACCGGAGTAGTAACAACAGGAGTAGTAACTACTGGGTCAGTAATAACAGGATCAGTAGTTGCACTTGTTATGGTTACTGTTTGGTTCAGATTATTATATCCTTTTGTCGCATCCCAAGTTCCTGTGTTGGCGCAACGGATTGAGAATAATGGGTTCGTTAAAGTTGGATCTGGTAAATTCAAATACAATTGGTAAGTGCCATTCGGAACCAAACCTGCCAAATTTTTTGTTAGCTGTATGGCTGTTGCTTTTTTCCATGCTTTCAGGTCGCTACTAATTTCTACGGAATATTCTGTATTGGTTGCTGTATTTTTAAGTACAACAAAAGCTTTTCTTGATTTGTATACGTTGGCATATCCTGAATTTTGCAGGTTTACAGTTAAGGTATTGTTTGAAAAAGAAGAATTTAACAATTCGAATCGATAGC
>ERZ724516.1052-NODE-1052-length-16370-cov-7.009071_pt1 | contig 16370 bp, 15 predicted proteins | sample MGYA00376049_ERZ724516 | MGnify/ENA primary metagenome ERZ724516 (study PRJEB28724, sample SAMN07190886) | activated sludge metagenome | isolation source: activated sludge of sewage treatment plant in Hong Hong | place: USA: Christiansburg, Virginia | collected... | reverse complement strand
GCGGGATGTGCATGCCCGGATTGACCAGTTGCTGCCACTCGCGCACCGAGCCATCAGCATCGACTTCGACAATGCCGATTTCAGTTATACGGTCGTTGGTGGCGGTGGAACCGGTGGTTTCGAGATCGACAAAGGCTAAAGGGCGCATAGTGAGATTTTCTCACGATCTGCGCCTGCCGGTATCCAGAGAGGTCTAGTTGGAGTTGTAGTAGAAGGGGAAAGCCACGCCGCGCATATCCGGGCGGAAGCGTCGTTCCTTGCTACCCTTCGGCGGCCCGAGCTTGCTTGTGCGGCGTTCGCCAAGACGCCGTTCGTGCTTCTGCCGCTGTTCTTTCACCGAAGTCTGTGGGGCGAACAGGGTGAGGCCGGAGGCGTTCGCCGGGGTGGGGCAATCGTCATTCGACCGACCGACGGTATTTGGGGATGCTTTCCGTCGTTGGTTCTGACGTCGATCAAAGGAGTCGCTATTGCTCACTGGCTATCTCCATGCGGGAAGGTTGAGGGGGAGCTTTGCTTGGTGTGTCACGAAGCATGAAGCACGAAGCAGGCCGTAAAGTTAACTAACTGATTCATCGGTTGTTTATATTATATTTTTAGTATATTTCTTGTCGTTTGTAAAATTTTCCGACTGCCTTGGCAGGCGTCCAGTTAGACAGCCACCTTCCCCGGCCACCCTGATCCGTTCAGGCGCTGCTACCGGGTACCACCAACCGTGAATGCCCGACCCCGCCGCCCTTGCTAACGCAAATCTGCGCGGCGATGCGCTCTTTCATGCCGTCAACGTGGCTGATGACGCCTATCATCTTGCCGCTGGAGTTGAGGCTGTCGAGCGCATTCAGTGCAATTTCCAGTGTGTCTGCATCGAGTGTGCCGAAACCTTCGTCGAGGAACAGTGAGTCGATGGAAGTTTTGTGGCTGACCAGATCGGAGAGGGCGAGGGCGAGGGCCAGGCTGACCAGGAAGCTCTCGCCACCGGATAGCGTGCGCGTGTCGCGGGCGGTATCGCCCTGCCAGCTATCGATGATGTCCAGTTCCAGTTCGCCAGTCGATTTGCGGCGTAAAAGGTAGCGGCCATGCAGGCGGGCGAGATGGCGATTGGCGAGGTGCAGCAGGTGGTCGAGGGTCAGCCCTTGGGCGAACTTGCGGAATTTGTCGCCACGCGCCGAACCGATCAGGCTGTCGAGACGCTGCCAGATATCGGTGTCCGCCGTTTGGGTAGCGATCTCGGCGAATAGTGCCTGCTGGCTGAGGCGGCGTTGCTCGTCGCTGGTCAATAAGGCGCGCTGGGCGCCTAGTTGTTCGCTGAGCGCGCGGCGTTCAGTTTCCAGTGCGGTCAGAAGTGCTTCTAGTTCAACCAGGGCAGGAACAACTCCCTCCCCTGGCAGGGGATGGTTGGGGAGAGGTTGGTTTTTCTCCAGATCTAGCCACTTGCTGCGCGCGACATTCAACACCGCTACCGCCTGCTGTTTGGCTAACTCCAGTTTTTCTTTCAACAGCAGTAAATGCTGATGTTCCTCGGCGGGAAGCAGGGCGGCGACAAAAGTGGCGAGGTCGACGAAAGGGCTTGTGGCCAGCGCGATTTGCCAGTTGCTTGCCGCTTCCGTCAAGGTTTTCTGTTGCTGAACAAGACTGCTTTCCAGTTGTGACTGCCGGCCTTCAAGCGCGGCGAGGGCTTGCGTCAGGCGGCTCACTTCATCGCAGCAGCGGAGGAGGGCAGTTGCCGGATCATCCGTGGTTTCGGTTTCAAAAAAATCATCGTTTTTGGTGGTTGACCGTAACAATTGCCAACGTTCAGCCCACAGTGCTGCTTGCGACTGCGCTGCCTCGCACTGGCCTTGCTGTTTGGTCAGCGCTTCGCTCAGTGCCTGTCGACGGCGCTGGGTTTGTTGCCAGTGCTGCCATTCGCCGTCGCGTTCTTGCAGCCATAGTGGCGGATCGCTTGGCGGTTCAAAACCGGCATCGGCCAGCGTGCTGTTTAAACGAGTGTCGAGTTCCAGTAGTTCCTGCTGGCGGGTTTGCAGGGTCTGCCTGAGTTCGGCTTGCCGTGTCTGGTTGGCCAGCACGGCTTGTTGCAGTGTGCCAAGCTGACTAATTGCGGTTTGCAGCACCAGGGTCTGATCATTGGCGGCTTTACGGGCCTTGTTGAGCGCCAGTTCGCCCTCGTCGGCAGCTTTCAGGCCTTGAGCCAAAGCGGCGAGCGCCTGTTCGGCGGTTGCGCGCCTTGTTTTAAGCTTGTCGCCATCTTGCCAGTCGTCGGCAGCGAGCGGGCTGGTACTGCGGATTTGTCCGCTCAGTTCACTCCATTGCGTTTGGCAACGGGTGATTTCCAGCGTTGTTTTCTCCTGCTGCGCTTGCCATTCCTTTTGCGTGGCCTGGCTGGCGGCGTGATCAGCTTTGGCTTGCAGGCCTTTTTGGGTCAGCGCTTCCAGCGCCGCTTGCTTGTCTTTCAGCCTGGCTTCGGTGGTGGTGACATCAAGCGCCTGATAGGTGGCAATCGCCGGATGCTCGTTCGAGCCGCACAGCGGACAGGCAGCACCCGCTTGCAGTTGCTGGCGGTGAGCTTCCAGGCTCTGGATGCGGCGTTCTTGATCGAGCAGCTTCTGCTTGTCGGCGACCTGCGCGTTGAGTTCCTTGTGCTGATTGCGCAGGGTCGTCAGCGCTGCTTCCTGCGCGGTGATTTTGATTTGCCCCTGCTGCAACTGGCTGGCTTGCGTCGTTTGCTGGGCGGCAAGTTCGCGCTGGCGTTGGGCGAGGGTTTCCAGTTGCTGCCAGCGGTTGAGGCCGGTTTGTTCGTTCTGCCAGTGCAGGCGCAATTCGGCCAGGGTGTGGCCGGCGAGGCGCTGGTTTTGCTCAGCCTGCGCCGTTTGCAAGGCGCTATCGGCAGAAATTTTTGCCTTGTTTTGGGTGTCGACCGCGACAGTTTGTTTACTGACCGCTAGGGCGCTTTCTTGCGCCAGTTTTTCCAGTTGCAGCGCACTTTTTTGTTGTGTGGAAATGTCGAGTTGCAGCTTGTCGCGCTGCTCAAACTGCTGGCGCCAGACGCCGAGGCGCTCACCCAGTTGTGCGCGTTGCGGGTGGGCGCTACAGAATTCGTCGATCTGCTGACGTTCGTCTTGTATTTGCTGCAACTGGCGCTGGGCCAGTTCGGCGATGTGGGCTGAAAGGCGCTGGGCGTTGTAGTGTTGCTGACGGTGTTCTGTTTGCAGGGTTGCGCGCTGGGCGTGCACTGCCTTCAATTCGCCCTCGCTTTGGCGGCAGGCGCTGTCGGCTTGCTGCCAAGTCAGGTGCAATGGTTTCAGGGCTTCTGCCGGCTCGCTGGCGGCCAGACGGCGTAATTCGGGGGTGGCGACTTCGAGGGCTGTGTTGGCTTCAGCCAGTTTGCCTTGCGCCGCTTTGCTTTCCTGTTCGCTCTGGGCAAGGTCGACGCGCCATTGGCGTTGGTTTTGGGTCGCTTGATGCTTGAGCTGAACTTCCGTCAGTTGGCTGTCGAGGCGGCCAACGACCAGTTGCATTTCGGCGCGCTGTTCGGCGCTCAGTAGTTCCATGCCGTCGGCGCGGGCTTTCAGTTGGTCGAGCTGGCTCTTGGCATCGCGTGCTTGTTCGAACACCTTGCGTGAAATGTCACCGTAGATTTCAGTGCCGGTCAGCTCTTCCAGCAACTCGGCGCGTTCGTTGGCGCTGGCATTGAGGAATGCGGCAAAGCCGCCTTGGGCGAGCAGCATGGATTTGGTGAAGCGTGGAAAATCGAGGCCGGTGATCTCGGCGATGCGCTTCAACTTGTCGTTGGTCTGGGTGCTGAGGATGGTGCCATCGCCATTGGCGGCAACTGCGGCCAGTTCGACCTTGGGTGCCTGCAGCGCGCCGTCGGCCTTGTCACGTGAACGACGCTGGCTCCAGAAGGCGCGGTAAACCGCACCCTTCACTTCAAACTCGACCTCGGCCAGACAGTCGGAGGTATGCCGCGTCATGATGTCGTTGTCAGCGGCCGAGATCGTCTTCAGGCGTGGCGTCTGGTGGTAGAGGGCTAGGCAGATGGCATCGAGCAGCGTCGATTTGCCGGCGCCGGTCGGGCCGGTGATGGCGAACAGGCAGTTGTCGGCGAACGGTGGCTTGGTGAAGTCTATGGTCCATTCGCCCTTCAGCGAATTGAGGTTCTTCAGGCGCAGGCTGAGGATTTTCATGGCGCCTCCTCCTGCAAGGCGCTGACGATGCTGCGGTAACGCTCGCTGAGCGCCAGTTGCAGGCCTTCGGCCAGTTCTTCCTGTTGCAGGCGGCGGGCAAAAACCTCGTATGGGCTGAGTTCATCCAGGGTTTCCAGCACTTCGCTGGCCAAACGAGCGGCGGCGTTGCCGCGCTGGCGACGGATGCGCAGCACTTCGACTGGCCAACCGGCAGTCAGCGCCTCGATGCGCGCCGGCAGATCGGCCATATAGTCGTCTTCAGCGACGGTGACTTCCAGCCAGGTCGGGTGCTCGCGCGTGCCTTCTGCGGCCGCTGCGCCAATCGGCCCGGCCAGCGTCGCCAGGTTGCCGGTAATCGAGGCCAGCCCCTGAAAGCGCGGCACGGGCAGGGCAGTGACCGCATGCAATCCCTCAGCGTTCAAATCGACGAGCAGGACTTCCTTCTGCTGTTTGGCCTCGTCGAAACTGAGCGGCAGTGGCGAGCCGCAGTAGCGGATATTTTCCTGTCCGCCGACCCTTTGTGGCCGGTGTATGTGCCCCAGCGCGATGTAATCGGCGGGGGGGAAGGCCGTGGTCGGGAAGGCTTCCAGCGCACCGACGTAAATTTCGCGCACCGATTCACTGGTGCTGGCGCCGACCGTGGTCAGGTGGCCGGTGGCGATCAGCGGCAACTTGCGGCCAAGTGTGGTTTGCAACGCTTTTTGGCATTCGCTGGCGGCGGTAAACACCGCGCTGTAATGTGCCTGAATTGCCGTCTGCAATGAAAGTTGCTTGTCTTCAGCACTTTGACCGGCCTGGCTTTGCAGCACATCACGCGGGCGAATGAAGGGGATAGCGCAGACGATGCAGCCTGGCTCACCATTGCGCTGTGGTAATACAACAACTTGTGCTTCCGCATCATCACTCGCCGCAGCCACCACCGTTGCACCAAGGCGGGCCAGCAGATCGCGGCTCTCGCCCAGCGTTGCTACTGAATCATGATTGCCGCCGAGCAACAGCAAGGCCACACCGGCTTCGTGCAGGCGCACCACCAACTGGCTGTACAACTCGCGGGCATAGCTCGGCGGTGTGCCGCTATCGAAAATGTCACCGGCGATCAGTACCGCATCCACCGCCTGTTCCTCTACCTGCGCCAGTAGCCAGGCGATCAGTGCCTGATGCTCGGCCTGCCGGCTTTTGCCCATGAAGTGCTGGCCGAGATGCCAGTCGGAGGTGTGGAGGATACGCATGAGGCACTGATCATCAACGAAAAGAGGATGCGAATTTTATGTCGTCCGGCAACTGCAGTCGGTATCTGTTTGTCGTGGTTACCCAATATCGTTTTGTTGAGTATGGATTTTCACCGAGGTGGCTAGCGAGCAGTTGCCTTCTCAATGCCTGGATTTTTCAGGCGCCGAGTGTCATCAGGGTCGTGTTTCCACCGGCTGCCGTGGTGTTAACGCTAATTACACGTTCGCTGAGCATGCGGAATAGCGGGTAATGAGAGTTGTCGTCCGCAACCTGGTATATCGGTAGTAATGGACCCTCTGTCGCAGCCAACTGCTGGCGCAAGGCTGGGGCGTCCGCTCCGGCATGCAGGACACCGGCCAGGCGGGATAGATCATCCGCTGCCCGAAGTTCAATTTGACCAGCGAAGGCTGACCCCAACAAACTGAGCATTTTCTGCGCTACGGGGCTGTCGACCGCAGCAGCCTGATTACCCGTAGCAAAAACAGCGGCTAGCTGATGCAGCAGTTGCTCGACATCCCATGCCATGCAGAGCATACGACCCCGCGCTACGAAGTGGAGCGAGTTGAACTCGCCGGTTGGTCCGGGCAAGGTGATGTGCAATCCCAACAGGCTGTTGGCCGAGTATTGATCGCAACGTTCCGCCAACGTCTGTCGCCCGTTACAGATGGCCCACTCTGCCAGACGGCGAAGATCTGGCGGCATCACCGACGGGGGCTTGATCAGCGCCGAGGGAAGAGCGACATTGCCGGCCAGTCTGTGCAGGTAGAGCGGCCCACCTGCTTTCGGACCAGTGCCAGACAATCCTTGTCCACCGAAAGGCTGTACGCCGACCACCGCACCAACCATATTGCGATTGACATATATATTGCCGACCTGCGCCGCGGTACTGACGTAGTTGATCGTTTCATCGATGCGGCTATGAATGCCGAGTGTCAGGCCATAACCGGTGGCGTTGATTTGCCCGATCAGTGTCGGCAATTGCTCTGCGGCAAAACGCAGGACATGGACGACAGGGCCGAAGACCTCACGGTTTAGGTCAGCCAGCGAGTTGATCTCAATTATTGTGGGCGGCACGAAGCAGCCTTTGTGGCAGCTCTCGGGCAGCGCTAATTGATAGACGGGTCGGCCTTGCCCGGCCATGTATTCGATATGGGTCAGCAGGCTGCTACGCGCCTCTTCGTCGATCACCGGTCCAATATCGGTGGCCAAGCAAAGCGGATCACCAATCACCAGTTCGCGCATGGCCGCTTTAAGCATGTTTAACGTGTGATCGGCAATCTCATTTTGCAAACACAGCACACGCAGCGCCGAGCAGCGCTGACCGGCGCTGTCAAAGCCTGAGATCAGCACATCCTGCACGACTTGTTCGGGTAGCGCCGAAGAGTCTACGATCATCACATTCTGGCCACCAGTCTCGGCAATCAGTCGCACGCCTTCACGTTGGGCGATGCTCTGGTTGATCAAGCGCGCGACCTCGCTAGAACCCGTGAACACCACACCGCGTACTCGTGGGTCGGCGGTCAGCCGGGCACCGATCGTCTCGCCGCGGCCTGGCAGAAACTGCAGCACGGCACTCGGTACGCCGGCCTGATGTAGCAGCTGAATAGCGAAATGAGCGATAAGCGGCGTCTGTTCGGCTGGTTTGGCGAGTACCGGACTACCCGCCGCCAGTGCGCCACTGAGCTGACCAATGAAGATGGCGAGCGGGAAATTCCATGGGCTGATGCAGACGACAGGGCCAGGTGGGAGAGCAGCGTTTTGAAACTGACCGTTAATTAGCTGTTGTCCGTAGTAGCGGCAGAAATCCACCGCCTCACGTAGTTCGGCGACGGCATTCGACCGGGTTTTTCCAGCCTCGCGGAGGCACAGGCTAATGATCTGAGAGTGATGTGCTTCGAGTAGATCAGCCGCGCGCAGCAGCATTGCCGAACGTTCGGCCAGCGGTGTTTTGTGCCAGCTGGCGCTGGCTGCCAGCGCATTGGCCAGGGCCAGGTCGACCATGGCGGCATCGGCCTCAATCACCGAACCAACCTGTTCCGAACGATTTGCCGGATTGCGTACGGTTTGCGCGCTACCGGTAATATTTCCCAACCCGGCGACAAGGGGTAGAGCCAGCCACTGCTGCTTGCCGAGTTCGCCGAGCGCATGCGTCAGCGCGCTGATGCTCGTCTCGTCGCTAAGGTCAATGCCGGCTGAATTCAAACGGCTGTGACCATACAAATCGCGTGGCAGCGGGATTGCCGGATGGCGTTGGCCCCCCAATCTGCGCACAGCCTCGCAAGGGTTCTCGATTAATTCATCGACGGAGACTGTTTCATCAACGATCCGATTTACGAAAGAGCTGTTGGCGCCATTTTCCAGAAGGCGCCGTACCAGATAGGGCAGCAAGGTTTCATGGCTGCCGACCGGGGCGTAGATGCGGCAACGCTTGTCGAGATTGCTGATGCCGACAACGTTGTCGTATAGCGCTTCGCCCATGCCATGCAGGCACTGGAATTCGTAGTCGTCGATACCGCGCGCCTTGGCCATATGGAACACGCTTGCCAGTGTGTGTGCATTGTGCGTGGCGAACTGCGGGTAGACCGCATCGGGGGCGGCGAGCAGGCGGCTGGCACACACGAGATAGGCGAGATCAGAATGCTCCTTTCTCGTATAAACCGGGTAGTCGCTCAAACCGTCAACCTGAGTGCGCTTGATTTCGCTATCCCAGTAGGCCCCCTTGACCAGGCGGATCATCAGCCGGCGCTGCGTGCGGCGGGCCAGCGCGATCAAGGCATTGATGACGGACGGACAACGTTTCTGATAAGCCTGGATAACGAACCCGAGTCCATGCCAGCCGGCCAGATCAGGATCCGCTGCGACGACTTCGAGCAGATCGAGAGACAATTCGAGCCGGTCAGCTTCTTCGGCATCTATATTGAGGCCGATATCGTACTGTTTTGTGAGCAAGAGCAATTGCTTGAGGCGCGGTAACAGTTCGCTCATCACGCGCTTGCGCTGGCTACGTACATAGCGGGGATGCAGGGCTGATAACTTGAGCGAAATGCCAGGTCCGGCAAACACGCCGCGTCCTCCACTCGCTCGGCCAATGGCATGAATCGCCTGCTCGTAGGCATGGAAATAACGCTGGGCATCGGTCTTGGTTAGTGCGGCCTCGCCAAGCATGTCGAACGAGTGTCCGTAACCCTTCGTCTCATTGGTTTCAGAGCGTTTCAAGGCGGCCTCGATGGTTTCGCCCATGACGAACTGTTGGCCAAGCAGACGCATCGCAAAATCGATGCCCTTGCGGATCAGCGGCTCACCCCCTTTGGCCAGAACCCGGCTCAGTGCGCTACCGAGAGTGCTCTCACTGTGGATGGCAACCAGTTTTCCGGTCAGCATCAGGCCCCAGGTGGCCGCATTAATGAACAGCGATGGACTACCACCCAAGTGAGATGCCCAGTCGCCATGACTGATTTTGTCGCGAATCAGACGGTCAACCGTCGCACTGTCCGGAATGCGCAACAGCGCCTCCGCGAGACACATCAAAGCAATACCTTCGTGGCTCGATAGGGAAAATTCATGCATCAAATGATCGACGCCGCTGGCCTGACGACGTTGCTGGCGTACCGCTGCGACAAGCTTGCGTGCATGACAGGAAACTGCTTCGCGGTCGTAGCGTATCGCCTGCAATTCAAGCATCAATGCCGAGATACATTCAGCTTCGTCACGTCGATAAGCCTGACGAATGTCCTGCCGCAAAGTATCGATCATCATATTTTCCTCAAGCTTGCGGAGCGAGATGGCTTAGTTTAATGCGTGACGAATCCTTGAACTCCTTTATTGCAGCCAAGCCGGCCTTGGTCAAGTTGTGCGGGCTATAGCGCGGCCTTGATTTCGCAGCGACTTGACTTCAGCATCCGATCATAGAGCACGACATTCACGGTTGCGGCCAGATTCATGCAGCCCCGGGTAGGAATGTAAACAATGTCCTTGCACCATGAAGTCACGTTATTTTTCAGGCTGCCGTCTTCCGGGCCGAAGATGTAAAACGCCCGCTCCGGGTGCTGGTACTCAGTGAGTGGCTTGGCATCCTGATGTACCTCGACGGCAATCGGAACGCAGCCGAAGGGAATGACTTGTTGAAGATCTTCGACACCGATCAGTGGCAGTTGCAAATGGATTTTTTTGGTGTCCGTGCGGAATTCGACGGCGCGTTCGTAGCGTTTGCCCGTGTAGAAAACCGTATTGACCCCGTAGCAACCGGCGGCACGCATGATGGAGCCGACATTTTCTGGACCTTTCGGGTTGTAAAGCCCAATGCAGGAATAGCCAGTGTGCTCTTTGATGGCCTGATTTTTGGTGATGGTTTCCATGAGTGTCTTTATGGCAGCGTTTTCTTGGCTATTTGTGGCAAAGAACAGGTGAGGCGGGGGGGAACTGTAGCGATGTTCGTGCTGCAAAGATATCTATTATCAATTGAGCAGGCGTTGAATTGATCAAGAACTCTCTTGAACTGCTTGATATCGGGCTTCTTGCTCATTCACATGGCGCAAATAAATTCTCTATTAGTGAAGCTATTGCATTTAACGTAATTTTAGATATAGTGCCAGTTCATAATTCATAATTATTGGATAGGGGCATCGTAAATGAGCAAAAAAGTAGCTTACGTCACCGGGGGGATGGGCGGCATTGGAACGTCAATCTGTCAGCGTCTGGCTCAGGATGGCTTTACTGTGGTGGCGGGCTGTGGCCCTAATTCGCCACGCAAGGATCGCTGGCTGGCCGAGCAAAAGGAGTTGGGTTTTGACTTCATTGCTTCCGAAGGAAACGTCTCCGACTGGGATAGCACCAAGGCAGCCTTTGACAAGGTCAAGGCTGAGGTAGGCGAAATCTCGGTACTGGTGAATAACGCCGGTATCACCAAAGACGGTGTGTTCAGAAAGATGAGTGTGCAGGACTGGATGGCAGTCATCGATACAAACCTGAACTCCCTGTTCTTCGTGACCAAGCAGGTCGTTGATGGCATGCTTGATCGCGGCTTTGGTCGCATCATCAATATTTCTTCGATGAATGGCCAGCGAGGTCAGTTCGGGCAGACCAATTACTCCACCGCCAAGGCCGGCATGCACGGTTTCAGCATGGCGTTGGCTCAGGAAGTCGCCAGCAAGGGGGTCACGGTTAACACCGTTTCGCCGGGTTACATCGGTACAGACATGGTTCGCGCAATCCGCGAAGATGTACTGGAGAAAATCGTGGCGACGATTCCAGTCAAGCGCCTTGGCTTGCCAGAAGAAATAGCCTCCATGGTTTCCTGGCTGGCTTCAGAACAGGCTGGCTTTACCACAGGTGCCAATTTCGCCTGCAACGGCGGCAACCACATGGGCTAAGGCTCGTTGTTTACAGGTGCTGGAAATGAAAAGCCCTGCTACATTGGCAGGGCTTTTTTCCGCCCAGAACCAAAACGCCGTAAAGTGAGATTCAATGATTGCCGATCTGCAACGCTTCAACTTGGCCATTTCCCTCTTCGACGCAGCAAACGCGCAGGACCCCAATCAGGAAGAGGGGCAGCCCAAAGAACTGCTTTACGCCCAGCGGATGACCGAGATGATTGGCCGTTTTGCACCAGAGGCCAGCGAGGTCGCACAACTGGCCGTACGTGCACAGCACATCCAGCGCTGGATGGTGCCGCGCAATAGCTACCCGCTCGGCAAGCCGGGTTACTTTGCGTGGCGGACCGGTCTCTATCAGTTTCATGCCAAAACGGCTGGTGAATTGATGCTTCAGGCAGGCTACGATGATGCGTTGATTGAGCAAGTGAAAGTTGCCATCAGCAAGCAGGGAATCAGAACCAATCCCGATACGCAGATGCTGGAAGATGTCACCAGCCTCGTTTTTATCGAATACTACATGCTCGGTTTTGCGGGTCAGCACGCTGAATACAGCGAAGAAAAGTGGCTGGGCATCATCAGCAAGACGTGGAAAAAAATGTCTGACGATGCTCACCTATTTGCCACAAATGGCAGTATCAAGCTGCCGGAGCCGCTGCTGCCATTGATTCTCAAGGCTGTGGCCGGGAACTGATTTGCTAGGCAGGATACGTGACAGGTCGAGATACTTGGCCAGCGTGCGGAATGAATGGGTGTCAGATAGCTGTAGAAGGTGCGATGACCGACAGGCCCCATTTTCGAACTTGCTCGAAACCCCGGAGCTTTTGTTGATGGGGTTTTGATGGGTGCAACAAAAAAGCGCCCCGAAAGGCGCTTTTTTGTGATTTTCTTGGCGGAGCAGGCGAAATACATAAGCATGTGTCAAAACGTCGCATTTAATATAATTTACATTGAATTATCAATAGATTAGTACCGTTTAACGTCGCACCCTGTCTCAAATTATCTTGCCAAATCGCACTTTATTTTGTATATTGTTTGTAGGCTAACTGTATGCGAGATAGAAATGGGACGCGGATTCAAGCTGACGCAACTGCAAGTTGATAAGCTGAAAAGCGAAGGCATCCATAACGATGGTGCCGGCCTATCTTTGAAGGTGACTGTGAACGGCAGCAAGTCATGGATTTATCGCTACATGCTGGCCGGTAAAGCTCACTGGATGGGCTTAGGTTCATATCCTGACGTATCACTAGCCGAGGCCAGAGAGAAAGCTGCTGACTACCGCAAGCTGACCCGACAGAACATTGATCCGCTTGCAGAGAAACGCAAGGAAACGAGCATCATTCGCGCCGCTATCGCCAAGTACATTAGCTTCGATAAAGCCTCAAAGCAGTATATCGAGTCTCATAAGGCCGGCTGGAAGAACGCCAAACACATTGACCAATGGACGAACACCTTGGCGACCTACGCCTCCCCCGTGATTGGCAATGTCGACGTGTCTCTGATTGACACCGGCCACATCATGCGGATTCTGGAAAAGGATAATTTCTGGAATGAGAAAACCGAAACCGCGCATCGCGTCAGAGGACGTATTGAAAGCGTGTTGGATTGGGCCGCAGCTCGAAAATATCGAACCGGAGAAAATCCGGCGCGCTGGAAAGGGCACTTAGATAAGTTGCTACCCGCCCGAAACAAAGTCAAGGCGACAGAACACCACCCCGCACTTCCTTGGCTCGAAATGGGCGCCTTCATGCTCAAACTGCGTGAGCAGAATGGAACAGCCGCCCGAGGCGTTGAATTGGCTATTTTGACGGCTGCCAGATCAGGCGAAGTGCGTGGCGCTGAATGGGCGGAATTTGATCTTGATAACGCCATCTGGACGGTTCCGCCTGAGCGCATGAAGGCGAAGAGGGAACACCGTGTGCCACTATCAACGCAAGCCATCAAATTACTCAAGGCACAGAAAGAACTGTTTCCTACCGGATTGGTTTTTCCTGGCATGAAGGAAGGAAAACCGCTTTCCGATATGAGCCTGACCGCCGTACTGCGTCGCATGGAGCGCAACGATATAACGGTTCATGGCTTCCGTTCTTCGTTCAGAGATTGGGCAGCAGAATCGACGGCATACCCGAATGAAATGGCCGAAATGGCACTGGCTCACACTATCGGCGACAAAGTAGAGGCCGCTTACCGGCGCGGTGATCTGTTCGAGAAACGCCGCCGAATGATGAATGATTGGTCTAACTTCTGCGACACCGTAATAAAGGCAGGAGAAGTTATACCGCTCAGAAGTAACACCGCTGCCTAGCGGTTTCTAGGCAAAGCGGGTCGGGAGGTGTTAGCGCACCGACCGACCCTGACCAAAATCGACTTTAAAGGAGTCAAATCATGGTACCGCCAATATAGCAGCACCTAAATTTACGATTGCACAGAAACTTGCTCATGCTCACGAAATGGCAACTGAGATTAGCGAAGAAAGTAGCCGTCAATATTGTTTATCGGCCATCTTAACTGGCCACATCGAAGCGGACACCGTAGAAAAAGGATTGGCAGAAGTCCTCGAAAGCCGGTTATGCGACAAAGGCCAGATGTATCGCCTCATTGATCTTCTGAAAGAAATGCAAAAGGAGGTGGCAGCATGAGCACCGTTATTGACAAGGCAACTCAGGAATCATTCGGCCTGCGCCTGGAGGATATGTATCACTCTGCAACGGCAATTCACGACCTTTGCTTTGACCTGACGGAATATGTAAAGATTGAGCAGAAGCATCTATTGCGTGCTATCCGTGACATGGCAAAAGCTCAAGCCAGAGACTTGGAGGAAATCGCCGGGAAACTAACTGGCGACCCTACGGGCTACTTTGAATCACATTTCAGCAAATATTAAGCGAGTGCGACGCGCCTTCCTTACCCGGCTGGCGCGGCTTCTGATTTAAGGTGGCGAAAGGTTTGCAAATTGAATAATCTAGAATATCTAGAATGGCTAAACCAATACAACATCTCAAGGCCGCACAAAACAGGTAGATGGCGTGTTTGGTGGAAAGACACGCTAACTGCTCATTGGCCGCCCGGTGTTATTGTGGTGGCTGACTTCGAATCTTTTCATCCAAGTGAAACCGAATGGGGTCACTTCTGCCGTTGGCGCGACTCCGACGAACGCCGCCACAAACAAAACGCGGCCGGATTCTTAAGATTCGCCAAGCACCGCCACCTGATTGACGGCTCTGGAGAAAACCAAGTTAAGCGAGTAAAAGAAATGTGCGCAAACATTCGCGCAGCTATGATTTTCTTTTCCCAAAACGAACCAACACAAGGCGAGGCATTTATGTCAAAGGCTTGGGGAGCGTACATGATGTTAAGTCAGCTTTCCACGTGGCCCCTGATAAATACCGCTTTGAAACACAAGGATAGCCAGCGCAAAAAAGGCATTAAACGTGGTGAACAAATACGAACTCAGAATTCAGAGAAATTAGAGGTTGAATTTGTTCGAGGACGGGGAAATGTTTCTGAAATTATCAATGAACTGGCACTAAAACTTGATTGGCTAGGAGATTATCTAAGCCCTAAAGATGATCTTTGGCCAGAATTGCTTGGCATCATAGATGAGCGTGGATTACGTCCAGTCGAAAAATTAGACAACAATAGAATCCCTGTGGAAATAAATTACAGAGATGGCGACGGAAAACCCGGATGTATCAAGTTCTCGTCTTTTAAGGCAATGATTTCAAAGGCGAGAAAAGTTAACTAATCTCAAAGCAGCCGGGCTGCTTAAAAACAATGAGGATATTTCGTATCACGCTGATTAATAGCGTGGTACAGGGAAGCAAGGCGTAACTTCCTGAATTTGGTGCCACGTAGAAAGTGACATCATGAGCAATACGATTTTTGCCAACTTCGACCAAGCGCCTGACAGCGCCCTAGTTAGCCTTAACGCCGCCGGTTCTATCGCATCCCGCAGCCGCGCCAGCCTCTACCGCGACAACAAAGCCGGACGTCTTCCATTCGTTAAGGTATGCGGTTCTACCCGCATCCGTGTCAGCGATCTGCGCAAGCTGATTAGCGGGGTGGCCTAATGAGCAAGACACCCAAAAATGTGAAAGCCCCGGACTGTTCGAGCAGTTCCGAGGCCGGTAAAGCAACATCTTTGAACCCGAAGCGTATCAAGAAAATCGACCGTGTGGAAGCAGCATTAAAGGAACCGCACGGCCTGAATCGCTTTGAAGCTGAACGAATTGGCGAACATTGTCTGAATAGCACCGTCGCAGTACTGCGCGAAATGTATGGCGACAAACTGATTCAGCAATGGGAGACGGTGCCAACGCGCTACTGTGAAACCGGCGTTCGCGTTTATCGCTACTGGCTGATCTCGGAACAGGAGGCCGCCTAACCATGCTGCGCCCCGTGTTTTCCAGCATACCGCCAGAACTGGCACAGCGTTCGCGCTGGCTGGTCTGGCGCGGGGCTAAGGTGCCGTACTGCTCAACTGCCCCGGCCATGAAAGCCAGTTCGACCGCGCCCGATACGTGGTCATCTTTCGATCAAGCCCAAACCACTTATGAAGAAGGAGGTTTTTCCGGAGTGGGCTTTGCTCTCAACAATGACGGCATTGTTGGTGTGGATCTCGATAAATGCGTTCTTGATGGCAAGCCTGCGCCCGCCGCAATGCAAATCCTCGATAGCCTTGGTTGTTCCTATATCGAGTATTCGCCAAGCGGCAACGGGCTACGCGCATTCGGGTACGGATCGCCCGTCAAAGGCACGCGGGGCAAGTTGAATGGCGTCAACGTCGAACTGTACTCGACAGGCCGTTACTTGACCGTGACTGGCCATGCTATCAAAGCCGGGCCACTTTCGAATCTCGCTGGCTTATCCGGCCTTGTCGATGCTGTGCGGGCCGTACCTACAGAAGAGGTACAGAAGAATACAGAGGATGACATCAGTCATCTTCTGCTCTCTTCTGTAGGTGTGCCGCTTCACCGCTTCATTCCTGCCAGCGAAGGCGCACGTAATCATTGCCTGTTCGGTCTCGCCCGGTACATCAAAGGCGAAATGCCGAATGCCAGCAAAGAGGAAATGCGCTCCATTGTTCGCCAATGGCACGAAGCAGCTTTGCCGATCATCGGCACCAAGGATTTCAGCACCTCTTGGACTGATTTTCTGCGCGGCCTTGAGAAAGTCAAATTTCCTCATGGCGCAACCCTGAAACAGATTATTGAAAGGATTGATATGGATGCTGCAACTCCCGACAGCCTGAAGGCTTTGGGCTATGGCGACAAGTGCAACCTGCTCATCAGGATTTGCCGGCAGCTTCAACTTAACGCCGGAGATGGGCCGTTTTTCCTCTCAGCCCGGCAAGCTGGCGAACTATTGGGCATTCACTTCACTGATGCCGCCAAATACCTCTATGCGCTCAAGTCTGACGAAGTGCTAGAGCTGATCTCACAAGGCGCCGGCAACAAAGCGAGCCGGTATCGCTATATCTGGCCTGAATAACTGAAAGGAACACCACCATGAATACACGTTGGCACGATCTGACCTTTGACCGCCTGAAAGATGGCGGCATTCACCTTGAGCAATCGGCAGGCTTAGAAGA
>ERZ724516.1048-NODE-1048-length-16431-cov-5.802211_pt1 | contig 16431 bp, 14 predicted proteins | sample MGYA00376049_ERZ724516 | MGnify/ENA primary metagenome ERZ724516 (study PRJEB28724, sample SAMN07190886) | activated sludge metagenome | isolation source: activated sludge of sewage treatment plant in Hong Hong | place: USA: Christiansburg, Virginia | collected... | reverse complement strand
CTTCACCATATTATTTATCCTTTTAAGCCTTGCCGTTAAATCGCAAGACGAAATAATTACAAAGGAATATCAATATGACCCTGATCCAAATTTAGTAATTACAAATGCATACACAGATGTGATTTATTATACTTCTTATAATAAGCAGGAAAAAATTTCTACTGATAATGTTGTTGCGATTCGCCGAAACTATAAAGAAAGTGGTTCCGTATATGAATACATGAGACCCCATGAGCGACGTATTTATGGTATTAAGGCTGGTAATGTTTTTTTTAAAGCAGATTATAGATTTAGTACTGATATTCCCGAAGAGTTATCAAAATTGTATTTCATGGAAAAGTATAGGCTTTATGATAATATTCCAGACGAAAAAATCGAACATCCTACGTATATAAAAAATTCCGAAACTGGAGAAAAGATAAAGTTACCTCCTATAAAAGGCTTTTTTATAACTTTTAAAAGTGATAAGTTACATCGAGAAATTAAAGCTAAAGTTTATTGCACCACTTTAGATTCAACTCAATTAATTATTAAAGCAGACATCAGCGGAGAAACGAATTTTTATTCCATTCAAGAAAGTGAAATTGAAGTCATCAGTATTCAATCTGACGGCGCATTAGCTGGTAGAATAGCTATGGGTGTGGTTTCAAGAGGAGCTTCATGGCAGTTTTATCAAAATAAATGGTTAAACAAATACCATTTTCCTGTTTGGCATTTGTGTTGGTAAAGTTTAATTTTAAATGATTTGTTGAGATTCATTTTCATATTTTTTGTAATCATTACGGTTTCTTGTTCTAAAGATCCCGCTACTTTTCATTTAGAGAATTTGAATAATAATCAAATTGGATGTTTTGGTCATGCAGGCATGGGATTTTATTCCCCATATCCTGTTAATTCCTGGCCAGGATTTGCATCTTGTTTAAACCGTGGTGCTGATGGAACCGAAATGGATATTCACATGACAAAAGATAGCGTATTAGTAATTACTCATAGTAGTAATTTACAAGACAATACTTCTTGTACGGGAGCCATTAAAGTTATGAATTGGTCTGACATGAATAATTGTGAAGTGCAATCCAATTTTTTTAAAAACTCAAAGTTGCTTTCGCTCGAAGAGTTTATAGAAAAAATCCCTCATCCTAAAAACTACACCTTTACATGGGATATTAAATTATCTGATTTTAATGCAGAGTATTATGGTGTTTATGCTCGCGCAATAGTTAACACCATTAATAAATATGATTTAAATGAACATGTGTTTATCGAAAATCCCTTCGCTGATTTTTTACAAGTTATAAAGGATAAGGAAAACAATACGCATTTATTTGTATTGGCCGAAGATTTTGAGGAAGGCTTGCAGCAAGTAAAACAACATGATTTTTTCGGTTTATCAATGCACACTAATCAAGTAACGGCAGAGCAAGTAAAACAAGCTCACAGTAATAATGTGCGTGTTACCATTTATGGCGTATTAACTGAAAAAGAAAATTACGCAGCTGTTGAAAAATGCCCTGATTTTATGCAAACCGATGATATCAATTATCTTTTAAAGATATTTCAAAAGTATAATAAAGGAAAAGGATTTTTGTATGATGTGACGAAGTAGTGATTTAATGTCTTACAATCACTTTCTTCATAACACTTTGTTCATCAGCATAGCTTACCCTCACAAAATAAATGCCCTCGGCAAAATTTTGCAACTCTAGTTGATGAGTTTTTGAATCAACTGTTTCGGATAACAAAATTTGCCCTGTAATACTGAGCACTTCAATTTTTGTAAAATCATGAAGGCTACTAATAGTAAGCAAACCATTAGTTGGGTTTGGTGCCAAACTCATCTCTCCTAATTCATAACTTATATCTTTAATATCAGTAACCAAATAACTACAAGTCACACTATCACAACCCAAACTATCGGTTTTTACCAACCACATGTTTTTAAATGGTTGACCAATATGGTTATACTGTCCTGTGATAATAAAACCTTTATCGGCGGTGGTATTAAAACCGAAAAAATAATTGGAAATTCCTGATGTTGGATGAGGATACACTCTTTGCCATAATTGATTTCCATTTTTATCTGCCTTTACTAAATATCCAGTTCTATTATTATTTTGCCAATCAATATCTGATTTGATCATGACATAACTTGAGTCCTGTAATTGCTTTAAACTAAATATTGTGCCTTGCTCTTGGCTATATTTTTTAATCCATTGCACAACTCCGTTTTTATCCGTTTTTAGTACAGAGCCCGTATCATTATATAAACCGCATATAGCAAAACCGCTGTCTAAGGTGGGAATAGAGCATTTTCCGCTTTCATTAGGCGATATGCCATATTGCTGCTGCCAAATAATATTACCTGCCGTATCGGTTCGCATTAAACTCATATCATAATACGGATTGCCTGTATTATAATAACCATAATCTCCACCTAATAAATACTCCGTATTATTTTTAATGATTTCAATAGAACGGTACATTTCATCAAATGTATTTCCAAAACGCTTACGCCAGATCAAATTGCCGTTCAGGTCTGTTTTTATAAGCAGCACATCACTATAGGTGCCGCTTGAAAATGTATAACCCAAAATAATAACTTTACCATCTGGTGTTAATCGCATAGCAGTTATTTCATCATCATCTGGGTGTACATACTTTTGCAACCAAACAATATTACCTCCCGTGTCAATCTTGGCTAAAAAACCATCATCATCATTGGTTAACGTATTGGTGGTAATACCTGTTACCAAATAATTACTATCTGGCAATTCTACAAGGTCAATAAAAGAATCATAACTACCACCTATGCTTACATCATATTGTTTTTTCCAAATTACATTACCTAAACTATTTGTTTTAACTAAATATGACGCGTTGTAATTTATTAAAGCATTTAAAACGTTACCACAGCTCAGAATGTGTCCATTTTGTAATTCTATTACTTTAACCCCAATATCCGAAATTGTATCAATACCAACAGGTATATTAATGTTAAAACGAGTTTGTGATTTTGCAAAACAAAAATGTAATAAGAAAAAATATGTCAGCGCATAACGCATTTGTAAAAATTAATTTAATCTAAGTTAGTACAATAATTTAAAACAACTATTATTCTCAATTAGAATCTAATTCTCACTTAATTTTTGCAGCTTCTCCAATACAATTTGTGCTACTTTTTGTTCCGCTACTTTTTTCGATTTGTGTTCAAATACAGCCTGTTCAATACCTTCAATAGATAATTGTATGGAGTAGGTTTTTTCTCTGCCGTTATGTTCTTCTTTTAGGATGGTATATTCAAATTGTTTCTTTTGGCGCTGCATCATAATTTGAAATTGCGATTTATAATCGGTATCATTTTGCAATAATTCGTTTATATCCAAATGAACTTTGATGATATTATTTAAAATAAATTTTTTTGTTTTTTCAAAGCCTTTATCAATAAAAACCGCACCAATAAAGGCTTCAAAAGCATCGCCATAGGCGCTAGAACTTAGTTTTTCCTTTTTGGTTAAACGAGAGTTTAATAACGTATCAAAACCAAATTTTTTAGATAGGGCAAATAAATTTTGTCCGTTTACAATACGGCTTCGCATTTGCGTTAAAAAACCTTCGTCTTTTTTAGGAAATAATTTGAATAAATATTCAGCCACTACAGCGCCTAAAATAGCATCGCCTAAAAATTCTAAGCGTTCGTTACTTTGTTGGTGTTCATTAATTTCACTGGATGAAGAGCTGTGACGAAAAGCTTGTTTATACAACGCCAAGTTCGAAGGATAAAATCCTAAGATGTTTTTGAGCTTTTGTTTAAACTCTTTGTCTTTTTTTGAGAGGGGTGTTAATGCTGATAAAAGCTTTATCAAAACACTAAATTAAGCGGTGTATTTTTTTACAACAACCGCTGCATTATGTCCACCAAAACCAAATGTATTACTAATAGCAACATTAATAGTACGTTTTTGAGCCTTATTAAACGTTAAGTTCAATTTCGGGTCAATTTCAGGGTCAACATTCACGTGGTTAATTGTTGGAGGAGCAATATCATTTTGCACTGCTAAAACCGTTGCAATAGCTTCTACAGCACCAGCAGCACCTAATAAATGGCCTGTCATTGATTTTGTAGAACTGATATTCATTTTATAAGCTTGCTCACCAAAAATATTGGTAATGGCTTTTAACTCAGCACCGTCACCCAATGGCGTACTTGTACCGTGTGTATTAATATAATCTACTTCGTTTGGAGAAATTCCAGCATCTTCTAAGGCACGCTTCATTACTAAAGTTGCACCTAAACCTTCTGGATGTGGAGCAGTAATATGGTAAGCGTCTCCGCTCATACCACCACCAATAATTTCCGCATAAATTTTTGCACCACGCGCTAAAGCGTGTTCTAATTCTTCTAAAACTAAACAAGCACCACCTTCGCCTAACACAAAACCATCACGTTCCTTATCATAAGGACGAGAAGCAGTTTCAGGAGTTTCGTTACGGGTACTCATGGCTTGGCAAGCATTAAAACCACCAATACCACTTTCGTTAATAGCCGCTTCAGATCCACCTGTAATAATTGCATTAGCTCTACCTAAACGAATGTAGGTAAAAGCGTCGATTAAAGCAGTTGTTGAAGATGCACAAGCCGAAACGGTTGTGAAGTTTGGCCCTCTAAATCCAAAACGGATAGAAATATGCCCAGAGCATATGTCAGCAATCATTTTAGGAATAAAGAATGGGTTGAAACGAGGAGTTCCATCACCTTTGGCAAAATTGAAAGTTTCTGTTTGAAAAGTATCTAAACCTCCAATACCAGAACCCCAAATAACGCCGATTTCATTTTTGTCGATTCCTTCTGCGTCAAGTCCTGAGTCAGCAACTGCTTGCACAGATGCTGCAATTCCGTAATGAGAGAAAGCATCTAAACGTTGAGCTTCTTTTCTATCAAAATAATCTTCTAGTTTAAAACCTTTTACTTCACAAGCAAAGCGCGTTTTAAATTTAGATGCATCAAAACGTGTAATAGGTGCGGCACCACTAACGCCGTTAATGATATTTGTCCAATAATCGTTAACATTACTGCCCAAAGGTGTAACAGCACCAAGTCCCGTAACTACTACGCGCTTAAATTGCATAAAGAATAATTTTTAAAAAGTAAGGTTCTTAGTTTTTTGCGTTTGCTTCAATATAAGAGATAGCATCTCCTACAGTAGCAATTTTTTCAGCTTGATCGTCTGGAATAGCGATATTAAATTCTTTTTCAAATTCCATGATTAATTCTACTGTATCTAAAGAATCTGCTCCTAAGTCGTTAGTGAAACTTGCAGTTGGAGTTACTTCTTTTTCTTCTACACCTAATTTATCTACGATGATAGATTTTACTTTTGATGAAATGTCTGACATTGTGTTTTAGTTTTTAAATTCGGGACAAAGATAGTTGTATGAATTAAAAAACAAAAAAAAAAGACATTTAGTAATTAACTGTTTATCAAACAATTAATCAAAAAACATCTTTTTTTTACTAACTGATAATGGTAATTCACGCATAAAATGCGGCTTTTTACCATTTTGTTTAATTAAGCCTAAGCCGATTTTTTAATCACACGATGATGATGATGGCGATGAGAAATTGGTCGCACGTTGTTTTTGCCATTTTTTTCATCTTCTTTTTCGTACTTCTTAGCAATTTTTAAAATAAAAAAAGCCAATACGCCAATGCCAATTACCCCTGCAATGATAAAAAAACTTGCCTGACTGTCCTTAATAAGGTTATCATAAATTTTAGTGAAAAAATTTGATGAGCCTTGTGCCTTTGCACAAATTGAGAGCGATAATAACACAGATGTGAGTAAAATGCCCTTTTTTCCTGAATCTTTAATTGTTGTTGCCATAATTTTTAAAAATTATGTTTTTCAATTTAAAGTAGTGGACAATTTATGAATTGAAAAACGATTAAACGTTAATTTCGGGGGTCTTTGATAGATTTTACGATTAAAGTCATCTTTAGTTTCGTTAATATTATTTGGTTTTTAAGAAAGAAGTGATTATATTTGTACCCGAAAATTAGATGATAGAAAAGATGAGGGACCGATAAGTCCCTTTTTTATTTTACCAAAATGATAAAAAAAGAAACAATAGTTAACCTAATCAATGAGCATTTTGCAGGCACCGATAAGTTTTTGGTGGATGTAAAAATTTTGAAAGGAAGTGTGATTGAAATTTATATTGATGCGCCAAACCATATTTTAATTGCCGACTGCGTTGAATTAAGCAGATTTGTAGAAGGTAACTTGGATAGAGAAAAAGAAGATTTTGAGTTGCAGGTATCTTCGCCAGGAGCAACAGAAGCTTTTAAGGTAGTAGCTCAATATAAAAAGTACGTAGGCACAAAAGTAAAAGTAGTAACTAAAGAAGGCGCAAAGCACGAAGGAATTTTGATGAGTGCTAATGATAATGAATTTGTAATTGAAGAAACTAGAAGAGAGAAAAAACCAGTAGGAAAAGGAAATCATACCGTAGTAGAAAATATAACGCTAACATATAATCAAACAAAAGAAACAAAATCAGTATTACCATTTTAAAAAAACAAAACAATGGAAAGTGTAAATTTAATTGAATCATTCTCGTTATTTAAAGAAGACAAAAACATTGATCGCGCAACGTTAATGAGCATCATCGAAGATGTATTTCGTGCTATGTTAATCAAAAAATATGGCTCAGATAAAAACTTTGATATTATCGTAAACCCTGATAAAGGAGATATCGAAATTTATAAAAACAGAACCATTGTTGACGATGAGTTTGCTGAAGATTCGTTTGATTATGATCCAAACAAACATATTAGTTTAACAGATGCTCACAAAATTGAACCTGATTTCGAAATCGGTGAAGAGGTTACTGAGTTAGTAAAATTAGATGAAATTGGTCGTCGTAATGTATTATCAGTACGTCAAAATTTAGTTCAAAAAATTCTTGAATTAGAAAAAACAAGTATTTATAACAAATACAAAGAACGTGTTGGAGATATTATCAACGCTGAGGTTTACCAAGTTTGGAAAAAAGAAATTATGTTGTTGGATGATGAAGGCAATGAATTATTATTGCCAAAAACTGAACAAATTCCTTCTGATTTCTTCAAAAAAGGAGATTCTGTAAAAGCGGTAGTTTATAAAGTAGAATTAAAAAACGGAACACCTTCAGTAATCATGTCTCGTACAGCGCCAACTTTCTTAGAGCGTTTATTTGAAATGGAAGTTCCTGAAGTTTTTGATGGTTTAATTACGATCAAGAAAATTGTTCGTGAACCAGGTGAAAGAGCTAAAGTAGCTGTTGAATCTTATGATGATAGAATTGACCCAGTTGGAGCTTGTGTTGGTATGAAAGGTTCTCGTATTCATGGTATTGTTCGCGAATTAAAAAATGAAAATATTGATGTGATTAATTATACATCAAATGCTCAATTATTAATTCAACGTTCATTAAGCCCTGCAAAAGTAACTTCAGTTAAATTAAACGAAGATACTAAGCGTGCAGAGGTTTTCTTAAAGCCTGATCAAATTTCTTTAGCAATTGGTAAAGGTGGTTTCAATATTAAATTAGCTGGTAAATTAACTGGATACGAAATTGATGTATTCCGTGATAACGATGAAGCAGTTGTTGATATTGATGATGTTGACTTGGTAGAATTCTCTGATGAGATTGAAGAATCAGTAATTAATGCATTACAAGCAATTGGTTGCGATACAGCAAAATCAGTATTAGAATTAGACGTTGCAGATTTAGTTCGTAGAACAGGATTAACGGAAGATGTGATTGAAGATGTGAAACAAGTGTTACAATCTGAGTTCGAAGATTAATAGATTGTTAAGATTGAAGAGTTAGCTTTCTTTTAGTTAAATAAAAAAGCAATTTTGATACATAAAAAAGACGAGGAATAAAGTATGTCAGACGTAAAAACAATGCGATTAAGTAAAGTAGCAAAAGAATTTAATTTATCCTTAGGGAAAATTACTGAATTCTTGGCTTCAAAAGGTCGCCCGGTAGAAAACAATCCCAACGCCAAAATTGGCGATGAAGAATATTCTTTGTTATCTAAAGAGTTTTCGGGAGATAAGTCTGCCAAAGAAGAAGCTCAAACAGTGGGCCTCAATCTTAACAAATTAAAACGCGAGTCGTTAATTGTAGAAGATGTGAAGGCTATTAAAGCTAAAGAGCTAGAAGAGCAACGCGAAAGAGAATTAGCCGCAGCAGCTGCCCAAAAAGCGGCTGAAGAAAAAAGAAAAGCAGAAGAAGCGAAAGCAGAAGCTGAGAGAATGGCTAAATTGGTTACGCCAGTTGAAAAAACTGAATCAACAGATAGTACTTCAATGGTCACTGGACCTAAGGTTTTAGGTAAAATGGACTTGAGCGCCTTAAACCAAAAAACCAAACCAGATAAAAAATCTAAAAAAGATAAGGAAGAAGAGAAGGCAGCAGAGGAAAAAGCGACAAAAGCAACTAAAGGTAAAAAGAAAAAAGAAGAAGAAGTAGTTGAAGAAGTAAAACCTGTTGTTACTGAAACGCCTGTTGCTCCTGTTGAAGAACTAGAAGAACAAAAAGAGGTATTTCACGAAACGGTTTATCAAAAATTAGAAGGACCAAAAATTATGGGTAAAATCGAATTACCTGTAATTAAAGAAGTTAAAAAAGGCGGTGCACCAAATACAGCTGCTGGAAATGCGGCGGATAAGAAAAAGCGCAAGCGTATTCGTAAAGGTGGCATGAGCCAAGAAGAAATTAAAAAAGTAGGTACTGAGCAAGCTCAGATAGCAAAAGATAGAGCCAAAGAAAAATATGGCGATCCTCGTGCTAAAAAACCAGCTACTCGCGAAGCTCGTCCAGCATTAACAGATGTTGAAATTCAAGCGCAAATAAAAGAAACATTAGCTCGTTTAAGCAGCAAGGGCTCAAAATCTAAAACATCAAAATACCGTAGAGATAAACGTGATGATGTGAGAGAGAAAATGGCTGATGAACAAGAGGCTTCAGATTTAGAAAAGAAAACATTAAAAGTTACTGAATTCGTTTCTGCTAATCAATTAGCACAAATGATGAATGTTTCTGTCACGCAAATTATTTCTACTTGTATGAGCTTAGGAATGTTTGTATCTATCAATCAACGTTTAGATGCTGAAACTTTAGCAATTGTAGCTGAAGAGTTTGGTTATAAAACAGAGTTTGTAAGTGTTGAGGTTCAAGAAGCGATTGAAGAGCAAGAAGCAGAAGATCCTAATGATTTAGTAGAACGTCCGCCAATTGTTACAATCATGGGTCACGTTGATCATGGTAAAACATCATTGTTAGATTATATTCGTAAATCAAATGTAATTGCAGGTGAGGCTGGTGGAATTACGCAGCATATTGGTAGTTATAATGTGAAAATGGAAAGCGGTAAATCGGTTACATTTTTAGATACTCCTGGTCACGAAGCCTTTACTGCGATGCGTGCACGTGGTGCTAAGGTAACCGACGTTGTAATTATTGTGGTTGCCGCTGATGATAGCGTGATGCCTCAAACAAAAGAGGCGATTAACCATGCTCAAGCAGCGGGTGTACCAATGATTATTGCCATTAACAAGATTGATAAGCCAGGAGCAAATCCTGATAAAATCCGCGAAGCTTTATCTGCTATGAATATCTTAGTAGAAGAGTGGGGTGGTAAAGTTCAATGTCAAGAGATCTCAGCTAAAATGGGAAAAAACATTGACTTATTATTAGAGAAAGTCGTTTTAGAAGCAGAGATATTAGAGTTAAAAGCAAATCCAAATACAAAAGCGTCTGGTTCTGTTATTGAAGCAAAATTAGATAAAGGACGTGGACATGTTGTAGATATTATCGTTCAAAAAGGAACGATGCGCGTTGGTGATATCGTTGTAGCAGGTTGTTACAGCGGTAGAGTAAAAGCAATGACTAACGAGCATGGATTAAATGTAAAAGAAGCAGGACCTTCGATGCCAGTTCAATTATTAGGTTTAAATGGAGCGCCTACAGCAGGTGATAAATTTAACGTAATGAGTGATGAGCGTGAAGCACGTGAATTAGCAAACAAACGCTTACAGTTGCAACGTGAACAAGGTATCCGTACACAAAAACATATTACATTGGATGAGATAGGACGTCGTTTAGCAATAGGCGATTTCAAGGAATTAAATGTTATTGTTAAGGGTGATGTGGATGGTTCTATTGAAGCCTTATCCGATTCATTATTAAAATTATCTACTGAAAAAATTCAAGTTAACATCATTCATAAATCAGTTGGTGCTATCAGCGAAACAGATGTTATGTTAGCAAGTGCATCAAATGCTATTATCGTTGGTTTCCAAGTTCGTCCTTCGGTTACCGCGCGCAAATTAGCAGAAACTGAAGAAATTGACATCCGTTTATATTCAATTATTTACGATGCAATTAACGAAGTGAAAGCGGCAATGGAAGGAATGTTAGCTCCTGAATTCGAAGAGAAAATTGTATGTAACATTGTTGTTCGTGAAGTATTTAATATCACTAAAGTTGGAACCATTGCAGGTGCTTATGTACTAGATGGTAAGGTAATGCGTAACACTAAAGTTCGCGTTATTCGTGATGGTATTGTTTTATTTACAGGTGGATTAGGCTCATTAAAACGCTTTAAAGACGATGTAAAAGAAGTAACTGCTAACTACGAATGTGGTTTAAATATTGATGGTTTTGATGATATTAAAGTAGATGATATCATTGAAGGTTACGATATGGTTGAGATTAAAGCGAAGCTTTAAATTACGATTTACGAAGTTTGAAGTACGAATGAAGAAATAGAGTTAACGTTTTCGTTACTCCAAATTCGTAATTCTCCCTTCGCAATGGGGGATTAGCTCATTTGGCTAGAGCGCTTCGCTGGCAGTGAAGAGGTGATCGGTTCGAATCCGATATTCTCCACGCATAAGATAAAAGTCAGAAGTTTACTTCTGACTTTTATTATTTATATTTGATTAAATCAATACACTCCATGTATTATATTATTTCATTCTGTTTATTTGGTTGTATACTGTTGTTTTATTCGTGTAACGAAAACGAAGTAGTTAAAAATGCGAACATAATTTCTACTACAGACTCAACTTACTATATTGATAGTCTCCCATCTCAGAGTTCTTTAATAGAAAATAATAATGAAAACAATGACACTTTAAAGTTAGATTTTGATGATTTTCAAATTAAATTTCCGCATTTAAATACCTTTTCAAATAGCGAGATTTCAATAAAAGATACAACGGAATTGTTTCTAGATCTGGAGTCTACGTTAGATACTTTTTTAATTAATTGGAAAAATGAAAAAATGATTTCACACTCAATTAAAGAGCAATATCAAACCGTACTGTCTGTCCAGGATGAAGGGCCTCATATCGAACTTTATGAATGGAAAAATCATAAATCGGAATGGACCGATGTAAATAGCATTTTTAGTAACGTTTTTTTGGTAAGAAAAATAACCGAAGAAGAATCTAGTCATTTTCCGAAATTTACTAAGCAAGAATTAGTGTCTTATTTGACTTTAAATGTTGATGAAAATTGGGCAAATAAAATTAGTATCCCAGAAGTTGGAAAATGGACTGAGTATTTTTGGATTGGTGTTGGAATAATAAGAATTTCTATAAAAATTATATTGAATAACGGATTAGAAATAACAAAATTGATAATTATCTATCCTCCCATGGGCTGTTAGTAAAATACACGATCTATCTAATCAACGCATTATCAAAAAGCCGTTTTTTATATATTTATTTTCAATCTGGCTAATTAACACAATTTAAGATGAATTACCTCTAATATTTGCCATATATCGGTTAAAAGTGTAAATTCGTGACTCTTAAAATTGATGAATTTAGCTGAGCAAATAAATACGCAAAAAGTGCCGCAACACATTGCTATTATTATGGATGGTAATGGGCGTTGGGCTAAGCAGCAAGGCGAAAATAGAATTTACGGACATTACGAAGGTGTGAATTCGGTAAGAGCAGTTGTTGAAGCTGCTGGAGAAGTGGGTGTTAAATACATTACACTTTACGCTTTTAGTACCGAAAATTGGAACCGTCCGAAAGAAGAAGTAGATGCATTAATGGAATTATTAGTTTCTACAATTAGTGCAGAAACACCTCAATTAAATAAAAAGAATGTTCGTTTACAAGCCATCGGCAACTTAAATAGTTTGCCACCAGCTTGTTTGGAAGAATTAAATGAATCTATCGAATTAACTTCAAAAAACACAGGATTAACATTAGTGTTAGCGTTGAGCTATTCAGCTAAATGGGAATTAATAGATGCCGTAAAACAAATAGCTACTCAAGTGAAAAATGGTAGTTTAGCCATTGAAGATATTAGTGAAAAACATTTTGAGCAAGGGCTTTGTACTAAAAATATTCCAGACCCTGAATTAATGATTCGTACAAGCGGAGAACACCGAATTAGTAATTTTTTATTATGGCAGTTAGCTTATGCTGAATTTTATTTTACAGAGAAGTTGTGGCCAGATTTCCGAAAAGATGACCTATACGAAGCTATTTTAAATTACCAAAACCGAGAACGTCGCTTCGGAAAAACCAGCGAACAATTAACTCAACCTTAATAATGACATTTTTAAAATACGCTGTTTTCTTTTTTTTCTTAGTTATTGGTAACATGACTAATGCTCAGATTATTTCTTCTGAATCGTCGACTGCAGAGCCTATTGATTGGTCTAAGCCAAAAGAATATACGCTTGGTCCTATAGAAGTTGAAGCTAAAGAAACTGATAAAAATGTGATTCGACTTTTATCTGGATTAACAAGTGGCGATAAGATTCAAATACCTGGAGATAAAATGTCTGAAGCCATTAAAAATTTATGGAAACAAGGTTTATTTGAAGATGTACAAATCTATTTAACTAAAATAATCGCAGACCAAGCATTTTTAAAAATCGTTGTTGTCGAAAAACCAAAACTATCTAAGTTTTCTTTTAGAGGCAAAGTCAAAAAAAATGATGCCGACGAAATTAGAGGGAAGATTCGTCTAGTCAGAGAAAAAGTAGTAACGGATTATACGCTCGGTTATATTAAAAATATTGTTAAAGACTTCTATGTAAATAAAGGATTTTATAATGCAACGGTAGATATTACAACCGAGCCCGATAAAGCCGCTAAAACTCCACACGTTATTGTATACATTAATGTAAATAAAGGCAAAAAAGTACGTATCAAAAATTTGAATATTAATGGTAATACTGTTGTTGCTGATTGGAAATTACGTCGTAAAATGAGCGATAGTAAGCCGTTTCGTTTATACACGTTTTGGAATTCAGGTAAATATTTAGAAGATAATTTAGAAAAAGATTTGCCCTCTATTATTGCAAAATATAATAGTAAAGGATACCGTGATGCTCGTATTAAAAAGGATACTGTTTATTTCGTTAAAAAAAATCGAGTAAATATTGATATTGAAATTGAAGAAGGAAATAAATTTTATTTTGGAAATATTAAATGGTTTGGAAACGCAAAATACCGTAGTGGACAATTAGATACTATTTTAAATATCAAAAAAGGTGAAGTATTTGATCAATCCTATCTGGACCAAAAGTTATTTATGAATCCAACGGGTTACGATATTTCTTCATTATACATGGACGACGGTTATTTGTTTTTTAACGTATCTCCCCAAGAAGTAAACGTTCATAATGATACAATTGATTTAGATATTCACATGTACGAGGGTAAGCAAGCTACTATTAATAGGGTGACAGTGATGGGAAATACTAAAACAAATGACCATGTTATCTACCGTGAAATTAGAACAAGACCAGGACAATTGTTCCGTCGTTCGGATATTATTCGTACACAGCGTGAATTAAGTCAGTTAGGTTATTTTGATCCTGAAAAATTAGGTGTAACTCCAACTCCAAATCCAGCTGATGGAACAGTGGATATAGAATATAAAGTAGAAGAAAAACCATCTGATCAAGTAGAATTGTCTGGCGGTTGGGGCGGTGGCCGTATTGTTGGAACATTGGGTTTATCGTTCAACAATTTTTCGATGAAAAATATTTTTAAGCCAGAATCATGGAGTCCTTTACCTACAGGAGACGGCCAAAAATTTAGTATTAGAGCGCAAACAAACGGTATTTATTATCAGTCCTACAATATATCTTTTACTGAACCTTGGTTAGGTGGCAAAAAGCCAAATTCCTTAAGTGTTTCTGGTTTCTTCTCTATGTTTAATACGACAGGCGCTAAAAAATACGTGAATGATGATGAAGGAAATAAAATTAGAAATCCAAACAGAAGTACAATGAAAATTATTGGCGGGTCAGTTGGATTTGGTAAGCGATTAAAAAAACCAGATGATTTCTTTTCTATTTATACTGAAGCAAGTTATAATTACTATGAACTAGAAAACTATCCTTACTTCATTTTAGCAAATGGTTACGCGAACGACTTTAATGGTAAAATTAATATTACCCGTAATAGTGTTGATGCCCCAATATTCCCTAAAAATGGATCTAACTTCTCTATCTTAGGACAATTTACTCCTCCATACTCCTTGTTTAATGGAAAAAATTATGAAACAGCTACAGCTGCCGAGAAATTTAAATTTATTGAATATCAAAAATATAAATTTACAGCCGAATGGTTTACTCAGTTAACCAATAAAAGAGCTGGCGAAGGAAAAGAAGCACGTAATTTAGTTTTAAGAACAAAAATTGGTTATGGTATTTTGGGAATGTACAATAGTAAAGTAGGGGTTTCTCCTTTTGAACGTTACTACATGGGTGGTAGTGGTTTAAGTGGATATCAGAACTTTGTGGCTAGAGAAATTATTGCTTTAAGGGGATATACTGATAACTCTTTATCGAGTACTAGTGGAGATCCACTTTGCGCAAGATATACGATGGAATTACGTTACCCTATTTCATTAAATCCGCAAGCTACAATTTTTGTATTAGGTTTTGCTGAAGCAGGAAATACTTGGGCTAGGTATAAAGATTTTAATCCTTTTCAAGTTAAACGAAGTGCTGGCTTTGGTTTAAGAGTGTTTTTACCAATGTTTGGCTTATTAGGTTTAGATTATGGTTGGGGCTTCGATAATATTCCTGGAAACACAGGTTCGGGTAACGGACAAGGTCAGTTTCACTTTACTTTAGGAGCTCAGTTGGGAGAATTATAAACTCAAAAAAATGTTAATTGTTAAAATAAATGTATCTTGGCACACGTTATGATTATTACTAAAAACACTAATAACAGTATTATGAAAAAATTAGCTCTATCATTTTTTGCGGTCATTTTAATGACAACTTTTTCGTTTGCCCAAAAAATTGGATACATCGATTCTGAATATATTCTTTCAAACATTCCCGAATATAAAGCTGCTCAAGCAGAAATGGATAAAATATCGGTTGACTGGCAAAAGGAAATTGAGGCAAAATATTCGGAAATTGATAAATTGTACAAAATATACCAAGCTGAGTCTGTTTTATTAACCGACGATATGAAGAAAAAACGCGAAAACGAAATCATAAATAAAGAAAAGGAAGTAAAAGAATTACAAAAACAACGTTTTGGCGTTGATGGAGAATTGTTTAACAAACGCATGGAGTTAGTAAAACCAATTCAAGATAAAATTTACAGTGCTGTTAAACAGGTAGCAGAAAGAGGTGGTTTAGCATTTATTTTTGATAAAGCTGGTCAAGTATCTTTGCTTTATTCAAATAGTAAATATGATAAAAGTGAAGATGTATTAAATTTCATGGGATATAACAAGTCAAAAAAATAAATAAAATAAATACAAAAACAATGAAAAACATAGTAAAATCAATTGCGATTGTTGTCTTAACAGTAGGAACTATTTCAATCAGTAAGGCTCAAAAAATTGCTCACATTAGCTTAGATTCTTTAATCACTACAATGGCTGAAAGTAAAACAGCTCAAGAAGTGGCTCAAAAATATTTAAAAGATTTAGAAAATCAAGTAGCAACAATGGATAATGAGCTACAAACAAAGTATGCCGACTATATGAAAAATAAGGATACTTATTCTGCTTTAGTAGCAAGTACCAAAGAAAGCGAATTACAAGATTTAAATAAACGTATTGAAGATTTTAAAGCTCAAGCTCAACAAGATTACCAACGTAAATACGGTGAATTATCAAAACCAATTTATGATAAAGCTAAAAAAGCCATTGATATGGTTGCTAAAGAAAACGGTTATAAATATGTTTTGGATACAAGTACTGGAAATGTATTGTATTCAGAAGCAGCTGACGACATTTTGCCTATAGTGAAGAAAAAATTGGATACCATGGAGCCAGCTCAAATACCTGGAGCGCCAGGAGCAACAAAACCAGCTCCAGGAGCTAAAACCGGTGGAGCAAAACCAGCAGGAAAATAGTGCTTTAATCTATTTA
>ERZ724516.1044-NODE-1044-length-16467-cov-7.210456_pt1 | contig 16467 bp, 13 predicted proteins | sample MGYA00376049_ERZ724516 | MGnify/ENA primary metagenome ERZ724516 (study PRJEB28724, sample SAMN07190886) | activated sludge metagenome | isolation source: activated sludge of sewage treatment plant in Hong Hong | place: USA: Christiansburg, Virginia | collected... | reverse complement strand
GCACCCAGCTTAGATTTGGACTGCTTCTCAGTGAAATTTACCGGACACTAGTGATTTCATATGCAAAACAGGCCGTTTGCCCACGTGGAATATGATTGAGTAGCTATCAGAACAGTAGCGCACCAAGTCTCAAGTCGGAGCCCGACGCAGCGTCTCCACTACGGGCCGATTCAACACTTCGCGCAAACCCCACCAGCCAGCCGCCAGCGCCAGCACCGCACCCGCAAGCGCACCGAGCAGAGGCACCCACAGCGACACGGTCCATTCGAATTCGAACACAAATCGCGCCAGCGCCCAGCCCACAGCTGCTGCGACGATCGACGCCAGGAAACCGGCCAATAGCCCCACACCCGCCAGTTCGGCGCGTTGCACCTGGCGCAGCAGGCTGCCCTTGGCGCCCACGGCGCGCATGATGGCGTACTCGCGAGCCCGCTCCTCACGCGTGGCCGTCACCGCAGCAAACAACACCACCAGGCCTGCGGCCAGCGTAAAGCCGAACAGAAACTCGACCGCACGGATCACCTGGTCCAGCACGCGCTGCACCTGGGCAATGGTGCTCGTCATGTCCACATTGGTGACGTTGGGGAACTGGCGCACCAAGGCATTGTCAAAACCCTTGGTGAAGGGGGCCTTGAAAGCACCCATATAGGTGGTGGGCACGTTGTCCATCTGGCTGACAGGGTAAATCACAAAGAAGTTGGCCCGCATGGAGCCCCAGTCGACCTTGCGCAGCGACGTGATTCTGGATTCAGTCTGCGCTCCGCCAATGTCAAACCGCAGGGTGTCGCCGAGCTTGACTTTGAGGGTCTGGGCAATGCCCTCTTCCATGCTGATGGCAGCAGACTCTTCTTCGGTCCACTGCCCCGCCACCACTTCATTATTCTGCGGAAGCTTGGTATTGAACGAGACGTTGAACTCGCGGTCCACCAGCCGCTTGGCGCGGTCGTCCACATAGTCGTCAGGCGTCACTGCGCGGCCATTCACGGCCACCAGCCGCCCCCGGATCATGGGATACCAGTCGTAACGCGCCACCCCCGCCTGCGCCAGCATCTGCCGGAAGGGCTGTTCCTGCTCCGGCATCACGTTGATGACAAAACGGTTGGGGGCGTCGGGCGGCGTGGCCTTGCGCCAACTGCTGATCAGGTCGGTGCGCAGCAAGACCAACAACACCAGGGCCAGCAGACCCACGGCCAGGGCACTGACTTGCACCACGGTGTAGGCCGGGCGCGCCGACATTTGGCGCGTGGCCAGCACCATCCAACGCGGTGCGGTGTTTTCGTTCACGCTCAGGCGCAGCAACTTCACGGCCACCCATGCCAAAGCGGCAAACACAACCACGGCACCACCAAAGCCACCAACGGCGATCAAGCCCAATTTCAGGTCACTACTGGCAGCCAGCAACAGGGCCGCAAAGCCCAGTACACCCACCGCCAAGACCCCCAGCGACGTCGGTTTGAGGTTGCCCACATCACGGCGAATCACCCGCAAAGGTGGCACCTGGGCCAACTGCAGCACCGGCGGCAAACCAAAGGCAAACAGCAGGGTCAGACCCATGCCCATGCCCAGCAGCACCGGCCACAGGGTTGCAGCCGGAAGCGCCGCATCTACGAGCCCGGCCAGCAGCAAGACAAAGAGGTAGTGAACGCTGTAACCAAACACCACGCCCAGGCCGCTGGCAAACAAGCCCACCAGCGCAAACTCAAACGCGTAAGCGGCCGCGATGGTGCGTTGGCGCAGGCCCAGCACCCGCAGCATGGCGCAATCGTCCAGGTGGCTGGCCGCAAAGGCACGCGCCGACAGTGCCACCGCCACAGCACTGAGCAGGGCGGCGAGCAAAGCGACCAGGCTCAGGAACTTGTCGGCACGGTCCAGCGTCTGGCTCATCTCGGGGCGACCAGCCTGTAGCGACTCGACCCGCACACCACGCAAACCGTTGGCGCTGGCTTGCTTGACCTGGGCGTCGGCCCAGGCAACAAAATCCTGGACCGGCTTTTCGTCCCCGGCCACGGCCATACGGTAGGTCAGGCGGCTGGCGGGCTGAATCAGTTTGGTGGCAGCAATGTCTTGCGTATTGATCATCACGCGCGGGGCGAAGTTCATGAAGCCCGCACCCCGGTCGGGTTCCACCACGATCACGGTGTGCACAATGAGACGCGCATCGCCCAACAACAGCGTATCGCCCATCTTGAGACCCAGGGCCTCCAGCAGAGCGGCGTCGACCCAGGCCTGGCCACGCGCAGGAATGGCACGCGTGATGGTGTCGGCTGCATCCGGTGCGCTGGCCACCCGCAATGCGCCGCGCAGGGGGTAGCCCGGCTCCACCACCTTGAGGGCGACCAGTTTGGCCGCTCCGCCCTGCTCGTCCGTGGCACGGGCCATGGTTGGAAAACCAAGATTGGTCACCACCGACAGACCCAGTTCGCGCGCCTTGGCGACAAAGTTGGCAGGGGTGGGGTTGTCACTGGACACCACGGCATCACCACCCAGCAGTTGGAGCGCATCGCGCTGCAAGCCGCCTTTGAGGCGGTCGGCAAAAAAACCTACTGCCGTGAGCGCGGCCACTGCCAACGTCACCGCCACCATCAAAAGGCGCAAATCACCGGAGCGCAAATCACGCCAGAGGGTACGCCAGCCAAGAGCCCAGAAAGTAATAGTCATGGCGCTACCTTAGCGCATCTCGGCGAGCCGCATCATGGCTGGGGATTTCTGCGCCGACGACGCCACCGCTGCACCATCCGCCACAGCGCGACCAGCACGATCGTTGCGACCGCAAGAATGATGGCCTGAAACGCCAGCGCCGGTCCGCGCCCTCGGGTGGCCACCAGTACCGGGATGTCGCCGTCGAGCCGGTAGCGGCTCTCCAGCAGATAATCGCGGTCTTCCCAACGCACTTCAAACTGCCAACGCTCCCCTTGCACGGTGCTCCAGGCGGTGTGAACACGGCCTTCCTGCGTGCTGCCGGACGGCGTAACCGGCCACGGCACCAGGGAGGGATCGGCCTTGCGAGCCTCGGGCAGCGCGCGAAAGGGAATGACCTCCGTGGTGCCAGTGGCAACGTGGGTCACCGCAACAGGGTAGGCGCCCGGCCACGGATCCCTCCCGGCGTCCGACCAGAACTGCAGCACATACAGCAGGCCCGTCCATACCAGGCAAAGACCGAAGAACAGCATCACACCGCGCAGAAAACGTCCAATACTCCTCAAAAACCTCATTAACAATGACATGACAACACCCTCCACATTTGCGCATGAAACGGCTTAAGACACTGTGGACGGGAAAGCGCTAGCCGAGTGCATGCGGCAGAGAAACGGAACACAACTGTCCGTTTAAAAACCCAACAAAATTTGGTGCATCTTAGCCAACCGCATCAAAAATGGGGACTTCTTGGGCCGACTCCACGCGGTTCCGCCCGGCCTGCTTAGCACGGTAAAGTGCCGCATCGGCCTCGCGCAGCGTGCCCTCGAACCCGCCCACATGCCCCCGCGCCATGCCGGCGCTCAAGGTGTTGCCGGGCAGCGGGCCGCCCTGTTGGAACTGCGTACGCAGCTGCTCCAGCGTCTGGAGCAGCGGAGTCGCCTGGTCGGGTCCGAGGGCGACGATGACAAATTCCTCCCCGCCCAACCGCGCTGCGCGGCAGTCTGGAAACTCGCTCGCCTTTAGCAGCAAGGCCAAGTGCCGAATCACCTGGTCCCCCAGGGCGTGGCCGTGGGTGTCATTGACCTGTTTAAAGTGGTCCAGGTCCACCATGCCCAGCGCCAGCGGAACGTCCGACGCCTGTTGACCGACCCACTGCCGCAGACCCAGGCGGTTGAGCAGATCGGTCAGGGGATCGTGCGTGCGCTGGTGTTCCACCAGGGCCATGAGGTCGCCTGAGATGACCAACACGAGGCCCACCACCCCACCGATCAAGGACATGCCCGCAGCCAGCACTGACGCGGAATTTACCAGCGTGGAGCTGACGGAGCTCTCCACCAGGCCCAGGGCTGCAGCCACGCTGCGCAAACCCATCAGCACGGCAAACACCACGCCAAGCAGCGCTAGCAGTCGCATACCCGCCTGGTGCTGGGCGCGCGACTCGCCCAGCGCCGTGCGTGCCAGCAGCACCGCCAGCAAGGCTAGCAGCAGCGAGAGCAAGCCAATGCGCCAGCGCGGGTTGGGTGCAGCCAAGCCGAACCACAGCGCGATGGCCAGCCCGACCAGGCAACAGGCCAGCAACCAGCCCCAGTGTGCGGACATGCCGCGCAACCGCCGCACACCCCCCAGCACCAGCGCCACTCCCGCCACCATCAGTACCACGGCCAGCACCAGCCCCGCCAGGGGCGTCAACCAGGCCTGCAGCATGTTCAGCGTGAAACCCAACGATGCCAGCAACACGCCACCGGCTGCCTGCTGCATGCCCGGCAACCTGCCGCCCAACGCGCGGTTGGTGATGAGCAGCACCAGCGCCAGCAGTGCGGCGGACGCCGAAAGCGTGATGCCCATGCCGCGCGGATCCAGGTAGGTCCATGCCATGGGTGTCATGGCGCAACTCCCGGTGCGACTGCGCATTCGACGCGGTTGCGGCCCCCGGACTTGGCGGCATACAGCGCGGCATCGGCCTGGCGCCAGAGTGCCGGGAAGTCTATCCCCGGCGTCGTCAGCGCCAGGCCCAGGCTGGCAGTAATGGTCAAGCCGGTGCGCTGTGGTGCCAGCCGCTGCAGCTCGGTTCGAAGGCGCTCAGCCACCGCGTAGGCATCGGGTTTCTCCATCCCCTGCAAAAGCACGGCGAACTCTTCACCCCCCATGCGCACGGCCAGATCGCCCTCACGCAGGTGGCGCAGCAGCAACTGGCCGACGAAGGCCAGCACCTTGTCACCGGCCGCATGGCCATGGGTATCGTTGATCCGTTTGAAATGGTCAATATCCACAGCCACCAGCGCCCAGCCGTGCAAAGTTGTTGGAAGGCGTGACGCCAGCGCGTGCCGGTTGAGCAGTCCGGTCAGCGCGTCGCGCTCCGCCTCAGAACGCAGGTCTGCAATCACCAGCAACTGGTGCACCAGCAGCAGCCCGGTCTGGATGGCAACGAAGGACATGGCCCCCACCAGGTATACAACCATGTTGAAGGGTGTGCCAAAAGCATAGACCGGCTGGATGTGCCCTTGCGAAGCCCACAGGGTCCGCACCAGCATCATCACGGACAACAGCAGGGCGGCGATGCTGACAAATGCCAGCCCCACGCCGATGCCCCGGCGGCGCAGCGGCCACAGGGCCGCCAGCAGACAGCCCATGAGCCAGATGATGATGGGCGAAAACACCAGAACCCGGGAGGACAGGCTGGGAAACTTCACGCCCCACCAATACGAGCTGAACACCAGGCACAGCGCAGGCAGCAGCCACCACAGGGGCCGGGCAGGCTTGCCTGCCAGGCGGTGGCTGCCATCGATGAGCAGACCCACACCAACCACCATGAGCGGATTGCCAACCACGAGCGAGAGTTCTGCGGGCACCAGTCCTTGTGAGACATTGAGCAGCGCACCCCCCGTTGCGAGCACCGAGCCAACCGCCCACTTGCGCAAAGCACCTGCATAGAGGGAATGCGATGCGAGCCACCCCGCCAGAGCAGCAAGCGTCAGCGCAGCCATAAAGGCAGCCATCGTAATGGCGCGTGGTTCAGGCAAAACCCGACTCCTTGTACTACTGGGGTGTAGCCAGTATAGGAGCGGTCAGTGGAGAAGCGCCGTTACTGCAGTCATTTCTGCGTCGATGGCCAAGAAGCGGATGGCATTTGCTGCACCAAGTGGGTGTTCAACTTGCCCGCTATCAGAAATAGGATCAGTTCAGGCCACGGCGCGCAGGCGGGCACCTGCCAGTTCCGGCTGCAACTCCAGGCGCTCAAACGCGCTGTAACACAGGAAGCGCTTGTGGGTGGCGCGCCCGATGGCGCACAGGCCTACGCGCTGAGCCACTTCAAGGCCCATCTCGGTAATGCCGCTGCGCGACACGGCAATGGGAATCCCCATCTGTGCCGATTTGATAACCATCTCGCTGGTCAGACGGCCCGTGGTGTAGAGCACTTTGTCGGCGCCTTCAGTTGGTTCGCCGCCGGGCCGCCCCAAGGCGAATTGCGCCCCCTCGGGGGGCAGCGCAGCACACGCAGTGGCAAGCGTGGGGGCCTGACCGCCCATCCACATCCAACCGGCAATGGTGTCAATCGCGTTGTGGCGGCCCACGTCTTCAATGAACACCAGCATGGTGTCACCCTGAAACAGCGCACAACCGTGCACCGAGCCAGCGGCTTTGTAAATGCTTTCCTGTAAACGTATGGCATTGACAATGCCGTAAAGCTGCTCCTGTAGCAACGTGGCCGGTGCCAGATGGATCAGGTCCAGATCGTCCATGATGCCGCCAAACACACTGCCCTGGCCACAGCCTGTGGTCACCACACGCTTGGCGGTGCGCTCTTCAATGTGTTCAATGCCGTTGCGGGTCTTGACGGCTGCGGCACCCACGTCCCAATCCACGGTGATGGACTCGATGTCGTGAACGGACTGCACCAGCCGCTGGTTGCGCAAATACCCCAGCACCAGCAGTTCCGGGTGACCGCCCAGCGTCATCAGCGTCACCAGTTCGCGCTTGTCGACGTAAACGGTGAGTGCGCGCTCGCAAGGAATGGTGCTGGTCACTGCTTCGCCCCACTCATTGACCACCGTAACCTCACGGGTTAACGGCGCCTGGGCCTGGGTGAGGTGCGGAAGTTTAGAACGGAGCATGGGCAGAACGCAGCGAAATCATCTATTTCTTGGGTTTGTCGGCAACCGGTGCCGCCGCTACCGCAGCACTGGCAGCGGGTGCAGCAGGTGCAGCGGGCGTGTACACAAAGGGGCCAGGATCGGCACAGGCCGACGTTGCCGGGGCTGCGCCCTTGGCATCTTTGCCGGCGGGCTTGGACGCACTGTTGGTGCGCGCAGCGACCTTGTCCTGGGCCTTGCACAACAAAAAGGCCTCAACCTTGCCAGCGTGGGCGGTTTTGGCGGCGGCTTCAGCAGCCTTGGCCTTGGCTTCATCGCTCGGCGCTGGCAGCTTGGCGAAGGCTACCCCGCTTAGCACGACAGCGGCAACACAAATAGTGAATGATTTCATGCGATCCTCGGCGTGGAATTAGGTTTGTAAGGGGGAGGCCGGGACACCGCTGGGCCCGCTGGCGCTGCGTTGCGCCGGTATCTTGCCGGACTTGACATCGTCATACCAGAGCTCGTGGTGTTCCCTAGCCCATGTCTCATCCACGTAGCCCGTCTGTATGCCCTGGAATGCCCCTTCGGTTCCGAGCGTGCCCAGGTAAATATGCCCCATGAACATGACGATCATCAGGATATTGGAGACCGAATGCACCATGTGGGCTATTTGCATGGTGCTGCGCGTGTAGTCCAGTCCGGGCACCAGCTTGTCCATGACCAGACCGGAGGCAACCACCACCAGGCCCAGCACGAACACGCCACCCCAAAAAACCACTTTCTCACCGGCATTAAAACGGCCGGACTTGACCTCGTGCTCGGAGAACATGCCGCCGCCCTTGAGCAACCAGTTCAGGTCTCCTTTGGCCGGCAAGTTGTCCTTGATGAAAGTGCCAATCACGATCACCAACGACACCGCAAACAAGGGCCCGGCAAAGTTGTGGGCATTTTTAAGCACATACGCCAGCCAGCCAAAAAGCGTCGTTCCGATGACTGGCAACAAAAAGAACTGCCCAAAAGCCATCACCAGTCCAGAGATTGCCAAAACGCTGAAAGCCGCCGCATTGATCATATGGGCCGAACGCTCAAAAGGCGTAAACCGCTCAATCAGACGCCCGGTTGGCTTGTCATGCAGCTTGATGGAACCCACGCGCCAGTAAAAAACGGCAATGGCACCCAGCACAATCAATATGAATGAACCACCGTACGGAATCAGCCAGTTGTTGCGAACCTGGCGCCAGGCTTCGCCCGCGTTCGTCACGCGTGAGCCAGGATATTGCACAAACGGCTGGATCAGATTGCCAGCCTCGGGGGCCTCGCTCTTGGGCAGGCTGCTGGTGCCAGTAACACCAGCACCAACCTGGCGCCACATGGGCGCGTTGTTGCCCGGCTGCACCTTGCTGCGTTCACCGTTGGTTTGTTTGGCGTAGTTGGGGTCGGTCGTGGCGTCGGGCTGCACATCCATGATGTTGGCGCTTTGCACGGGTGGCGCCTGTGTTTGAGCACAAACCGAACCCAACGTTCCCAACGCAACACACAGCGTGGTTATCAATGAACGCATCGTCATAGGTGCCTCTCAATTTATTCTCGAATAGTCGTTTTGACCATTCTGCTGGCGCGCCTTCAGATGCTGTTCCCAGGCAGCCTTGTCACCGGCTTTCCAGCCAGGCGCCGCAAAGGCGCTGGTGGGGCCGGTGTAGGCTGCGCTGTCGGATTTTGGCAGCGCCAAGGTTTGTGGTTTTTCGCTGCAGGCGGCAAGGGTTGCCAATGCGGCTGCCACTGCCACAACACAATATGGCTTCATGATTTGGCTCCTGTTTCAGGTGCTTGGCCCGCTTTCTTGGAACCATAGGCGGTACCCCAACCCCACACCTCAGCCCCCTTGCCACGTTGCACCACGCGGTTGCGCAAAATGTCGGCCACCACATCACCATCACCGGCCAGCAACGCCTTGGTCGAACACATCTCGGCACAGGCTGGCAGTTTGCCTTCAGCCAGGCGGTTACGTCCGTATTTCTCGAACTCGGCCTGGCTGCCGTTCTCTTCAGGGCCACCCGCGCAGAAGGTGCACTTGTCCATCTTGCCACGCACACCAAATGCCCCTTGCGACGGGAACTGGGGTGCACCAAATGGGCAAGCGTAGGAGCAGTAACCGCAACCAATACACACGTCCTTGTCGTGCAGCACCACGCCCTCATCGGTCTTGTAAAAACAGTTGACCGGACACACCGCCATGCAGGGTGCGTCGCTGCAGTGCATGCAGGCCACCGAAATTGATTTTTCACCGGGCACACCATCGTTGAGCGTCACCACCCGGCGGCGGTTCACACCCCATGGCACTTCATGTTCGTTCTTGCAAGCGGTGACGCAACCGTTGCACTCAATGCAACGCTCGGCGTCACAGATAAATTTCATTCTTGCCATTAAAGTCTCCTAGTCAGTTGGCGACAGAGCTACGCTGCGCTTCGGTCTGTCCCGCGAATATCAGGCTTTCTCAACATTGCAGATGGTTGTCTTGGTTTCTTGCATCATGGTGACGCTGTCGTAACCATAGGTAGTGGCAGTGTTGACCGCCTCACCACGCACCACCGGTGCTACACCCGCCGGGTAATAGGCCAGCATGTCAGCACCCTGCCAGCGCCCAGAGAAGTGGAACGGCATCCACACGGTATCGCTGCCAACACGCTCGGTCACCATGGCCTGTACGTTCAGACGGGCACCGGTGGGCGAGGACAACCACACCCGTCCGCCGTTGGTGATGCCACGCTCGGTCGCCGTCTTCGGGTTGATTTCGACGAAGGCCTCTTGTTGCAGCTCAGCCAGCCAGGGGTTGGAGCGGGTCTCTTCGCCGCCCCCCTCGTATTCGGTCAATCGACCGGAGGTCAGGATGAGCGGGAACTTTTCGTGTACCTTGTCGGCAAGGTTCTTCTGCTGCACCGTTTTGTACAGGGTGGGCAGACGCCAGAAGGCCTTTTTGTCGTCGTGTGTCGGGTACTTGGCCACCAGGTCAGGACGGGTACCGTACAGCGGCTCGCGGTGCTGCGGAATCGGATCTGGGAAGTTCCACACCACAGCGCGTGCCTTCGCGTTGCCAAACGGATGGCAGCCATGCACCTTCAGCACCACCCGTTGAATACCACCCGACAAGTCCGTTTTCCAGTTCTTGCCCTCGGCGGCCGCCTTTTCGGCGTCCGTGAGGTCGTCCCACCAGCCCAGCTTCTTCAGTAGCACATGGTCGAACTCAGGATAGCCGGTGGTGATGTCGGCACCCAGCGAGTGCGAGCCGTCTTCAGACAACAGGCTCTTGCCCTCACGCTCCACACCAAAGTTGGCGCGGAAGTTGCCGCCGCCATCCATCACGTGTTTGGAGGTGTCATAGAGGTTGGGCGAACCCGGGTGTTTGAGTTCAGGCGTTCCGTAACACGGCCATGGCAGACCGAAGTAGTCACCACTCATGTCGTAACCGGTTTCCTTGTCAACAACCTTGCCTTTGCACCGGAGAGTCTTGACATCAAAGGCTTGCATATTGCGCATATGGGCTTTGAGCCGCTCGGGGCTTTGTCCGGTGTAGCCAATGGTCCAGCACGAGCGGTTGATTTCCCGCAGGATGTCTTCGGGCACGGGCTCATCGAGGCCCTTGACCTTTTGCATCTTGTAGTTCACGGACAGCTCTTTGCCAAAGCCCAGCTTGTCGGCAAACTGCTGCATGATCATGTGATCACTGCGGCTTTCCCACAAAGGCTCAATCACCTTTTCACGCCACTGAATGGAACGGTTGGACGCGGTGCACGAACCACTGGTTTCGAACTGGGTTGCCGCCGGCAGCAGGTAGACCGCGCGGTTGGGGTTCAGATCCTCAGGCTTGCCCGGCATGGCAGCCATGGCGGCGGTGGCCGATGGATACGGGTCCACCACGACCAGCAAATCCAGCTTGTCCATGGCGCGCTTCATCTCCAGACCACGGGTCTGGGAGTTGGGCGCATGGCCCCAATAAAACACACCACGCAGGTTGGAGTCCTGGTCAATCAGCTCGTTCTTTTCGAGCACCCCATCAATCCAGCGCGACACCGTGATGCCGGGCTTGCTCATCATGGCGGGGCTGGCGAACTGCTTCTTGATCCACTCAAAATCGACACCCCACACTTTGGCGAAGTGTTTCCACGAGCCCTCGACAATGCCGTAATAACCGGGCAGTGAATCGGGGTTGGGGCCTACATCGGTGGCACCCTGCACGTTATCGTGGCCGCGGAAAATGTTGGTGCCACCACCGCTCTTTCCCACATTGCCAAGCGCCAGTTGCAAAATGCACGAAGCCCGCACCACGGCGTTGCCGGTGGTGTGCTGGGTTTGGCCCATGCACCAGACCACCGTGCTCGGGCGGTTGTCGCTCAACATCTTGGCCACCTTGAAGACTTGCTCTTCTTTGACGCCGCAGGCTTCCTCCACCTTGTCGGGCGTCCACTTGGCCAGGACTTCTTCCTTGACCTTGTCCATGCCAAAGACGCGGTCGTTGATGTACTGCTTGTCTTCCCAGCCGTTCTTAAAGATGTGGAAGAGCAGGCCGAACAGGAACGGAATGTCGGAGCCCGAGCGGATGCGCACAAACTCATCCGCCTTGGCCGCCGTGCGGGTGAAGCGCGGGTCCACCACAATCATCTTGGTGCCGGTTTCCTTGGCGTGCAGCATGTGCAACATGCTGACCGGATGCGCTTCCGCAGCGTTGGAGCCGATGTACATAGCGCACTTGCTGTTCTGCATGTCGTTGTACGAATTGGTCATCGCACCATAACCCCAGGTGTTGGCTACACCGGCCACCGTGGTGGAGTGGCAGATGCGGGCCTGGTGGTCGCAGTTGTTGCTGCCCCAAAAGCTGACGAACTTGCGCAGCAAATACGCCTGCTCGTTGTTGTGTTTGGACGAACCTATCCAGTAAATGGAGTCCGGCCCGCTGGCCTTTTTCAGTTCCATCAATTTGGCGCTAATCTCGTTCAACGCCGTGTCCCAGCTAATGCGCTCGTATTTGCCATTGACCAGCTTCATGGGGTAACGCAGGCGGTACTCGCCATGGCCATGCTCGCGCAACGCAGCCCCCTTGGCGCAATGTGCGCCGAGGTTGATGGGCGAGTCAAACACCGGCTCCTGGCGCACCCAGACGCCGTTTTCTACAATCGCATCGACCGCACAACCCACCGAGCAATGGGTGCAAATGGTGCGTTTGACTTCAATCTTGCCTTTGCCAACAGCCACCTCACCCGATGCGGCCTGCGCCTTCTTGACAAGGGTCAGTTGGGATGCCGCCAAGCCGACTCCGACGCCCAAGCCCGAGCGGCGCAGAAAGGCACGCCGGTCCATGGTCGGCAGAGCTTGCGCCAGGCCGCGGCGCAGACTATGTACGAAGGGCGAACGGGGGCCAGCCCCCGACACGTCAGCTTTTTTGGTTAACAACATGATGTCTCCGAAAGACGGGGAATGGGCGATCGATGGGGCAATCAGACGCGAGCGGTCTTGTAATACTGCTTGACATGCTCCGAGAGCTCGTAGCCGCCACCCCGCTCGGGCTTGACCTTGGGCGCGGCAGGCGACTGTGCCACCGTCTGGGCGGTTGGCAACAAACCAACCGTTGCGGCTACAGCACCCGCAGTACCGGCGCCGAAAAAAAGCGTACGGCGGGACACTTTGGAAGTGGACGAGGACATGAGCGGTCTCCTGATGGTTTTCTCTTATGCAGCGATCTGCATAGGACTCCAGAGCCGAATCTAGCAACAAGCGAAGGGAACAACAAGTGGGCAAACCCTTCACCAAGGGCGGCGGGGGGAGCGGGGCCAGCGCCGTCGTCATCCAATGGACGCGAGCCTTTTGGACACGTAAGTTATCAGCAAGGTTTCAAGCAGAATGCATGCCACACATTTCACATCACGCGCCGGTGCAGCACGCTTGATACCAGCAGAGGCAAAGCGCAATGCTGGCTCCCCGCACCTCAACCGTCTTGCAGGTCTGTCCACGCCAGTCTGTGTAGCCGCTTGCGACAGTTTGTCGCAAACCTGAGCACGGGGCTTGGCACAGCCGTCGCTTCAACTACCGCGCCCACCAGCGGCAAGGGCTGCCAAAAATAACTTTATCCGACTAAATTACTCGGATCCATCGGTAGAATTTCTACGCAATATGTTCCCTACAACCGCAGCTCCAATGCCCGAAAACACCGCTCCCCGTGGCATCGAGGGCTGGCCAGACTGGTCCATCCTGATCGTGGATGACGAACCCGGCATGCGCAACTTCCTGGTGAAAACGCTGGTGCCACGCTGCCGCAGTGTGCACAGCGCAGGAAGTGCCGAAGAGGGTGCACAGGCCCTGCAAGCACAACACTTTGATTTGATCATTCTTGACATTGCCATGCCTGGCTTGAGTGGAGTGGGATGGCTGAAGGCACTGCGCGAAAGCGGCTACCGGGGCCATGTCATTTTGATAACTGCGTTTGCCGATCTGGACACCGCCATTGAGGCACTGCGCGCTGGCGCCTCGGACTTCATCCTCAAGCCATTTCGGGTGCCGCAGATTCTCAACGCCATCAAGCACTGCTTTGAGTCGTCACGCCTGCAGCGCGAAAATTTTGTGCTGCGCCATACGCTCTCGCGCCAGGTCGGCAGTGCATCGGGTTTGATAGGCAGCTCAGCCACCATGCGCAGCTTGCGGGAAACCCTAGCCCGCGTGGCGGCGGTGGACAGCACGGTGTTGCTGCAAGGGGAGTCCGGCACCGGCAAGGAACTGGTGGCGCGCGCCCTGCACGCCTTGAGCCCACGCGCAGGCGGGCAGTTTGTACCGGTCAACTGTGCCTCCATGTCCGCCGAGCGGATGGAGGGCACGCTGTTTGGCTACGCCAAAGGCGCATTTCCGGGCGCCACCAGTGCCCGTGATGGCCTTTTTTACTACGCCCAGGGCGGCACCCTGTTTCTGGACGAAGTGGCCGAACTGCCACTGCCGCTGCAGGCGTCCCTGTTGCGCGCAGTAGAAGACCTGCACGTGCGCCCGTTGGGCAGCACCCAACTGGTGCCGGTGAACGTGCGCATCATGGCGGCCACCAACCGATGCCTGCAACACGAAGTGGAAGCCGGGCGTTTTCGCAAAGACTTGTACTACCGCCTGCAAGTGGTGGAAATTGCGCTCAAACCCTTGCGTGAACACAAGGAAGACATCGCCGACCTGGTACAACACTTCATGGCCCATCTGGTGCCGGGCAAAGGCATCGCGCCTTTGAAAATCACCAGCGCGCAGATGGACTACCTGATGCAATATGCCTGGCCGGGCAATGCGCGCGAGTTGCGCAACCTGATTGAACGCTCGTTGATTCTGGGCGAACTCAACGTGTCGGCACTCTACGGCGCAGCACCTTCCACGACCAGCCCTACAGGGCTCGCAAGTACCAACCTGCAGTCGCTGGAAAAGCAACACATCCAGTCCGTTTTGGACTCGGTGCAGGGCGACAAAACGCGCGCGGCGGAGCTACTGGGCATCTCGCGGCGTACGCTGGAGCGGCGCTGCGCCGAGTGGTCCACGCAATGAGTCTCAATGCTGTGTCGCACCGGCTGTGGCACGACCTGTCGGTACGCCACAAGTTGATGGTGTTGTCGCTGCTACCGCTCTTGGTCGTATTGCCGTTGTTGCTGGGTGCACTGGTCGTATGGGGCAACTCGGCTTTTGACCGCTTGCTGATCACCAAAGTGCGCAGTGACCTGGCGGTGGCCCACGGCTATTTTGGTCAGGTGCAAAACGAGGTAGGGACTGGCACCCGTGCCATCGCCGAATCGCACGCTCTGGTGCTGGCAGTCAGCGGCAACAACACCCAGGCACTCACGCTTCAACTCACGCAGGCCCAACAACGCCTAGGTTTTGACTTCATCAACCTATACAGCCCACAGGGACAGCTATTGACCGCCAGTTGGCAAGGCGCCAACGCGCCGCTGCACGCTGGCGCAGCAAGCAGTATGTCCACAGACACCCCCAATGACGGGGCCGCCGCACCGATTCAGCGCCTGAGCCAGAGCGAACTCATGGCACTGGCTCCACACCTGGCGGAGCGCTTGAACATCCCCATCCTCCCCACCGCAAGCGCCATCGCCAGCACCCGCACGCACGAGAGCCGGGCGCTGGTCATGCTTTCGAACGTTGCCGTGCGCGATGCGGCAGGGAGAATCGTGGCCTGGCTGCGTGCCGGGGTGCTGCTCAACCAGAATCTGCCGCTGATCGACCATATCAACAAAATCGTCTACCCCGAAGGATCGCTGCCGCTGGGCAGCGTTGGCACGGCCACCCTGTTTCTGGACGATGTACGCATCACCACCAACGTGCGCCTGTTCCAGGACAAACGTGCCATTGGCACCCGTGTGTCGCAAGCTGTACATGACGCCGTGCTGGACCGTGGCGAGACCTGGCTGGACCGCGCCTTTGTGGTCAACGACTGGTATGTGTCGGGCTATGAACCGCTGGTGGACGGCACAGGCCAGCGTGTAGGCATGCTGTACGTGGGATTTTTGGAGACGCCCTACCGCATGACCAAGTTCGGCATCCTGGCGCTCATCGTGGGCATTTTTGCCGTGGCCATGGTGCTGGCGGCCTGGTTCTCCATGCGCCGGGCACGCAGCATTTTCCAGCCCGTAGAGCGAATGAACGACACCATGCGGCGCGTTGAAGAAGGCGAGTCCACCGCACGCGTTGGCGAAGTGGTCGCGCAAGACGAACTGGGTGCACTGGCCAACCACCTGGACCAGCTGCTCGACGTGATTGCGGACAAGACCACCGCCCTTCGGCGTTGGGGTGAAGAGCTGGACGCCATGGTCGCCGAGCGCACGCAGGAGTTGTCTCTCAGCAACCAGTCTTTGCAGGCCGCGCAAGCGCAACTGGTCAAGTCGGAAAAGCTGGCCGCCATTGGCCAACTGACCGCCAGTGTGGCCCACGAAATCAACAACCCGATTGCTGTGATGCAGGGCAATCTGGATTTGGTGCGCGAGCTTCTGGGCCGGCATGCCGAGCCGGTGCAGGCCGAGCTGAAGCTGATGGACCAGCAGGTGGACCGCATGCGCCTGATCGTCACCCAATTGCTGCAATACGCCCGCCCCAACGACTACGCGGGTTATGTCGAACCAGTGGACGTCAACCAAGCGTTGAGCAGCTCACTGGTGCTGGTGGAACATTTGCTGGCCCACACCAACATCCATGTCGAGCGATCGCTGACCGCCACGCGGCTCGTGCCCTTCAACCGGCAGGAACTGCAGCGTGTGCTGATCAACCTGATGATCAACGCCATTCAGGCCATGCCGGAGGGCGGCACGCTGACGCTGCGCACCGCTGACAGCGCCGAAACACAGGGCCGCACCGGTGTGCTGTGTGGGGTCTGCGACACAGGCGCGGGTCTGAGCGACACCATCCGGGAACGATTGTTCAGCCCCTTCTTCACCACCAAAAACGATGGCAACGGCCTGGGCCTGTGGATCAGTGTAGGGCTGGTAGAGCGCTACGGCGGTGCCATTACAGCGGCCAACCGGCGCGATGCCGGTGAAGACTCCGCCGGTGCGGTGTTTGGAATCTGGTTGCCGTGTGAGGACGCACAAGAAGGCGCGATCTAAGGCCGCAGTGAGCCGAGAACCTGGTGGCAAGCAATACCACCATAGGCGGCGTTCATCATGGGGTATCGACGACCGCCTGGAATGCCAGGGCTATCGCATCTAAATTTGTATCGCCCAAGAGCGAGTCACCGGAAGGAATA
>ERZ724516.1041-NODE-1041-length-16479-cov-5.489467_pt1 | contig 16479 bp, 13 predicted proteins | sample MGYA00376049_ERZ724516 | MGnify/ENA primary metagenome ERZ724516 (study PRJEB28724, sample SAMN07190886) | activated sludge metagenome | isolation source: activated sludge of sewage treatment plant in Hong Hong | place: USA: Christiansburg, Virginia | collected... | reverse complement strand
CAAGACGGCAGTTTCCTGCCAAAAGACCGTTTACACAAAACTACTTACAGCCCCGTAAGAACTGAATTTACACCCTATATCCGAACATAGGCATGGGATCACACATACAAATATTGACAGTAATGACCGCTTTTTATTTAAGTTTTAGTATGCATTACTGTCTTTAAACACAAGCAATGCAGTCTTTAAAATAATTCTCATGTCAAATGCAACCGACCAATGGCTGATGTAAACCAAGTCATACCGGATCCGTTTGCGCATCTTGTCAACAGTTTCAGTTTCCCCACGTAAGCCATTGACTTGAGCCCAGCCAGTAATCCCTGGCTTCACTTTATGCCTGAGCATGTAGCCAGGGATAAGTTTTCTGTAAAGCTCGTTGTGCTGAGAGGCATGAGGGCGCGGCCCAACAATACTCATTGTGCCTTGTAAGACATTCACAAACTGTGGCAGTTCGTCAAGTGACGTCCTGCGAATAAACCGGCCAACACGTGTAATCCTGTCGTCATCCTGGGTTGCCTGTTTAACCTCAGCTGACGGCAGTGTCATCTTCATGCTTCTGAATTTGTAGACATCAATTTCTTTTCCACCGACTCCATATCTTTTTTGTTTAAAAATAATTGGGCCAGGCGAGGAAAGTTTCACCGCGATAGAAACACCTAATAGCACTGGAGCCAGTGCTATTAGCAGTATTGTCGAAATAACAATATCCATGATCCGCTTCAAAGCTTGCGATATTCCTAAGAATGGCGTTTCTGCGACGACAAGCATGGGCACTCCCACCATTTCAGTAACTTGAATTCCTGGAACACCAAAAAGCCGAGAGTCGGGAATAAAATAAATGGATACTGTTGAATCTTGAAGGACCTCCATCAAATTACGTACTGCGGGATTGTTTGCAACCTGAAGTCCCAAGAAAACGATGTCAATCCGATTGTTCTGAACATACTCGACCGCTTTGGAAATATCCCCAAGCCATGGCACAGAAGTTTCATGCCGACTGCTTACTTTTATGGGATCGAAGTACCCGATAGGATCTACACCCAAAATTCGGTAGTACAACATGCGCCTAGCCAGCAACCGTGAAGCTTGGTGAAACCGCAAAAACACTGCCTTACGCCTTCGGTCTCCTGTCGTGAAAACACTGATGGCCACGATTTGAATCACAACTGCAAGCAAACCCAAGACAACCGGTGTCGCAATGAGCCATCCGATCATGACCTTGCGCGAAAGCTGCTCAACAGACATAGACAAATAGCCAGAGACAATGACGACGGTGTACACGACCAGCCATCGAATCACAATGCTTGACAATGTCTCAAAACGCCCCGCCCAAGACATCAAATCCAGTCGTGAAAAAATGGCAAGTCCTGCAAAAACGCTGATAACGACCGCATTGGCAAAGACTTCAAATCGCGCCGTTGGATGCAGCGCGACCAACGTCAGCAAAGTCCCCCCAATTGCCAAAGCAAAAACAATTCCCGTACACAAGCTCAGCAAACGTTGCTGGGCACTTTGACTGGAGGCGCTAGGTTGTTTCATTTAGAAATTATTTTTGACTATTTTAAAATAAATTCATTTAATTTTTCCAAAAATTAATTTTTTTATTTGATTTAATTGCCATCTTTGAAGATAATTCCTAAATTCCAAATCATCAAATCTAGGAACCTGTTGGAAAGCAGCTTTTAGATATCCAAAAATAATCAAAGCACCACCGATAAAAATTGGTTTTTCACGCATACGAAAAACCCCTGAGGCCAATGCGTACAAAGGATGATAACCCATAAAATAAATACCACGCCCCCACCGGAGTCGGCCTTTTAATACATTTTTATCGGAAGATCCCATGAGGCGATGATGAATCAACCTCGCGTCTGGATGATCAAAACTGACTGTGTCCCAGCCTTTCATGCGCGCCATATGAACGTCAATGCCGTCCCACAAGACTTCTTCGACAAAGCCGCCTATTTCTTCAAAAGCATTTCGTCGATACAACTTGAATTGGCCTGCGACGTGCTCATCAATAATCCATTCTGGCACAAAATCTGAACCTTCTGGACGAACCACTTTGCCAGAAACAGCAGCCAATTTCGATTCATGTTCGAATTTTTCAAACATGATTTCAAGATATTTTGGCCCAAAGGACATATCACCATCCATTTTAGCCAAAAATTCGTATTCTTTGAAATTTACTCGCTCCAAACCGTATTTAAATGCAGAAATTACTCCACCACCCAATTTTCTAAAGCCTCTGTTTTCATGCGCAATAATTCGAATGAAATTATATTTTTCAGTATATTTCTTTACAATTTCAACTGTATTATCTGTTGATCCATCATCTACGATCACCCACTCTGCCGGCCATACTGTTTGCGCAACTATTGAATCAAGTGTTTTTTGAATTAATGCAGACTCATCGCGCACAGGTGACACGATGACAAGCGGTAGAATTTTTTTTTGCATAAAATATTATTAAATATAAAACCAACAAATTTCAAAGTGATTTTTCAGATTGAATTTTCCAGCTTCCATTTTCAAAAATTAGTTTTAATTCCTTACGCACCGCATCCGAGTAAATATCTGAACTGTAGCGCTGAGTTATTAATACATACGCTTTGTTATCTGTAATTTTAATTTTTTGAACTTTGACATCAACATTGATAGAACTGGTTTTCTCAATGGCGGATTGTCGGATCTTTGCCCATGATTCTCGGCTTGCACCGTTTGGCACGTGAAACTGGTTGCTGTAATAGGAAAGGTAGTCTGCATAACTCCGACGGGACCACGCACTCGCCCATGATTCAACAGTATTCAAAATCTCAGCCCGTGTTTCATCGTTAATAGGCTCTGAGGATTTGGCTCGAAGCGGTGTTGCTTTATCTGTCGACGCAACGGATGTTGGAACTTCTGTCAACTCCAATGCACTCAATTTGAGTCGATCACCTTTTGACTGGGGCACCGATGCCTCCACGGATTGATTCAACTTTCCACGCTGCGATCGAGAAGAAACAGGCACTACTTTTTTCAAGCCATCGGCGCCTGATCCAGAACCCGCAAGCGGCACAGCCGTAAAACCTGGCTGACCGTTCAATTTGCTCAGCAATGCTTCAATGTCCTTAATCTTGCGCTCTGTCGCAAGATCGCCAGGATTTAGTTCGTTCGCCTTCCGAATCGAAGCGAGTGCAAGGCCAATATTGATGGACGCCAAACTTAAATGTGTCTGATACCGACCGGCATAGAGGCTGTCGGATTTGACAAGCATTTGGCGCGCCTCTTCTAGGTTGCCTTGCTGCGCATAGGCAGACGCCAAATTGATGTAGGGCGCCGGATGTGTTGGATATGCAAGTCGCAGATTCTCAAAGACATCAATTGCTTGAGACGTTCGTCCGAGCTCCTGTAAATAAACGCCTTTCCTCAGCAGTAAATCAGGATTCTGAGGCGACTCGGCAATGGCTTGGTTTAGTGTTAGCAGCTTTGACTCAAGTTCGGTTGAACTGAGGCTAGTGCGCGCCCGTTCGCTACCCATGGCCTTCACTATTTCGTTGGCAGAATTTTGCGCACCAGCGACTCCAGCCATGAAGGTGCAGGTCGCAAATATCAATACAAATCGCATCCCAAACCTTAAACCAAAATAAAGCATACAAACAGGATAAATTGCAGACATGTTTTGTTGTCTAATTCGACTTGGCACAACAACCACTCCATGTTTGATCATTTCCGGTTCATGCGTAAAATTTTGAGTATCTTGTCGATGGCTTGCATTCTAGGCATGTCTTTGTCGCCTTTCGCGTCCGCACAAGGTCCAAAAGTCAATATTCCAATGGAATTGAGTTGGAATTCCTTGCAATCGGCATCATCGATGCCGCCTTGGCCTACAGAATCAGCGGTCACGTCTGAAAATAAGCAGAGTTTGAATTCTGATCAATCGTCAGTCTCTGATCTAAGTAAAGCCGGACAAAATCGAATCCTTGTTGGCGCTGGCGATCAAATATTCATTGCTGTATTCGGGCAGCCTGACATGTCAGCGGAAGTGACTGTGAACGAAAATGGCCACGTGACTCTGCCGCTGATTGGAACTCTAAAGGTGGGAGGTTTAGCACCTCCAGCCATCGAGACACTGGTTGCCAAGAGACTCCGTGATGGTGAATATTTGCGAAACCCCGAGGTATCTATTCAGATACGGCAGTTGCGTAGTCAAGTTATTTCCGTTTTGGGTGAAGTGCAACGACCTGGCAGATTCCCCCTGCAAGGACGATTGACAGTCCTTGACGCCTTGGCCACTGCAGGGGGGCTCACGACCAGGGCGGATCGCACGGTTTTCCTGATTCGACGAGATCATGCAAAAGGTAGCAATACACAACGTCAAGAAATTGCCATCGAATTGGATCAATTGGTTGACAAAAGTCGTGGGGATGTCGATCTTGAACTGACAAATGAAGACGTTATTTTTGTCGCCCAACAGAAATTTTTCTATATTCATGGAGAAGTCCGGCGACCAGGCGCCTATCCCATGGAGCCAGATCTGAATCTGATGCGTGCGCTTTCAATTGGCGGCGGGGTAACCGAACGAGGTTCACTAAAACGAGTCCGAGTGCATCGGCAGCAAATTGACAAACGAATCATTGAACTCAAGCCGGAGTTGGTCACACCAATCCAAAACGGAGACGTCATTTATGTCGATGAACGATTATTTTGATGCGTCTAAATTATTTATGGTTACGACATGACGACTGAAAACGTCAGCGGTGGATTGTCATTTTCGCAACTTATTGCCATATTATTGGCTCGAAAATTTACGGTCATCATCACTATGATTTTGACCGTTGTCGGCACATTCATGCTGACACAGTCACTTCCAAAAATTTACACTTCCAGTGCAGAGTTGTTCATTGATTACCGCGCCAATGATCCCATAGGGGGAAGGCAATTCAGCCCCATGCTTGACGAAAGCTATATGCAGACTCAAGTGGACATGATCAAAAGCGAAGAAGTCGCGACCCGAGTCATCGAAGGGACAAAACTGATGAATCGTGATTCGATCAGAAAAGTGGTCGAACGCGATGGAGAAGTAAAAGCCAAGAGCGTTTTACTGGAAGGCATTAACAAAGATCTAGAAGTCGTCCTTCGCCGCACGAGTCGCGTTGTTGAGCTCCGATATTCTGCCGACAGTCCAACGCAGGCTCGAGATGCTCTAAATACCGCCATTCGAGCTTACATGGACTTGGTGATGCGCATTAGCCTCGCACCGGCTAAATCGCGTCAAGAACAGTACAGCAGTCAGCTCGAGGCCCTGCGCCAAGAACTAGACAAAATTCAGAACTCCATCACTGAGTACCAGCAAAAATATGGCATCGTCGATGCGGATGAGCGTTTGGACACCGGATCTCGTCAGCTCAATGAGTTAACAACACGCCAGTCTGCGGCCCAAAACCTTCAGTTAGAAGCGAATGCAAAGCACCGAGCCATAGAGACGTTGCTGAAATCTGGTGTATCCCCAATGGATATTCCTGAGGTTGCAGCGCAACGCGGGATACCCGAACTTCGACTACGTCTATCTGACCTTGATCGACAAACTGCTGAAGTGAATAATATTTACGGTAAAAACCACCCTCGCTATAAAATAGTAACCGCCGAACGCGAAATGCTAGTGAGACGACTCGAGCGCGAATCAGAGGTAGCGCTCAGTGCAGTTCTTCTAGAACAACAGCGGTTTGATCAACAGTCTGGCGCTATTGCCCGTGAGGTCATCGAACAGCAGCGCAAATTGCTGGAGATGAAAAAGCATCGCGATGTGATTGGATCCTACCAACGGCAGATGGAGAGCGTACGGCAGGTGTACACGTCCGCAGTCCAAAAGTACGACGAACTCCTGATGGCAAGTACAGTAAACAGTCCGTCTCTAGCCGTTTTGCGCTGGGCTGATTTACCATATACCCATTCGAAACCCAAGCTTCAAGCAAATTTGCTGATGAGCATTCCAGTTGGACTTTTGCTCGGGCTCGCTCTAGTCTTTCTAACCGAGTTGAGCAGCCGTAGACTTCGTCATGTCGAAGATCTGGAAAAAGAGCTGAATCTGCCCGTTTTAGGTAGGATCGGGAAGCAAAACCAATAGATCTGCATGCAAAGCCCACAACGCCCGCGATTTGGCCGAAACGCCACTAAAAAAATATCTGCCGAAGCGTCAGTCTTCAGCCCGTTTGATCCTACAGAGTCTGCTCTTGGGCAGTTGACGGAAGAAACTGTCATGCGCAAGGGTCGCATGGGCGATGCGTTCATCAAAGCAAACCGGCTGAACCGTGAACAGGTAGATGCAATCATCAAGCTTCAAGGCGAAAGGGGAATTCTTTTTGGTGAGGCGGCTGTCAAGCTTGGCTATCTCAGCAGTGATGAAGTTGAAGAAGTACTCGACAAACAATTCAACTTCAACACGCCATCTGGACGCCGAAGCAGCAAGATTGCGACATCTTTGGCAATTGTTCATACGCCCTACAGTGACGAAGCAGAAGCAATTCGCCGTTTGCGATCACAAATTATGATCCGGGTTGCAGAAAATCAAAACTTTGCACTTGCTGTGCTGAGTCCGCTCAAACGAGAAGGAAAGAGTCACGTCGCAGCCAGTCTGGCAATCTCCTTTGCTCAACTCAACATTAAGACAATGCTGGTCGACGCCAATTTGCGAACGCCATCACAGCATAAAATTTTTGGAATTCCAAACCAAAATGGGCTTTCCACCATGCTTGCGAAGCGAAGTCCAAAAACGCTTGATTTGGCACATGAGGTTATGCCAAGTCTTTGGGTTCTCACGGCTGGCCCGACTCCGCCAAATCCAATAGAAATACTTAGCCCGCCAAACCTGGCCAATTTACTTGATCGCTTCAGCAACGAGATATCTGTTTTTATCATCGACACCCCAGCCACGACAACCTGTGCTGACGGCGAGACAATTGTCCGACAAGCTGGTTTTGCACTATTGGTTGCCCGTGAAAACTTCACAAAGCTTGCTGATATGAAAAACCTGAATCTGGAAATTTCACAAGCGGGGGTAGAAGTATTAGGTACGGTTTATAACCGCCCACCTCCTTCGGCAAAAGGATACTTAAGAACTCTTTGGACAAACATTGCTGCGCCGTTTCGAGCAATATTTGTTAATCGAAATCCCAATCGTAGCAAAGGCCAGTCTTGAATTTAAGGGACGGTTTTTTAAAGCGATCGGTAGTTTCAACTGTTGATCAAGCCGTCCTGAGTGGCTTGAATTTCGCCGTTGGACTTGCACTCATCCAACTCTCGAGCAAGGATGTATACGGCCTTTTCAGCATGCTTTTTTCCGCCGGGATGCTTTGCACAACGCTGATGGATGCTGTGGTCGGATCTGCTGTTACAACAATGTCATCGTCTATGGAGTCGACAGCTAGACATCGGTTTACCGGATTGGGCGCGCGGATTCAGTGGCTATTGGCCAGTCTAATGGCATGTTTTGTTAGCGTTGTCGCAGCTATTTGCGCCTTGCAAACCAATCTGGATGAGCCACCACTTTTTGTGGGTCTGACATTTGGACTCTTCGTATTGGGGTTTGGAATTCGTGAATATTGCCGTAGCACTTTGTTTGTTGAAGGTGACGCTCTTGGCGTCGCTCGACTTGATACCTCATTCGCGCTGCTTGTTCTAATCAGTGGTGCAATATACCAGATGATTTTTTCCAGACTATCGGTATCTGGTGCAATGTTAATCCTCGCCTGGAGCAATGGACTTGTTTGCATGCCAAGCTGTGTAAAGCTTTGGAATGCAGGTTTCAAACCATCTAGACTGGAGCTGTCGCAGGTGGCAAAACAGCTTTGGTCTATTGGTCGCTGGGCTTTGGCTGGCACCATTGTTGGATGGGTCGGCAACAATGTCTATGTCTACTTAGCTGTAGCATATGTTGGAATTGAGGCTTCGGCAGATTTGAATTCAAGCAGAATGTTGCTTGCGCCTGCAGGCCTTTTGAGCGCAGCCTGGATCAAAGTTGCCAGACCTGTCGCAGGGAGGCTAATTTCCCAACAGGACTGGCCTGCATTAAAGCGTTTCTCATTCAAATCAGGACTTACACTTTGCACCCTGAATTTGGGATTTGTATCGGTCCTCTTGATCGCATTGCCGTGGTTGCTGCCCAATTTATTGGGGGCTAAATATGAAAAAGCCAGCTTTCTAGTTCCACTCTGGGGAGTTTATTTTCTTATCACATCAGCAAGAGATGTCGGAACTACATTGCTCACTGCATTTGGTTCTTTCATGGACCTTTTTAAACATGCCTGCGTTTCGCTGGTCATTTTGCTGATAGCCTGCTTTGCGTTTATGCCGGCGTGGGGAACAACTGGCGCGCTCGTTGCAATGATAGTGGTCGAGGTTTATCGCCTTGCATTTGAGTGTCTATACCTACTTCCAAGATCCAAGAATAAGTTGCAAAACATCACAAATTGAAAGGCACTGAGCAAGAGAAATGAAACCAATCTCAGTGCCCCCCCCCCCTGTTTCTTTACTTGCGCCTTTTGATGCCAAATTAGCGGTGCTGTTGCTAGTGATGATGACGGCGTTCAGTATTCTTCCTGCGGGATTTGAATGGAGTTCTTACGAAGCGTCTTATTCTGAAGATGGATCCATCGGATTCAAAATTCAGTGGGCATTGGTTTTTGGAATAACTTTCTTGCTGGCGTTGAAATATAGGACCTTAGCGCTCCAGACGCTTGGTAGGGTAAATCCAATGTTATTGGTTTTTGTCCTCTACGTCGCAATGACACTTGCATGGTCAGAGCTGCCCATTGCAACGGCAAAGAAGATCGTGCAACTGGTCGGCATATTGACTGCAGCAGTGGTGTTCCAGTTACTTCGGAAGCCACTTAGCTTCATGCTGAAAATTGTCCTGAGTGTCATATTTCTTATTGAACTTGCATCGGTATTTGTTGGATTGGCTGTTCCGTCTATTGGGGTAGATCCTGGCTTTGGAACTGCTTGGCGAGGTGTATTGAGCGGCAAAAATGCGCTCGGCTACGTCGCTGCTATTTACAGTATTCTTTGGCTAGGTTTAGCCGTTCTTGAGCCGATTTCGATCCGCATACATGCGATAGGTTTGGGACTAGGAGCACTTTGCCTGATCAAGTCAACCAGCTCGACCGGATTAACCATTGCCATATTGGGCATGGGCATTATCCTATTGGTTCGACGCCAACATATTGGATCTCCTCTTTGGCTAGTCAGATCATGGACTGTCGTGAGTATCGTCGTCCTTTGTGCACTTCAAGTGTTCTTTATTCAAGAGTCTCGGCTACCAGAATGGAAAGAAATCATTGGGCCATTTGCAAAACTCTTCGGTAAAGGTTCGGATCTGACTGGGCGAACAGAAATTTGGGAGTTTGTTCGCATTGAGATAGAGCGCCATTGGTTGTTGGGAATTGGCTATGGCGCTTTCTGGCATGGTCCGGGCAGTGCCGCGCAAATCGTCATTGATCATCTCCCATGGATTCCGACACAGGCTCACAATGGCTATTTAGATATTTGGAATGAACTGGGAACACTTGGACTACTTCTCATGGCATGCGTGCTCTTGGCACACATACATCAACTATTTCAACTGGCATCCTTTAACCGTCCGGTTGCGGGTTTGCATGGTGCGATAGTTGCAGTAACCTGCGTATCAAACTTCAGTGAAAGCAGTCTCTTTCGTGGCGTTGGCTTTGAAAATATATTGCTGATATTTTCAATCGTTTCTGTATCGATCCTGCTGCATGAACACCGTTCAAACTTCGGAATAAATACCATGACCGAGTTAAAGAACAGACCAATAAAACCGTGAAAAAACAAATTTTCGCCTCCTTACGCGATTATCATTACTTTCCAATTAAGCGCAGTTTTAGCTGTGGATGTGGCATTATTTTTGCTATTTTTTTGACTTGCTCAAAATTATCATTAGCACTTTCGCCAAATTACCAGATTTATTCACACCGAGAATCGTTTGTTGGTGCAGTCAGTCAATCTGAGTTAAATCACAACCTGGACGCCTCCGATCAGCTTTTTGCATCAAATGGCCACATATTCCGAGTTGGCGCCGACGGTAAGCCTCGCACGCAAGACGACAGTCGTATTCGGCTCTATGGGGTAAGTCTGTCATTAGGTGCAAACTTCCCAACCGACGAAGATGGCCGCGCAATAGCGAGGCGCCTTCGCTCTTTGGGCATCAACGCAGTCCGACTTCATCACTTGGATACAAACCCTGATGCAACACCAAAAACAAATAACAGCATTCTTTTGGATGGCCCGTACCCTAAACTCAATCCGAGCTCCACAGAGCGATTGCGAAAATTTATCCAAACACTTAAATCTGAAGGCATCTACGTTAATTTAAACTTGTTTGTCGGATATCGATTTCGACCTGAGATAGATGGAGTGCCGATGTTGGCAAGCAGTAATACCGAAATTGCCAGCAATTCGCCTGTCTCCATATTTCAGCCGGAAATGATTGCCAGTCAGGTAAAGCTGGCTCAAAAGCTCATCGAGAATCTTGGTCTCAATAACAACTCAGTGCTTGCGATGGTGGAGGTTCGCAATGAAGCCTCTCTAGCCAGCACTTGGCAAGACTGGCAGACAACGCAATGGAGTCAATCAATTCAAGGCGCTTACGCTAAAGAATTGACGCGTCAATGGAACGTGTGGCTGGAATCTAAATATGGCGGATTCAGTTCAGTCTGCAAACGTTGGCTCGCGTGCGATAAGGCCGAACAGGTGGAGTTTGCGCTTCCGACGCCAGAGGAAGCCGATATCCTGAGGACAGGACGCGCTGGTACATGGTCAAAGGCTATTGATAGGCTCCTGATTTGGTTGGACCGTGCCCCGGCAATTCGCAAATGGGTTGACACAGTCATCAAAGTAAATGGTTCCAAGCTTCGTCTCGAAGATTTTTCTGAATTCCTAATTTCCGTGGATCGCAAATACTTTGAAATCATGCGCAGTGCAGTTCAAACTGCAACAGGAACAGAAACGCTGGTGACAGGAACTCAGATGTACTATGGTGGAGCTATGAATCTCCTCTCCCATAAGGCAATGGACTATATTGATGAACACTTCTACATTGATCACTATCAGTTTCCGAACACACTTTGGGATCCCTTAGATTGGCGAATAAAGGACAGTTCGATTGTTGACGGTGAAATCCGTAACTTGACGAATCTTGCACGATACCGTGACTTGAGCAAACCGTTTGTGGTCAGTGAATACAACCAAGCCTACCCAAACAGACGCGGCGCGGAGATATTGCCGACTGTTGCAGCGTTTGCCGCCGCTCAGGACTGGGATGCTTTGTTCTTTTTTGACTATATTGACGGGAAAAGTTGGACTCACAATCCATCAGGATTCACATTGGCCGGTGACTGGTCCAAGCTAGCCCTGGTAGGACAATCTGCAAGACTTTTCAGATTAGGACTAGTTCCATCGGCCAGTTCAGATTCGGTTTGGACACGCTCATATGCGAGCATTATCGACATTGGTGCATTTCGAAAAAGAGAGAGGCGTGGACTATCCGATGCAGAGCCTTTAGCGTGGACTGCTGACCGGGCTTTTCAAGAACGCCATGGCATCCGTCTTGCCCCTGAGTCAGGGCTCCCCGCTGCAGATCCAAAGCCAGCAGTATCCAGTGCGACCAAATACAGTGAAGAGCAAGGTCAGCTGTACATAAATACGCAGCAGCTTGCTGCTTACATCGGACGAGTAAATCCAGGACAAAAATTTGATCTTTCTAGCCTAAGTTTTGAAATACTTGATACAAAAAAAGACTTTGTAAACCTCATGGTCAGCACGCTAGACGGTCAAAGTTTCAGTCAGTCATCTCGGCTTTTGCTCAGTATTCCTGGATATGTTTTCGGAAGTCAGAATGGCTCCCTGCCACTGCGTGCAAAATCATTGATACCTTATCAAAACAACAGCGACTGGAAAACATTGCAGCCGGACATGGAAAACAGAAACCGCCCCTCTGGATCATTAGACGCGAAGTCCCCCTTGTGGATGGAACGGATTCCCGTGAAGTTAACGCTTCCAATCAATGGTAAGACCGTAATGGTGTACCCACTCACGCTTGAGGGCAACCGTCTGCCTGCACTGCCGAGTTCCGCGATTTCACAAAGCAGCGGTTTGGCCGTAATCCAACTGCAACAAGAGTCTCAGCCTGTATCGCCTTGGTATGAATTAGTGATGTCAGCCTCTCCTGCCCCATTTGCAAAACATTAACTCGTCTTATGCATCCCCCTGCCCTATCAATCGATCAATTTGAGCTGGTCACCAAACGGAGCGTGAAAACACTTGCAATAGTGATCGGAGCTCTACTAGGCATAAATGGGGCAAACGCTGGCGTCAACGAACTAGTTCTCCAGCTGGATACATCCATGCGTCAAGACTCAAATCCACTTCGACTCGGCAGTGATTTGAATCCACAAACTACACTGGGAAGCCCCAAACGAAGTGATGCAATCGGAGCCATTGAAGTTCGAGCTGGCCTGATTCATACTTTTGACTCACCAGATACAAGATTGCTGCTCAGTGGCTCGTTGGGCCAAACCGACTACAGAACCTTGAATCAGTTTGATAACACAACTGAAGCATATTCCGGCAAGTTCGAATGGAGGTTAAGCGAGCTCTGGCGTGGAAAACTTTCAAGTAGCGAGGAGCAAAGCCAATACATTCCTTACGATGGAAGCTTTGCTCAGAAAGCAGCGCTAAACAATAGCACGCACGGCGCAGAAGTGTCGCTTCGTATTACTCCCGACCTAGAGTTACCCGTAGGAATCATAAGAACACGCCAAACTTACGACAATGTTGGTCTGCAATCATCAAACCGTACATCCAATGCGATCGAGGCTGGATTGCAGATTCGTAGCGCAACATTTTCCAGTGCTCGCATTAGCGTGAGAACAACAAAAACAAATTTTGATCAACGTAACATAGATCAAATTGCAGTACTTGATACTGGTTTTCGTGACAATGAAATTTACGCCAATGGTGAATGGCAGTACAGCATCAAAACCAGATTCTCCGGTCGTTTGGGTGCTTTGCAACGCAGTTACCAAACATTGAGTGCCAGAAATTTTTCGGTTTTGAACACAGAGCTGCGTGCGGATTACGATCATTCTCCATTGACGCGCTTCTCTGCAGAGGTTTGGAACCGCCCTTTTGGATCAACAGATCAAAATACCCTTTACTCGATTGTCACAGGTGCTGGTTTAAGTGCATTGTGGCGGGCAAGTCCAAAAACAGGTATTAGAGTCAGCATTGCGGAAGACATTTTTCGTAATAAGCCAAGCGTACTCGGGGCTGCTCTAGTTAATGCAGAGATTCAAAGAACACGAATCAGCGCGCGGGCCACCCATGCTTTTACTCGAGAGCTTTTATTTTACGTTGACGGTTTTACAGAGCGACTGAATCGTGGGCCTACTCTTTCGTCAATTTCGCAAACAAGTTTGAAATTGGGTTTCGAGTACACGTTTGAAAATTTGACAGGCGTTGCTCAACGCTTATCTATGGGCCAACAAAAACCCTAAGTATCCATATTCACATCTATCAATGTTACTTAATTTTTCTTCAGCAGAACTTAAAGGAAATCTTCCAAAACTGGATGGGCTACGAGCTATTTCTGTTTTATTCGTCGTATTATCTCACAGTGGTTTTGGAAATATTATTCCAGGCGGATTTGGAGTCACAATATTTTTTTTCATCAGTGGCTACCTGATAACTACTTTACTCAGGAAAGAATTAGAATTAAATTACAAAATAAATTTAAAAAATTTTTATCTAAGACGATTTTGGAGATTAGTTCCGGCACTCATTATTTATGTATTAATAGCAGTAATAGCAAATAAATTGGTCAAAAACACCATTGCTACAGAAGAATCTTTGGCTGCAATTTTTTACTTATCAAATTATTATGACTTATATAAAGGCTACACACCTTTATCGAAAATTCATTCCCCTTATGATATACTATGGAGTTTATCAATAGAGGAGCATTTTTACATATTTTTCGCACCTTTATTGTTATTATTTAAATCAAGATCGAAAATAACTTTGCTAATAATTTCACTGATAATAATTCCATTATTATTAAGAGTTAACGCAATATTTTTTGATTTCTCTTCGTTTAATAAATTATACACCTATATTGCCACTGAATGCCGAATTGACTCAATCGCCTTTGGTTGTTTACTAGCATATTTCAGTATAAATACAAAAAATAAAAATCAAGAATTATTTAGCTTGCTATTAGGATCAACAATAATAATTTTTACATTACTATATAGAAATGATGATTTTAGAGAAACATTCAGATACACATTGCAAGGTATTGGGCTTTTTTTAATAATAAACAACATAATACATGGAAAACACACACAAAAAATAACGAATTTCTTAGAAATAAGGCCTCTTATTTTTATTGGAAAAGTAAGTTATTCCATTTATTTGTATCATTGGCTTGCCCTCATTATTATAGAATTAGTCACACAAAATAACTCACTAACAGTATATTCTCATATTGCATTTTGGACATTGACAGCGACTTTATCTCTTGCGTCTTTCTTTTTTGTTGAGCAACCGTGTTTAGGCTTACGGCGCCGCTATGGTTCACATGTTTAATTCCCCCTCGAACTCTCCCGCACACATAGATCTATTTGGTCTATCTATTGATGCATTGACGTTCGACGAGGCAATCGAGAGTCTTTGTGCATGCATTGGTCAAAGGCCTTCTCGGGTAGTTGTTACTCCAAATGTTGATCACGTCATTTCTTTGCACGATAACCATGTGCTTAAACAAACCTACGCCACCGCGGAATTTCAGTTCGCAGATGGCATGCCGTTAGTTTGGGCAAGTCGCCTATTGGGGAAACCATTGCCTGCCAGAGTTACAGGCGCAGATCTTTTTGTGAAACTATGCAAAATTGCAACTAGCCAGCATTGGCATGTTGCAGTCATTGGGGGAATGCCTGGGCAAGAGGCAGAACTTATTAGGCTCTTTTCACGGAATTTCCCGAATTTAAGACTCAGTCTCCATAGCCCTCAGCTAGGCTTTGATCACGAAGGATCGTCGGGGAAGACAGCGGCGAATTGGGTGAATGCGATTGCACCAGATCTGGTCTTTGTTTGTCTTGGATTTCCTAGGCAGGAGCTGTGGGCATTTCAGGAACGCCCTACACTCAATACCAGTTTGATCTTTGGGGTTGGCGCATCCATGGAGTTTGCTTTAGGCTTAGCCAGTAGGGCTCCGTACTGGATGCAGCGCTGCGGCATGGAATGGGTTTGGCGGTTGTTATCCAACCCAAGGAAACTTTGGCGCAGATACTTGGTGCGAGGCCCAAGATTTTTGAAAATTATTTGGCAAGAGTGGTTGAAGCACAGGTAGAATTTGCAATAAGATCAGCTGTGAACAATGACTAGATCACAATGCCGCTGTATTAGTGCTTATAACAGTTGCCCGGGTGGTGAAATTGGTAGACACTGCGGACTTAAAATCCGCCGCTTTCCTGAATAAGGGGCGTACCGGTTCGATTCCGGTCCCGGGCACCATCGCTGTAAAATCACCTGCACGCCAGATAAAGGCGATTATGCCATTCGTCTTGAAATTTCTTGCATTATTTGAATAGCAATATTCAAACTTAAGTCAGCTTTAAATTTATATATCATACCGGTGCTTTAGCAATTTCAAGCAGTCGCATGAACAAGCTTCTTTGATGCTCTTACGCGTATTGGGAATCCTTTACCTGAGGGATGCCGCCATGAGCAGGCGTTTTTCAAAATGGCGACTGACCATGATCATTCCTCGGTAAGAGTACTTGAGCATCTAATGGCAGAAGATGACTTGTACGAATTTTACTGCCATTTAGTATCGATCTTGTTTCTATCGATAGACTTGCTCAATCAAGAACGCTTACAACATTCTTTGAAATTGCTCCTCTTTGATGGGCTGCAGGAATATTTTTGTGACCCACGAGTGAAATTTTAATTTTAGTTAAATTATTTAAATTGCATATTTCGCAAACAGAAGAATTTTCACATTTACAAAACAATGGAAAATATAAATCCAATCAAAGAAGATCAAAACAAGCTAATTGGACTCGAAATAATTCGATTTATTTCAGCAGTAGCTGTTTTATTTTGGCACTATCAACATTTTTCATTCATCATTGACAAGCCAATTGATTTTGATAAAGAGAAACAGCCTCTTTATTGGTTATTTACTAGTTTTTATAATTATGGATTTTTAGGTGTTCAAGTATTTTGGTGTATAAGTGGTTTTATATTTTTCTGGAAATATAAAGATTTAATTTACAGCAGCATTGTTACTGGAAGAAAATTCTTTATACTCCGTTTTTCAAGACTCTATCCATTACATGTTGCGACTCTTTTTCTTGTCATAATTCTTCATGCATATCAAATAAATACAACACAAAATTATTATATTTACCAAAATAAAGA
>ERZ724516.1037-NODE-1037-length-16513-cov-4.384798_pt1 | contig 16513 bp, 14 predicted proteins | sample MGYA00376049_ERZ724516 | MGnify/ENA primary metagenome ERZ724516 (study PRJEB28724, sample SAMN07190886) | activated sludge metagenome | isolation source: activated sludge of sewage treatment plant in Hong Hong | place: USA: Christiansburg, Virginia | collected... | reverse complement strand
CCTTCTACATCCCCTGCCTGTCCACCTTCGCCGTCATGCTGAAGACACTCGGGCGCCGCGATGCGCTTTTTTCCGTAATCCTCTCGGTCGCAGGCGCCCTAGTCCTGGCCGGTCTCGCACGTCTGGTGGCCGAGGCCTTGCAGTTGCTGGTCTGAAACGGTGTCCGGATATCACGGTATTGATTTTTCGACAGACGGCCCCCATGTAGTTGCTAGTGCGACTCCGCACAACCGACAGGCATGCCTACGGGAACATCGGCGGTCAGGCGATGTCAGACTGCATCCCGCAGCGCCTTGCCCCTGGAGAATCGAAAGACCACCCGATGGAAATTTCTCAACTCAGCGAAGCACTCCAACGCGACGCTGCCTGGGTCGTCTTTCTGAACGTCTTCCTGCAGCAGGTCGGACTCCCGGTACCTGCGGTCCCGACCTTGCTGCTTGCCGGCAGCCTGGTTGCCAGCCCGGCACAACTGGCCAACGTGATCGCTGCCGCCATCCTCGCTTCGGTGGTCGCCGACTGGATGTGGTATCTGGCGGGGCGTGCCTTTGGCTATCGCGTTTTGTCGGGTTTGTGCAAGCTGTCGATCAACCCCGGCTCCTGTGTCAGTCAGACCGAGGCCCGGTTTATGCGCTGGGGAATCGGGTCGCTGGTGATCGCCAAGTTCGTTCCGGGCTTTTCGACCGTTGCCCCGCCCATCGCCGGTTCGCTGCGCATGGCATTACCGGGATTCCTCCTGGCAGCAGCTGCGGGCGCAGCCCTGTGGGCCGGCCTTGCACTGGGTGTTGGCTGGTTACTACGCAGTGAAGTACAAGCGGCCATAGCTGCGCTGGACAAACACACCGGCAATGCGCTGGTCGTTGTGGCTGGCGTACTACTAGTCTGGCTGAGCTGGAAACTCTGGCAGAAATATCGTTTTCGCCAATTGTCTGCCGTACCGCATATCACCCCCGGCGACCTGATGGCAGCGATGGCGGCGGAGTACCCGCCGCTGGTGCTCGACCTGCGCGGGCACAGCATGGTCGCCACGACCGGCCCCATCATCGGCACCACCATCGCCGAACACGACCGGCTGCTCGACGCCGTTGGCGACTGGCCCAAGGACCGGCCTATCGTTACCCTGTGTGCCTGCCCGGAGGACGCTGGCGCCGTGCACGCAGCGCGCAACCTGCTGAAGGAAGGTTACTTGTCCGTCCGACCGCTCAAGGGCGGCTACGATGCGTGGCTGGCCACTCTCGGTGAAAAATCAGCCTGACTGACGACCCAGAAAAAAGGCCTCTCGCGAGGCCTTTTCGTTGTTGCCAATCCTGTCCGGGTCAGAACGGGATGTCGTCTTCCATATCGTCGAAGCTCGGCTTCTTGCCACCGCCGGCCGGCTTGGCGCCGCCATAGGCCGGGGCATTGTCGCCGCCGCCACCGCCACCATAGGAAGGCGATGGTTCGCCCTGCCCCTGACGCGAACCGAGCATCTTCATTTCTTCGGCTTCGATCTCGGTCGTGTAGCGTTCCTGGCCATCCTTGTCCTGCCACTTGCGGGTACGGATGCGGCCTTCGATATAGACCTGCGAGCCCTTCTTCAGGTACTGGCCGGCGACTTCGGCGAGGCGGCGAAAGAGCACGACGCGGTGCCACTCGGTGGCTTCCTTCTTCTCGCCGCTGGCCTTGTCCTTCCACGAATCCGTGGTTGCCAGGCGCAGGTTGGTCACCGGGTCGCCGCTCGGCAGGTAGCGTGTTTCGGGGTCGGCACCCAGGTTGCCGACGAGGATTACTTTGTTAACCGAAGCCATTTGTCTGTCTACCTCCAGAAATTTGTATTTGAATCGCTTTTCAAGCGGCCTGCTTTTTCACCCGTGGCTGCAGTGGCGCCATGGTCAGGCCGAAGCCCAGCCAGACCAGCGTCAGCACGCCACACACCAGGAACACGGCATCGGCGCCGAAGCGCTGCGCCAACAGGCCACCAAGGGCGCCGCCAACGGCCAGCCCCAAAGCCTGCGTCGTATTATATATGCCAAGCGCCAGCCCTTTGGCCTGCGGTGGCGCGATGCGTGAAATCATCGACGGCAGCGAGGCTTCGAGGATGTTGAAGCCGACGAAGAAGACGAACAGGAAGAAGAAAAGCGACCAGACGCCGTCGCCGAACACGGCAAACCCGACCTGGGTCAGCAGGATCAGGCCGATGGCGATGTTGAACACTGGCTTGGTCTGGTTCTTCTTCTCGGCGACGATGATCGCCGGGATCATCAGCACGAAGGACAGCAGCAACGCCGGCAGATAGACCTTCCAGTGGTCGGCCAGCGCCAGCCCGCCGGCTTTCACCAGCGCCAGCGGAATCACTACGAACATCGCCATCTGCGCCATGTGCAGGGTGAAGATGCCGAAGTTGAGGCGCAGCAGCTCCTTGTCGAAAGCGACCTTGGCGAAAGGAATCGGCCCCATTTCGTGATGTTCGGGCGGCGGCGGCTCGGGCACCACGTAGAGCACGAGCAGGATGGCGGCCAGCGCCAGCGTGCCGGTCATCGAGAACAAACCGCCCATGCCGATCGCCTTGTAGAGAACAGGAGCGATGACCAGCGACAGCGCGAACACCAGCCCGATCGAGGAACCGATCATGGCCATCACCTTGGTGCGGTGCTGCTCACGGGTCAGATCGGCGGCCAGCGCGGTCACGGCCGCCGAAATGGCGCCCGCACCCTGCAGGATGCGGCCAGCAATGACCCAGTAGATATCCGGGGCCAGCGCCGCGACGAAGCTGCCGATGGCAAAGATGATCAAGCCAATGATGATCACGCGTTTGCGGCCGAAGCGATCGGATGCTGCGCCGAAGATGATCTGCAGCATGGATTGGGTCAGGCCATAGGCGCCCAGCGCGACGCCGACCAGAGTCAGATCGCTGCCGCCGGGGATGCCCTGGGCGTGCACGGCGAAGACCGGCAGGATCAGGAACAGCCCGAGCATGCGCAGCGCAAAGATGGCGGCGAGGCTGGCGCCCGCGCGCTTTTCGTCGCGCGTCATCGCATCGGCCGAAGGAGAAAACATGGAAGTAGTCGGAGATTGGTTCATGCTGGGAAGGGGCGTATATTAGCAGGTTTGCCCCAACCCACATTCAGGCTCCAGACTCCCCAATGGAAGAAATCCGCATACGCGGCGCGCGCACCCATAATCTCAAGAACATCAGTCTCGACCTGCCGCGCAACAAATTGATCGTAATTACCGGGCTTTCCGGCTCCGGCAAATCGTCGCTGGCTTTCGACACCCTTTACGCCGAGGGGCAGCGCCGCTACGTCGAATCGCTCTCGGCCTACGCCCGTCAGTTCCTGCAATTGATGGAAAAGCCGGATGTGGATCTGATCGAGGGCCTCTCCCCGGCCATTTCGATCGAACAGAAGGCGACCAGCCATAACCCGCGCTCGACCGTCGGCACGGTGACCGAAATCCACGACTACCTGCGCCTGATGTTCGCGCGTGCCGGCACTCCGTACTGTCCGGAGCACAATCAGGCACTGGAAGCACAGACCGTTTCGCAGATGGTGGATCACGTGCTGGCACTGCCGGAAGACACCAAGTTGATGATCCTGGCGCCGGTGATCGCCAACCGCAAGGGGGAGCAACTCGACCTCTTTGCTGAACTGCGCGCGCAAGGGTTCGCAAGGGTTCGTGTCGACGGCAAGGTCCATGAGATCGACGCCGTGCCAAAGCTGGCGAAGGCCCAGAAGCACACCATCGACGTTGTTGTCGACCGCCTGAAGGTGCGTGAAGACATGCGCCAGCGCCTCGCCGAATCCTTCGAGACGGCGCTGCGCCACGCCGAAGGCCGGGCCATCGCGCTGGAGATGGATACCGATACCGAGCACCTGTTCTCGGCCAAGTTTGCCTGCCCGATCTGCTCCTACTCGCTGCAGGAGCTGGAGCCGCGCCTCTTCTCGTTCAACAACCCGATGGGCGCCTGCCCGAAGTGCGACGGCCTGGGCGTCATCCAGTTCTTCGACCCGAAGCGGGTGGTGGCCCACCCCGATCTCTCGCTCTCGGCTGGCGCCATTCGCGGCTGGGACCGCCGCAACCAGTTCTACTTCCAGTTACTGACTTCGCTCGCTGCCCACTTCAAATTCAGCATCGACACGCCATGGAACGAGCTGCCGGAAGATATCCAGCAGCTGGTGCTGTTCGGTTCCGGGCGGCAGATGATTCCCTTCAGCTATCTCAACGAGCGTGGCCGCAACACCGTGCGCGAACATACGTTCGAAGGCATCATCAACAACCTCGAACGGCGCTACAAGGAAACCGACTCTTCTGCCGTGCGCGAGGAACTCTCCAAGTTCATCAGCGATTCGGTGTGCCCGAGCTGCGAGGGCACCCGTCTGCGACTGGAAGCGCGCCATGTGCGCGTCGGCGGCGCTACCCTGCACCAGATCAGCCATATGCCACTGGGCGAATCACGCGACTTTTTCCTGACGGTGAAACTCAGCGGCCACAAGGCCCAGGTTGCCGACAAGATTCTCAAGGAAATCACCAGCCGCCTGCAGTTCCTGATCAACGTCGGCCTCGACTACCTCTCGCTCGATCGCTCGGCGGAGACGCTGTCCGGCGGCGAAGCGCAGCGCATCCGCCTGGCCTCGCAGATCGGTTCAGGGCTCACCGGCGTCATGTACGTGCTCGACGAGCCGTCGATCGGCCTGCACCAGCGCGACAACGACCGTCTGCTACAGACGCTCAGGCAACTGCGCGACATCGGCAATACGGTGATCGTCGTCGAACACGACGAAGACGCGATTCGCTGCGCCGACTACGTGGTCGACATCGGACCGGGGGCAGGCATCCATGGCGGCGAGATCGTTGCCGAAGGCACCCCGGCCACCGTCGAGAACCATCCCGATTCGATGACTGGCGCCTATCTTTCAGGCCGCCGGCAGATTGCCGTCCCGGCCGAGCGCCGCAAGGTCGACCGGAAGAAGTTGCTGCATGTCATCGGTGCTACCGGCAACAACCTGCAGGAAGTCACGCTGGAACTACCCGTCGGGCTGCTGACCTGCATCACCGGCGTCTCCGGCTCGGGCAAATCGACGCTGATCAATGACACGCTCTACGCTGCAGCGGCCAAGCACCTCTACGGATCATCGACCGAGCCGGCGACACACCGCGACATCATCGGACTCGATCATTTCGACAAGGTCATCAACGTCGACCAGAGCCCCATCGGCCGCACGCCACGCTCCAACCCGGCCACCTACACCGGCCTGCTGACCCCGATCCGGGAGTTGTTCGCCGGCGTGCCCGAATCGCGTGTTCGTGGCTACGGCCCGGGGCGCTTCTCGTTCAACGTCAAGGGTGGTCGCTGCGAAGCCTGCCAGGGCGACGGCATGATCAAGGTCGAAATGCACTTCCTGCCGGACATCTATGTGCCTTGTGATGTCTGCCACGGCAAGCGCTACAACCGCGAAACCCTGGAGATCCAGTACAAGGGCAAAAACATTCACGACATTCTCGGCATGACGGTCGAGACCGCACGTGAATTTTTCGACGCCGTACCGGTCGTCGCCAGAAAGCTGCAGACGCTGGTGGACGTGGGCCTCAGCTACATCACCCTCGGCCAGAGCGCGACCACGCTCTCCGGCGGCGAGGCGCAGCGGGTGAAGCTGGCGCTTGAGCTCTCCAAGCGCGACACCGGCCGCACCCTGTACATCCTCGACGAGCCGACCACCGGCCTGCATTTCCAGGACATCGAGCTGCTGCTCTCGGTGCTGCATCGCTTGGCCGACCACGGCAACACGGTGGTCGTCATCGAGCACAATCTGGACGTGATCAAGACCGCCGACTGGCTGGTCGACCTCGGCCCCGAGGGTGGTGGTGGTGGTGGCCGCATCATCGCCACCGGCACGCCGGAGGCGGTGGTCAAGGTCGCCGAGAGCTATACCGGCCACTTCCTGAAGCCATTGCTGAAACGACAGAAGGTGAAAGCATGAGTTCTCCGTTCAAGGGCGCACAAGGACTGCGCAGGCTGATCAATGCCTTCGGCTATTCGCGCGACGGATTCGCCGCGGCCTGGAAGCACGAGGCCGCCTTCCGCGAGGAGCTGCTGCTCGCCGCCATCGCCATCCCTGCCGGGCTCTGGCTGGGGCAGACCGGCATCGAACGCGCGCTGCTGGTCGGCACCATCCTGATCGTGCTGATCGTCGAATTACTGAACTCGGCCATCGAAGCCGTGGTCGACCGGGTGTCGGCCGAACGGCACGAGTTGTCCAAGCGCGCCAAGGACATTGGCAGCGCCGCCGTGCTGGTCACGCTGATGCTGGCCGGCGCCGTGTGGGCATTGATTCTCATCCCGCATTACCTTTAACGCTGTTGCACCCCGAGACCTATGCGCACCGATACGCCGCAGACCATTCATCGCGCCGACTACCAGCCACTGAGCTGGAACATCACCCACGCAGACCTTCACTTTGCCCTCGACCCGGCCGCCACGCTGGTCACCAGCCGGCTGACGCTGACGCGTAACCTGCAGGCGCCGCGCGGACCGCTGGTGCTGCTTGGCGACGAACTGGAACTGGTCTCGTTGAAGATCGACGGGAGCGAACCGCTCGCACCACGCATCACGCCAACGCGCATCGAGATCGATCTCGACGGCGACACGGCAATAGCCGAGATTGTCACCCGCATCGCGCCGGAGAAAAACACCACGCTGTCAGGCCTCTATACCTCGCGCGGCGGCTTCTTCACGCAGTGCGAGGCCGAAGGCTTCCGCCGCATCACCTGGTTCCCGGATCGCCCGGACATCATGGCGCGCTTCACCGTCACACTCGAAGCCGACAAGGCGCAGTACCCGGTGCTGCTGTCCAATGGCAACCTCATCGGCCAGGGCGAGCTGCCCGACGACCGTCATTTCGCCCGCTGGGAAGACCCCTTCCTGAAACCCTGCTACCTGTTCGCACTGGTTGCCGGCGATCTGGGCGTCAACGAACGGCGCATCCACACGATGTCCGGCCGCGAAGTGCTGCTGCAGATCTGGACCGAAGCGGCCAGCCTCGACCGCACCGAACATGCGATGGAGTCGCTGATTCGCGCCATCCGCTGGGATGAAGAACGCTTCGGCCTGGAACTCGATCTCGATCGCTTCATGATCGTCGCCGTTTCCGACTTCAACATGGGGGCGATGGAGAACAAGGGACTCAACATTTTCAACTCGAAGCTGCTGCTGGCCACCCCGGACACCGCCACCGACGTCGACTACGAAAACATTGAGGCCGTCGTCGCGCACGAGTATTTCCACAACTGGACCGGCAACCGCGTCACCTGCCGCGACTGGTTCCAGCTCACGCTGAAGGAAGGCCTGACCGTCTTCCGCGACCAGGAATTCACCGCCGACATGCTCGCTGCCGAAGGCGGAGAAGCCGGCAAGAGCGCCCGCGCAGTGAAGCGCATCGACGACGTACGCGTGCTGCGTGCGGCGCAGTTCCCGGAAGACGCCGGCCCGATGGCACACCCGATCCGCCCGGACAGCTATCAGGAGATCAACAACTTCTACACCGCCACGGTGTACGAAAAGGGCGCCGAGGTGATCCGCATGTTGCAGACCCTGCTCGGCCGCGAGGGTTTCGGCAAGGGCATGGACTTGTACTTCCAGCGCCACGACGGGCAGGCCGTGACCTGCGACGATTTCGTGGCGGCCATGGCCGACGCCAATGGGCGCAACCTGACGCAGTTCCTGCGCTGGTATTCGCGCCCGGGAACGCCAACGCTCAAGGCCGCTGGCCATTATGATGCGGCAGCGCAGACCTGCACCCTGACGCTCACCCAGATATCCCAAGGGGAGGAGCCACTGCTGATCCCGGTGGTCATCGGCCTGATCGGCGCCAATGGTTGCGACCTCCCCGACAGCGCGCGCCTGCTCGAACTCGACGCCAACGAAAAGACCTGGACCTTCACCGGCATTGCCGAACGCCCGGTGCTGTCACTGCTGCGTGGCTTCTCGGCACCGGTGATCGTCGACTTCGCAGAAGACGACGCCACGCTTGCCTTCCGCATGGCCCATGACAGCGACCCCTTCAATCGCTGGGATGCAGCGCAGCGTTTCATGGAACGCACGGCGCTGGCACTTGCCACTGAAGCAGCCGCAGGAGAAGCGCTACAACTGCCGGAAGCCTTCGCCGCCGCTTTCGGCAAGCTGCTCGCCGACAACTCGCTCGACCCCGCTTTCCACGCGCAGGCCCTGGCACTGCCCGGCGAAGCCTACCTGCTCGAACGCATGCCGCAAGGCGGGGCCGATCCGGCCGCATTGCGCACGGCGCTGATGTTCCTGTTGCAAGAACTTGGCCGGCGTTTCGCACCCAACTGGCTGGAATGTCACGCCGCCTGCCGCGTCAAGGGCGAGTACCGCTACCACCCCGCCGACATCGGCAAGCGGGCACTGGCCAACCTCTGCCTGCGCTATCTGTGCGCCGCCGGCGGCAGCGTCGGCTACGCCCCGGGTTACGCCGCAGCATCGGAGCAGTTCGATGGTGCCAACAACATGAGCGAATGCCTCGGCGCGCTGGCCGCGCTGGTGCACAGCGCCTCGCCCGAGCGCGACGCCGCCATTGCAGCCTTCCAGCTGCGCTATGTCGACGATGCGCTGGTAATGGACAAGTGGTTTGCCGTACAGGCCGGCGCATGGCGCTGGAATGGCGCAGCCGAACCGACGCTGCAACGGGTACGCAAGCTCATGGCCCACCCGGCGTTTACGGCGCACAACCCGAACAAGGTCTATGCCCTGCTCGGCACCTTCTTCCGTGCCAATCCCGGCGAATTCCACACGCCCGAGGGCCATGCCTTCTGGGCCGAGCAGATCGTCGCGCTGAATGCGCTCAACCCGCAGGTGGCAGCACGCATGGCGCGGGCGCTGGAGCGCTGGCGCAGTTTCACGCCGGCCCTGCAACGTTCGATGAAGGAAGCGCTGGAAACAGTAGCGAACACCCCCGGGCTGTCACCGGACGTCGCCGAGATCGTCGGCAAGGCGCTGGCGTAGGGCGAGCGGCCGGACACCAGTCAGCGCTGTTCGAACTTCTTGCCGTATTTCTGCCAGACCCAGCCACCCGGCCGTTCGTGGCCGGTGAGCAGATAGGTGAGGGTATTGGCATTGCCGAGCAGGGTCTGCTGGCTGTCACGTGCCCGCCCCCGGCCGGCGAACAGCAGCCGGTCACCACAATGCAGGGGCATGTTGGCAGCCGGGAACACGCTGACCCGGTCGCCGCCAACCAGCATGAGCGGGATCGCCTCCAGGACGTCATCCAGCAGTTCGAAGCTGCGCGTCATGATCGACAGTTCGGCCCGACCATCCCTGAGATGCGCCGTCAATGCCGGTGCTTCCTGATCGTTGAGGCAAACGCTCCACACCTGCGGCGTCTCGTTGCCGAACTGAGCTTCCATGCGCGCACAACCGGCAGCGGCCCAATCATCGTCGTGCCTGCGCACCTCGTCGAGAAACCTTGCCAGCAACGGCGTGATGATCGTCGCCATCGACTCGTGCGCGATGATCCGGCTCTGCACCATCGTGAACTGGGCGTCGTAGGCCTCGAACAGCGGGGCGTTGCTTATCCGGTTCTGGCGCAGGACGACGAACAGATCGGGGTTCATTTCCTTCGCTGTCACCGCGATCGAGAGATTGTTCACATCGTTGTCGGTTCCGGCCACCAGCCCGACCGCACCCGCCACGCCGGCTTCGATAAGGGTATCGGCACAAACACCGAGCCCGGCAATGTGCCGAAGCGGCGGCACGACGGTTCCCGCTGGCTCCGGAGTGATGACCGTCACCTGCAAGTCGTTGCCAGCCAGTGAGCGTATGACCGGCTGCGAAAAACGACCATGGCCACAGACCACCCACGCCCCGGACGGCGGCCGCTGCATCGGCGACATCGGCCGGCCCGGAAGCCCGGTCACCCACCCCATCAGACGGATCGTGTGCGGCGCCTTGAGGGCGAGCCCGAGATAATCGCCAAAGCGCTCGAAGGGGTTGACGATGTGGTGCGTGCCGAATGAGGCCATGTTGGCCGCAGTCATCGAATTTTCGGCGCGCGCCAGCACCGTCAGCCCGGGATTGAGCAGGCGCGTCGAAATGGCGATGGCGAGATTGACGTTGTCGTCGTTGGTCAGCGCCAGCACGCCGAGGCACTTCGCGTGGCGCAACCCGGCCATCTCCAGCACCTTCGGCGCCTGCGCATCGGCCGCCAGCGCCGGCACGTCGGTCTTGAAATCCTCCAGATCCAGTTCCTGCACGCGCTCCTCGCGCGCCTCAACCACCACAAAGCGGATATTCAGCGCATCGAGTGTCCGGCAGACCAGCGCGCCGGTCTCGCCGCAGCCACACACCAGGTAGAACGGCTCGTGCAGGTGGCGCACCCGGCGAGCAAAGCGGCCGACCACCAGCACATTCTGGAAGGCCTTGTCCTGGAACAGCGCCAGCAAGGTGACAATCGAATACGACCAGCCGACCACGGTCAGGTAGATGCAGACGGTGACCCACAGACGCTGCGCATCGGAAAAGGCATTCGGGATTTCGCCGAAACCGATGGTCGTCGCCGTGTAGCTGATGAAATAGAAGGCGTGGAAGAACGAGAGCGGCGGCGCCAGCTGGCCATTGGCATCGACCCCCGGCACCAGCGTCAGGCCGAGCACCGACACGGCGTAGATGACGATGAGCACGATCAGCGGCGCCCGCATCCGCCGCAGGACAAGGAAGAAGATGCTGTTCATCCCGCGCGGCCCCTCAACGGCGCAGCATCACGGTTTCGATGATCAGGATGACGACGGAGACAATGTTGGCGAACAAGGCGCCGCCCGACAGCGAAACCACGCTTGAGGTCACATGCGCCGTCATGCCGACGCCGGTGACATGTACCGCGATGGCCCAGGTCATCGCTGCAGCGATCAACTGCAGGTCGGCGACCAGGCTGGTGGCGAGGTGGATGGCGCCGATCTGGGTGCGGTCGCCAAACTTGAGCACCGTCGCGATCAGGCTGACGACGATCGCGGCAAACAACTCATAAACGTTGTGCAGCACCGGATCGGCAATGTCGCCGATGAAGAAGCCGAAGTTCAGCGTAGCGGCAAGCAGGATGAAAAACGCGAAGATGACCTTTTCCAGATTCATGCGGCACTCCCCCAATGACGTCGTTATCGTTCGATTATAGGCCTCTGGCCCAAGCCGGACGCAAGGGCGCCATGTCAGGATGCTCGATCGCCTGACGCAGCTCACCGAGCAGCCGAGTCTTGTCCGCGCCCAGCGTACCCTTGAGCGCCAGCCAGTTCGAGGCGTGGTCGCTGCGGAACACTGTCCGCTTCAACTCCAGCCCGCCGATGAAGCGCTCCAGCTCAATGAACAACGGGTGCTGATCGAGCGGCTGCCAGGCAGCAAAGCCCTCGCGAAAGCGCGTCTCACCCATCGGAAAGCTCACCACCAGCGTGGACACATATTCCGGCTGCGTGGCGTTCATCAAGCGTGCTGAATTGTCGGCATGCTGCGCCGACAGGATCTGGCCGCCAAGGCCGTTAAGGATCATCACCGAACGCGTGATGCCGGCATTTCCGAGTTTGTCGAGCGCGTCGCGCGTCGAGTCAAAGGTTTCGCCCTTGTTGACGTATTTCAGCACTTCGTCATCCCCCGACTCTGCGCCGACATAAACCATCGACAAGCCGGCCTCGGCGAGTGCCTTCACCTCTTCCTGCGTTTTCTTCTTCAGGTTGCGCGGCAGGCAGTAGCTGGAAATACGGCGCACCCCGGGCAGATGCGTCCGGATCGCCTCAAGGATGGCCAGCAGGCGCCGCGTTGGCAGCACCGTGGCATCGCCGTCAGCCAGGAAAATACGCTTGATGTCGGTGCCGAAACGCTCGCCGCAGCGCCGGATGGTTTCCATCACTTCATCCTCGCTGCGGGCGCGGAAGGCTTTTTGCGGAGCGGTATACATCTCGCAAAAAGTGCAGTGATTCCACGAGCAGCCGTCAGTCACCGGCAGGATCAGGGATTGCGCTTCGCTCGGCGGACGGAAGACGGGTTCGACGTAGCGGATGGGGATCGTGGGCATTGCGTGACCTTCAGGCTTCAATGCCATAATTGTCCGCCGCAGCTGGCCAAAGGTGAAGCCAAAGATGGATGGTGCGAACTTTTCTGCCGGCGGATGGACCAACAGGGGACAATTCCTGTCCTTACTTTCACACTCCCCTAAGGAAAACAGCATGGCAAACACCGTTACGCTCGGCGGCAACCCCATTCAGGTAGAAGGCAATTTCCCGCAAGCCGGCCAGCAGGCTCCGGCCTTCACCCTCGTCGGCAAGGATCTGGCCGATGTGTCGTTGGCCAGCCTCAGCGGCAAGCGCAAGATTCTCAACATCTTCCCGAGCATCGACACGCCGACCTGCGCCACCTCGGTACGCAAGTTCAACGAGAGTGCCAGCAAGCTGCCCAACGCTGTGGTGCTCTGCATCTCGGCCGACCTGCCCTTCGCCCAGGGCCGTTTCTGCGGCGCTGAAGGCCTGTCCAATGTGCAGACCCTGTCCACCATGCGCGGCGCCAGTTTCATCCGGGACTACGGTGTCGCCATCAGCAGCGGCCCGCTCGCCGGTGTCACCGCCCGCGCCGTCGTCGTGCTCGATGCAAACGACAAGGTGCTGCACAGCGAACTGGTCAGTGAGATCAAGAACGAGCCCAACTACGAGGCCGCGCTGAAAGCGCTGGCGTAAGCGATCACTCACCTTCGATAGCGGGCACTTCGGTGCCCGTTATCATTCGCAACGGTGTAGCACGGACCGAACATGCCGCAATGCGGCATGCCCCCGGCCTCGCAGCGCCTGTGATAGCTTCGAGCCTCCTGAACTACTTCACCATCGTTTGCCTGACACCGCATGCTGCCTGTCATTTCTCCCAGCTTCCGCACCGGCGCCCGCGAGGGCTTCCGCGAATTCCTGCCGCTTTCGGTGGGGCTGATTCCGTGGGCGCTGGTCACCGGCATGTCGATGGTCAGCGTCGGCTTCACGCCATTGCAGGCGATGGGCATGAACATCATCGTTTTTGCCGGCACGGCCCAGCTCGGCACCTTGCCGCTGATCGCCGCCGGAGCGCCGCTGTGGCTGATCGTCGTCACCGCGCTGGCGCTCAACCTGCGCTTCGTCATTTTCAGCGCCGCCATCGCCCAAGGTTTTCGTGGTCTGGGGCATAGGGCCCGCTGGCTCTCCGGCCACTTGCTGACCGATGGCGTCTTCGCGACCTGCGTGGCGAAGATGATGCAGAACGATGACAGGCACTGGCGCCTCGGCTATTTTCTCGCCCCCTCGATCTGGTCCTGGCTGCTTTGGCAGACGTTCGCGCTGACCGGCGTGCTGGCGGCCGGCTCCATTCCCAAAAACTGGTCGCTGGAGTTCATGGCCACCATCGCCCTGATGGTGCTCCTGCTGCCGATGGCCAAGCTACGGCCGATGCTGGTGGCGGCCTGTGTTGGCGGCGCAGCGGCGATAGCCCTGCGCGGCATGCCACTGCGTCTGGGGCTGGTCGTCGCCATCTTCGCCGGCATCGCTGCCGGCTTTGCGGCCGAACACTGGCATGAGAAGAAAAACGCAGGGGAGGCTGGCGCATGAACCCGGAAACCGGAAACGTCAGCTACGACGCCTGGCTGTGGCTGACCTTCCTCCTGATCGGGCTGGCCACCACGCTGCCGCGAGCCAGCTTCATCGTGCTCGGCAACCGTGTCGTGCTGCCCTCGGTCGTCCAGCGCGCCTTGCGCTATGCCCCGGCCGCAGCACTGGCCGCGATCGTCGCGCCGGACGTGCTGCTGGTTGCCGGCGATTTCACGCCGCTGAATCCGAAGCTGGCAGCCGCGCTGGCGGCCATTGCGGCCGCATCCCTCTCCCGTAACCCGTGGCTGCCGTTCATCGCCGGCATGGGCGTGTTGCTGGCACTGCGCCAGGGGCTGGGCTGGTAACTCAGGCGCCGCCAACCGGCACCGCCGTCTTGTCGACGACCCGACGCAGCACAAAGCTGGTGTGCACACCGCTCACTCCTTCGATGCGGGTGATCTTGTTGAGCAGCAGTTCCTGATAGGCATCCATGTCGCGTACCACGACCTTGAGCTGGTAGTCGGCCGACTGGCCGGTGATCAGCAGACACTCCAGAATTTCGGGCAGCGCGCCGACCTTCTTCTCGAAGTTGGCAAAACGCTCCGGCGTATGGCGATCCATCGAGATGTGCAGCAGCGCCATCAGGCTCAAGCCGAGCTTTTTTGCATCGACCAGCGCCCGATAGCCGGTGATCAGCCCAGCCTCTTCCAGCGCCCGAACCCGGCGCAGACAGGGCGACGGCGAGAGGCCGATGCGGTCAGCCAGCTCCTGGTTGCTGAGGCGCCCGTTCTCCTGCAGCACCTCCAGAATATGGTGATCGTAGCGATCCAGAACCATGATTTACCTTCTCCACCATTGGCAAAACAATATTCTGCCACTAATTTATACTTTCAAGGCAGATTATGCCTTTAATCATCCGGAACAAGCATCACTTCGCAATCATTCACCCCGCGCTTCGCCCTAAACTTTTCCTACCCGCTAAACGATTGCTTTCTGCGGCACCGCGACCTACCCGGCCGTGACTGTCGCCCGCTCACCTCACAAGGGGGAGCCTGACGGCAGCGCCATGGTGAAACACCCGAAATGCCGGCAGCCCCGACCACGATAGTGAAAACACAGAGAGTGAATGCCATGCTTAAACAGCCCGACACCAAATACCGCGCCTTCCCCGCCGTGCAGCTCACGGACCGGCAATGGCCCAGCCGCCGCATTGAACGCGCCCCGGTGTGGATGAGCACCGATCTGCGTGACGGCAACCAGGCACTGTTCGAGCCGATGAACGCCGAGCGGAAGTTGCGCCTCTTCCACATGCTGTGCGACATCGGCTTCAAGGAAATCGAGGTTGCCTTCCCCTCGGCCTCGCAAACCGATTTCGATTTTGTGCGCACGCTGATCGAGGACCGGCACATCCCCGACGACGTGACGATCGAGGTACTGACGCAGGCGCGTCCGCACTTGATCGAACGCACCATCGAGTCACTGGCGGGCGCCCGGCGCGCCATCGTGCACATCTACAACGCCACGGCGCCATCGTTCCGCGATGTGGTCTTCGGCATGAGCCGCGATGAAGTGCGGCAACTGGCCGTGGAGAGCGTGCGGCAAATCCGGGCCTTGTGTGCCGCACACCCGGAAACGGAATGGGTACTCGAATACAGCCCGGAACTGTTCTCGGCAACCGAGCTCGACTTTGCCTGCGAGATCAGCGACGCCGTGGCTGAAGCCTGGGGCGCGACACCGGCGCGCAAGCTCATCCTCAATCTGCCGGCAACGGTGGAAATGGCCACGCCGAACGTCTACGCCGACCAGATCGAATGGATGCACCGGCACCTTGCACGACGCGACAGCATCGTACTCAGCGTTCATCCGCACAACGACCGTGGCTGCGCGGTGGCGGCGGCTGAACTCGCCTTGCTCGCCGGCGCCGACCGCATCGAGGGCTGCCTCTTCGGCAACGGCGAGCGCACCGGCAACGTCGACCTTGTCACCTTGGCGCTCAACCTTTACACACAGGGCATCGACCCCGGCCTCGATTTTTCCGACATCGACAACGTCGCACGCACGGTTGAAGCCTGCACCCAGCTGCCGATCCACCCTCGCCACCCCTACGTCGGCGACCTCGTGTTCACGGCCTTCTCGGGCTCGCATCAGGATGCGATCAAGAAAGGCCTGTCGGCACGCACCGACGGCACGCCCTGGGAAGTTCCCTACCTGCCGATCGACCCCTCGGACCTCGGTCGCAGCTACGATTCGATCATTCGGGTGAACAGCCAGTCCGGCAAGGGGGGCATCGCCTACCTGCTCGAAACCGGCCACGGCATCGTCATGCCGCGTCGCATGCAGGTGGAGTTCAGCGGTGTCGTGCAGCGGCACACCGACCAGACGGGAAGCGAAGTATCTGCAGAACAGATCTGGCAACTTTTTTCACACGAATACCTGGAGGGCAACGCCCCCTTGCGTTACAACGGCCACCGCCTGTTCGAGCATGGTCAGGTGCAGGGGATTCGCCTCATGCTGGAGAGGGATGGGCAGCCGATCGTACTTTCTGGTGAAGGCAACGGCCCGATTGATGCCACCCTCCACGCGCTCGGCATTCCGGTCAACGTGCTGTCGTACGAAGAGCGCTCGCTCGGGCAAGGGGCCGATGCCAAAGCGTCCGCCTTTGTCGAAGTCATGCTGGAGGGGCAAAGCGGCTCTGCCTACGGTGTCGGCATCGACGCCAATATCGTCACGGCGTCAATACAGGCGCTGCTTTCCGGCGCCAATCGCTTGCTGGCCAGGCGCGGCGCAGCCAACGACTGCGGCATTGCTGCCGACATGCTGCAACACATTGTCAGGCGCGGAACCGCGAGCGCAGCAGCCTGACAGGTTCGATGATGGTGTGACACCAGCGCATGCTGCCGAAGTGTGGCAGCATGCGCTGGTCTACATTTCATCCCGCGACCGA
>ERZ724516.1036-NODE-1036-length-16517-cov-8.055947_pt1 | contig 16517 bp, 11 predicted proteins | sample MGYA00376049_ERZ724516 | MGnify/ENA primary metagenome ERZ724516 (study PRJEB28724, sample SAMN07190886) | activated sludge metagenome | isolation source: activated sludge of sewage treatment plant in Hong Hong | place: USA: Christiansburg, Virginia | collected... | reverse complement strand
ATCCGTCGTAGTATAAAATTGGGTTGCCATAATCGTCTTTTCTGCAACGAATATTACCGTCTTTGTCTATTAAAGCAAACAAACCAGAATGCTCGAAGCCACCATTGACTTTACTATTTTCACCCGCGTATAAATTGAAACCTTTGTTCGCTAAATCGTAGATGTATTTTTTATCTCCAGTAAGGAAATGCCAATTCGAAGATTTTACGCCTAAAGTTACCGCATGTTCTTTTAAAACTTCGGAAGTGTCGTGTTCCGGATCGATAGAAATCGAAGCGATTCCGAAATTAGGATTGCCAAAGAATTTGTTTTGAATTTCAATCATGCTCTGGTTCATCTTCGGACAAATGGTTGGACAAGTAGTAAAGAAAAATTCTAATACATATACTTTCCCTTTATAATTCGCATTGGTAATTTTCTGATTGTTCTGATCAGTCAATTCGAATTGTGGCGCTGGGCCAATTTTTTGGAGTTTCCCGTCGGTAACTTGATCGCTCGTTACGTTATCCAATCGTTCACCTTTTACCACTGCACCATTTTGAATTCTGTCGATTATTTTGGGCACAGCATAAATGCCAAACAACAATACAATCAAAGAAATTCCGATATAGGATTTATTTTTCAGCATGAGTAATGAATTTAATTTTGTCGATCCGCATTATTTCTTTTCAATGCCAAACGATATTCTGCAAGGATTACTTTGACATCATCAGTCATTTCGTTATATAAATCGGATGGTGATGCCGCATTATAGCCTTCTTTGTATTCTTCTTGCTCTTTGCGTCCGCGAAGGTTTCTTTTTTTATCAATAATGTAAACATTTGAAGTTCCGTAATGTGTATCAAGTTTTCCTTTGAGTTTTAATGAATCGTAAAACGTTTGAATCTCGTTGGTAGGAGCAAACACAAACAACCATTTCGACACGTTGGTAATGTCTTTGAGTCCGTATAAAATTTCTTTCACTTGATTTTGAGTACCATCAGGCGCCACCATTACGAACTGGAAATCTTTAAACTCTCTGTTTTTATTGTAGATCTTTTGATTGAGGTTGAAATAATTCCCTTTGTGGCTTAAAATATCATTTCCTGTAAATCCGAGAATGGTGATTTTTTTATTTAAGGTAACGGGTTGACCATCGAGTGATTTCCAATGACCAATATCTGGAATGTTTGGCGTAACGGTGGGCAAAAACATAAAACTATTGACTCCCGTAGCAAAAAAAAGATAAGCAACAATGGGAAATATGAACAAGATAAATAGGACGATATTTTTTTTCATTGTGGAGCTTGAATTATTCGAGTACAAAAATAAAAAAAGGCACGCAATGCGTACCCTTTTTCTGAATTAATATGTTGTTAAAAATTCCATTTGATGATAGAATCTTTAAATACTTCAAAAATATAATCGCCTTCAACCAATAAGATGAAAAGCAAGTATAATACTAAAAATATTACTGGCGCTACAACAGCCCAACGCAAACTCGATTTTTCACCTTCCATGTGCATAAACGCCCAAACAATATAGTAAGCTTTGAAAATGGTTAGGATGTAGAAAATCCAATTTAACAGATTCATGCCTAATAAATGATTCATGTGTAAAGCATCTGGTTTTAAGATTCCGAGGAAAACTTCAACGGTTGTTACTACTGATAACAATCCGAAAACAAACCAAATTCTTTTTGTATTAGATACGTGCTCGTGTGACATAATAATAACTTAAAAATTAAACAAGATAGAATACGGTAAATACGAATACCCAAACCAAATCTACAAAGTGCCAGTACAATCCGACTTTCTCAACCATTTCATAACTTCTTCTTTTCTCATAAGTCCCCAAAAGCACATTAAAGAAAATGATGATGTTGATGATCACCCCAGAAAATACGTGAAATCCGTGAAAACCTGTAATGAAGAAAAAGAAATCAGCAAACAACTTACTTCCGTATTCGTTGCGTTTTAAGTTAGCGCCTTCAACAACCAAATGTGCATTTGCCAATCTGGCTTCTGATTCTGCACGTGTTAAAATCGTTTTGTGTTTTACTTTTGTTAAAGCATGGTCGATTTTTGGATCGGCTTTAGACGCAGCATCATCTTTATAAATAACTTCTGTTCTTACTAAAATTTCAGGATGTGCTTTGAAACCAGCTTGCACTTCAGCTACGGAATAAGTTGGCAATGCAGCTTCTTCCATAAACCATTTTCCTTTGTTACGCTCTAGTTGCTCTCTTTCTTCGGGCAGTGTTACCGCGAAATCTTCGAGTTTAACTCTTTTACCTGTGTTGTCTACAAACTGTAATAAACTTCCACCTTTGGTTTCGATAGCGCCATATTCTCCGTGAATGAAGTTTTTCCATTCCCAAGCTTGTGACCCAACGAATATCAAACCACCAATAATGGTCAAGAACATGTAAAAGGCTACTTTACTTTTGTTCAAATGATGCCCCGCATCTACAGCCAATACCATAGTTACAGAAGAGAAAATCAAAATAAAAGTCATCAAGGCCACGTAATACATCGGTGCAGAAACACCATGCATAAACGGAAAGTGCGTAAACACTTCATCGGCTAAAGGCCAAGTTTCAATAAATTTAAATCTAGAAAAACCATAAGCTGCCAAGAATCCTGAGAAAGTCAAAGCATCTGATACGATAAAAAACCACATCATTAATTTGCCATAACTTGCGCCCATCGGTTCATTTCCGCCACCCCAAGTCTTTTCTTCACTGTTTGCAGTAGTAACTGTCGCTCCCATAAAAGTTATTCGTTAAAAAGTTCCCAAATTTACATTTTTTTCTTATTTAAAGAAATATAAAAACAAAAACAAATAAACCCACAATAAATCAAGAAAATGCCAGTACATCGCACCTAGCTCTATTCCAAGGGTTTGAGTGGAATTGTATTTTTGTTTAAAATGATTATAAATTATAATTAAAAGTGAAATCAATCCGCCAGCAAGATGCGCCATATGGGCAATTGTCACTACATACAAAAATGTTGTTGTAATATTACTAGCGCTTCCTGTAAAATAATAACCCGCAGCTACTATTTGTCCGAAGCCTATGAATTGCAAAACCACAAACAAAATTCCGAGCGCTAAAGTACCTAAAAGAAATGAAGTAGTTGCATTTCTATTGTCTTTTTGTATCGCTTTTTTCGCCAAATGAAACGTAACACTACAACCTATAATCACTGCCGTGCTGATGTAAAAAGCCACAGGCAATTCAAAGTTCTTCAACCAATCTGCGCGCGATTTACTGACCACAAAGGCACTGGTCAATCCAGCAAACATCATCGTCATACTGAGCATTGCAAACAGCAGTAACAACTTGTATGACCTTTCATTTCGAGCTTTTTCTTCCGCGGGAGTCAATTTATCTGGTGTCATTATCGTAAAAATTTATCAATGATATATACAATTTGTAACAAGGTAATATAAGAAACGCTAACCAACATCAAGGTTCTCGCTGCTTTCGCCGTTCGTGTTTTATACAATCGGATCGCATAATACAACATCCACAATCCCAATACAAAAATCACGACGGCACTAATCGGACTTATGAAAAAATCACCGGTATAACCCAAAACAGGCAACAACGAAGCGATCATCAACCAAACGGTGTATAATATAATTTGCAAAGCAGTCGACGTGTCTTTCTTTCCAGAAGGCAACATAAAGAATCCTGCCTTTTCATAATCTTCATACAAAAACCAACCAATAGCCCAAAAATGTGGAAACTGCCAGAAGAATTGAATCAGAAATAAAGTCCCAGCTTCAATCCCAAAATTACCTGTAGCCGCAACCCATCCCAACATAAACGGAATCGCTCCCGGAAACGCACCGACAAAAACCGACAAAGGCGTCATGGTCTTTAATGGCGTATAAACACTCGTATATAAGAAAATAGAAATCGCACCAAACATCGCCGTTTTCGGATTGATGGTATACAAAATAGCAATACCCATCAAAGTCAGCAAACTTGCTATAAACAACGCAGTATTAGAAGTCATTCTGCCTGCTGGAATCGGTCGGTTTCGGGTTCTGTCCATTAACGCATCCAAGTTCTTCTCGATTACCTGATTGTACGCATTCGAAGCGCCAACCATACAATAACCACCAACAGCCAGTTTCAATAAAATCAGCCAACCCGAATCCTGAAAATCAACCACGCCCAACATAAAACCAGCCAACGACGAAAAGACCACGCTAACGGCTAACCGCGCTTTGGTGATTTCTAAAAAATCAGTCGTCAAGGTCTTAATGGAAAACGTATTTGCAGCTGCGTTCAATGCGTATGGGTTTGTGTTTTTCAAAACTGTTGCAAATGTACTTTATCAAAAGGGATTTGACAAAAAAACAATTCATAAAAAATAACAAACGGCAATCTCAATGGTGACTCGGATTGTGGGAAATTTTAGAAGCTGTTTCCTGCTGTCCACTTTATCTTTTGCGCCGAACACCGGCACAAAAGGATGCTCGTTCCCATCAGGGCTAGGGCTATCCGTTAATAATCAAAATACCAATTGAAAATATCGCAACGCAATCCTAAAGAAACCCAAGTGGTGCTTTCTTTAAAAGTCGACAGTGTTTCTTGAGTCGGATCAAAATTTCTGTAAATCAAACTTCCAAACAATTTTAAATTGGTCGCCGGATTCACCAAATAACCCGCTTGTACATCTGCAATCATGATGGTGGTTTTGTTTCCTTGTCCCACTGCCACATTGATATCGTAAGGTCTGTCTTCGTTATAATTCAAGTAAATATTACCCCCATAATTAAACGTATTTCCGGCCGTGTTAAAATCCAAACCACGAATACCGTAAGTCAATTTGGCATCGGCAAAATAACGCCCTTTGTGATAACGTGCTATCAAAATCATTTCCTTGAAATTCCCGCCCCATTGGTGTCCAACATTCTGATTGGCATGCCCGTAATTCGTCAACGGATCACTGTGCGAATACACGTAAGGTCGCACATGGTTGTACTCGACTTGCAACAGCAAATTTTCTACATTGAAAGCATTGAAATACTTCACACCCAATTGATACCCAAATTTATTCTTCCAACTTCTTTGGGCTTTCTTTACTTCTTCTAATGAAAATTCATCGAGTAAAAACTGTCCGTAAAAATTAAATTGGTTGTTCCATTTGTATTTGTAGGTCAAACCCAAAAGCGCATTTCCTGTTTTGGCAGAAGAAGCAAACTCCACCGAACGGTAAAAAACAATCGGATTGAAGAAACTCATATCAAAGCCACGCCCGTTGGTATTGGCCCAAATCACCGATTCAAACAAACCAATATTCAATCTTTTGGAAGCATTCCAACTCAAATAATGGTTCGCCATATATTTCGTGGCATAAGTTTTTTCTCCAATCGCTTCAGATCGAATGTCTTTCAAAAACATATAGGTATTGGTATATTTTATTTTCCAGAAACTCGTGTTGATTTTGAAAAAAGGATACGGACTAACACCATCTGTAGTAATCAAAGAACGGTATCCATCGCCTATAAAATTTCTCCCGTAACCCGCTTGAAACGTGAATATTTTACTAGGAGCATAAGTGATATAAGCTTCCGCCATCGACATATCGTAGGCGTCTTTTTTGAATCTTTTGGCAATACCAATTCCAGGAATCACGGCTGGATCGCCCAAAGCAGAATCGGCACCATACGGCTTAATCGACTCTGAATATTGATTGAAATAATCCGCAAATCGACCTTGACTTTCAAAAATCGTAGTCGTAAAAGTTACTTGTCTTCCTAATCCACCTTGAATTTGTAGCCCACGCGTATTGATGTATGTATACTTCGCTTCACTCGGGCTGCTTTTCCCCATTTGCAAATCAAAAATCGGATTCAGCGCAAACCAATAACCCTCCCCTTGAATGGCTACCAAATTTTCATTGAATAACTTTTTGCCCCACCAACCTTTTTTAGCGATTTGCAATTGTTGATCAGCATCACGAAAATTGTAATATTTCGCAACCTCAGCATAAGAATAAGGTTTTATTGCCGTGTGATTGTTGCTACCCACTTGATTAATAGCTGCATCAAAATGCGCGTAATAACTGTGTGAAAACGGGATGTTTAAACTGCTTTCAAACTTCGGGTTGTTGAATTTATAATACTTCACATTCTCATACTCATTGAGTTCTTTATCTTGATTCAACGTGTAATTCTTAGATTCTGCAATTCTGATTTGTTCTTGTTCTTTCGCAATATCTGCTGCGCTTTTTAATGGAATCGCAATCTTTAAAGTATACTTGGCATAAGTAGGGTTTCCGTTGTAAGTTGCGGGATCAATTTTAGGCATTTGCCCAAACACATTTTTAGCTTCTTGCGACAAACGATCTTCGTTGGTATCGATATAAATTGTTTTGAAATAGCCTTCCTGATTCACCTCAAAAAGCACAATAATACTTCCTGTGTAATTTGCCGTTTTTAAATCTTCTGGAACTTGAAAATGATTGTATACAAAATCCTGTACTTGATTATAAAAGCAACTTTCTAATTCTTGATACATTAAATTTTTACAGGCTGGAAAAACGGGAAACTGTTCCGTATTTGTTACCACATTTTGAGCCGATACAACCCAAGTCGCAAACAGTAAAAACAATAAAGGAAATATTTTTTTCATGATGATAAATTAAAAACCGTTAGTAACCAGCGTCCGTTGCTTGTCCGTCGGCAATAGCTTTCGCACCTGAAGTCCCAATCCTTTTCACACCGAGTTGAATCATGGCTACGGCTTCTTCGTAGGTTCTCACGCCGCCAGCTGCTTTTACTGGAAGTGGCGAAGCATTCTCGAGCATCATAATAATGGTTTCGACTGTAGCACCGTTTGGCAAATTGTCTTGGGTCACATAAAATCCGGTAGACGATTTTACAAAAACTTGGGCATAACATTCTTCTTTGAAATTCGAAATGATCAGGTTTTTGATTAGGGTTGACAGTTGGATAATTTGTTGGTGGTTTAATGCCGCAACTTCAATAATCCATTTGACGATTTTATGGTTGTCGAGCCCTAGTCGCGTGCAATTCAGAATTTCTTCTTTTACAAGATCAATTTCTCCATTTTTGAATGCGTTGTAATTGCATACAAAATCCAAATCATCAGCTCCATGATCAATGGCTTGTTGGGCTTCTTGCATTTTTTTCTGCCAAGCAGAACGGCCTTCAGGAAAATCGATTACGGTTCCAATCGACACTTTCGAATGGGCTTTGGTAATCATTTCTTTTGCAATGGGTACAATTTCTGGACGAATCATGATAAGTTTAAAATGCTCGTCGATGGCTTCTTGAATAAACTTTTTGGCAACAGCAATATTGTCGCTTTCAGAAATACCGGCTTGAGTTGCGGTTTTCAAATACGTTGAATCGAGGTATTGTTTTATATTCATGGTATAAAAATAAAAAAATCCCACTGATGCGGGATCATTTTTTATTGAATTAATTTTTAATCTTTTTACCTAAAAATTTGAAATCTAAATGAATAACCACAATGGCCAAAATGGAACCCAAGGTATTGGCTAGCACATCCATAATATCGGCTTTGCGGGTTGTAGTAAAAACACCTTGAGCAATTTCGATTAGCGAACCATATATTATTGACGCAATCAATACTTTTATTAACGAAAAAAAAACAATCGGATTTCTTGTTTTTAAATGCCAAGACCAAAGCGTCGTGAAAACAAAATACAAAGTGACATGCACATACTTGTCTGCGCCGCTTATTCCTATTTTGGGCAAACTATTGAAACTTGCCAAACACAGAAAAGCCATAAAAAGTGTCCATAAAATGGCCAGACACAAGAATATGTTTTTATGCTCCAATAAGCGTTTTATAGTCTTCACTTGAAAGTAATTGATCCATATCGGAAACGTTAGCCACTTTTACTTTCACCATCCAACCTGCTCCGTAAGGATCTGAATTTACTGTTTCAGGATTGCTCTCTAAAGCATCATTAAATTCTATGATTTCTCCAGCTACTGGAAGAAACAAATCTGACACCGTTTTTACCGCTTCTACGGTTCCGAAAACTTCGTCTTTGTCAAGGGTTTGATCGAGTGTTTCAACTTCAACATATACGATATCGCCTAATTCTTTTTGAGCGAAATCAGTAATTCCGATAGTGGCAATCTCACCATCTAGTGAAATCCATTCGTGGTCTTTGGTGTACTTTAAGTTTGCTGGTATGTTCATTTTTTTTTTTTGACTATAAATTTATTACTGGCATCAAAGGTAAAGGTTACGATGATGATATTAAAAATAATTTTTATTAATTCCCGAAATTATATCGCATCGTAAAACCGGCGCGGATATTTGTAGTTGGGAACGAGGTTGATATCACGGCTTTTGAGAACGAGTGATCGTAGAAGAACAACACGGTTAGGTTTTTACTAAACGCATAATCAGCTCCGAGTTTAAGCGACCAAATGTTTTGACCACCTGACAATTGGTTGTTGTCGTAATCTAAATAACGAACAATCGTTTTGCTGTTTCTGTAGGAAGCATCTAGTTTCAAATTGATATCACTTTTGATGACTCCAGTTGGATTATCAGCCAATTTTGAGGAGAAGATTACGTCTTTAATACGGTAACCCAAACCTACGATATACTCAATCCCTTTTACTTCTGTTAGCAAATTGTTATCGAAACTCAATGACATTGATCGGTCTTTTTTCATTTCGGCAAGAATCTTCACTGAGTTTTTCATTTCAAAATCCAAACGAATTAGCGGATTGAACTGCTCAACCAAGTTGATGTTAGAAATGATAAGCTTGTTGAAATAATTGCCTCCGACATCAGTTCCAATTGGGTTTTTATCGTATTCGAAATTCGAACGGAACGCATTGATTGTGTATGTGGCTTTATAACTGTGTTGCAATGAAAGTCTTTTGAAATTGTCTTTAAAAAACTTGTAGCGCATCAAACCGGTATACTTAATGGTCCAGTTTGGAATTGGAATATCCTTGAAGGTTTTCAATGAAGTACTCGAAGCATTGGAACCTGTATAAGCCGCTAAAAATGAAGGAATCAAAACCGCTTGATTGTTCTTACCAAATCCTACAGGAAAATTTTGATTCGCAGAGTAAATCGCAAAATTTGGATCGTCAGGATTGGTTGGTATTTGATAAGCTCCAAAACCATATCTAGGGAAATTTGTAGTTCCGTAATAGTTCTCTGCCAATCGGTTCGCTATGATTAAACGGTTATCTCTGAAATCTTCAAAAGCAGCAGAGAAATTTTCATCGCTTTGACTAAAAGCTGTTTTGATTAATACGGTTGATATCGAATAATTTCCGAAAGAATATGGCGATCTCGAATTGTATCGTCCTGTAATAGGGTCAACATCGTATTGTTCTGAATAGTTGTCTACGTAATTTCTATCGGCATTCAAATCGATTTTGAAATCTGGAAACAAATCTACGTTTGCAGTAAGATTTAAGGTTCTGCTTGTAATTTGTGTAAAGTTTTGATTGAAATCTTGATATTGAGTCAACCATCCATTTCCAGCGGCTTCTTGACGGACATCCGCTTGAGAACCAAAAATAAACCCAAGAGTTGGTTTCGAAGAACCAAAGAATCCTAATCCAGGTGTAAATCCAGGAAGCACCGTTCCTCTGTTTTCAGTGTAATTGATATTGATGTTTTTTACACTGGTTAACACGCCAATCAAACCATTTACAAATAAGCTGTTTTCACTAGCTGCTGGCGCTACATTGGTATTGACTACCTTTTGCCCAGGTTTTGGTGCTGCTGTTGGTTTTGGCGCTGGCTTAGCCGTTTTTTTGGTAAGCCCGATATACTTATAAAAAGCATCCATATTCAAAGCAGTATTCAACTTATGTGAACTGGCATTTTGAATGGTATTCCCTAAATTATAGTTAACGCCTCCAATTTCTATATCCGACAAGGCTAAAGAAGCGCGTTGCCAATTGTAATCACCGGTATACGAATACGTTGATTTAACAAAACTCAAGAAAGGCAATTTATTAAGTGGCAAGTCATAATTCAAAACAAACTGTTGGGTGTGTGTATTAGGATCACCAGTATTCCAATAGTCGGTGTATAAAGTTACGCTGTTGATAGGTTCGTTGTTTTCATCCAAATAATTTCTAACGATATTACTAGAAGATGCGGTGTAATTCATCTTTAAAGATTTCGTCAAATTATAGTTAAATCCGTACTGATAATTGAAAAGATAATTTCTTCTGTACAAAGGATCTAAAGGCAAACCAACCACATCAATTTGTCGGAATTGTTGTTTGTTGTATTGTCTGATAATACTAGAACTAAACGAAATGTTGGTAGGCAAGTAATTGAAATTAAAATCGCTCAATAATTTCCAATACGAGCTTTTCTTCAAAAACTTGTTGTTTTTCAGAGGCTCAACAGGTTTGGGTTGAAATGCAAACGTATAATCAACAGTAGTATTCACAGTTTGATCGAGGAACTTTTCGATTTCGAAATTATGTCGTTCTACTTGATTGAATGAATACGATAGCGTTAGATTTTCAGGATCATAAATATGTGGTTTTTGCTCCGGAGCTCTTTCTTTTTTGACACCGATAAAGTTGATGCTTTTGCGTTTGGTATAATCGATAGCGCGGTCTTTAATAGTTGCTCTTTCGGCAGCGCTAGCAGTAACATCTAGAATTTGATCCAGTTTGATATCTTGATTAAACGGATCGTATTCTGGCGTGATGGTTTCTTCTCCGATAGCATAATTGAACGGTAAATTGATGTGCCATTTTTTAGGCATTAATTTCCCTAGGCTTAAATTGGTGACAATATTATATTGTTGCATGTCTTCACGGCTTCTTTCATTCGGACCTTGCTCTAAAGTTCCGAAGCCAATTGTACTCATTTTTCCGGTTGCAGAAATCGTCGCAAAATCGGCGAAGTTGGCATCAATGTTTACGAGTGCAGCCATACCACCACTATTGTCCATTTCGGATAAGCGGAGTTCATTAAACCAAACTTCACCTTTAATTGGTCTTGGGACTAAACTACCCGAAGTATTGTTTTTAACACCAACCATTAAATTTCTAACCAATCCAAAATTCGGATTTCCTCTAACACCCAACTTCATATTGTTGTTGGTTTGTGCGTTGATTTGGTCGTTAAAGTAAATTTCGCCTTCTGCTAAAGCCGGTGCTTGTCTTGATAAAATTTTCAATTGGGTTAACAACTCGAGAGGCAAATCAATTTCATTTTGAGCAGGCCATATCGCTTCCGCTGATCTGGAAGTCGGTGCAGAGACTTTCAATGGAATTTCAACTTCATAAAAATTCTCGGTAAAATCATTTCCAAAACGAATAAAAGCCATCATTTCATCGTCATTGAGCGTTTCATTTTGCAAAGCCTCAGCATGCAAGAACATTCTGAGTTTTTTAAACTGACGCATGTCGACACTCACGTTTTTAAAGACACCTCTTGCATCAGTTTCTTCAAGTCCGGTGGCACCAGAAACACGCAAGGATAACGACTGCTCATTCTGATTGATAATCGTATTGTTGTTATACAATTGTTCTCTAACAACACCCGGAGGCGAAACGTAAGGAATTGGTCTTCTTGAACTATTTTCTAAAATATTAAGCGACTGAACTTCAAAAACAGTAGCCACATTATTGACTGTAGTAGTGGTTGGGTCTAATGATTTGGTGTAACGTCTCCATTCGCCTCGCACTAAATCTAGCGCACCGAAACGAACCGTTACTTCTCTTTCAAAACCAGTCATAAACATTCTGATGAAACGAATGGATGTAAAATCAGAAATGCCTCCAATTTTTCTTTCGTATTCTGATACTGGAATTTTGTATTGAATCCATCGGTAAGGTGTGGTTTCTCCTGAATCAGCTCCTGGCGTATTGGCAGTTCCTGATTTAACATCGGTAACGTAAGGTGTATTTCCTACTTCAGTTCCTGGTTTGATATCGATACTGTATTCGTAGTATGCTTGAACCGTATCCATGGTATTGTCGCGGTTAAGATCTTCAATATCTGGCACGGTCGAATTCCCTCTGTTGTTATCTGAAACATTCACCGGCGAGTTGCCTTGGGTTCCGTTATAGTTTTTATAGCGTTCAATAACATCGCCACCGGCTTGTAAATAAAACACATAGTTATCACCCGCAGGATCTGATTCACCAGCATAGTTCGTATACTTAGTAGCTTCAGCGGCATCTCCAATTCCGTCTAATCCGACATCTTGAACAGCTCTATTGGCTTCGCTGGTATCAAAAGCATAAATCAATGATTGAGAAGCAGGCACTCTTCCCCAAACGGTATCGACTACCAAATCATTTGAACCAGCTTCTGGCAATCCGTTTTCATACTGCTTTTGACCGTCTTTCAAAATATCTTCTGAAATAGAACCTAAATTGAAATATATTTTACCTGTGTTGGTGCTAGTCGAACCTAAACCACCATGCCCAACATAAGGATCCATCACCCAAAACTGGATGAATTCGACATTCGCTTGTTCGAAATTGGTTGAGTTTAAAGAGCGTGTAATTCCACCGAAATTATCTCTTGGCGCAATACCAACATCAAGACTGTTGTTGTACGGACCTCTTTCACTTGGATAGTAAGTTAAATCTAAAGTATTGACAATTTGTATTTGACCTGCAGCAATGTCGGTACCTGGATACAATTCATCAATAAAAATTCGACGTGTTTTGTTTAATGAAATTTGCTCTGTTGAAATTCCACCTGGCTTGGTATAAATAATAGGGTCGATCGTGTACCAACTCAATTTGGCTCTTTTAGAACCATACTCTAAAGTCGTTAAATCACCTTTAAAGTTATACGGACTTGGTGTTTCAGGATGCGAACCAGTTGTTTCAGTTTCTGTATCAACCAAAGGCGTTGAAGCCAAAGCCCATGAAAGCGGAGAACGCAAATCGATATTGGTTTGAGAACCTTCAAAATCGTCTACATAAATGGTAGATTCACCATCAAACTGATCGGCTTTTGGAGTATCTGGTTTTAGGAAAGCGACTTCACCTCTAACCGAAATATTAGAAGGAACATCGGTATCCATAAAAGGAAGTTTGTTGACCATTCTGGTAAAAAACGGTACTTCGGTAGAGAAAGTAGTGTTCAATCCGAAAATGGTATTGTTAACAGATTCTTGCCCGAAACTAGATTTTTGTGTCAACGGACGCTCGGTCATTTTTAAGAACGTACCTCCAATGATAAATTTTTCTGAGATTTTATGGTCGACTGTAATCCCCATAAACCTTCTCGTTTGTTGTCCGAAAGTTGAATTGTTTTCTACAGAAACCTGAATAGGCGTATTGGAAGCTTGTAAAGATGGATCTAAAATCTGAACGCGACCAGCTTGATAATTGACGCTGTAGTCTATTCCTTCAGCCAAAACACGTCCACCAGCAGTTACCACAACTGAACCTCTAGGCACGTTGAAAGCACCGATTGGAATGCCGTCGCCACCTGATGACTTAAACTTTCCGCGCAATTGGTACTTGTTTTTATCGCCATCTTGAAGTGCTGCCGATTGTGTTCCTCTATACATGCTGCGAAACACATACTTTTTCTGATTGAGGTTGTAAGTTGTTTCGTCTTTGTAATCTTGCGCTGGCGAATCTTTCAATTTATCAAAAATCAATTTCCCGAAAGGTTCTACCGTTGTAAAGATCAATCTACCGTTTTGCTGATCAACAGTTAAACCTGGAATAAAATCGAAGAAACCATCGCCACCACCTTGCGGGTCATTATTGAAATTTAATTTGTCAACATTAAATACTTTCAACAATGGCGTATCGGTAACCCTATTGCCTTGCGTGTCAGGAAAAGTTGTTCCTTCTACAGGTGTAATATAATTTATTGGTGACGGGTCAGAATAAAGAATGTTGAATCTAAAATCTTGTTGCTCTAATTGAAAAGCACCTGGAATTTGATAAATGTTTTTCATCATTAAATTCCACACTGGTTTAGCCGTGTTGGTTAAATTACTCTTCAACATTTTCAAGACCAAAGATTGTGTTGTGATGGTTTGTGGTTCACCTGTAACAGGATCAAAGGAACCTGGTTGGGTAGCATCCACACCGTCATTCCCAAACTCACCCACTTGATATACCTGATCACCAACCGTATACTGAAAAGCTACTGCAAGTACTTCATCGTTGGATAATCTTTGTTGTAATGAAATGTATCCTAATTGGGTATTGAAGGTGTATTCATTGGTGTTTAATTTTCTGGCATTTTCAAGTTTCGAGTAATCCAAACCTTCGACTTGTAGGATTGTTGGACCACCTGTTAAAATATTAAATCCAGAACCTGCCGTAGCAATTTCTCGAATATTGGAATTCAAATATCCAGCACCACCAGCATTCGAATTGATTAAACCTGGATCGTATAAATTGTTTTTATTATCGGCTGGAGAATCAATCGGTCTTGAGAAAAACCCTGTTGGCAATTGACTTAAAGACACAATCTCATTGGTGGTTGAACCTGTTAATTCTGCTTCACCCAAATCTTGTAACGCGATAATGTTTCTAAGGTTATTATTGGTAGTATTAACCCTGTTTTGACGGTTGGTTATCCACACTTCGAGCCTTGTGATTTGAACCCTACTATCAATAAACGGATAGTTCTTTAAAGCCGAATCGTATTTGTTTCTGAAGTATTGTGAAAGGAAAAAGTGTCGGTCATTGTCGTATTCCAATCCGAACAAATCAAAATCTTGAATCGTTCCGCCACCTTGTGCTGTTACTGTTTTGGTTTGTGATTTTTGTTCAGAGAAGATTCCCGTTACCGTTGTTTTTCCAAATTGCAATTGTGCTTTTACACCAAATAAACTTTGGGCACCACGAATCAAAGAACTACTTAGTGGTAAGCTAACATTACCCACTTCAATCTTTTGAATGATATCATCTTCGTCTGGCGTATATTCTAATTTGATTTGATTTTGGAAAGAAAACGTTGATTCGGTATCGTAATTGGCGGTAACTTTAAGCCTTGTCCCTACTTTACCCATCAAACTCATGCTGATTCTTTGGTCGAAATCGAAATTGGTTGTCGCCCGATTTTGAGGAGAGAATGCGGGATTGTCTTGTTTGGTGTGACGTACTCCTAAATCAACTTCGACAGAACCTGTGGGCTTTACATCGATGGTGTTGCTTCCGAAAATCGAGGAGAAAAAACCTGAATTGATATAATATCTTGGTAATAAATCTTTTTTGGCATCTTCGCTACCTTCTTTTTTCCCGTCGATGGCATCCGATTTTTTCTTGAAATAGGCACGCATCGATTCGCGTAACATCAGTTTTTCGTATTCTTTTGGAGTAAGAATAATAGGGTAATTAATGTTGAAACCATCCACACTATTGGTATACACATAGCGATCGGTAACTGGGTCATAAGTGTAAGCATCTAAAATACTTGGTGGGTTTTCCAACTGCAAAGTTCCCGAAGCATAACCTGGTTTGATACTATCAATCACTTCTTCGTCAACCACTTGTGCTTGAAGACTATAGTTCACTAAGAAAACCAAAGCAAAAAAACTGATTTTAAGAACCTGTTGTATTTTTTTTATGTATGGTGTTTTCAAGTATTATAAATTTTTTAAAGCCTGTTTAATAATTGATTCTACCGTAGCATTCGCGTCTTGAGCTACAATTTTATCGACTGCTTTTTCTGCCAATTTTTTGTTAAACCCTAGCACTTCCAATGCAGATAACGCTTCATCTTTGTTTGTATTGTTTTGCAAAATGGAAACTTCATCCAAATCATATAGTTTTAACACTTTGTCTTTCAAATCGAGTATGGCACGTTGGGCAGTTTTGGCACCAATGCCTTTAATGGATTGGATCGTAACTACATCACCCACGGCTATGGCTTGGATAATTTGTTTAGGATCAAGCGAAGACAACATCGTTCTTGCTATGCTAGCTCCGATTCCTGAAACCGACAAAAGCATTTTAAAAATTTCTCTTTCCGACTTTTCAACAAAACCGAATAAAGTATGCGCATCTTCTTTGATTTGAAGATACGTAAATAATTTGAGTTGTTCGGTTTGTGGAAGTAATGAATAAGTATGCAAAGAAATATTAATATGATACCCGACACCTCCGCAATCGATGACTACTTCTGTCGGCGTTTTTTCTACTAATTTCCCTTGAATATGTGCTATCATTATTATCGTAAAGTAGACCCAAATATAACAAAAAACTTTAATTGGGCTTGATTATCCATTGAAGTGTTAAAATTTAATTTCTAAATTCTTCACTCGTTTCATTTTTTCTTGAGCATCAACCACGGCAACGGCTGCCATATTGACCATTTCTTCTACGCTCGCACCCAATTGAAAAATATGTACAGGCTTGCCCATACCCATCATGATTGGCCCTATGGAATCCACTTTATAAAGTTCTTTCAGTAATTTATAAGTGATATTGGCTGATTCTAAATTTGGGAATATCAAGGTATTGACTTTTTTCCCAGCAAGTTTCGAAAACGGGAATTTCGCTTTGAGCATTTCCGGATTCAATGC
>ERZ724516.1034-NODE-1034-length-16525-cov-4.107104_pt1 | contig 16525 bp, 13 predicted proteins | sample MGYA00376049_ERZ724516 | MGnify/ENA primary metagenome ERZ724516 (study PRJEB28724, sample SAMN07190886) | activated sludge metagenome | isolation source: activated sludge of sewage treatment plant in Hong Hong | place: USA: Christiansburg, Virginia | collected... | reverse complement strand
GCCGGGTAGAACACCGCCAGGAAGCCCTTGACGACCAGGTCGTAGAGCTTCTGTTCCGGCTCCGACAAGGCTTTCGGCGCCTGCAGGGTGGGAATGATGGCGAAGTGGTCGGAAATCTTGGCGTTGTTGAAGATGCGCTTGTTCGGTGTGACCCAGTTCTTCTTCAGGATCTCGCTGGCGAAGATGCCGTAGCGGTTGGCGATCGAGGGGTCGGAACCCTTCTGCAGGTCCTTGCCGGAAAGCATGTCCAGAGTGTCGCGCACGGTGCCGATGTAGTCTTCCGGCAGGGCGCGGGCATCGGTACGCGGGTAGGTCAGGACCTTGTGCTTCTCGTACAGCGCCTGGGCGAGGCCGAGGGTGGCCTTGGCCGAGAAGCCGAAGCGGCCGTTGGCCTCGCGCTGCAGGCTGGTCAGGTCGTAGAGCAGCGGCGACAGCTGAGTTGAGGGTTTGGCCTCTTCGGTGACCTCGCCCGGCTGGCCGAGACACTTGGCGCGCAGCGCGTCGGCCCGGGCCTGATCCCACAGGCGGTCGGCGCGGGCGTGCTCGTCCTCTTCCTTGCCCTTGAATTTCTCGTCGAACCACTTGCCCTTGTATTCGCCGGCAGCGGCACCGAAGATGCCCTCCACTTCCCAGTAGGAACGGGGCTTGAACTTCTTGATCTTCTCCTCGCGCTCGACCAGGATGGCCAGCGTCGGCGTCTGCACACGGCCGACCGTTGTCAGGTGGAAGCCGCCGGTTTTGGAATTGAAGGCAGTCATGGCCCGCGTGCCGTTGATGCCGACCAGCCAGTCGGATTCCGAGCGGCAGACGGCGGCGTCACCGAGACCGCTCATTTCCGCACCCTGACGCAAGCGGGCAAAGCCATCGCGGATCGCCGGTTGCGTCATCGACTGCAGCCACAGGCGCTCGACCGGCTTGCCGCTCTTGGCATGCTGGGCGATGTAATTGAAGATCAGCTCACCTTCGCGGCCCGCGTCACAGGCGTTCACCAGGCCGGTAACTTCCTTGCGCTTGATCAACTTGGTCAGCAACTTGAGGCGCGACTCGGTCTTTTCGATCGGCTTCAGGTCAAAGTGCGGCGGAATCACCGGCAGGTGGGCGAAGGACCATTTGCCGCGCTTGACCTCGTAGGCTTCCGGGCAGGCCAGTTCGAGCAGGTGACCGATCGCCGAGGAGAGGACGAATTCCTCGCTCTCGAAATAGTCGTCGTGCTTGGTGAAGCCTCCCAGCGCGCGCGCGATGTCAGCGGCAACGGAAGGTTTTTCGGCGATGATCAGCTTCTTGCTCATTGGATGCGCTCAGGAGGCGGCGGGTAGCCGCAATCAGTGGTAGCGGGGGATGATAAGAGGGTTGTGCTGCCGCACGCAAGCAGTGCTCGCGCAGGGGGATGCTTAACTTTAGTGAATCGGTGCGTCTTCGGGGGCGTTCAGCAACTCTTCAATGATCAGTGGTTCGAGATCCTGATCCTGACTCCAAAGCACCATGAGGACAATGATCTTCAGTTTTTCCAGCGAAATCCGGTCATCCTCGAGCCCCATCGCCCGATCCAGAATCAGTTCCCGCAATGGTGGCGTGACGACACCGGCGGATTCAAGAAAGACGATGAAATCAAGGCACCCGGTCGCCAGTCTTGCCTGTTCATCGTCGGTGAATACGCGGATTGCGCGCTGGTCGGCGACAAAATCGATTGGGCGAGCGGTCTTCAGCTCGTGCAGCCAGTCCAAGGCGAGGGAAATTTCGTCAGGCTCGAAGCCGGCGGCCGACAGCTTGCGTACCAACGCATCCGGTGCCGGGTGGGATTTGAAATCGAAATAGTTTTCGAAGAGAAAAACGAGGACGTCAATCATTGTTATAGGCGTTCTGCTGCCAACCGCTGATAACGGCCTCCCGGCAGGCTGGAAACCCGACCATCGAGTTCCAGTTGCAACAGGATCACGGAAAGTGCTTCGGCCGTCAAGCCGGAGCGCCCGACAAGCTCGTCGATAGTGACGGCATCAAAGCCCGCACAAGTCAGTATCCGTGAGGAAAGGCTGTCGTTTTCAAGCGTTTCGGAAGGTGAATGGCGCGCGGGTTGAATCGTTGAACCAAGCTCTTCCATTACGTCGCTGGCCGTCTCAACCAGCTTGGCGCCTTGGCGAATCAAGCGATGACAACCTCGGGACTGGGGGGCGTGAATCGACCCTGGAATGGCAAACACTTCCCTACCCTGTTCTCCGGCCATTCGGGCGGTGATCAGGGAACCGCTTTCGACGGCTGCTTCAATCACCAGGACGCCGCGGGCAAGGCCCGAGATCAGGCGGTTGCGGCGCGGGAAATTGGCAGCGGCGGCGGGGGTGCCGAGCGGAAATTCCGAGAGGATGACTCCTTTTTCGGCAATCTCGGTTGCCAGTGCCTGATTGCGTGCCGGGTAGAGTCGGTCGGCGCCGGTGCCGATGACCGCAACGGTGGTTCCTCCTGCCGACAAGGCGCCACGGTGGGCGGCAGCATCAATACCCAATGCAAGGCCGCTGATAATACTCAAGCCCTCTTCTGCCAAAGCGGCGGCAAATGCTCTGGCATTACTCTCCCCTTGCGGGGTGGCATTGCGGCTGCCGACGATGGCCAGTCCGGGTTGTGCGAGGAGTTCGCAGCGACCACGGGCGTAGAGCACGGTCGGCGGGTCGGGAATGTCCAGGAGGGCTTTCGGGTAATCGTCATCGGCCAACGTCAGGATGTGCTGGCCGGGCTGTTGCGCCCACAGGCTGGCGGCCTCTACTGCCGAACTGTTGTCGGTTTCCAGCAGAAGGTCGATGGCTTTGTCGCTGATGATCCTGCGCAAGGCGCTGCGATTGGCAGCAAATATCTGCTCTGGCAGGCCAAAGGCGGCCAGCAGCTTGCGCTGTGTTTCGCCACCGATGCCGGGAATCAGGGTGAGGCGTAGCCAGGCTTTGCCCGGGCCAATGGCGGGCATGGTTTGGCTATCAGGGGTTGCGGAGAAAATCGTCCAGGTTGGCAGCACCGTTCGAGTTCAGCACGAGCGCGTATGAAATACGCTCAAAGGTACGGAACACGAAAACCAGGCCGTAGCGCTCATCCGGTAGCACGACGGTTTCCTTGACGTCCGTGTTTTCGTTGCGGAAAGTATCCGTACGGTTACGGTAGATGGCCAGAACCTGCCCAACATTCACACCGGCCTGCGTACCCCGATTGAGAGCAATGATCGAACCGCGACCGGCAGCACCGACGCCGCCATAAACCGAGAGAATCTTTGCGTTTATCTCGACCTCTGGCTTGTGCGGGGCATAATTAACCAGCTGCGGAAGTGCGGCCGGTAACAAGCGGGAGCCACGTCCGACTTCCTGCTTGACTGTACGGACCTCAAATACACCGGGCTCTCCGGGCTGTTGTTGTACCGCTGTTCCGAGATAAAAGGCTTCATAACCAAGCAGTTCCTGAGTTTCCGGATCCAGTACTTCCTTGCCTGGACGATAAATCTGCCAGAGTTCCTGGTTCGGGCGGTCGCTTGCCCCGGAAACGAAAGCCTTGTCACCCGGACCGAGATAGACGCGTTCTTCCTGCATGGCGACGATGCGGGCCCCGTTGTTGACGGTGATGTCATCAACAATCAGCGGTTCGGAAATGAACGGCTCAATGACATTGGGCGGAATGCTGGGAATGGTCTGGGTGACCTTTTCGCTGTAGACAGTAGGTTCAAATTTGTTTTTGCTCTTGCCGGCAAGGCTGAGTCTCGGATTGCCGCTGGCGTCGCGGTCGAGGACAATGACGTCGCCAGGATAGATGCGATGGGGGTTCTTGATCTGCTCGCTGTTCATGCGCCAGACTTCAGGCCAGCGCCACGGTTCCTTGAGGAATTTCGCCGAGATGCCCCACAGCGTGTCGCCGGGTACCACGATATGGCGTTCAGGTGCGTTGTCGGCAATCTGGATAGGAGCAGGCTGGGCCGGGTCTGCAGCGAAGGCGAAGCTGGTGGCCAAGGCCAGCAGGAGCGCGGATATAATGCGGGTCATCGTGCTATCCTCATTCTAGCGCCCGGAACAACCGGTGCCTGGATCATGTCATACGGGCCGGGTGTTTTTCGAAGCAATCACCACTTCGCCCTCAAGTCAAGACTTTGCGTTAGATTCTGCACATAATTACTTCTTTAAGCAAGCTTTTTTATGGCCCTTCTCCCTATTCTCCGCTTCCCTGACCCGCGTCTGCGAAAAGTGGCTGCGCCGGTCGCAAAAATTGACGACAGCATCAAAGCCCTGGCTGCCGATATGGCTGAAACCATGTACGAAGCACCGGGCATTGGTCTGGCGGCGACACAGGTCAATGTGCATCAGCAGTTGATCGTGATTGATGTCTCGGAGGCCAGGAACGAGCTTCTGGTTCTGATCAATCCGGAAATACTCTCGGACGAGGGTTTGCAGGTTGGTGAAGAGGGATGCCTGTCGGTCCCGGGGATTTACGACAAGGTGGAGCGTGCGGAAAGGGTGAGCGTGCGCTATCTGGATCTCGAAGGGGAATTGAAGACCCTGGAAACGGAAGGTTTGCTGGCCGTGTGTATTCAGCACGAAATGGATCACCTTCAAGGCAAGGTGTTTGTTGATCATTTGTCGGTGCTCAAGCAGACCCGCATCAAGTCGAAGCTCTCGAAGCAGGCGCGGATTACTGCATGAAGTTGATTTTCGCGGGTACGCCGGAGTTTGCAGCGGTGGCGCTGGCCGCCATTCTGGACGCGGGCCACGAAGTTGCGTTGGTACTCACGCAGCCGGATCGCCCGGCAGGGCGTGGAATGGCCTTGCATGCATCACTGGTCAAGCAGTTGGCACTGACTCACGGCATCCCGGTTTTCCAGCCAGCGACTTTGAAGGATGCCTCGGCACAGGACAAGATTCGTGCGGTCGGTGCGGAAGCCATGGTGGTTGCTGCCTACGGGCTTATCCTGCCGCAGGCGGTACTTGATATGCCGCGCTTCGGTTGCCTCAATATTCATGGGTCGTTACTGCCACGCTGGCGTGGTGCAGCCCCGATCCAGCGCGCCCTGCTTGCCGGCGATGCGGAAACCGGGGTCTGCATCATGCAGATGGAAGCGGGGCTGGATACCGGGCCAGTATTGTTGTCGGAAGCGGTTGCCATTTCGGCCGGTGATACGGCAGGCTCTTTGCATGACCGTCTGGCGGTACTCGGAGGGCGGTTGATTGTTGCAGCTCTGGCACGCCTGCCCTTGCCCGCCCAAAAGCAACCAGAAACCGGGGTGACTTATGCCGCAAAGATCGACAAGGCGGAGAGCCAGATCGACTGGTCCGGATCGGCAGCGGAAATCGATCGCCACATTCGTGCCTTCAACCCTTTCCCTGGCGCTTCAACTACTTTGGATGGGTTGACCATCAAGATCTGGGCTGCAGTTCCCGTTGTCGGTGGTAGCCAATCGGGCGCGGCGGGAGAAGTGGTGGCAGTGAATCGGGAAGGTATCCTGATTGCCTGTGGCGAAGGTGCTTTGCTTGTCCGCGAGTTGCAGAAAGCCGGTGGCAAGCGTTTGTCGGCGGCGCAATTTCTGGCTGGAACGGACGTAGTCCCCGGTACCTGTTTTTGTCTGCCGACTTGAATCCCTCATTTTGCCGTTGTTTCACGTGAAACCTAGCGTGGTTTGAGCAGCCTTTCCAGCAGGAGCCCCAGTCGTCTTCCGGCAAGCGCCACTCGTTCTCGGGCCGTTTTCAGAGCGCGTTCGTGATAGTCGGCGCTCAGGGTGGGGATTTCTCCCTCCAGACCGTCATAGGCAGCAGATTTGGCCAGCGCGCGGCTTTCGGCGATCCACTGCTTGCTTGTGCCCGGATCGTTCTGGCGCAGCGATGCGCCGGCACGCTTTTCAAGCGCGTCGGCAGCAGCCTCAAGACGCTCTCCGCGCAGCCAAGGCGGTCCCGGCAAGTCGTCCCAGTAGGTATGGAGCGTCATGCTGCTTCGCCTGGGGTGGAACGGGTTTTCGATCCACTGGCCATTGCCGCCCTCGTCGCTGCGCCCGCTTTCGTCGTAGTGGCTTGCAGTGTGCAGTGGCTGGTGGGCATCCGCCAGTAAATGGATTAGCCAGGCCAACGCAATGGCTCGCTGGCTGTCCGCTTCGTGACGGGTCTCCTGTCGCCGTATCAGCAAATCCAGGCGGATATCCAGTTCGCCGCTGCCACGTGCCCGCGTGTTGTCCGCGTCCACGTAATGCCAGTCACGATGGCGGCCCATGTCCGAATAACCCGCCAGCAATGGTGTCGGGGATTCATCGGCATCGTGGAAGCGCTTGTCGCGCTTGATGTCATCGGGCCAGGTGCTGGCTTCAAGGAAGGCGGCGTAGGCGGGTTCTTGCGGCGAAGAGCGTGCCAGCCAGGCCGAGTAGTCAGGATGTAGCGCCAGCAGCTTACCGACCGCTTCTCGTGTCGGAGCGTCCATGTGCCGCCAGGCGATTGCAGCCGACAGACGGTGTCCTGCAGCATTCCAAGCGGCTGCAGGTGGGCTGATCACTAAAAGGCTGGCACTGAGCAGCAGTGCTGGAATGCAGGTATGAAGGTGCATCAACAAAGGCGCATCAGCCCGGATGCGTGTTGCTGCGGTCGAGTTCGATGTCGTGGGAAGAGACTGGATCTTCCAGTGGCTCAAGATGCGTCAGAACAGAGGCGTGCGGCACCGCACTGCGAACGCGGGCTTCAAGCTCTTCGAGCAGGTCGTGTCCTTTTTGCACCGTCCACTCGCCCGGAACGAGGATGTGGACAGTGACGAAACTACGGGCGCCGGCTTGACGAGTACGCAGTGCGTGATAGTCGATGCCCTGCTCCCGATATTGTTCAAGGACTGCAACAACCACAGCGTGCTGGTCAGGAGGCAGGGCTTCGTCCATCAAGCCGGAGGCGGAGCGCTGAATCAACTGCCATCCGGTCCAGACAATATTGGCGGCGACCAGCAGCGCCAGTACCGGGTCCAGCCATAGCCATCCGGTCAGCGCAACCGCGCCGACACCGACGATGACACCGACCGAGGTCCACACATCGGTCATCAGGTGGTGGGCATCAGCTTCCAGGGTAATGGAGCGGTGTTCGCGGCCGGCACTTAGCAGCACGCGAGCAGTCGCCAGATTGACCACCGAGGCGATGGCCGATACGACCAGGCCAACGCCAACCTGTTCCAGGGGCTGCGGGTGCAACAGTCGCTCAATCGCCGTTACACCGATCCCGATCGCAGCCAGAAGAATCAGGAAACCCTCGAAGCCGCTCGAAAAGTATTCTGCTTTGCCGTGACCAAATGCATGGTTCTCGTCCGGGGGTTGAGCGGCAATCGTTAGCATGGCCAGCGCCATTAGCGCGCCGGCGAGATTGACGCCGGATTCAAGAGCATCCGAAAGCAGACCGACCGACCCGGTTAGCCACCAGGCAACGGTCTTGAGAAAAATGGTGCTCAGCGCTGCAGCAATCGATAGCCAGGCGAAGCGTTTGAGAGATGGCGAAACCATATTGCCATTATGCCGGAAGGCTGTTGTAATCATGCTACACTTTAACAAATTCCCTTGAGTGACAGTCGCTTGCAAACAACACCTCTGCCCCCCGATTCTCTTGCGTACGCCTTGTTATTGGCGGCAACGGCGGTAGCCGCCGTTTTTTCCGGCAAAAACCTGCCCGATGCGCTTTCGTCGCATGCTGCCGAACCAGCGCCCACGCGAGCATCGACCCAGGATCTGGCTTACGGAGCGCTGCGCCGTTTCGGGCAAGGTGATGCCATCCTTGCGGCACTGCTCAGTCGCCCCTTGCCGATGCCGGAAGTGCGGGCGCTGCTGCTATGTTCACTCTATCGACTCGAAACCAGGCCCGAGGCGGCGCATACCGTTGTCGATCAGGCGGTCGAAGCTGCCGGGCAATTGGCGCGCGGTACTTTTCGTGGGCTCGTCAATGGCGTCCTGCGTAATTTTTTGCGCCAACGAGATTCCTTGTTAACGGGTCTGGGCGGCGATGAAGCGCTGTATCAACACCCCGATTGGTGGCTGGAGCGCTTGCGCCGAACGCACCCCGATACCTGGAAGCAAATTGTAGATGCCGGAAACCGGTCGCCGCCGATGACGCTGCGGGTGAACCTGCGTCGAATCAGCCAGGCCGCCTATCTGCAGAAACTGGTGGAAGCCGGTATTAGCGCAAGGCCGCTTGGCCCGGCCGGAGTTCTGTTGGCACAACCCCAATCCGTGGATGCACTGCCCGGTTTCTTTGACGGACTTGCTTCGGTGCAGGATGGTGGGGCCCAACGTGCTGCCGAATTGCTTGGTGCCAGCAATGGCCAGCGTGTGCTCGATGCCTGTGCGGCACCTGGTGGCAAGGCAGCGCATATGCTCGAACTGGCCGATATCCAGCTTACGGCGCTTGAGGTGGATGCGCGCCGGGCCCGGCGTATCGACGAAAACCTTAACCGTCTCGGTCTTGCGGCTCGGGTCAAGGTGGCTGATTGTCGCGACGTCTCCAAGTGGTGGGATGGCGTACCGTTTGATTGCATCCTTGCCGATGTACCCTGCTCGGCATCCGGTGTCGTCAGTCGTCATCCGGACAGCAAATGGTTGCGCCGTGAAACTGATATCGCTGGCTTCGCCCGGGTTCAGCGCCAGATACTCGAAGCGCTGTGGCCGACTTTGGTGCCCGGAGGTAAACTGCTTTACGCGACCTGCTCGGTTTTCTCAGACGAAAACGGTCGGCAGCTGACTTTTGCCCAGACCCGGCTGGGTGCTGTAAAGATTGCCGAGGAGCAGTTGTTGCCGCAGGGAGATCATGACGGTTTCTATTATGCGTTGCTGCAGAAGGCTGGCTGACACACTGATTGTGCTGTTTCTGGCGCTGACCTCAGCGCTGGCAACGGCTGCCGAAATCGAGGTGCTCAACATCCAGTTGGCGCCAGCGGACGATGGTGGCTATGTCCTTTCCGCCGATATGGCGATCGACTTCAGTCCGCGTCTTGAAGAAGCAGTCAGCAAGGGCCTGGCCCTGTATTTTCTCGCCGAGTTCGAATTGAGCCGTCCGCGCTGGTACTGGTTTGATGAAAAGCTCGTCAAGACACACCAGACCTGGCGCCTGACCTATCATGCCCTGACCCGGCAGTACCGTCTTTCCACGGGGGCTTTGCACCAGAGCTTTTCCAGCCTGGATGAAGCCTTGCGTGTGCTTTCCCGGCTGCGTAACTGGCAGGTACTTGCTGCCGATCGTGTTCTTCCGGGAGAAAGTTTCGACGCGGCGCTGCGCATGCGCCTTGATACGACGCAGTTGCCCAAACCTTTCCAGATTGAAGCCATTTCTAATCGCGACTGGATCCTGAGTTCGGACTGGAAACGCTGGCTATTCACCGTGCCAGTCGTCAGTCCCGCTGCGAGTTCTGCCGCCACTGCCACCACCGTCAGCACTCCCATTGCCGCTCCTGCCGGAGGCGAGGCGAAATGAAGGTCCTGCTGATCGTAGCCGCAGCCTTCGGCGCCATCCTTCTTTTCCTGCTGGCCTCGGCCAGTGCAAACACCGCTTTGTTTGCGCGCCACTATCCGTGGCTGATTGCCCTCAACGTTATCGTTGCCCTTTCGCTGCTTTCATTGCTGGTATGGCAGCTGCGCCAGCTCTGGCAGGAACATCGCCAGAAAGTTTTCGGATCCCGCCTGAAGCTGCGACTCATGGTTTTTTTCGGCCTGATGGCCGTGTTGCCGGGCGTGCTGATCTATGGTGTTTCGGTTCAGTTTCTGACCAAGAGTATCGAGAGCTGGTTCGATGTTCGTGTCGAAAAGGCGCTGGAATCGGGCTTGGCTCTCGGGCGCAGTGCGCTCGACGCCCAGCTCGCCGAGCTGATGGATAAGGCGCAGGGCGCAGCGCTTGAACTGGCCGACTACCCAGACAGCCAGCATCGCGCACAAATGAATCGTCTGCGAGAACAGGCAGCGGTGGATACCGCCAGCCTGTTCTCGATTTCCGGGCAACTGCTCGCCAGCGCGACCAGTGGTCTCGGCATTCTGATGGCACCGTTGCCCTCGACGACGCAAATGCAGAAGGCACGGGTTGGTCGAGGCGTCGGCACCGTAGAGGGTGAGGCCGACCACCTTTATCTGCGCGTACTGGTTCCCGTTGTTACGCGCGGTCTCGGTTCCGAACCCCGTTTGCTGCAACTGACGCATGCCGTGCCCAGTGGCGTGGCGCAGAATGCCGAAGCCGTGCAGGAGGTCTATCGCGATTATCAGGAGCTGTCGCTGGCCCGTGGCGGGCTCACGCAGATTTACGCATTGACCCTGACCCTGACGGTGCTGCTTGCCCTGTTTGCGGCGTTTGCGCTGGCCTTCGTGATGGCGCGCCGCTTGTCGGCGCCGCTTTCCATTCTTGCCGAAGGAACCGAGGCGGTTGCTGCGGGCGACTATACCCCGCGTCAGGCAATCTACAGCCGTGACGAACTGGGCGTCCTGACCCAATCCTTCAGCCAGATGACCCGTCAGCTGGACGATGCCCGCAAGGAAGCCGAGCGGCATCGCTCCGAGGTTGAGTCGGGGCGCGCCTATCTTGAATCGATTCTGGCCAATCTTTCTGCCGGGGTGCTCGCCTTCGACAGCCGCTTCGTGCTGCGTAACGTGAACGAAGGCGCGTTGACCATCCTCGACGATGACTTCAACGGGCTGTTCGGCGCCAATGTCGATACCTGGCCCCGTCAGCGTCTGCTCGGAGATGCCATCCGCGAAGGGTTTGCCGGGCGTAGCAGCGACGAATGGCACAGTCAGCTTGAACTCGAACGCCCCAACGGCATGCCGCAAGTGCTGCTCTTGCGCGGTTCCAAGCTGCCGGAGGCCAGCGGCGGCGGCTACGTCGCGGTGTTCGATGACGTTACCCGCCTGATCGCTGCTCAGCGCAGCGCCGCCTGGGGCGAAGTCGCCCGGCGTCTCGCGCACGAGATCAAGAACCCGCTGACGCCCATCCAGCTATCGGCGGAACGTCTGCAGATGAAGCTCGCTGACAAACTCGCCAACGGCGATGCCGAATTTCTCAATCGCGGTACTCAGACCATCATCAACCAGGTGCAATCGATGAAGCGCATGGTTGACGATTTTCGCGACTACGCCCGGCTGCCGGCGCCGGAGGTGGCGCCGTTAGACCTCAATGACCTGATCGGCGAGGTGCTCGGCCTTTATGAAAACTCTGCCGCCGAAGTTGCGGTGAGCCTCGCCAGCGACTTGCCGCTGGTTCTTGGCGATGCCACGCAGATGCGCCAGATCATCCACAACCTGCTGCGCAACGCCGAGGACGCGCAGGAAAACAGGGAGTTGGCGCATATCCAGATCAGCACCCGCCGGTTGGGCGACCGAGCCGAGTTGTGCATCGCCGATTCCGGTCCCGGCTTCCCACCCGAAATCATGGCGCGCGTCTTCGAGCCCTATGTGACGAGCAAGGCGAAAGGAACCGGGCTCGGCCTCGCCATCGTCAAGAAAATCGTGGACGAACACCACGGCACCATCGACATTACCAACCGTCAGCAGGGAGGCGCGCAGGTCAGCATCGCCCTGCCGCTGTCTCTCTGGCAACCTGAATTAACGAAAGCAGCAAATGGCACAAATACTGGTCGTTGACGACGAAGTCGGCATTCGCGAACTTCTATCCGAAATCCTTGCTGACGAGGGACACACCGTCTGGCTGGCGGAGAATGCGACGGCAGCACGCAAGATGCGGAGCGAAAAGCGGCCGGATTTGGTGCTGCTCGATATCTGGATGCCCGATACCGATGGTATTTCCCTGCTCAAGGAGTGGTCGGCCGGCGGACTGCTGAACATGCCGGTAGTGATGATGTCCGGTCACGGCACCATTGATACCGCCGTGGAAGCCACGCGCATCGGCGCTGCCGAATTCCTTGAAAAGCCGATCGCGCTGCAGAAGCTGCTGGCGACCGTGAAGAAGGCGTTGAAGCATGAAGTGGCGCCGATCAAGGCACCGATGACGCTGGACGCCTTTACCCGCTCGCCAATGATCAAGGATCTGCGCAAGCGCCTGGAGCAGGCCGCGTCCAAGACGCCGGTGCTGTTGCTCAAGTCGGCCTCCAGCGCGATTGCCGAGCTGTGTGCCCGCTCGCTACAGGCACCCCACTCACCCTGGCTGGATCTGGCGGCAGCCAGTGGCCCGTTGACGCAGGAGATGTTGCAAAAAGCATCGGGCGGCATCATCTTTGCCGCCGATCTGGCCAACATGGGCAAGCTGCAGCAGATGAACCTCGCGTTTGCCATGGATCGTCTCGAAAAGAACAATGTCATGCTTGTGTGCGGCACCACCAAACCGGTACCTGCGTTGGCGGAAGGCGGTTGGGATGTTGCTGTACTGACCCGCGTCTCCGAGGTCTGGTTGTCCTTGCCGCAACTTTCGGCCCATGCCGATGAAATCCCGGAGATTGCGGCGCTGTTGCTCAGCCATCTCGCCGAGCGTGGCGAGGTACCGCCGCGCCGCTTTGCTGTCGGCGCACTCAACGCCCTGCGCATGCATCGTTGGCATGGCGACTGGCCGGAGTTGCAGACAGCGGTGAAAAATCTGGCACTGACCGCGTTGGAAGAAGAGATTCTGGCAGAAGACGTACACCGCATCCTGCAGACCGAGCTGCGCGAGACGAGTGACGCACCTACCCTGCTCCCATTTTTCGAGCAGCCCCTGCGCGAGGCACGAGATGCGTTCGAGCGTCTATATTTCGAGCATGCCTTGCGTCTGGAGGGCGGGAACATGACTCGCGTTGCCGAAAAATCAGGGCTCGAACGCACCCATCTTTACCGCAAACTGAAGCAACTGGGTATACAGATCGGTCGTCGGGGCGAAGAATAGACGCCACATGGCAGCGTAGCAGCACTGCAGATCGGGGGGAAACATGAAGATCATCATTCTCGGCGCCGGCCAGGTCGGCGCCAGCGTTGCCGAGAGCCTGGTATCCGAAGAGAACGACATCACCATCGTCGATACCGATGCTGTTCGCTTGGCCCATCTCCAGGATCGCCTTGATCTGCGTGCAGTCGTCGGCAATGCGGCCTGGCCATCTGTGCTCCGGGAAGCGGGTGCAGATGATGCCGATCTTCTGATCGCGGTGACGCAAAGCGACCAGACCAACCTTGTTGCCTGCAAGGTGGCGAAGAGCATATTCAATCTGCCGACCCGTATTGCTCGACTGCGCTCATCGGATTTCCTGAGCAGCGAAGAACTGCTTTCAACCGAAAATTTCGCCGTTGACTTTGCCCTTTGCCCGGAGGAAATCGTTACCGACTACATCGCCAAGCTGGTCGAGTTTCCCGAGGCGCTTCAGGTCGTGGAATTTGCAGGTGGCCGCGTGTCACTGGTTGCCGTTCGTGCCTACGAAGGTGGTCTGCTGGTCGGCAAGCCGATCAATGCCATGCGCGAACATTTGCCGGCGGGGATCGAGGCGAGGATCCCGGCAATTTTTCGCCGGGGCCAGCCGATTGTGCCCACAGGGAACACCGTCATCGAAAACGAGGACGAAGTATTCCTGCTGGCTGCCAATGAGCTGATTCGACCCGCGCTGCGCGAGTTGCGACGCATGCAGAAACCGGTACTGCGAGTGATGATTGCAGGTGGTGGCAATATTGGCCAGCGGGTGGCGCTGCGTTTGCAGAAGCAATATGAGGTCAAGGTGATCGAGCAGTCGGCAGCACGAGCCGAGCAACTGGCAAGTGTGCTGGAGAACACACTGATTCTCTCCGGAGATGCTACCGACGAGGAACTGCTCGAACAGGAAAACATTTCCGAGATGGACATGTTCCTGTCACTGACCAATGACGACGAAGACAACATCATGGCCGCGACACTGGCCAAGCGTCTTGGTTGCAAGCGTGTCGTGGCACTGATCAATCGCCGCGCCTATGCCGAGATGGTTCAGGGTGGCCCGATCGACATTGGCCTTTCGCCAGCACAGGTTTCCATTGGTACGCTGCTGGCGCACGTTCGCCGCGGCGATGTGGCAGGGGTACATAGCCTGCGGCGTGGTGCGGCTGAAGCGCTTGAAATTGTCGCCCACGGCGATGCCAAGACTTCCAAGGTCATCGGGCGGACGATTGGCGAGATTGATTGGCCCAAGGGGGTTACCGTGGCTGCAATTGTGCGCAAGCTGGATCAACCTCAGATCGTTGGATTTTCCGATCAAGGTACGCGGATCACGCGCTACGGCGAAGTCGTCATCGCCCATCACGACACGAGGATCGAGTCCGAAGATCATGTGATCGTCTTCTGTGTCAGGAAAAAACTGGTCAGCAAGATCGAAAAGCTGTTCCAGGTCGGATTCGGTTTTCTCTGAAGGAGTAGGCAACGTGTCCCGCTTTGCTCCCGTCTTTCGAGCGCTCGGCATGATAATCATGCTCTTTGCGCTGACCATGTTGCTTCCGCTGGCCTGGTCATGGATATCCGATGATGGCGCACAGTCCAGCTACGACGAGGCTTTTGGTCTGACGATGCTCTCCGGGCTGGGTCTTTGGTATCGCAATCGCTACGAAAAGCGTGAACTGCAGGTGCGTGATGGCTTCCTGATGGTGGTGCTGGTGTGGACGCTGCTGCCGGCGTTTTCCACTCTGCCCTTGATGTTGCAACTCCACATTTCCTTCACCGACGCCTATTTCGAAACCATGTCGGGGTTGACCACAACCGGATCGACCGTCCTCTCCGGGCTCGACACCCTGCCTGAGTCAATCAATCTCTGGCGCCATCAACTGGTCTGGCTGGGCGGTATGGGACTCATCGTGCTGGCTATCGCGATTCTGCCGCTGCTCGGGGTTGGTGGCCGAGCCATGTTCAAGGCCGAAACGCCCGGTCCGATGAAAGACTCGAAAATGACGCCGCGGATCGCCCAGACGGCCAAGGGCTTGTGGGCTGTCTACATGGTCGTCAGCGTCGCCTGTATTCTTGGCTACTACTGGGCCGGCATGACCTGGTTCGACGCCATCTGCCATGCTTTTTCAACGATGGGGCTGGGCGGTTTCTCTACACATGACGCCAGCTTTGGCTATTTTGATTCCCCGGCCATCGAAATGGTTGCCGTCGTCTTCATGCTAATTGCCGGCATGAACTTCGCTACGCTCTATCTCGCCGTTGCCAGCCGCTCGCTAACCCCTTACATGCGGGATCCGGAGGCGCCGTGGTTTCTCGCTGTGACACTTGGGAGTGTGCTGCTCGTCAGTTTCTACATCTGGGCAAACGGGACGTACGACAGCGAAGCCACCGCCCTCCGCCACGCCCTTTTCAATGTTGTTTCGATTGCCACTACCACGGGTTACGCGAGCGTCGACTATGCGTTGTGGCCCATGTTTGCCCCAATCTGGATGCTCTTTCTCTCCAGCTTTGCCACCAGCGCAGGCTCTACCGGGGGCGGCATCAAGATGATCCGGGCACTCTTGCTCTACAAGCAGTTCTACCGCGAACTGGTGCGCGCCATGCATCCGTCGGCCGTCTATAACGTCCGTATCGCCGGTCAGGTCATGCCGCAAAATATTCTCTTTGCTGCCCTCTCCTTCGGCTTTGTCTATATGGTCAGCATCGTCTCGCTGACCCTGCTGATGGTGTTTTCCGGCCTTGACATCATTTCGTCCTTTACCGCTGTAGTTGCCAGCATCAACAACACCGGACCGGGCCTCGGTGTGGTCGGACCTTCTACCACCTACGAAATCCTGACCGATTTCCAGACCTGGGTCTGTACCTTTGCCATGCTGCTCGGCCGGCTGGAGCTATTTACATTGTTGGTGGTGATGACGCCGGCTTTCTGGCGCAAGTAGTGCCATGGCGGCGTACCCTGAAATGGCGGATAATTCCGCCTTTCAGCATTTACCGGCGCCGCCACCATGACACGACCCCGTAACGACAACTTCCTGCGTGCCCTGCTCAAGGAGCCGACCGATCACACTCCCGTATGGCTGATGCGTCAGGCGGGCCGCTATTTGCCGGAATACTGTCAGACCCGCAAGCGTGCCGGTGATTTCCTCAGCCTGTGCAAGAACCCGGCGATGGCCTGCGAAGTGACGCTGCAGCCGCTGGCGCGCTACGATCTGGACGCCGCCATCCTCTTCTCCGACATCCTCACCGTGCCGGACGCGATGGGGCTCGGCCTCTACTTCGCCGAGGGCGAAGGGCCGAAGTTCGAGCGCCCGCTCAGCGAGGAATGGGCGATCCGCGACCTGACCGCACCCGACCCCTTCGATCACCTGCGCTACGTGATGGACGGTGTGTCCGAGATCCGCCGTGCGCTCGACAACTCGGTGCCGCTGATCGGCTTCTCCGGCAGCCCGTGGACGCTCGCCTGCTACATGGTCGAGGGCGGTTCGTCGGATGATTACCGCAAGCGGCCTGCCTTTCCGGCACGGTCGGCGCGACCGACCTGCTGCAGGTTTACCGAATGGCGCTGGACAACGATCCGCAGTTCCTGGCGGCGCGTTACCAACAGGATGCCGGCCGGGAAAAGGAGGCCCAGGGGCTTTCCGGATTGCTGCCGACGCTCGGCGTCGCCGCCAATACGCAATGGAACGACGTCGATCGCGAGTTGCGCG